>Ga0307489_10000967_pt1 | contig 18457 bp, 17 predicted proteins | sample SB12metaG_FD_202247 | JGI IMG/M metagenome (GOLD analysis project Ga0307489, IMG submission 202247) | Sea-ice brine microbial communities from Beaufort Sea near Barrow, Alaska, United States - SB 1.2 | ecosystem: Environmental > Aquatic > Marine > Coastal | place: USA: Alaska | collected...
ATGAGCGTTAGCAGAATAATGGCAACCGCAGCCCAGAGAAAACAATCCCTTGATACTAAATTTATCATATTAACTATCAATCGGATATCTACTAACAATTCTGTCCATTTGTCATTCGTGGTTTTAACGGTGCTCTTATTGGCCTTTGTAGCTTTGATAGTTGTTTGATGGCTATTCTAAATAGCTTAGATATTTTGCTCTGCTGTTGAATTAAAAAGCGTATGGAACCCTTGGGTAGTGGTGAATAAATGGTAGAAATTAAGCCATTAAATCGTTAGTCTCGATTCTAAAGGCTTAAATCCGTAATGCCGATACCATGGGAAGGTTGGGTTGCAATATATTTTCGATTTTGCTGCCCAAAATTGATTATGTTAATGCGCTAAAGTGGCTTCTCTTCATCTGTGACTTGTTTACTTTGGTTTATTCTTAACGCTAAGTACAAGTCAGAATGCACATAAATACCATCGCTACCTGATTTAATATCTGCTTTTTCGAACCACGCAAGTAGCTGTCGTTTTCTACCGGCAAGTTCAAGACGTACTCCGCGCTTTCTAAATATAGTATTCAAATCATCCAGCATTGCCATAACACTTAAGTCTAAATGCGTGAAACACGGAACTGCGTCGATAATGACGCATTGTATATCGTCTTTTTGTCTCGCATATTGTTCTAATAATCTTCGCTTAAAATAACTAGAATTAAAGTATGTTAACGGCGAATTAAAGCGATAAATGAAAATGCCGTTTACCGATTTTGCTTTATCACTGGTATCTAGACTTCTGACTACACCATTTATATCAACACCCAGTATATGGTCGGTTGGACGCATTACTGTGTGAATAAATTGGAACAAACCGAGTAGTACCGCAAGTGTAATACCTGGAATAACGCCAATAAACAATACTGCAAATAATGTGCTCAAGGTTAAGTAAAATGCTTGTCTGTCTTTCAGTCTTAATTTCCATACCGCTTTTAAATCTAAAAGGTGTATGGAAACAATTATTAACACTACACCCAATGCGGCACTGGGAATAAACTTAAGTGGCGCGGTTAAAAAAATGGCAATTATGGCAATGATAATAGCCGCTATAATAGAGACTAGCTGTGTTTTACCACCATTCGCATCGTTCACTGCCGTTCGGGAGTCTGCTCCACTCACCGCAAAGCCCTGTGATAAAGCAGATGCAAAATTTGCCATGCCCAAGGCCATAAATTCTTTATCTGCATCAATATCATAGCCATTCTTTGACGCAAAACTGCGGGCGGTAAGCATCATGCTCACAAAGCTCACGATCGCTAAGTTAAGCGCAGGCATTACAAGTTCGCGAATGATGCCCACATTAAAGTCAGGTGCTTGAAACAAGGGTAATCCACCATCGACAATTCCAATGGTTTTTATGTCGAGTTGTTCTAAGTTAAAAAGCCAAACTAGCGCCGCACCAAAAGCGATGGCTAACATAGATGCGGGCCAAGTGGGTTTAAGGCGTTTCACACCAAAATAAATACTTACGGTAAGCAAGGCCATCAATATGGTTGGAACATGGGCTTGTGACAGATATGTTGGGACGCCTCCTAAACGTTCGATCAAGTACTTTTCATCAAACGTAAAGCCAAGCACTTTAGAAAACTGACCTACAATAATAGTGATCGCGACGCCGTTTAATAGGCCCATTAGGATAGGTTTGGATAAAAAATCAGCCAGAACGCCCAGCTTAAATCGACTGGCAATGATGCACCAGAAACCGGTCATGGCCGTCATGGTTATGACTAACTGCCAATGCTTAATGCTATCACCTGTTGCTAAAGGTGTTACCACCGCAGCAATAACTGCGCAGGTTGCAGCATCGGGTCCCACAATCAACTGTTTAGAGGTACCAAATAAAGCGTATACCATCATTGGTAATATACAAGAGTACAGCCCTACAGCAGCATTAACACCAGTCAGTTGGGCATAAGCGATAGCCACAGGTAATGCGACTGCGGCGACTGATAATGCTGCTTTAGCATCATCCGCAAGCCATTTACGCTCATAATTAAACAATGTGCTCAAACCAGGCATGAAATCATACAAACGTGACAAAACAGCGGGTTCCTTGCTAAAAACATAGACTAGTGGTGGTAGGATTATTTCACATTAAAAAACAATTGATTTTATTTTCTAATTCATTTTAAGGGACATTATTTGTTTTGATAACGGTAGATGGCACTTTTGTTTTTTGACCTGCTTTCAACCCTGAGGCATTACCACCAGTGAGGGCTATTCTCATCGCCGTTTCAACATCAATATCCAAAGGGGAAATTTGGTCGCTATCTATGTATAGCGTATAGCCACCTATTTGATAACTTAATGGTATGTATACACCTATCTTTTTCTCATCTTTAAATAATTCTTTTGCACTTTCGTGACTCGTGACAAAGCCTATTAAATGGATACTCTCGGTTATCTTAACTGATACCACGCTTTGTGTTTTTTGCTGTTTACCTAAATTGATTAAATTAACGGCGTCTTGAATGGCTCCATATATTGTTTTGATAAGAGGAATTCGTTCAAATACTTTTCCGCTCCAACCTATGAAAAGTTCGACGATATAAACGTTAACTGCAATCCCAACTATCAGTAGTAACACAAGACCAGCAAACAAGCCCATTCCAGGAAAATAAACAGAGGCAGGAATAAGCGGGGTTAATCCTGTTTCAATTGCTGTCACCAACCACACCAGAAAATAGAGTGTCAGTGATATTGGCAGCAGAGCAAGTAAGCCCTGAGCCATTAAAAGAGCAATTTTCTTCAACATTTATTCTCCTTTTTCGTGATCATCGTAAAGTGGATTAGTCTAACTTTGCGAGGCATGTTGCTCTTGTCCTATACCTTTTAATAAGCGACCGAGTATATCTGCCCCGGTAATAACGCGATGCGGTGAATCGGTCCACACCACTATCACATCGGTATGTAACACTTCGTCTGAGGTAGGCACTTCATCATGAACTGATTTCATTTTTTTTAATGCTTCTCCCAAAGTGCACTTCGGATCCCGAATGATAATAGGCCTATGGCAAAATAAGTAGGGATCTGTCACCTCATTTTCTAGGGTTGTTGAGCGCACAAACCCATCTGCATCCAGCATTAATAAGGGCTCATTTTCTTCGCTTTGAATCAATACCCATTTGTGGCCAGAGTGATTCACTGCTCGAATAAAATCTTTAAATTCTGAGGTGCCGTTGCTGGGTAATATTGGAAAATCTAATTTGCTCGGCATAGTAATAATACTATCAGGATCAAGTAGTTCTCCTTCCTCAAATACCGTGATGTTTTCTACCTGTAAAAAATTGAGGGCCCCTCGACCTTGAACATGCGCCATATCTGTATCGTCGGAATCGATATGTGCTTTGATAATCGCTGCCAGTTGTTTCTCTCTATAGTAGGTAATACCTTCTTTACCTAACCATCCATCCAAGATTAATGCGGTTAACTTGGCGACGGGAAATAGTAAAATTTGATATAACTTAATAACGGGTGTCAACTTTGCAGCAACCAGTAACGCGTTTCGAGAGAAATAAGCTTGTGGGAAAATTTCACCTAAAAATGTAATCGCGATAGTTGAAAACAAGAACGCAGAAAGACCCGTAAGCACTGAACCCGACAAAATCGTTAACAATACATTGATTGACACATTTCCCCACAGTACGGTTGAAAGCAAAAAATTAGAGTCTTCGCGCATCGACAGGATCACAATAGCATTTTTGTTATTTTGTTTTGCTTCTACCTCTAATTGCAATCGACTTAAGCTGAAAAATGCCAGATTTAACCCAGAAAAAATAGCCGATTGCGTAATACAAAACGCGATGCCTATCCAGGCTAAGATGTCATATGTCATGTGATTTTCTCTATCAATAATTAAAGTGAAATAGGGGCGTGATGTGAAGCATGTAAAGCAGTCACAATATAATAACCCACAATAGAAAATTAGACACAGGGTTAATGATAAAAGTCACATACAGGCGGGTATTCTGCGGTTAATTCCATTTATTTCAGGCTGTTTGTTTTAAATTGTTCAAAACGAATAGTTCAAAAATTGAAGCTTGATGTGACTAACTTTGACAAAAATACGTTTAAAATAATAGACCTAAAGTTAATCGTGCTGAAGGAAACTGAGAATGACCACTCAAACTGCTTTGTCTACAAGCTTCGAGCAATTAAATTCTTATTTGGTTTACATGTTCCGCAACTGATTAGTGCACTATTTCTTATTTTATGAGGGTGGTGATCTTGTTTTTATGGCAGCAGCAGCGACAACGTCTAGTTTAGGGCTAGACTTTTTCTCTTCATGGTTAAATGCATTGTTAGGTTATGTGCCACCGCTTTTAGCCAGCGTTGTTATTGTGATGGCTGGTTATCTCTTGGGCAATATTGTGGGGGGTGATGACCGAGAGTGCTGCCGAAGTTTCAGATCTTAGTCAATCTGTATCGTTAGGGAGCATCGCCAGACTTTCTATATTCGTTGTTGCCCTAGTCGTCGGTATCGAACAGCTTGGTATCAATATTCAATTCATTACCACGTTTATTATTGTGATAGTGGGAGTAAAAGGATCCTTGATTAACATCACATCAACCATGCTGCGATTGAAACTGATGAAGGGCGAGTGCTTATTCCCGCGCGCGTCTGTATGGCAAACAAAGAGGAAGTAGCGGTTATTGTCGAATGCACACTAGCTTCAACCACTACTTAATCAGTTATAGTGAGGTAAATTTAAATGGCAAATCATAGTTAAAACTGACTATCTATTTCTTTAGTGAAGAGCCCATTGCAGCTGCAGTATTGGGGGGTATTCGAAGGCTTAATATCTGAGGTAACCTCACTGGCGATTTTGTTACCTGTGGCGGCAGGCCATCAAGCAATGCAGACGCTCAGGCGTTGGCTGTTATTATGCGTGGCTTAACGCTGCGTGAGATAACTACTGCACAATGGCGCAGAGTATTAATGAAATAATGGTTACTGGGCTGCTCAATGGTTTGGCAACTGCCCTTACTTGTTCTGTAGCCTTGTATTTTTGGAGTCAATCCTTGGGGCTTGCTTACAGTGATTGCTTTAGTGATGGTATCATCTTTAATGATTGCAAGAAGTGCAGGAGCCGTAGTGCCTATTGCGCTAAAAAAATTTGGTATGGGCCCTGCCCAATCATCCTCATTCGTGTTGACTGATATTGCTGGTTTCATGTCGTTTTTGGGAATCGCTTTGCTGCTATCAGATATGCTGCCAAGAGGTTAAAATAGTAAGGTCTACCAAAGGTTTAACAAATATTTTTTATAGTATTTTACTGCTATAAAACGTTCATCCATTAGGAATTTATGCTCAAAGATATACTGATACATCCAGTTTTCATTTCTTTAATCGTTATCAGCCTCGCGTTTGGTTTAAAAGCGCTGGTAGACAAATTAGCCCGAGAGCGCGCCGAAAAAAAGCAGCTAGATATTAGAAATACGTCTCATAACATTAAGCATTTTATTAATTTCGTTATGATGTTGTTGCTATTATCTACATGGGCTGCTGAAATTCAGAATTTTGCATTATCGATTGCGGCTTTTGCTGTAGCCATTGTGATTGCTACAAGAGAGTTTATTCAATGTGTGATCGGTTTTTTCTATCTGGTCACAACAAGACCTTTTAAGATAGGTGATTGGATCCAAGTAGGTGATTATTTTGGCGAAGTGGCGGAAACTGACTGGATAAAAACGACATTGCATGAAATCGACATCAATACTTATCAGTTTTCAAGAAAAACAGTGTATATCCCCAACAACAAACTGATTACCAGCGCCATAAAAAACTTAAATTTCAGTAAGCGTTATGTCACCCATCATTTTATGATTGTGCGTAAAGAAAGTCTTAACCCTTATTCCATTTATGAAACATTATCCAATAAAGCCAAACATTATTGTGAAGATTTTATAGATGTTGCAGGTCGATATAATTCTGTTATTGAAAGAAAATTAGATGCCCAAGTATCTGGTCCAGAGCCTGAAATACATTTTGGTACCACAGAAATTGGAGAATTTAAGGCAAGTTTCACCCTGTTTTGTCCGATTGAAAAAGCCCTTGATATCGAACATAAATTGACAAAGGATTTTATGACGCTTTGGTATAAAGAACTGAGTAAGCAGAATACTAAGGCTTAATAGTCAAGAGTTATTTAAAAAGCGCACTGGATAAATAGACCTGTTCAGATCAACTATACATTGTTTCTTAAAACGGAGGCATTTTTCAGAAGGGGTAAACTGCCATTGCCTGGCTCCGGTGCGCAAAAACTTTCCTTATCAAAGCCTAATTTCATATATCACTATCTGTTAGACGGAATGAAATGCCAATTGGTCACAAGGTGATTTTTTAAATTAATATTCTTAAAATGTGACTTCTTTTCGTTTCGACTAGTCTATACCTGTGAACGTCATTAAAGCCTGCTAATACACGGGAAGGAAACATGAAAAAATCAATTGTCGCTATCACATTATTCTTAACACTCGCTTCTGGGTGTGAATCCAAACCTGGGGGCAGTGAAATTGACTAGACAAATTTTATTACTTAAGTGGGGTTAATAGCCAGTGATAAGCTAGGTTTTAAAGGCTTTGGCAAAGAAAAACCAGTAGCATCTAACGAGACACTTGAATGGCTTGCACAAGATAGACGCGCTGAAATGCTGATAGTAAATTAGTCAAACAATTAGAAAGGGCTAAGCACTGTGATTGGCCCATTTTACGTTTAGTTGGAGAGTCGCCATGAGCCCAGATGAAGAACAGTTAAAAAAGCTGTTGAACCAAAGTTCGCCTGTTACTGATGAAGATAAAGCATTACAACAGGTTCTCAGAAAATCTACAAATACAACAGCAATCAAAGATGTCGGCAGCCTTTTTGTTGGTTGGTTTTGGGTTTTATTGTTAGGTTTTGGTGCGTCTGCATATTCAGCAAAACGTCGCTTCGACTTGCGTCAAAAACAAAAACAAACAAAAAATGACAAGAATTGAAATTACACACCTTATTTAAAAATGGAGTACTGACATGAACATAGATATTTGGACCCAATCGTTTGGCAATGCTTTGACGCGCTTTTGGACAGAAATTGCGGGGTTTTTACCTAACTTGATTGCCACTATAATTTTCATTTTTATTGGTCTTTTGTTGTCTAAATTGGTGACAAAGTGGTTTGCAAAGGTCATTGAGAAAGTAGGCTTTAATACTCTTTGCGATATCCTGGGTATCGAGAGGGGGTTGAAAACGTTAGGGTTTAAATTAAGTCCGTCGTCGCTTGTAGGACGTATCCTTTATCTATTTTTTGTGTTGATTATTCTTGTTGCCGGTGCAGAAACGTTAGGGTTAGATAGGCTGTCCTCTCTGTTGGATGAATTTGTGTTGTATCTCCCTAAATTAGTAGGCGCAGTAGTGATTACGGTTATCGGTTTGTTTGTTGCTAAGGCCGCCAAAAAACAAGTAGAAGCGTCTTTTGAAAATCTGGGGGTTGAATTTGGTGACGCTGCAGCAAAAATGCTTCAGATGTTAGTGATATTCATCACCTTTTCGTTAGTTGTTGGCCAACTTCAATTAGAAACAGAACTGCTAAACACTATTTTTACTGTATTGATAGCGAGTATGGGGGTAGCTCTTGCGTTGGCGTTAGGTTTAGGAACCAAGACTATCGCAAATAGTATTGTTTCAGGTATATATGCAAGAGAACAATTGTTACCAGGAGATGAAGTTGAATTTGATGGTTTTACTGGAAACGTTATTCAGGTCAGCACCGTAAATACCATTATAGAGAATAAAGACGGACTACAGATGAGTATTCCCAATCAAGACCTACTGACTAAGACATATACCATAACCAAGTTGGCTGAACGCTGGGAAGAGTCTTAAAACAGTTAACCATGAAAACCAAAAGGCTAGGTGCCAGTAGAGTCTCAGAGAGGTTGTCGCAGCTAGATGACAATGAGATTCTAAGGATTGCTCGTATTCAGTTGCCCTATGTGACAACTGCATATGAAGTGATCTTTCATCGATATCACTCAAAATTAATACAAGTCTGTTTCAGATATCTTGGCTCGATTGAAGAAGCAGAAGAAACCGTGAACGACACAATGTTAAACGTGTTTAACAATATACATCGCTTTGAAGGACGCTCCAGTTTTAAAACATGGATATATCAGATTGCCCATAATCAATCATTGAACCGTCTCAGGAAAAAAAAGCTGACGCTTGTTGCGATGGATGAAGCTGATTTTATAGCGGAAGAACAAGTTGAATCTGTGTCATTTGAAGACAATGAAAAGATTGATCTTTGGTTAGCTAACCTGAGTGTGGAAGAGCGTTCAATTGTGGTGTTTAGGATCGTTAGTGGACTAAAATTTAATGAAATCTCAGAGATTGTAGATCAGAATTTGAGTACCGTGAAGATGCGATATAAACGTGCGCTGGAAAAAATACCAAATAATACTAAGAAGTAGTCTGTTAGATGGACACAATGTATCAGCATCCCTTATATTTAGTACCACGGTTTTCATTTCTCAAATTTTAATGAATATTTATCTGACGCGTTGTCTGTAAAAATTAAGGTAGATAAATCATGTATAAATTTAAAATATCCTTCAGATACACCGTTTTACTTTGCGTCAGTATATTTATTCTATCGACTATTTCCTTCTGCAGTTCAACAAAAGTGAAGCGACATGGATTGATTCGGAATACAAATGAGGACCGCTGAGAAAAATTGTGGTTATTGGTGTGCTCAAGAACTTGTCGAGCCATAGAGAGTTTGAAGAAAAAATCATTGAAAATTCTGGAGTTTAAGCAGTACCAAGTTTGAAGTTTTTGACTCCAGGCGTGAACTATGAACATAAAAACATGGAGAAAATGTTTACTGAAAAGGGCTTTGACGGCATTCTCATTGTTCGAACTAAATCGGTGAATAATATATCGACTTATGTTCCAGGGGGGAACTCTTTGGTAAGAAATGTTCATAGAATAAATTACCCTAGCTACCATAATTATTATTTTGTTACGTGGAAAAGTGTTAGTGAGCCAGCATATTTTAATGAGGCCTATGTGGCATCCTCAGAAAGCAGTCTTTTTCTGAATTCAAATAATAAAGTGATATGAACTATGGAAAAGAGGACCAAACAAAATCACAGGACCGAGGATGGTATCGCAGATCCTAAAGGCGAGTCTGCAAATATTGTGGGATTGATTTTCAGCAGCTTAAAATCGGAAAAACTGTTAATCCCGGCGGGAAAAATAATAAAAAGTAATTGATGCCTGAATTTACAAATTTATCAGTAATAGAAGTGTGAATGGTTATGCATCAAACTGATAGGCTAGCATTATGTTCGTCCATCAGCGTTAAGTCGCGCATAATTTCATTTAAAGACCGTTGATAGGATTTAAACCTGACTTATAAATAAGCTCTAATTAAGCGTTTTGGGAATGCTCTGAAGTAATTCCTCGTAGTGCGCATAATTTTTAGTCATATCCATTTTATTAAGAAATTCAGAGCAGGTTAAATACGCCAATAAATAACGAGCATCTTTAACCCACGGTGGTAAGTACTTCGCCGGTTGGCAGAGACCCATTTCTTCTAATTTGTATAAGACAGGTATGTCTTCAATATCCATTTTCCCGCAAAATAATAACTTCAGACAATCTGCCCTGCCGTTAGCCGCGATGGCTTTTAAAAAATTATGTACGCGGATAAATCCTTCTAAATAGACCCCATCTTTAGTAAAGGGTGCACCGCCGGTTAACACGCCACCTCGGAATACTCTTCGGGTATTTTCGTAAGCCTGTGATTCGTTGCCAATCCGCTCTAAAAAATAGTGATATACGTCTAAAAAATCGGCTCCTTCGATTGCCATTTGTATCGCTAGAATACGATCTGCAAGCCTACGAAGACGGTCTAAATCTATTGCGTTAGTAATGTACTCAGAGAATACGGCTAAGCCTTCTTGTGTCTTAGTGGTGCCAGGATGCCCAGCGGCTAATATTTTAAGATGCGGTTGATGCAAGCCATTAATAGATGTGGCAACATGAATATGTGCCTCATGACTGATAAGCTGCTGCGCATCAAGATCGGTAAAACACGCCGTTTTTCTGATCCTAATAAGCTTTGGGTTTGCTAATGCATTGGCAGAAAGCTCATCTACAATTTCGACTTGTGGGGCTTCGTCACCGAACATTTTCACAACTGCATCCTGCATTTGTTTAGCGATATCAGAGGCGAGGTAACACATTGGAGGTGGGGCGCCCAAGTCGTAGTTCGCGTAACTGCTAATTTGTTTGTCAAATGTATTGGCTAATTCCAGCGGTGTTGATTTACCATCACTAAAAGGGTTAGTTGGCTTACCATATAATTTTTCAGAGAACTCATAAAACTTATTAGTGCCCGCGGATGCCATCATTAAGGCTCCATATTCAAGCTTAATTGAAATACGTTGCAACCAGTTATCTATGTCCGTATTTCCAATCAGGGCTCTAGCTTCATTCACTAAGGTTAAGGTTTTACTCGGGTCAAATTGTGGATAGTTAACTTTAGGTAGTTCCCTACATTTATCTGCAAAAAATTGACGCTTAATATCCCTGTTCCATTCTAAGTGGGACAGTATTCGAATCGGCTGGCTGGCACTGTATAAGATTGAGCTGATCTTACAAAAACGTTCTTTCTCTAGTTCTTCTTTATTCATTAGATAATCAATTTCATCCTAATCTCAAGGCACCTGACAAGATAAAACTAATTTTTGAATCTTTCTAGGTGCGCTATCTACAAAGTAGCGTTTACTTAATCATTTGTGGCAAACTTGCAGAGCAATACAATCACTGTCTTTACCAATAATCATTGTGGGGTCAACACGGACGCCACTCCCCGCATAGTTACCTTGTGCGGTAAACGTACATACCTGAACATAAAGATTGTTAATGCAAGGTAATGGGAATAGTTGCTGGTAAATTTTATCTCTGTCGTCAAATTGCCCCGGCTTTTCAGCTAATGTTTTTTGATGTTGATCGATTAACTGAATATTGGCACCACATCTTCCTACTATGGGTTTAACAACGTACCCAGAATTAGCTAACTCAGTATTGATTTCAAAATCAGCGTTCAATAATAGTGGATGGTTAGGAAATAGAGAGCAGAGTATGGGTAGTATTGCCTTATTACTTGGAATAAGTGTCCAAATAGGCTCAAACACCATAATGTCATCGTTAAGCAGAACATCAGCCAATGAAGGAGGATGAGCAAGATAATCTGCTTGTTTTTGACTGCCTTCATTTAGACGAAGCTCATCCAATGCGGTTTCCCAAGCCCAGGTTTTCCAAACCCATTTAATAACGTTACCCTTACAGTCCTCGATTTCTGTACTGGAGTTCCAACGCAGAGAACTCAGCCCTTTAACTAACTCACACTTATATCCAGCTGCCTCTATTGCACTTTTCATGAAAAGTGCGTGATAGGTTTCTTCTGGATCATCATCTTGAAGCACATGAATAATTGAATTGATCTTACAACTCTTCCAAGCTTTCACTAGATGCTTAAAAAGCTCACCACCTGCGTCATACCCATCTTTTACATCAAAGTGTTTAATCCATTTTCCTTGTACTTTACCCACCTCCATATAACAAGATGCAGAGTCGCAATTGTATTCGTATACCTTTAAGCCATTTTCAGACATAGCAAAGTCAAATCGACTGGTAATTAATTGATTTTTTCGATTCGCCCAAGAGGTTCTAATTTTTTTCAATATCTCATCTGGCAAGGCAAATTTAGTCAATAGCTCAGGGTGTTCGAGGGCATAATCAGTGGCATGCATAAACATTTGATGAAGCTCATCAGTCGCTGATTCTAATGCCTCTTTAGCGGCAGCAGAGAGCTGATAATATTTTAGTTCACTGGAAGCAGCACAGGACAACTTGTGTCCCTGCATCATGTCAACAAAGGCGTTTTCATCTTCATTGGCCAGATTAAGCCATGGTGTGTTTATCTTGCCATCATCTTTTGCTTCGCAAGGGATGATGTTAAACATCTCTTTATCGGGTTCGTCGAAACGCGAAGCGTGAGTGGGATCGTTGGTTTGTATTACCCAACCTAAAATAGTTGACTCAGCTGACGGACAATGTAACCAATAGTCGCCTGCAATGCCCACTTTTGCTTTGATTTCTCTAGAAAAATTTTGGCCATCTGGCCATTTTCCAAAGTCCTGATTTTGTTCTACTATTCTAATTTTGTCTTCAAAAACCTCAGTGATGATAGCCACATGCCCGGTTTCTACAAATTCCCCTCCCTCATCCCATATTAATAAACATCCAGGCTCTGGGTGACGCTGCGAACCATTACTGAAGGCATTCAGAGGTAACTCTTTATTGTTCACTAAATCTCGTACATATCGCAGTCTAAAAATTTCATAAGCCATAGCAACATCATTAAAAATGTAGCCTTTGTTGGTATATAACCAGCGCCGGGTAAACTCTACACATTGCCACTTGAAGCCCATATAAATGCCGTCTACGTAGCTTCTAAAGTGACTCCGACTAGGGTAGATAGAGTCATCTACAGTGTTATAGTCCGATGAATATGAAATAACTCCACCAGGGGCTACGCCCAGCTCTTCGCCAAAAGGAAGATCTCCGGTGATATGATGTTTAGCCATGTTTACTCCAAACCATTAGTAAAAGCTGAGTGCGGTATACCACTATTTTTTTCATCTCACGACTTCTCATTATTTTCTCTATCCATAATGATGGGGATAGGTTTTGTTGCTGTGCCAGAATACAAACTGATATGAGGAAAGGGAATCTCAATATCTTGTTGGTCAAACGTTTTCTTGATTTCTTGATACATAGTATTTTTTAAGGTTAAAAAATTTTCTCTTTTGACCCAAACTGAAAATTGAATATCAACGGAAGAAGCGCCAAATCCTAGTAAAATAAACACTGGAGCGGGTTCATCTAAACACAGCGTATTTTTCGCCGCTACGTTGTTAAGGATCTCCTTTACTCTTTCAATATCCTCTTTATAAGCAATACCAATTTTCAGATCAGCACGTCTTATAGGAAATTTGGTCAAAGTGGTGACTTGAGTTTTAATCATGGACTCGTTTGGAAGTCTTACAAAGAGATTGTCAAAGGTTCTGACTTTTACCGAGAGTAAGTCGATTGATAATACTTCACCAGTGGTGTCGCCAACTCTTATGATATCTCCTACAGAAAAAGGTCTTTCCATCATCAAAAATAAACCACTAATTAAGTTTGATGCTGACGTTTGTGATGCAAAACCAATCGCTACGCTGAAAATACCGGCAGCACCGAGTACCACACTTAAATCAAATCCAAGCTCTTTCATCACTGATATAGAGGTAAGCACTAAGATCCCATAAAACACCACTCTTTTAAGTAGTGTCATGCTATGGGGAGTTAAATTTGCAATCTTAAGACGGCCAATACCGTTTCTTGCGAAACGAGCCAAAAAATACCCAATAATAAGTATTAAGAAGCCTTTGCCAATGGCAAACACATGGAATTGTTCCATCAAGTTTAGCGTTGCACTGGTTTCTTCCATAGCAATTTTTCCTAAAGTAATTATGGCTTAAGCGACTAAGCTTTTAATTGACCGCATAAATGTATTTGCATCAGCGACCTCTCTTGCAGCTGATACTAATGTGAGATCTGTTTTAGCGCTTTCTTTTATTAAGTTCTTTATGTCAAAAGATGGGCGGTATCCATCTAGGTGATGAATCAAATTCACTTTGTCAGTCCAAAACTGATGTGTGGCATCAACATATAGGTTTAAAAATGGGGTCGGAAGGCTAATCCGTTCTATGGCCAATAATTCATCGTGTTCATTGGATATACTTATTGTAGTGATGGCCCTGTGTGAATGTATTGAGATGTTATCTAAAGTGACTTTTGCCTCGGTGTACTTTGAATAACATAGTTCACCGACCATAGTATTAGGTCCAAACCATGAATCAGAGGGCCGCCAAAATGGCAAGTCACTGATGGGTAAAGACCCTCCATGATCATAAAAAGCCAGCCATAACGGAGAGCTGACATACAGTTCTATTTGCTCGCCGGGCAGTATATTCAGAGTAGAATTAGGTCTTATGATAAATGAACGATTAGCCAATAGTGGTTTTACGGTCAGACACTTCTGAGTATTCTTAACTAAGTAGCGTTGCGGTAAATTGTTTATTGTAGAGTCCGTAGCAACTGCTTCCTCTAATACTAGCTCTTCAAAGCTCTCATCTTCGGTTTCTTCATTCCATACAAGCCACTCGGCACTTTTGCGTTGTACACAAATTCTGCGTTGACCAATACACCAAGTTTTAGCTTCATTTAACTCAAAACTAATCTCCCCCCACCAGTTTTCCATTCTCTTACTCTTTTTAGTTAGTTTTGTTTAACAACGTATCGGTATATTTTTATATCAGATTTACTCGCTATCAAGATAGTGAATATGCGTTATTATTTTGATTAACACTGAATTCACACTCATTAAAATTTAGGGTTAATCTAGTACTTTTAAAGGCGTAAATGTTCTTTAATATCTCGGTTCAAAAAAGCTATCTCGCGATTAATTGCGGGAAGCAACCTTGGGTCTTCCTTGTCAATATTATCTCTAAGAGTATGGGCTCTTATTAGCAGAGACTAGGTGAATGGCAAGTGTTCGATAGAGTCAGAATGCTTCCAGCAATGTTTGAATATTAGTGAGACTGGAGTTGGTGGTATAAAATTGATGATAACTGATAAGTAACCTAGCTATCTCCAAGTTGTCGAGCACTTCAAGTAGTGGATTACTCATCATCAATGTATCCATTGTTGGATTAACAAATGTCCCATATAATATTTTTTGTGCGATATCATTGTCAGCATTATCTAGCGTCACATAAGGTTTTCTCTAAGTAAGCATCTCACTCATGACATTCTATTCCAGCATGGATGATTCATTAAGTGAACAGTCTCATTATGTAATAAATGTGAATTATAAATTAAAGGTGTGGTGTGACATCATTATCGTTTTTAAATTATTGTTTATGGTAAACAATAATTTATGGGCGAAGAACACAAACATTTAAATTATTGCCTAAGCCGACACACCTTAATTGTAGATAGTTTTGTTGTGATTCACTTTTCCCACTTTTTTTTGTGACTATATAGACGATACATCAGTCTAAAAAGACACATTCAAGTGAATATTTAAAGCATTTCTTTCCAAACTCAGAAGCCGTTTCAGCTAGGGCCTTAGATTCTGCAAATAGTCTTATTTGGCAACTTTGATATTATCTGAATGTTTCGCTTCTTCTAAATTTAGTCATAGGATGAGAGTTAATGGATTAATATTTACTAATATTGGGCAAAGTAAAACTAAAAAGGTGTATAGGATGATTTGGGCTACTTTAGCAATTTTAGTTGGATTACCTGTTCTAATCTGGAGCGCTGAAAGGTTTATCCATGGTGCCTCTTTTACTGCTGGTTATTTTGGTATTTCACCACTGTTTATTGGCATGTTTATCATCGGCTTTGGCACATCTGCACCAGAAATTATCGTCTCTATTTTCGCTGCTATTCAAGGCAATGGAGGTCTTGCTTTAGGGAATGCGTTTGGTTCCAACATCACCAATATAACACTGGTACTGGGCACTACCGCTTTACTTAGCCCCATTATGGTGAAATCTGAAATTGTCAGAAAAGAATTACCTATTTTACTGGCCGTTACATTTTTTGCCATTTGGCAGTTATTGGATCTAGAGCTTTCAAGTGATGATGCGTTTTCATTACTTGGTATATTTGTATTATTTCTTTCTTGGAGCGTATGGCAGGCGCTTAAACAGCCAAAAGATCAGCTTGGCGAGGCGGTGACTAATGAACTTACAGAAAGTCAATTTCAGCTCAAACCGCATCTGATTTGGCTGGCCATAGGTTTGATTATGCTGATCGTCAGCTCCAGAGCATTGGTTTGGGGTGCGGTCGAAGTGGCTCAATATTTTAATGTCAGTGACGTGATTATCGGACTGACTATTGTGGGTATTGGAACGTCATTGCCTGAGCTTATTTCTTCCATTATCGCAGTCAGGAGAAACGAACATGAATTAGCGATAGGCAATGTTGTCGGCTCTAATCTTTTTAATACGCTCGCTGTTGTTGGAATTGCGGGGGTGATTGAACCCGTTCTGGTAGATGCTACCTTTTTGTACCGAGATGGCTTGTTAATGTTGGGCTTAACTGTCGCGTTATTAACCTTTTGCTTAGGAGTAAAAGGTCCAGGAAAAATCAACAGGTTCAAAGGTTTAGCATTGCTGTTGTGTTTTGTAGGCTATAACGCATATTTGGTGTCCACACAGTTTTAGCGTCCTTGCTAAATATATCTCTAGGTTATTTTACAAAGCCTTGATTAAGAACTGTGACTTCACGTTGAGGGAATGGAATAGATATATCATTGGCTTTAAGCGTTTCAAGGATAATGAGCAACAAATCTCCACCTACACGGTTTTTACCGTCGTCTATACCTTCAATCCAAAATTCAATAAACATGTTTACACCGTTATCGCCAAAACTATCAATTTCACAATCTGGACGCTCTTCGAATGGAACATCCATACCACTGATAACCTGAGGATGCTCAGCCACAGCCTCTTTAATAATTTCTACCATGGCACGTACATCAGTAGCATAAGCGACACTGAAATCAACTCTATAACGTTGTTTGGGATCTTTATGCGTCCAATTAATAAGTAACGAAGAAATAAAGTTTTCATTGGGAACTAAAATATCTTTACCGTCATAGGTTTCTAAAACTGCATGACGCATTTTAAATTCTCGGACAAAGCCTTTTTTCCCATCTTCCAGCTCAACAAAATCACCAATCGTCAGTGATTTATCCAACAAGATAATAATCCCTGAGATAAAGTTTGATGCGATTGACTGTAAACCTAACCCTAAGCCTACACCGACAGCCCCGCCAAATACGGCCAAAGCAGTGAGATTGACTCCCATTATGTTAAGCAACAATATAAAGACAATGCTGAACAGACCAACTTCAAATAACTTGGTAAATACTTCGCGAGTGCTTATATCAAGCTTGTGTTGGCTACGAATAATATCTTTACCCACATTGTTAGATGCACGTCCAAGCCAGAACAGCAGAGCTCCAAAAAACAATACTCGTGTAAGTCCATATAGAGTGACCTGAATATTGCCTACAGTTAGAGATATTTCTTCAAGCGCTTTAATAAAAACAGGCAGAACACCTAAAAGGTGCAATAAAAGAATCGGCAGTCCTATCCAACGAAACAATGTCGACATAAAAGTGCTGCTGACAAATTCTTTAATAATAGAGTAGAAAAACAATAATACGGCGATAGTGAGAGCTGCATTAATCAGCCACACCGGATACAAGGCGGACTCTCCTACTGAAAGTGAAATACGCAGTAATACTATAGCTACAAGGGGATAAACGATGCTACCGAGTCTATAAAGTATGTTACTAAGTGGGTGTTCGATAGATATTGGTTTTTTATTGGCAAGCAAACTTTTTTTAACTGTTTTGGCATATATCCAGTAAGCTACAAAATAACTAGCAATAATGATACCTGCTTGAATATAGGTCGCGGGCTCTCCTATCTGTGACTGAGCTAATAGCCACAGTTCTTGAAGTTTGTTAGCAAAAAATTCTATGTCCATCGTTCAATCCTGTTTTTTTCTATCTACCATTCTAACATGGTCCACATTAATACAGCTCTATCAGACTTTTCCGAATAGTGAATAAATGCATTATTCAAAATGCTACGGCAAAATAATGATGCTACAAAAATCAGAAACTTTTTACCTTTTCACCGAGTCTTTACTCATGTTACTTATCTAGCCATTGACGCGAGTATCTGATGGAGGTTATGTGCCATTGCTTGATACCGTTTGGCGTTTTTACAGTAACGATGTCACCCATCTCCTTCTTCAATAAAGCTCTAGCCATAGGTGAGTCGATGGAAATATACCCTATAGCATTACCGTAAATTTCTTCTGGGCCGACAATTCGAAACTTTTTTACTTCGCCCGCATCGTTTTCTATCTCGACCCAAGCACCAAAAAATACTCTACCCTCCTGTTCCTTTGAGTAATTGATGATTTTGAGCTCGGGTAGTAGCTTTCTAAGAAATCGAACACGCCTATCAATTTCTCTTAATTTCCTTTTATTATATTGATAATCTGCGTTTTCGCTCCTGTCTCCAAGGCTCGCAGCCCAAGTTACAATTTTGGTGATTTCTGGTCTTTGTATGAGCCATATTTCCTCATGTTCGTCATACAACTTCTTATAGCCTTCAGGTGTTATAAGTTTTGTTTTCAAGCCTGAACCTTTCTTAAAATATTAGGGGTAAATTGAAGATGTAACATTGTTTTAACCTGAATAACAAGTTTATCAATAGGCAAAACCG
>Ga0307489_10000968_pt1 | contig 18453 bp, 22 predicted proteins | sample SB12metaG_FD_202247 | JGI IMG/M metagenome (GOLD analysis project Ga0307489, IMG submission 202247) | Sea-ice brine microbial communities from Beaufort Sea near Barrow, Alaska, United States - SB 1.2 | ecosystem: Environmental > Aquatic > Marine > Coastal | place: USA: Alaska | collected...
GCGCATGAGCTCTACCGCTCGCTCGCGTCGGAGGACACCGAGGAGGCGCAGGCCCCGGCGGCGCTGCAGTGCGAACTGCGGCACTACCAGCGACGCGCGCTCGCCTTCTTGCTCTCGCGGGAGCGCGCTGGCGGCGACGCGCATCCAGCGGAGGCGGAGCCGCGCAAATGCCAAATGATCTCGTTCACAAAATTCGCGCAATGTCTTTCAGCCTCGTTTCAGACCATCGTTTCTTGACTGAAATGGCATACTATAACATCGCTTAGCATCATCTACCTGACCTCGGCTGCCATGTCGTCTACCACGTTTTGAACCCTGGTTTCTTGTTTCTGGTTTCTTGTTTCTTGTTTCTTGAGTTAAACGTCATCCTATGACACGGTTGGAGTGTTTTTTGGCTGGTCCTAGACGGAAGAGGAGTATGTGCTGCCGGACGGGTCGCGGGTGTTTTGGTAGGGCTGTGCAAGATGCCAGTACCAGAACCCACAATGAAAGCGCCCACGGTTTCAGCGCTTGAAAGTATAATATCAGAAACTGCTTTTAACGGTTGCTTTCAATTTCAACTTGCGCTGCTACCTTTTGGACAGGTGGCGCGTTGCATCGGAACCCGCACGCCCGCCGCCGTTCGCGCGGTAGGGCCTGACACTCGTTCACCTTACGCACTTTTTGTGCGGTGAGTCGGGTGGGATTCCAATGATGACAAAATGGTTGAGCTTAGAACTTAAAAGTGTAGGACTAGGTATGCAGTTCTGAGCACTGTCCTGATGCGGCATCTCAAACCAGTCACAGGTGTGATTGCCTGCACGTGCACGTCTGAGGCGATTTATCCCTTCAGTCATAGGCACAAGACGAATCACATTGGGTGACACGGGAGAAGTCGCGACAGTAATCTTTTCGGTTTAGCTCAAGAATAACACTGTGATGCACTGTTAGGACAGTCGCCAGAACTGCATACTACGCAGTTCTGGTGGGGGGGTCAAATGGGGATGGCACGTGGCGCGGTCTGGTCACGATCGTTGAGTGAATAGACCCTCGCCCATACATTTTTCAGCCTGCCGTGTACGGCAGGCTGATCTACACTGTAATTTACATGAGCGACCGTCAATTAACTCAAGCAAATCCAAATCCCCATTTGCCCCCCCCTCCAGAACTGCGTGGACAGTCGCCAGAATGCATAGCAGGCCCTGGCGCGCGGCGGGATCCTCGCGGAACAGATGGGGCTGGTCGGGCCCGGCAAGCAATCCCTGCCACGTCACCCACTGCGTTTGCCCGTCATGCAGACTCTCAGTTCTAAGGTCAAATGGCAAACAATCTCTGCCACGTCACCCACTGCGTTTGCTCGTGTTGCATACCCTCATTTCTTGAGTCAAATGGCATACTATGACGTGGCCAGAAATATCTGTACGGCCCATACTATGACGTGGCAGGACGAATTATTTATCTGTCCCTAGCGGCTGGGCAAGACGGTGGAGATGCTGGCGCTGGTGCTGGCACACCCTCCGAACCGCGCTGAGGAAGGGGTGCCCTCGCCGGTGGCGGCGATGGCCCGAGCGCCCAATCCTACGCGGACGTCGCGTCGCGCCCCCGCCTCCGATGCCGCTCCCGCTCCCGCCGCCGGCTCGGGCAAAAGGAAGGCGCCGGAGGTGGAGAGGCCGGGAGGGGACGGTGGCCGCGGCGGCGGCGGCGCAGCGGGAGTGGTGGCGGAGGGGGCGACGGCGGCAGCGGCGGCAGAAAGCGGCGGCAGCGGCATCAGCGGCGGGCTCACATCCAAGCCCCACGGCGGCACGCTCTTTCTCGTGCCGCAAGAGCTGATGTGCCAATGGAAGGCGGGGGTGGCGAGGCACGCGCCGTCTCTCTTGTGCTGCATCATACACACGAAGCCGTCGGGCGAAATCGTCCCCCAGCCCTAACCCCAACCTCAAACCCGAACCCAGCAGCCCCATCACCCCTGCTCCGCTGCCTCAACGGACGACCATCCCTCCACGGAACACTCCACGCAGGGGGCGGGGCTACGTTCGCTGCCTCCGGCGGAGGTCGTGGTGGACGACGGGGCGTTGGCGACGCTGGTCGACATGGGGTTCGATCCGGTGTCGGCGCGCGGAGCGCTCATCAGCGCCAACGGCGATGTCGCCAACGCCATCGAGATTCTGTTCAGCAGCGGCGCACCGGAGCCGCCGCCGTCGCCGCCGCCGCCGTCGTCGCCGCCGCCGCCGCCACCGCAGTCATTGCTGCCGCCGCCGCCGGAAGGCAGCGCAGCGTGGCTCGCTTCCTTCGACGTGGTCATCTGCAGCCACGCCGTGCTCACTAAGCTACCCTGGTCGGGCGGTCCAGGTCGACTGTATCCAAACCCGTGCAGAAACTTGAAACTTGAAAGCGCCTAACGTTTCCGCGCTTGACACTACAATATTACAAACTGCTTTCAAAGCTCGTTTTTTTTTTTCACATTGCGCCACTACAACCTGGCACGGGTCCGGTCCCGGCAGCGCCCGGCTGGCGGTGGCAACCTGGCGCGAGCCGCTGCACCCGCTGCAGCTGGTGGACTGGTGGCGCGTGTGTGTCGACGAGGCAGGGCCTTACGAGTATAGCTCATACCCCGTTGTCATAAACATTTTATTTCCTCACATATGACCGTTTTCATGCGTCATTTTGGGCTATTTTGGGCTGTGGCTACTCTCGGCTAATCTGGGCCATTGTGCACGGGAAAGAACCCTTTTGAAAACGGGTCATGAGCTGTAGTCGTACACAGTCCACTTTCCGGCTCATCTTTAGAACATTTTGAGGGATTTCAGAGACAAAACGATACTGCCAAAACGGCTCAGGTTCAGCTCAAAAGTGAGCTAGTGTAAGCCCTGCGACGAGGCGCGCATGCTCATCCAATCGCGGTGGGGAGGAGCCGGCACCCTGTGCGCGCGGCACCGCTGGTGCGTCACCAGCACCCCCGTGTCCCGGGGTCCCGCCACCGACCTTGTGCCCATGCTTCAATTCTGCCGCTGTTGGCTCGCCGAGAGGCCGTGGTTCACCCAACTGGTGACGGAGCCGTCGGAGACGGGCGGGGCGGGGGGGCTGCTGGCGGCACGGGACGCGCTGCTGCGGGTGATGTGCCGGCACACCACCGCGCAGAGGGTGGGCGGCGCGCCGCTGCTCACGCTGCCGCCCAAGTTTGAGGCGGTGACGCTGCTGGACGTGGACGCGCCGACGCGGGCGTGGGTCAACGCGGTGGAGGACTGGATGCGCGACTGCCTGGGCGGCGCGTGGGAGCCCGGGGGGAAACGCGGCAGGCAGAGGATGCGCGGCCGCGTAAATGCAGCCCTGCAGCAGCTGCGACAGGTCCTCGCAGGAGGCGCCCCCGCCCCGGGCACCCGGGAGCAAAACGGTGGCGGAGGTGAGGGCGGGGACGGAGGCGGCGGCGGTGGCGGTGGTGGAGGCGGTGGCTGCGGCGTTGGAGGTGGCGGTGGCGACGGCGGTGGCGGAGGCGGTGGCTCCCGTCGGCGTGAGCTCGTCGCTTTCCTCCACGGGACCCTCGCGTGCAACCGGCGAGCCGATCACGCTTTCCAGGGAAGCGCCATCCATGACCGCAACGACAACATCCTCCACGGCGTCGCTAACGCCGGGGCGGTGACCGGCGCCGGTGGAGCGAGAGGCAGCGTGGGGGAAGGCGGAGGTAGGGTCTGGTGAATACTCTAGATCGTCACTCAAGATCGTCACGTCCTAGCTAGTGCCTTGTCTGTACTGCTTACTGCCCGCAGCATTGGGGGGTCTAAATGGGGGGTCTATTGTAGGGTTTTGATCGTTAGACTTGAAATATAAGACGGACACATATATTTGATACCACAAGTACCGGTTGTATTTGGCCCTTTTGGCCATTGGCCAGAAGCCGAACCTGTTTTTTTGGTGATTCACCGCAAACAAACCACCTACTTGAACAGACAAGACACTAGGAGGTCGTTTTACTCAAGAAACGCAACGTCAATAGTCTAAAACGATATGGATGTGGATATAAAGGTGCACGGAGTGGAATGGTTTACCTGATTCTCTGCGGAGGCGGAGGAGTGTTCAGCGAGCGGTTCCTGGAAGGCGTGGCGGAGCGCCTGGAGGAGTGCGCCGACTGCCCCATCTGCATGGAGGCAGGGCCCTCATACTGCGCAGTCCTGTGGACTATCCTATTGATATTCTCCGGTCTCGACCTGAATTGGATGGTTTCGCTTGTGAGTTTGATCATTTCCGTGGCAAACCTTGGTGCGACATTCTACCAGGTACACGTGAATCTCATTTTTAGACTCTGATTCTCCAGTTATATCGAGACCCGTCCTCTCGCGACTTATACTGTGTTTCCCCAATATTATGTGTTTAGAGCCTATGACTCAAGAGATATATCGCGTCATGTTGCACGTTCAGGAGGTTACACCTATGACTGGTTTGATCTAAACTGCATGGTACTTAAGTCCTCCACTTTTCACCTGATCCTGAGCCGTTTCTTGTCATCATCCCATCACGGAAACCGCGTCCGTCCAACTCTTCCCCCCAAAAGTGCCTACGTCCGAGCTGAACAGTGGACGAGGGTAGGGCCTTACCTGGAGGCCATGCTGGAGCCTGCGGTGAGGCGGTGCAAGTCGACAGTCTCAAGACCTGTGTTGAAAGCGCCTGTGATTTCTGCGCTTGAAGCTACCATACGATGAAACGCTTTCAAACTTTGCTTTTAATTTTAACTTGCGCCGGTACACCGTGGTTCTGCGCTGCGGCCACGTCGTGTGCGTCGCGTGCGCCGGTAAGACAAGTGATCACCTTGTATTAGACCCTGGCTTCTTGAGTCGAAATCGCATCACATGACGTGGCAGGAGTCGGTAAGACACGTCATCACCGTGTATCCCATGTTATACCCTCGATTCTTGAGTCGAAATTGCATTGCATAACGTGGCAGCAATCATTTGCGTGGTTCTACGCGCCGGCGCGCTGGACCAATCGCGCGACCCCGAGCAGCGGCGCTGTGCGGAATGCCGCGAGCAGTTCGTGTATGAGCTCGGCAGCGCGGCGGATTTCACCCCCGTCCCCGCTGCCTTACTCATCGCCCTGCTCACCGCCGACGTCGCCGACCCTGCCGACCCCGCCGACTCTGCCGACCCCGCCGACCCCGCCGACCCCGCGGGCCCCACCGACTCCGCCGACCCTGCCGACTCCGCCGACCCCGCCGATCTCGCCGACCCTGGAAGCGTTGCCCGGGCGGCGGCGGCCGGAGCGGAGGCGGGGGCAGCGGCGTGGGCGGCGGCGTGGGCAGCGGGGGCCGGGGCGGAGGCGGCGGGAGAGGCAGCGGGGGCGGCGGCGGCTGCGGCGGTGGCAGCGGCGGCCGCAGTGGAGGCAGTGGCTGGGTCGGGGTCGGGTGCCGATTATGTCGGCGGCAGACCTGCCCTGGTAGCTCCGGCGCCGTTGTTCCCGGCATCCGTGGGCGGCGGCGGCAACGGCGGCGGCAAAGGCGGCGCCGGCGGCCCCAACGGCGGCGGTGGCAGCGACATCGGCGACAATGGCGACGGCAGCGGAGGCGGCTGCAAGGCTACACAGCTGGCCCGGCTGATATGCGAGATGCGCGACACGATCCCTGGCGCCAAGGCGGGGTGCCGCAAGTTGCACCCAGCCTAAAACCACTCGCTTTCACCTAGTGAAATTATCATGTGCTACCGCCTTTAAATCGCCTTCAATCTTTACTCTGACACCTTCATTTGCAGCTCGCACCCCTGCGCCAAGGCGGTGGTGTACTCGCAGTTCCCGGCAGCGCTCGACGCAGTGTGCTCGGCAGGGGCTTACCCTCGTCCACTCTGTCAGCATAACCTGAGCTGCTTATGCCACGGACTCAGCCCAGCGTATCCCAAAAGAGTGCTTACGTTGAGCCAAAAAGTGGACGAGCGTAAGCCCCCTGGTGCGCGGCGCTGGCGAGGGCGGGCGTGGTGGCGCTGCGCGGCTCGGACGCTGCCGCGGAGTTTTCCGCCGACGGGTGTCATGCCGCCGCGCTCGCGCTGGACCTGCGGGCAGGGGCGCACACTCGTCCACTTCTCAGCTCAACCTGAGCCCTTTCTGACACTCAAAGCATCCCCTAAACGCCTAATCACCCCCTCCACCCCCGCCATAAGTACCCCCCTAAACACCCCCTGAACATTCCTTGTCCCACAAAAAGTGTTTACGTTGAGCTGAAAGGTGAACGAGTGTAAGCCCCTGTCTGCGGGTAGCCGCCGTGGGGCTCAACCTGGTATGCGCGTCCCACGTCTTTTTGCTGGAGCCCAGCATCAACCCTGTGCTGGAGCAGCAGGCCGTGGCGCGCTGCTGGCGCATCGGCCAGAACGTGCCGGTCTATGTCACCCGGCTTGTGATCGCGGGCACGATCGAGGAACGCATCCTCGACGCCCGCGCCCCCGCCCGCGCCAGCCCTCCCGCGAATGAGCCGCCTATGGGAGGCTCTGCCGGCAGTGGGGCCGGGCCTGGCGCCCGCGCTGGCGTTGCCACCGCGGCTGGCGGCGGCGTGAGCGGCGGCGCGGGCGTGCAGCAGCATCAGCCTGAGGCTGCGTTCGGCAACGAGCGGGTGCACGGCGAGGACGGCGCGGACACTGGGTCTCTGCTCGCTCGGCTCTTCGCATGACGTGGCACGATGGATATGGAGAGAGACAAGATGGAGAGAGAGACACGATGGATATGGAGAGAGGCAGGCAGGATGCCTGCTAGTATGATACGCACACGACGAAACGATGCAACCTATGCAACCGACGACGAAGCAGCAACACAACGTTTCAAAACGATATTGTAGAGCTCTCATTAGAATGGAGAGCAGCACACTCACTGCAGTCTAGACGCCGAGACGCGGCGCACATAGAAGAGTATAGAAGACAAAACATTTTTTGGGGTAATGACGAATGCGAGGACGATGAATCTACAGTGAGAGCTATATGATAGTAGGTTTTTGGCTTACTACGATTCATGCAGTTTAGCGTCTAGGGTTTATTTTACCAGCAATATTCCAGCTGCCACGTGTAATATCATAGCATGCAAGCCGATCCTGGTATGCTGCCCTGGTCCTGAGCAATGTATCCTGTTGAGGGTGGCCTGAGCAATACGAACCCTGGTCGGGAGGCACGGTTGTCGACGTCGCGTCCAGTTGGCAGACCACTGACGCGGCGAAGGCGCAAACCAGTGAAGATGACTCTGGCGCAAATGATGGCCGCCGCTCAGCTAGGCAATTTGCGTACGGTTCGTGCGGCGCTAGGGCGCACGGCAGAGGATGCGACACCATCGACGTTTTCTTTAAACAGGTGACAATCATGTATGGTGGGCTTTATGTCTAGCTAGTTAGGTAGCTCTTTTCGTATATATTTGGTGCGTTCTGATTTTATTTACCCCTTGCAATGCTTCATAGCCTTACGTCTGTGATGTGCAGCGTTCATCTTTCATCTTTAGTTATATGCTGGCTGCTGCCGAACCCACGCCAGATTTTCGGGGTGGGCCTTGGAATTTAAGCACACACATCTCCCTGTTCCACGGGCAGCCGTGCTCCCGCGCCGCTGCAATGCACCCCGCACCGCCAGGTGCCCGCCCAGAGCTTACACATGTCGTCTCGTCCCACGGGCAGTTGCGCTCCCGAGCCCACTGCAGCGCCGCCAAGTGTGCACCCCCAAACCCCAAGTGTCCACCGTCTGCGGTGTACATCCATTGGCCCGCGCTCATCCACTCACATCTCAGTAAACCACTCTCTCGACCAATCACACGATGGCCTTCAGCCCCTAGACACGGACGTCGACCGGGTAAACGGTCTGAGCCGTCTTCCATTCGCTGATCTTCCTCAGCGCCCGTGCCACCTCAAGCGGCTTCAGCCCGAGGCCCTCCCAGTCGCTCGGTTTCATATCAACCAGGCAGGAGGGTCGCTGAGACCTCGAACCAAGATCGTTCTTTCCTTCATAGCTTAACAACCGGTCCTATAATTTAGGGGGGATTATATTTGTTATGGGTTCGGCCCTGTAAACCCAGGGCCGTTCGTCCAATGTGCCCATACCCACACTCCGCTTCTCTTGTTATGAGTTATGGCGTCCAAGTTAGCATCGTACAGTCGTCGTCCACAATCACGAGAATCGAAGGGGGCTTTGTTTGAGCTTACCTTGAGCATACTCATACAGACGCGCGCAGGGGGAGGAGGAGATTCAACGTCGGTCGAGTGGTTGTACTGAATAACCCCCCTGCCAGGTCCTCCAGAAACGCCCCTCCTAGGTCCTCGCGCAGCTTTGTCTCGTACGCATCAAGCTTGAGCTCTTTCAGCCACGCTGATAGCTCATCCGGTTTCGGTTCTGGCATCCTTACACCCTGAACGGTGTGCATCGGGCCGAGGCGCGTTGAGCCCGCCGCGTCCGCGCCCACGGCGAGGCCCCGGCCCTCGCTGCCGCTGCCACCGCTGCCGCCCGCCAGGCCGTGAGCCGTCAACTCCACCACATCGGCGGCCGCCGCTGCCGCCACCGCCCCGAACCCCGCCCCACCCATCGCCCCCGCCCCCGCCGCCATCGCCGCCACCACCGCCACCTCCACCGCCTGGTCCGCTATCTTGGCTTCCTCCGCCGCCGCCAGCACCACCTCAATCTTCTGCATCGCCGCCGCCCGCTTCTCCGCGACCGCCGCCCGCTTCTCCGCCGCCACCGCCGCCACCGCCGCTGCAGCCGCCCACTTCTCCGCCGCCACCCGAGCCGCCCACGCCCTTGCCCCGGCCCCCGACACCGCTGCCGCCCCCGGGCCCCACACATGCTTCCCCTGAGTTAGTCTCGACTTTCTGTTCTGCCACCAGGCGGCGAGCTGCTTCTCGGTGATGGGGGCCAGTGCGGCGATCTCGGTGGTGAGCCGCCGCAACTCGTCGCCGCGCGGCGGGGGCGCCATGCCGGTGTCAAACAGCTGTATCAGGCGCGTCAGCTGTGCGTCGTTGGCAACGAAGCGGGCAGGCGCTGGCGCCGCATCCTCCTCCGCCGCCGCCGCCTCCCAGCCCCCGCCGCCGGGCCCCGCCGCCGCCGCCGCCACCTGCCCCGCCGGCACCGCGTACACACCGTGCTCGTCCAGCATATGACGGATAAGCTCCACCTGAGACAGGAAGAAACGGCTGGAGCAGTGGCTGCAAGTGAGCGCCGTCGGGTCCAGCGCCAGGGGAGCCTGCGCGTCCGCAGCCTCCTCCATCTCCTCCTCGTCCTCGTCCTCGTCCTCGTCGTACGGCGCCGCGTCCTTCCCGCGGGCCGCCGCCGCCGCCGCCGCCGTTCGGTTCTGCCGGTCTTGCACCCGCTGTTGGAACTCAGCCAGCGCGCGCTCCGCCACGAGCTTCTCCTCCGCCGCGCCCTTCTGCATGTGCGACTTGTAGTGCGGGGCCACGCCCTGCACGGCCTTGAACACCTGGCTGCAGATAACGCAGCTCTCCTTCTCCTTCCGCGGCGCAGCGGCGGCGCGGGCAGCCGCATTGCTGGCCCGCCTGGAGACGCTCTTCGTTCCCTCCCCTTCCGCCATGTCGTGCTTGCGCGCGAGCTTCTGCCGCTGCTTGGGGGGCTCCGTGTACATGTACGCATCGCGCGCCTTGCGCTTCGTCGCCGCGCGGCCGCCGCCGCCGTTCTCGTCGACGTCCACATCGCCGCCGTTGTCCTCGCGCTGATCGAACTTAGCGGCCGTCGCACCGGCCGCCGTGCAGGGACATACACTCGTCCACTTTTCGGCTCAACGTAAGCGCTTTCTGTGGGATAGGGGGTGCATGTAGGGATTGATTAAGGGGTGCTTAGGCAGTTTTACGGGGTATCAGGGGCTGTCTAGGTTGCATTTTGTGTCAGTAACGGCTCAGGTTGAGCTGAAATGTGGACGAGTGTAAGCCCCTGCCGCCGTGCCCCGGCTGGAGCCCGCGCCCTGCATGTCGTCGTCGTCATCGAGGTCCTCCTCGCCCATGTACCAGGGGCTTACACACGTCCACTTTCCGGCTCAACGTAAGCACATTTTGTGGAATACGTTGGGTGCATGATTTTCCCCCAGTCTATTAGACACAGAGACACGGGGAGGTGTGACCAAAACGGCTTAGGTTGAGCTGAAAAGTGGACGAGTGTACGCCCCTGCCATGGACATCTCACCTGCGGGTCCCATCGCCGCTCCCTTGCCGCCCCTGCCGCCGCCCGGCGCCACCTCATCCACCACCTGGTACACCTCAGCGGCGGGGTCGCCCTTGTGCCAGAGTGACAATATATGATCCAATATCGATATGGGAGATCGATATGGGAGATGGACATCAATGAGATATCGATAGGGATATCGGTATGAGATATGTGTTGTCGTTATGGGATGTGGCATATCGATATCGTTATCCACCGAAACGATATTGTCATCCTTGGATATCAATATGGGATCTTGGCTAATGACATGGGAGATGACAGTATCGATATGGTCATCCTCCATATCGATATGGGATATCTTGTCACTCTGCCTTGTGCATGCGCGTGAGGTGCCTCTTGAGGCCGCCGAAGGTCTTGAAGGCCGTGGTGAGGTGGGAGCACTGGTCGAAGCCGCACAGGTATCCACTGCCGTCCTACACGTATGCTTGTCGAACTCAGTTAGTGCTGACGATGGGGGGGTTAAAATAAGCTAGTATAAGCTAGTGTAGGGGCAAGTAGTTAGTGGCTTAGTGGGTCAGTATTGGGGACTACAGTGTGTCAGCAAAATAGGGGGGTTTAAACTAGGCCAGTTTAAGCTAGTTTAGGGGCTAGTGCTTAGTAGGCTAGTTTAGGGGCGACAAGTATACCTGCACGTGCTCTACCGCCTTGCCCAAATTGGATTTCGTCCGCGACGCCGCTTCGGGCTTGGCCCTCACCCAGAAGGGCCGATCCACTCGCCCCAGGGGTTTAGGGTTCTTCAGGATTTAGGGTTTATGATTTATGGTTTATGATTTAGGGTTTAGGGTTTAGGGAATCGAATGTTTGAGTGTCAAGTTGGGGGGCCTGGCCACTCGTCCACGTGATAGCTGAACGTCAGGATCCTAGGCGTGAAGATGGGATAACTGCCAGTGGTTTCAGGGTCACTCGTTCCCGTGCTGGTTGGACGCGCGAATCTCCGAGGTGTGAATTCGGGACTGGCAGTTGAGCTGAAGAGTGAGAAGACCCTGCCTGCTCGTTATTGTCGTCGGATGCGGCTGCCGGCTGATATGGTGGCTGGAGCCGTTGCCGCCCGGAGGGGCGTTCATCGTTGACGACGGCTGCCAACTGCGCGGTCGTGACACCGCCCCCGCCCGCCGCGCCCGCAGAGATAGCAGTGCGCTTCATCGTCTTGTTCATCTGGATCGCCGGTGCCTCTGGCGCAGCACGTTTGAGGCCCGCGCCCGCGGCTCTGGCGGGCGGGATGATGTTGAGGGGGCGCCCGACGCGCTCAGCCTCGACGTTGTACGCCCGCGCCGCGGCGTCCTCCGTCAGATGATACCCACAGAATTTCATTCCGCTTCGTGCCATCCATTTGTTCTTGTTGGGCCCACGCTGGACCAAACTGACGCCCACGTACTGAGAGGAGCCGCGCTTCATGATTGAGGGGGATGCGGGAGCGCCGGTGGCGGGATTGCGGGGGCAGGGAGCGGCAGCGGCGGCGGCGGGGAACTCCCTCGCAGCGGCAGCCGCCTGCTCCTCCGCCGCCGCACTCGCCGCGCCCTGCCGCACACCGCGCGCCGCGCGCTCGCTGCGCGCGGCTCCGGCGTCGCGCGCGTGGGCAGCGGGGTCCGCGTGTTTGGGGTACACCCTGCGGTCGGACACCCGCTGTTTGTATCCCACCAGGATGTAGCGGCGCAAGTTGAAATTGAACGCAATATTTGAAAGCGGCTCATCATATTGTAGCTTCAAGCGCTGAAACCATAGGCGCTTTCAACACGGGTTTTGATACTGTCAACCTGCCCGGCCAGGGCCTGCTCCGCCGCATGCTAGGGCTTGGCAGATATCGCTCGTCACGTCATCAACACGCATTAGGGTGTCAGGTTGGGGTTCAGGGTTAGGGTTTAGGGCTTAGGGCTTAGGGATTAGGGTTACTTGGATTTCATCCGCTATGTGAGTTGAACGGCATCTTATGACGTAGAGTACGAGTAATAACTGCCAGGCCGATTTCCCTCCACATCTTCAACCCCAGACAGGCATTTAAATCCTTGGCTCTTGAGCTGAAGGGCGATGACGTGGCGAGAGATATCAACATTCGCGAGGCCCCACCTCGTGCCTCTCCTCGTCGTTGACAAAATTAAGACCCTTGGTTCTTGAGATAAACGGCGGTGACGTGGCGAGAGATATTAACATCCGCGAGGCCCCACCGCGCCCCTCTCGTCGTCGTTGCGAGCGAATGTGATGTGGCTCTTGTAGTGCGGGGTGATGCCCTGCACGCCTTTGCACACGTAGCCGCAGATCAGGGGCTTACACCCGACCTCGTCTCAGCTCAACCTGAGCCGTTTCTGACAAACAATACACCCTAGACACCCCCTACTACCCCCTTCACACCCCCGACAACACCGCATGACCAACACCTAAATGCACCCCCTATCCCACAGAAAGCGCTTACGTTGAGCCGAAAGGTGAACGAGTGTAAGCCCCTGCCGCAGATGGTGCACGGCTCGACAGCCGCGGCGGGGCGGCGACCGTCGGTCGCCTGCGCGGGGCCCTCGTCCAACATCTCCTCGACCAAGGGTACTATGACAAAGTGCGTGAAACCACTTAGACACTGAGCAACAAGTAGTACTGAGTCGTCCAAATGGAGTGTTCTGATTGGTCGAGCGGGCACTGAGTCAGACTAAGCAGCACTAAGTCAGACTAAGTGTCTAAGTGGTTTGGCGCACTTTGTCATAGTACTCCACGTCACATAACGTCACATGACGCCGTTTGACTCCAGGAACGAGAAGTAATATTCGTGTCACGGGTCGTTATGTGGCGAGCAATGTCTGCCAACCCTTACCTCGTCATCGTCGTTATCGGTCGCCCCCGTGGCGCCGTCGGAGCGATACCTGTCCCCAGCCTCCTTCTCCGCCTTCTTCGCCTCCTCCTCCGCTTTCTCCGCCGCCGCCTTCGCCGCCGCCTTTTTCACCGCGTGTGCCGCGTCCAGCTCCGCGTCCGCTGCCAATGCCGCTACCTCCTCCGCCGCAAGCGTCTTGCCCTTAGCCCAGGGGCTCACACTCGTCCACTTTTCCGCTCAACCTGAGCCGCTTCTGACACAAATACACCCTAAACACCCCCTACGAAACCCTCACACCCCATAAATACCCCCTAAACAATCCCTGAGTACACCCCCATATCCACAGAAAGCGCCTACGTTGAGCTGAGAAGTGAACGAGTGTAAGCCCCTGCCTTAGCCCCTGCCCCCAACCGGGCCCCGTACCGTCCCGCCCCCGTCCCCGCCCCCGTCACTCCGGCCGCCTCATCACCCTCCACCTCCTCCTCCTCTGCGGGCAAATTCCCCTTGTTCATTGCCCCAGCCGCCCGCCCCGCCGGGCCCCCAAACCTCCCCGGTCCCCCGAACAGCCCCGGTCCCAGCCCCGGCATATTCGCCTCCGCCTCCTCATCGTCCTCCATTATAATCGTGTTGGCCCCCATCGAGGGTCTTTGAGAACAAGCACTCGACCCAGATCGGATCGTGACTTACCTTGACAGAAAACGCTCACACATACGCGCCAGAGGAGGAGGAGATTCACCTTGAGTTGAGTGATTGTGCTCAGTAACCCTCCTGCCTTGCATGGGATGTACCCGGGCGGCACATTCCGCGGGTCGTAGGACGACGGCTTCAGTTTGCAACCGCTGTGTAGCGGCGCAAGTTGAATTTGAAAGCAGAAGTTGAAAGCATTATATCACACTTTAGTTTCAAGCGCCTAATTCCAGGCGGTTTCAAGTGGGGTTTCATAGGGTGAACCAGTACCGCGTACCGCTGGTGATGTGATGCTTGAGTCCCTTCGCCTTGCACTCTTTTTCGCAGAAAGGGCAGTCCACGACTGCTGCCTTGCAAGCGGGACTGGTAAAAAGAAAAACGCTGTTGCCGCATCATAGGATGGTATTTGAAGCTTGTCTCCGCTCTGCGCCTTATGAGACGCTGAAGGCCCTCTCTTGATTGCTCGAGAGAGTACTTTACTGCAATGTGATGGGCTCAACTCGCTTTGTACGTTTCGATAGCACATGAGCCACTATTTATCGCGATCGTGTCTCGACCCCCATTGATCGGTCAATGGGACTTTTGTCCTTGGTGTGCCATCCCTGATTGCCTGATGGGTCGAAAGTAATTTGTCGGGGGGGTGTCAGGAGGCAGTCATACATGAGACTGGGTGGAATAAAACAAGTGAGGGTCTAAAGCAAATTGGATGATGGGGCGGGCATGATTTACTCAGCCCTACGTGGCCCGGCGGCGACTTGATGTAGATGTAGCCCGGCGGCGTCAAGGGCAGGTCGGCCGGCGGCGTAGCGGGCAGGTCAGCCGGCGGCGTCGTGGGCAGGTCAGCCGGCGTGGTCTCCAGCTCTGACTCGGGGGAAACCTCGGTGGAGGGACGGGTGAATACGTCGGAGCCGCGTCACAGGTTGATGAAATCGACAGAGAGAGAGAACAAAATAGACACGTGTGCGCGTACAAGGAGCCACCAGGCTGTCGCCATGTCCCCAGTGCCGGGGCGCGTCACAGGGTGCTGATTGCATTTGGAGACGAGGGTTTGCCACACGGTGGATGACGTGGTGAACTTGCCAGCCCCGCTGCCGCCGCCACCACCGCCGCCGCCTCCTCGACCGCCATCGACGCCGACGCTGCCGCCGTCTCCTCCTCGGCCGCCGCCGCCGTTGTCTCCGTCTCCTCAGCTGCCGCGTTCGCTGTTGATAACACCGCCGCCGTTTCCTCAGCTGCTGCCTTCGCCGCTGCCTCCTTCTCTGCAGCCTTCGTCACCTCCGCCACCTCCTCCTCAGCTGTCCCCTTCACTGCTGCAATCGCCTCCTCCTCTGCCTTCCCCGTCGCCGCCGCCACCTCGTCCTCGGCTGCCACTGTCGCCTCTGCCGCAGCGGCAGCGGCTTGCTCCTCCGCCACCGCCATCTCAGCTGCCGCCGCCGCCTCCGCGTTGAGCAGCGCCGCTTCCGCAGCCGCAGACCCGAGCCGAGCCGTTGCCTCCACCCCGCCCCCCCCACCCCCCTCCCCGTCCGTGTCCTCCCCGCTCGTACTGCCCTCGAGCTTGGTGTGCACGCGGGTGGCGCGCGGCCCGGGCGCCGGCAGCCGAACGAGTCCGGACGCCCCTAGCTCCAGCCGGTCTCGCGGCTGCCCCAGAGTCTCTTCCTCCACCTCCTTTATCAGGGTTACCTCAGAGGCCCCCTCCGGAGGGGCGTCGTGAAGAGACGCGGGCGCGGGCGAGGCGACGGAGGCCGCGCGCGGCCATGGTGCCATCACCCGTGCGAGCCCGGGCGTTGGATGATCTCGCCGCTGCCCCTCGTGAGTCTCCTTCTCCTCCTCCACCTCTTCCTCCTCCTCCTCCTCCACCTCCTCCTCCTCCTCTTCCTCCTCTTCCTCCTCCTTCACGGTTACCACAGAGGCCCCAGTCCCCCCCACTTGAAGGGCGTCGTGGTGAGGCGCGGGCGCAGGCGCAGTGGCTAGGGCGGCGGCGGCGCGATGCAACTGGTGTGCAGCGCCCTCCTCGCGCCGCCGCGGGACGTTCTTCGTGCGCGGCATCTCTCGCACGGCCGGTGGTGCGGCGGCGCAACGAGGGGGCGTGCTCGCGCGGCAGGATATGTCCCTTCAACGGCGGCCAGGAACACAAGCTACGATACTTGTGGCTGAGATCGTACGAGTGAGTTATCCGATACTCATTCTTGGTGCTCGAGTTCACCAGTTCATTTCATTTCATAACTGCTCGAAGTGCTGTTCATGTTATTGAATCCTACCACACAGTCCCTCGCATTCATTCATTCGCATTGACCCGTCCGTCTCCGGCGCCGCTTTTGCCACCCCCACCATCGTCTGGCTGGTGCTCCTGTGTGACCGCTGCCGCCTACTTTAAACCACCACCGCGGCAGCCACCGCTACCGCGACCTGCACGCGGGGGCCAGGGCGAAAGCCTGGTGCCTCCTCGTACACGCGGAAGCATCTCTCTCTCGACTTGCACGCTGGCAGCGGAGTCATCTTGTTCATGCTAGCATCTTGTCCATGCGTCGCACGGTCCCATTCGTTCCCCCTATTCCGCCTCCATTGCTGCCGTCCACTACATCGAGCTCGCCACCGGCGTGGTGCCCACCACCGACTCCACAGGGGCCAAGGCGGAAGCCTGGTGCCTCCTCATACACGCTGACGCGTCCCTCTCCACTCATCTTGCACCGCCGACTCCACCGCCGCCGCCACCGTCGCTGCCGCCGCCGCGGTTGCCAGGTCATTGCACACCTCCGCTGACCACCGCCAGCCCCAAGCGCTGCCGTCGCCACCTCCAGCCCATCCTCCAGCCCCACTACCTTCAGCTTAGCCACCACCAGCAGCGCCGTGGCCACTGCCGCCGCTGCCGCCGTCACCTCCGCACCGCGCTAGTTCTTGTCAGCGCTGAAATCTGCGGGCTCCGAGGGGGACACCCCCGCCCCCGCCGACTCGCGCCGCTTGACGAAGTGGAGGCTGTGCGGGTCCGTGGGGCTGTTCCAGTGCCGCAGCTGGCAGGTGCGGTCGCAGTACCGCCTGTTGTGGCACCGCGAGCAGATCATGTGGTGCACGTCGAGTTGGCCGCATGCCACGCACTTGCGGAGCTCCTTCAGGAGCGCAGCGGCGTCCTCGTTTCCCTGCGCGGCGCTGAGCTCCAGGTACTTCTTCCCCAGAGGCAGGTCCTTCTTGACGCCAACCTCCCCAAGCGCGTACAATTTGCCCACGAGGTGCTGCGCGTGTGCGATGCCTTGGTCGGCCGCCTTGCGCCCCCACTCCGCCGCCTGCGCAAAGTTCTGCGCCACCCCTGTGCCACGGAAGAAGCAGTTGGCGAGGCCGAACTGAGCGGCATCGTACCCGAGGTCGGCCGCCTTGCGGAACCACGCCGCCGCCTTCACGTCGTCTTGCTGGAGACCCTCCTCACCCTGGAGGTGCCACAGGGCGAGCGACACCTGAGTGTCCACCGAGCCCCCCTCGGCCGCCCTGCGCGCCTGCTTCGCGCGTTCACTCGGTGCCATCACGGCCCTTCGTCACCCTGCTCGCCTCGCCGGAGATCACAAGCCGCTCGCAGTGAGCCCGCCTGTGCGTTGTGGCAGCGGCGTTGTGGCCCTGCCTTGCTCGGTGGCGGTGTGGGGGAAACTTGGATTTCATATTTGTTTTTTTCCCGCCGGCTTTTGGACGGAACTGAAGGCGGCGGCGCGTGCATGCGTGTGAAGGGTGCCCAGCTGAATCGTATGATCGTTGAGTTTTGTTGGGAGAGCCGAGCGCTTGCCCAACACAACAGCATGCGCCCGCCCCGCCCCGGCACACCCCTTCCCCACCACGACCCGCTGCCGCCGCCTTCCACGCCGCCATGGACCCCGAGACACTGCGCCGCGCCTGCGTGGAGTTTCGCCTCAAGCTGAGCCAGGACACGGGGACGAACCTCACCGCCGCCACCTGCGAGGCGCTGTTGGCCAGGACCTTCGAGTTCTCTGACCATGAGGCGGTCAGCCTTCACAGCGACCCCGGGGCAGGCGCTGACACTCGTTCACTTTAAGCTCAACTTGAGCTGTCTTTCGGCCCCACGTAACCCAACTTGATACATGCATGTGTCCCGAATGTGCTCAGGACACGGTAGATCGAAACAAAAGTTTCGATCTACCCCCTTCCACAAGCGTCTTTGAAAAAACCCTGGCTATTTCAACTCTGAGATTTTGAAATCCGATATTACCAAAACGCAAGCGATTTTTCAAGATCGTTGCAGGACACGGTAGATCGAAACAAAAGTTTCGATCTACCCCCTTCCGCAAGGGTCTTTGAAAAAAGCCTAGCTATTTCAACTCTGAGATTTTGAAATCCGGAATACATCTCCTTAATCTCTGTAGCGGCGACGATTTCGGCATCAAAATGTTTTGACGCTTCACCCTAAAATTTTGAGCTTATCGCCTTTCGTTTTGAGGCTTGACCCAGGAATTTTGAGCTTATTTCATCGCCTTTCAATAATCTCCTTAATCTCTGTAGCGGCGATGATTGTCGGCATCGAAAAGATTTGGGGGTCGGCCGGGAAGTTTTGAGACTAAGTCAACAGAGTCTCAAAAATTTGAAGCTCGGACGTCTTTTCAATAAGTCAAAATCGCCGATGATGTTAGAATCACTTTTGCTTGCGCGTAACTTAGTCGTAGTTATTTCGCGACGCAGCCCATCACTTGCACTCTATATCCTCTATGGATTCGTTAGAATGTACGGAGTGCATGATCTGTCCGGATACCGTGGATTCGGGGGTAGAAAAAAATAAGCCTATGAAGCGTAAAAGGGAAGAAGTTGTGTCCATTCCTCGATTTGCCGTGGTCT
>Ga0307489_10000969_pt1 | contig 18444 bp, 22 predicted proteins | sample SB12metaG_FD_202247 | JGI IMG/M metagenome (GOLD analysis project Ga0307489, IMG submission 202247) | Sea-ice brine microbial communities from Beaufort Sea near Barrow, Alaska, United States - SB 1.2 | ecosystem: Environmental > Aquatic > Marine > Coastal | place: USA: Alaska | collected...
CTGTTTCAAACAACCACGGTTGTTTGAACGGCTATTTGAATTTTCTTTCAACTGTCATCGGGCCCCAGAGCTTCACGGCGACGGCGGCAGCGGCCGTGCGGATCCCTCGATGGCGCGGAACGCCGCGATCTCGTTGCACGCCTCCTCCACCGCGGCCAGCAGCGGGTACGCCTGCTTGAACGCCGCCAGGGAAGTTTCACTCTGAGCCGCAGCGTCACACCCCCCGCCCCCCCCTAGGGACTGATGGATAGTGCTCGCCATGTCATAGGAAGCCATTTGACTCAATAAATGAGGGTTCAAAATGCGTTTGATGACGTAGCGAGCACTATCCATCAGCCCCTGCCTGCCCCCCCTCCCCCGCCGTCCCCGCCGCCCCCACCCCCCCCGCCTCCCCCGCCTCCCCCTGCCGCCGCCGCCGCTGCCGTCCCCCCCGGTGCCCCACCCGCCGGCGCGGCGTCCCCCGCGAGACGGAAGCCCGGAAGCCCGGCGTCCAGCGCCGCCATGACGTCACGCTCCAGCTCCCAGCTGTGATGCGGCGCGTCGCCGAACTCGCGGCTCGTCGCGTAGTAGTCCGCGCGCTCCCAGTAGTGCCACGCCGCGGACCGCGCGTGCCCGTCATTGTCCGCGCCCACGCCGTACTGTAGCGGCGTGAGTTGAAACTGAAAACAGAGTTTGAGAGCACTTCATCATATTTTAGTAGTAAGATCTGAGTCCAAGCACTTTCAACAGGGGTTTCATGGGTTCAACCTGCACCGCCTGACCGTACACCGTCACGTTGTGGCACATCTGCAGCATGAAGAAGACCGACACGAAACCGGAGCTCGGCGACCCTTTCCCCGCGTAAGGTGCGCCGCCGCCGCCCCCCCGGCCGCCGCCGCCGCCGACGCCACGCATGCCCTCCAGGCGGTAGTGGCGCCAGTTGAATTTGAAGGTCAACAGTGAGAGCAGTTGACGATACTCTTGTATCAAGCGTTGAAACCATAGGCGCTTTCAGCATGGGTGTGGATAGTGTGAAGGTGCCGCGGCCTACCAGGCGCGCGCGCAGCGTCTTGAGCACGTCACCGGCGCGCGTGATGAACTCGTCCGACAGCCGCGCCGTGCTGTAGCGCCTCAAGTTGGAATTGAAAGCACAACTTGAAAGCAGTTCACCTTATTTCAGTTTCATCACGCTTGGTTCCGGGTGGTTTCAACATAGGTCTGATAGGCTCAACCTGCACCGCCCCACTGTGGCCACGTCGCGGCGCCCGCGCGCGCGCAGCTCCGTGCTGAGCGCCATGTAGTCCCGGGGCGTCGCGCGCGTCGCCACGGCGGTCACGCCCACCTCAACCCAGGGCCTCGCCAGATATTGCGCGCCACATCATTGACATGCAGTTTGGACTCTGCTCCCTCGAGCTGCGTGGCATCCCATGACGTAGCGAGTAACATCTGCCCCCCATATCATTGGCACCCGACCCCCCAAGAGCGGCCACCTGATCCCCGTATAATTGGCACCTGACCTCCAAAAGATGGGCACCTAACCTTCCTATGGGCACCTGAACCCCGTAAATGGGCGCGTATAATGGGCACCTGACCGCCCTATACTGGGCACCTGACCCCCATAAAGGACACCTGACCCCCGGATATGGGAAGCTGACCCCCCTATATTGGAAGCTGAGCCCCCTATAATGGGCTTCACCTCGAGCGGCAGCACGTTGGCTACGCCGCTGGACGACACGTCGTTGGCGCCGTACCGCGTTGTCCACAGCCCGTTCAGCAGCCGCTGCCTAGGGTGCACCGGTGCACTATGAGCAATCAGTCTGGAAGGGGGATGCGGCGAGTGTGTACAGGTACACCGGTGCACTATGAGCAGTCAGTCAAGAAGTGGGGTGCGGCGAGTGTGTACAGGTACACCGGTACACTATGAGCAAACAGTGAGGCCCTGCCGGTGCGTGGTCTTGGAGCCGACGTAGCGCTCAAACCCCAGGGTGGGCGCGTTGTTCAGCCGCACCACCGCCGAGTGGGGCCCGCCGGACACTGCTCGCCACGTCATCCAGCGCAAGCCGAGAGGGGCCGAGAAAATAGTGCTCGCCACGTCATCAAACGCATGCCGCACCTTCGTTTACTTTTTTACATAGCATCCCGTGACGTGTCGGGAAGCAAACCTGCCAAATATTGCGCGCCAAGTCACAGGGTGCAATATATCATGCCTCAAGAAACGAGGACTCAAAGTGCACTTCGACCGTGTGGCGGGCAGCATCTGGAGGGAAGATAGTGCTCGCCTCGTCATCCATCGCATGTGGGACCCTCGTTCCTGCAGCGTCACAGCATCCCGTGACAAGGAAGGCGTTATCCGACACGGCCCCATACCACGGTGTGCGCGTCAATCTCCGCGCCGCGCGCGGCGCCCAGCACCGCCTGCCGGTAGCGCCGCAACTTGCATTTGAAAGCAAAGGTCGAAAGCGATTCACCACATCTCAGCTCCAAGCGCTGAAACCGGAGGCGCTCTCAACGCGGGGGTTGAGACTGCCGGCCAGCACCGCCTAACCTGGCTGTTGCCCACCACGGCGCACCGCACGAAGTCGTGTTCGTGCGCCGCCAGGTGGGCCAGACCCGGCGCGCCGCGCTCCACGGCGCGCTGCACCCGCTTCGTGGCGGCGACGGGGAGGCCGGCGCTGGCGTACAGCATGGGGAACGCCAGCTCCGCGCCCAGGTCGTGGCGCAGGTAGCCCGCGGGGGGCAGCGCCGGGTCGTCGGCCGCCAGCCGCACCCCGCTGCCGCTGAACAGGCCCCCGTCGCCGTCGCCTGCTCCACCGGCGGCGGCGGCGCGCACGGCGGCGAGCCAGTCGCGCTCCGCGGCGCCGTTGTCGCCGTCGGCGCGCACCGTGGCACCCAGCACCAGGGCGTCGAAGCCCTGGCGGGTGACGCGCACGCCGGCCGCCGCCGCGTCCGCCGCTGCCGCCGCGCCCGCGTCGCGCAGCAGCGCCACCCGCTCCACCGCCGCCACTACCATCTCCTCGTGGTCCTCCATATCCCCTTCGCTCTCATCCGCGGCGGCCGCGGGTATGCCGGCCTCCGCGGCGGCCAGTGCAGCGGCTGATCCGCGCTGCACGCCCGCCACCGCGCCGCTCACGTCGAAGCGCGCCCCCCCTGGACCCCCCGCCCCCTCCGCCCGCCCTGGACCCGCACCCTCCCACGCGGTGCACCCGTCACGGGCGTGGAGTGCCGAGGTGAGGAGCGAGTACGTGGTGCGCCGCATGGCCAGCCGGTCCTTGGCCACTGTGCGCGCGACCTGCAGGGTGGCGTCGGCGCAGGCGCCGCGGCGCCGGAGGCGGGCATTGCACTGCGCCGTGAACGTCTTGTGCCGCTTGATGCGGTGCGCGCACGCCGCCGCGCACTGCGTGAAGTCCGTCACCACACACCGCACCGCCAGCAGGAAGGGGCTTACACTCGTTCACTTCTCAGCTCAACCTGAGCCGTTTTGGTCACACATCCATGTGTCCCCCTTTCTAATAGACTGGGGGAACATCATGCACCCAACTTATCCAACAAAATGTGCTTACGTTGAGTCGACGAGTGGACGAGTGTAAGCCCCTGCCAGCAGCGCGCTGAGCTCCTCCACCCGCTCGCGCACAGTCCGCAGCTCCGCCCACACCCAGGGCCCGCCATACACTGCTCGCCGCGTCAACCACGACACGCGTTTTGAATCCTTGTTTCTGGGGTGACATGGTATCCCGTATCCTACGACGTGGCGAGCAATGTTCGAGCGAGGGTCAGGCGGCATGTATTGCTATTGCTCGCCACGTCGTCAAACGCATGTCGGTTCTTGGTTTCTTTGGTTAAATGGCATCCTATGACGTGAGAGCACGGGCAACGTCTGCCCCGCCCCGCCTTGAGCGCGATTTCGGTCAGGGATTGCGCCACCTCGGTGAGCGCAGGGGAGGGGGAGGTGAACGCGGTCTGGCCGCCGCCGCCGCCGCGGGCCCGCCTGTGGCGCCTCGCTACATACGACGACGACGACGACGCGTCCTCCGCCGCGTCTGCTAACGAGTCCACCTCCGTCTCCGCCTCCGCCTCATCGCCGTTATCGAGCAGCGCGAAGTCTCGGCCTCGGCTTCCCCTCCCACCGCCGCCCTCCCCCTCGCCGCCGCCGCCGCCGCCGCCGCCGCCGCCGTCGCCGCTGCAGGGCTGGCAGGCGGCTGCGTCCGGTGCGCGGTGAAACCCGTCCCAAATGTGGCTCTTGTGCTTGCTCGTGTGAAGCTCGTGCACGCCTCCCCCGCCCCCGAGGGCCTCATGGATAATGCTCGCCCCGTCATCTAACGCATTTTTAACCCTCGTGTGTTGAGTTGAATGCCAGCCTATGACGTGGCGATGAATGTCGGGCAGGCCCTACCGCCGGCGTGGAAGCGCGCGGCGGTGGTGAGATGCATCTGCACGTACATGATGACGACCACGACGGTGAGCACCCCGAGCAGCGCTCTCTCTCGCGTCAACTTCATGGTTGCCGATGGGGGGCCCGGGCCCGAGCACGTCGAGTCTGGTGGACTGTCTGGAACACGTTTGCTTGATAGGGTCCGGCGTCAGAGACGAGAGCAAGTAGTGCGAAGAGGCGCGGTGCCGGAGCAGGCGCCACTCGACGGGCCTCGGAAGCACGCACAGTTCGCTTGCTCAGAGGCGCGGCGCGGAGTGGCGGGACGCCGGCGGAGAAACTTGTGGGATTCTTATTTTTTGGAGACGTGATGCCGGTGTATGCGCATATCCGATTGGGGGGCGCATCCTCCCCCCCCGGATCTGCGTAGAGTAGGTGTCCTTGCAAGGTGCCCCTTTGGCTCTCCTCCACCGGCGCACACAGACGGGCACGGTCCGGGGAGTCGTGGTCCGCCGCCTGTGGACGGCGAAGGTGGGGCCCGCTGACTTTCCGCATACGTGGCGCCGAACGCGACACAACCGAAAGCCCGCGTCCCATAGGTCTCTTGACCTCCCCCATCCAAATTGCCCAAAGGAGAAATCGCCTCCGCTGCTCGTTTGACGGCACGAAAAGTGGCGACGGCGAGTCGTCACGGCCAGGCAGCTGCACCCGCCACACGTGGTATACCGGCGTGCGTTCAGCGTGTGGTCCCTTCCGCGTCGACAATACGCCGGCACTTGCACCTACCGGCGTGCCTTGCGCGTGAGATTATGATTTTCGTTACCGTGGGTGGCGCGTGGCCCTGCCCGAAGGAAATGGGTGAGGAGGGGCGCGGGCGGGCACCCGCACCCCCCGCGGCGCCGGGTGACAGTCCGCGGCAGCACCACCCGCACCCATCCTTCGCGTCGATGGCGGGGCCCGACGGCTTTTCCCACCACGTCATCCAACCCACTTTCAACCCTCGTCTCATGAGTTTATAAAAGGTAAAGAGAGAAGGAGACGCTTCCGAGTGTCGGAGGCACCAGGCATCCAGGCTTCGTTTGCCCTGCTGGCACCTGTGAGTTATGGCACCCTATGACGTGGCAAGCAATATTCGCGAGGCCCTAGGCGACGGGCTCCACGTCTCGCGGCCGCGGGGGCGGGGGCGGCAACCCCGGCTCCAGCCCGGGCAGGGGGGCCGTTGAGAACATGCACTCGACCGACGTTGAATCTCCTTCCCCTCCTCCTCCTCCATCCTCTGCGCGTCTGTATGAGCCATCAACCCAAGGTAAGTCACGCTCCGATGTCGGTCGAGTGCTTGTTCTCAATGGCCCTGCTGGCCGGTGGCAAAGCCAAGCGCGTGGGGGGCAGCTCGCTGTGGGCGTTGGAGGCGCCCTCCGACGCCTACCTGTTCTCCTCCAAACAAAACTCCCACCTCGCCACCATCGCACCCGGGGGTGATGCTGACCTCGGGTACAGGCCTGGCAGGGGGGGTACTAAGGACAAGCACTCGACCGACGTTGAACCTCCTCCTCCTCCTCCGCGCGTCTGTATGAAAATTACGCCTGAAGGTATGTCATGCTTCGATCTCGGTCGAGTGCTTGCTCTCATCGACCCTGCTGCCTGGCACCAACGACAGCGGCACGGTTCACACGGAGGTGACGCTGAGCACGACGTGGGGCGGCGGCGGCGGCGGGGCGGGGGGGCGCGGCTCGATGATGGGGTCAGGGGGGTCCATGGGGTCGGCGGCAGGGGGCTGGGGCGGCCCTCCGGGGGGCCCGGGGATGGGGCCCGGGCTACTGGAGGGCGCCAGCCTGTCGGAGGTACATGCGGAGGTGGCCACCAACGCCACCAGCCTGTTCACCATGTTCCAGTCCCAGGACGGCATCGGCAACGTGCTGCAGCCGGCGGCCGGGGCCGGGGGCGGGGCCGCGGCAGGTGTCGGGGGCGCAGTTGGTGGCCTGGCAGTTGGCGGCAGGGCCGGTACACTCCTCCACTTCTCACCTAAACCGTCAATCTGGGCCTTTTCTGTCACTGAAACCACCCAACGTACGAGTATCCCACACAAAAGTGCTCATATCAACCCGAAAGTGGAGGAGTGTAAGGCCCTGGTTGGAGGCGGCGGCGGCGGGTTCGGGTACGGGCGGTGGCGGCCCGGCACGGACCCCGGGCCGGCCACGGCGGTCAGGTCCACCGGGTCCACGGGGTCGGCGGGATCACTGAAGCGCAGCGGGCCGGGGCTGCCGGCGCGCGGCGGCATGGGCGCGCGCGGCGCCAAGCCCTCGGCGCTCTACCCCCGCGCGCCGGACCTGCCGCAGAAGTCATACCTGAGCGACTCGCGGGGCCACGGCGCGTCGACGGCCCACCCGGCGCCCGACCTGCGACTGCTGTACCGGTACCCAGTGGGCTTCATGGAGGCGCAGCGCGCGGCGCCGCGTCCGCGCGACCGCCTGGCGCCGCCCAACCGCGACCCCGCGCCGCCCAGCCGCCTGGCGCCACACCAGCTCACGCAGCCGCTGCTCGTCGTCGTGGCGCGCCACCGTGCCGCGGGGTCCGCACACGGGGCGGGCGAGGGCGGGGGCGGGGGCGGGGGTCACCTGCTGCATGGCGGTGCCCCAGGCCATGGCGGGCTGGGCACGGGTGCGAGCGAGGCGGGCCCCGGCACGTGGGCGGAGTGCAAGGAGGGTGCTGCGGCGGCGGGCGGGGCGGGGGTCGGGGCGTGGTGGGAGCCGCCCGTGCTGTGGGAGGAGGCGGAGCTGGCGCTGGAGCCGTGGCGCGTGGCGGGGCGGGGTGAGGTCATGGCCATGGCGGCCAGCCTGCAGGCCATCGCCGCCGCCTCGAGGCAGGCGCTGGACGCCGCCGGCGGCGGCGGGGGCGAGGACGAGGAGGCCGGCGGCGGCATCGACACCCCCACGCTCACGCTGTGCTTCTGTGAGCTGTTGCGCCAGGCAGGGCCTTCCACTCCTCCACCACCGCTCGGCTTATTAACCTGAGTATTTGTTTGTGGCATACGTTGGGTGCTTTCAGTGACAAAGACGGGTGAGGGTGAGGTGAGAAGTGGAGGAGTGTGGCGGCCGTGGCGTGAGGTGACGAACCACTGCTCGGAGCGCGGGCGGCTGATGGCGCACATCTGGACGTCGCTGACGCGCCAGCTGGCGGAGACGGAGACGGTGTACCGCCTGTGGGAGCACGCGGCGGGACTAGGCGACCGCATCGCGGGGCTCCAGGGCGAGCTCGCCCGCTCCGCGCAGGTGCACGGCGCGCGCGCGGACAGAGCCGAGACCGTGGTGGATAAGTTATGCGCGATGCTAGACGCGATGATGCCGCACTGGAGGAGCTTGAACCCGGCGGCGGACGGGCTGGCGGCGGACATGCGGCTGCGGGTGGTGGCGCCCAAGGCGGCGGCGGCGGGCCCCGGGGGCACACCCGCCGCCGGATCCGCCGCCGCGCTGCTTCAGGCCGCCGGCACGGCGCCGCGCGAGGGGGTGGGGCGCCGCGCCATGATGGGCCAGCTGGTGACCACCATGGCGGAGCTGCCGGTGACGGCCCCCGTGCCGCCCAAGGAGGCCGACGACGGTATACCCTTGTCGGTGTTTGGAGGGCGCCGCCGCAGCGGGGCCGGCCTGGGGCTACAGGCTAGCCTGGACGCCACGAAGGCGTCGTCCGCCGCGGCGAAGGGCGCGCGGGAGAAGGCGGCGGACGCGTGCCTGAAGGCAGACCTGACGCGGCTGGCGGCGGGGCTGGGCATGAAGGTGCTGGAGGCCGACACCCTGGAGGAGATGGTAGAGGCACGCGTGGCCGTGGAGCGGCGGCGCCTGCAGGCCGACAATGAGCGGATACAGGACGACAAGAAGAGGCTGCAGAAGGAGCTAGCGACAATGGAAGCACTGCACGGCAGGGGCTTACATTCGTTCACTTTTCAGCTCAACTTGAGCCGTGTCTGACACACATACACCCTACACCCCCTAAACACCCCCCTTAATATGGGCTACACAGCCCATAAGCGCACCCCCTATCCCATAAAAGCGCTCAAGTCGAGCTGAGAAGTGAACAAGTGTAAGCCCCTGCTGCACGGGCGCATCAAGGATCTGAACGACGCGGTGTCGAAGCTGCAGGTGGAGCTGGTGGACGTCAAGGTGAGGCGGTGCAGGTTGACCCCATCAAACCCACGTTGAAACCGTCTGGATCTAAGCGCTTGAAACTACATTATGCTCAACCGCTTTCAAATTTTGCTTTAAAATCAACTTGCGCCGCTACATCAAGGGTGAGCTGGTGACCACCAAGGCGGACTTCGCGAAGGAGAGGTTGGTGCTGCAGGAGGTGGCGGATGGGGCGATGGAGCTGGAGAGGGAGCGCACGCGGCGCGCCGTGGCGGCGGCGGCAGGCCACGGCGGCGCCGAGTCCTCCGCCATCACCCAGGCGCACGAGACCATCCGCGACCTGACCACCGCCCTCCGCGCGCTGTCGCACCACGCCGCGGACGCCGCGGCCCGGAGGCTGGTCACCCTGGGGGTGGTGCCGGGTGGGCCGGACGGCGCCGCCATGGCCAAGGAGGAGCAGGCCAGCGCTGCGCGCCGTTCCACCGTGGCAGGGTGGGCATTGCGAACAATCACTTGAACCGACGCTGTTGTCCGCGAGCCTGTACGTGCATTAATCCTGAATGTAAGTCATGCTCCAATCGGTACTAGTGATTGTTCTGAATGACCCTGGTGCGGGGGAGTGCGCGCACTGGCACCGGACATGCGGCCGATGCTGCGCGAGGCGGCGGCGGAGCTGCTGCAGGAGCGCGCGGTGACAGTCGCCACGACGGGCGCCACGGACGCGGCCGCCATCCGCGCCGCCACCGCCGCCGCCGAGGCCGCCGCCCTCAAGCCCGACCAGATCGACGCGTGCGCCGCAATCCAAGTGGTAGGGGGGGTATTGAGAACAAGCACTCGTCCGTCGTTGAATCTCATCCTTTACATCCACCTTCTCCTACCTTTCCTCCTCCATCTCCTCATCTTCCCCCGCCTCGACCTCCTCCTCCTCCTCCTCCTTCTCCTCCTCCTCTCCTCCTCCGTCCTCTCCGCGCGTCTGTATGAGCATTCACCCTGACGGTTATTCATGCTCCGATCTCGGTGGAGTGCTTGGTTTCAATGACCCTCCTGCCAGGTGTCACAGGACGAGCTGGTGCGGCGCTGGGCCAACTGGCGGGGCCGCGCCGGTGCCGCCCGCCACGTCGTCCAATGCACTCTCAACCCTCGTCTCACGAGTTAAATGGCACCCTTTGACGTGGCGAGCAGTATCCTCCAGGCTGTACCAATCGGGCGGTGTTGAGCGGCGGTACGACGTGGAACAAACCATTGGAGTCTCTGGGCGAGGGCCTGGTAGGGGGGGTGTTCACAACATGCACTCCACCCACGTTGAATCTCTTCCTCCTCCTCCTCCTCCTCCACCCCCTCCTCCTCCTCCTCCTCTTCCTCCTCCTCCTCCTCCTCCTCCTCCTCCTCCTCCTCCTCCTCCTCCTCCTCCCTGCGGCAAGTATGAGCATTCACCCTGAAGGTGAGTCATGCGGGCACGTCCCACCTGGGTTGGAGTGGTTGGTGGTGACGACCCTGGGTGTGGGCGGCGTCGTACCCGCTGGCGGTGATGGCGCACACGCTGTGCCCGGGGGAGATGGGCGTGGGGCGGGTCGACAAGATGCTGCGGGAGTTGGACGGTGAGGTGGTGGTGGAGGCCGCGCTGGCTGCCCTGGCCAAGGTGAGGCAGTGCAGGTTGAAACCAGCTGAAACCCGTGTTGAAAGCGGGTTGGTTTTGTAAATGGGGGAGGCCCCCTATGGACCATTGTTTCCTCACTCTGATAAATTGGGGAGCCCCCCCATGCACCATGCAGCGCTTGAAAGCAACTTGTGACGAAGCGCTTTCAAACGTTGCTATCAAGTTCAACTTGCGCCGGTACAGCAAGGGGGCGGGCGCCGCGGACGTGGTCAGCGCGGGGCAGATCCTGTCGGGCGACGCCGAGGACCTGGGCTTCGCCTACCTGGGCCACCTCTTCGCGTGCCGACCCACGGGCCCCGCGTGGCCGGCGGCCGCGGCCACCAAGGCAGGGCTGTGGAGAAACCCTAAACCCTAAGACCCTAAAACAGTACACACTCGCCGCATCCTCAACCCTTGCCTTACACGTCCTCCCTTGTCCGCTTGACTCACACAGTCAATCTCCGGATTGACTGCGCTTGGTTTCAGCGCTCGAAACTCGCATGTGACGAACCGCTTTCAGGATTTGCTTTCGATTTAACTTGCGCCGCTACAGCAAGGTTGGACGGTTGACCAACTCTGAGAAGTTGGCGGCGACGACGGCGGCGGACTTCGGATACCTGGCTGCGATGGAGGTGGTGCACGAATGCGAGGCGGCGGGGAAGGATGGGATTGCCCGGTCGACGCGCCGGAAGCGCCTGGTCGACGTGCTGCGTGACGCGGCGGCCAAGACGGGTATCACAGTCGGTGAGGACGGGGGTGCCCCGGTGGTGCCGGCGGCGGCGCACCCGGGGTGGGGGCCGGTGCTGCCCATGGTACCCTTCTGCCCGCCCCCCGCAGCACTATCCAGCGCGGCGGGCGCCGTCCGCGCGGCGCTGGGCGCCGTGGCGGCGGCGCCGGACCCCAAGGGAACCATCGGGCAGGCGGCGGCCGGCGCGGCGCGCGCGGAGGGGCTGGAGGAGGCGATGGACCTGGTGGCGCTGGCGCCGCACGTGGTGGCGCTGGCGGCGGCGGTGGCCGCCGCCGAGGCCGACGCCGCCGACGCCGAGGCCGTCTACCGCGTCGCGCAGGCCCAGGTCACGCGCTCCTCCATGGAGGCAGGGGCCACCCACTCCTCCGCTTCTCACCTCGACCTGACCATTTATTGTGAATGAAACCACCAAACGCATCCCACGAAAAGTGCTCACGTGAAGCCGAGAAGCGGAGGATTGTTAGGGCCATGCACGTGGGCTCTGGCGCGGCGCGGGCGCGGCGAGGTGGTGGTGCTGGCGACGGGCAAGCGGCGGCGCGAGGCCAACTCATACACGCTGCTGCAGCGCCACAAGGTGCGCGAGTTGTTTGCGTCCGACGCCGAGTGCGACGCACAGCTGGCGCTGTTGCAGACGGCGCTGGGCGGGTACTTCAAGCGTATCAGGCAGATATATGCGCACTACAGCGGCGGGAACCACATGTCGCCCGCCGGGTTCTGGGCAGGGGCTTACACTCGTTCCCGTTTCCGCTCAACTTGAGCTTACTTTGCCCCTTTCCGCTCAACTGAAGCGTATTCTGTCCCCCATACAACCCAAATTGTGCCGAAGGTGCTCAAGTTGAGCTCTGACGTGAGCGATGTGTCCCGAAGGTCCTCAAGTTGAGCTCTGAAGTGAGCGAGTGTGCGCCCCTGGTTCTGGGCGATGGTGCGCGACTGCAAGCTGGTGAACAAGAAGCTGAGCCCCACTCGCATCGACCTCATCCAAGTCCGCATCAACGTGGACAATAAGGCATGGGGGGTGTTGACGACGAGCACTCCGCCGACATTGTATCTCCTCCTCCGTCTTCTCTGTCTACTCTGTCTACTCTGTCTACTCTGTCTACTCTGTCTACTCTGTCTACTCTGTCTACTCTGTCTACTCTGTCTACTCTGTCTACTCTGTCTACTCTGTCTACTCTGTCTACTCTGTCTACTCTGTCTACTCTGTGTCCTCTGTCTACTCGGTCTACTCCGTGCGTCTATATGAGCATTCCGTGTGCTTATTCTCAGCGACCTTCCCGGCAGGAGGAGGAAGGGTCGTTGAAGCAGGTGGACAAGCTGATCGACCCCAGCGAGTTCGTCGAGGCCCTGCTGCGCATGGCGGGGGGGGTGTTGAGAACAAGCAATCGACCAGCGTTCAATCTCCTCCTCCTCCTCCGCGCGTCTATATGATGGTTCACCCTCAAGTTACCAGTCAGAAGGATTATTGAGAACAAGCACTCGAACGACATTGTGTTCCGACAAACCTATTCCGCGCGTCTATATGCGCATTTGCCTCGAAGCGCCCTGAGGGTGAGGCATGATCCGATCGCGGTTTGAGTGGGTTTGTTGTGAAGGACCCTGGCGCCCGTCCGTGGGGCGCGCGGCGGACGGCGGCACCGTGACGCGCAAGTTCGAGGCGATGATGAACGACCTGGTAGGGCAGTGCAGGTTGAACCGATGAAACCTACATTGAAACCGCCTGGATCTAAGCGCTTGAAACTATAATTTGATGAACCGGTTTCAAGCTTTGCTTTCAATGTCAACTTGCGCCGCTACAACCTGGTGCTGCCCCACGCGTGCCAGTCATCCAGCGACGAGTTCCGCGCCATCATGGGCGGCAAGGGTGTCCGTGACGTCTTCACTCGGTGGGGTGCTGCACCTTCACCCTGGGTTAACCGCGCTTGGATTCAGCGATTGAAGCTTAAATGTGATGATCCGCTTTCAAACTTTGGTTTTCATTTAAACTTTGGTTTTCATACAAAACTTGCGCCCCTCTGCATCGGTACAAGACCGCGCTTCGCTCCATCTTTGTACACTTCGCCGCGGCTAATCAAACGGTGGGGTGGTGCACGTTCAAACGCGTGTTGAAAGCGCCAAGGTTCAGCGCTTGATGTTTAATTTATGATAAACTGCTCTCCAAGCTTTGCTCATAATTTCAACTTGCGGCGCTACGAGCCGGGCGGGCGCGACACCCTCAACAGCATATCGTTGGAGGAGTTCCTGATGATGTTCAACAAGGCGGAGCTCAAGTCCGTGGTGTCGGTGGTGCACGCGCGGCGCATCTTCGGCAAGGGCTTACACTCGTCCACTTTTCAGCTCAACCTGAGCTGTTTCTGACACAAACAACACCCTCGACACCTCCTAATACCCCCGAACACACGTCACACACCCCCTAAACACCCCATAACTGTGCCCCCTATGCCGCGGAAAGCGTTTAACTTGAGCCGAAACGTGGACGAGTGTGAGCCCCTGATCTTCGCCACATCGCAGATTGACGACGACGCGTCGGAGATGGTGTACGCCGAGTTCGCCGAGGCCATCGGCAGGGGCTTACACTCGTTCACTTTTCAGCTCAACTTGAGCCGTGTCTGACACACAAATAACCCTACACACCCTACACACCCCCTAACACCCCCTTGACATGGGCTGCACAACCCCTACGCGCACCCCGTATTTCATAAAAGCGCTCAAATTGAGCTGAGAAGTGAACTAGTGTAAGTCCCTGGCCATCGGTGCCCTGTCGCAACACGCCGACCCCAACCCCTACGTGCCCATCTCCACCCGCATCGACGCCTTCCTGCGCCTGGCAGGGGCCTCATTTGAGAACCAGCACTCCACCGAAGTTGAATCCCCTCCTCGTCCTCCTCCTCCTCCTCCTCCTCCTCCTCCTCCTCCTCCTACACGCGTCCGTATGATGGGATCATTGAGAGCAGGCACTCCACCCATGTTGAATGTCCTCCTCCTTGTCCGCGCGTCTGTATGAGTATCCACCTTGATGGTAAGGACCCTGGTGCACGACGCTGATCCCCAACCTGCTGAAGTCGGACGCCGGCGTGAAGGCCCTGGTCAACCCGGACACGGTCAAGTTCGGCACAGCGTCGGAGGCGGCGGACGCCGCAGCGGTAGGGCCTGCCGGTTTGTGCGAGCCGAGTCACGGGTATGCACTTGAACTCAGTGTCGGGGTGACATGCCATCCTGAGATACACGAAATCGAGGGTCTATTTACTCAAGCACGCCGACCGACCCGGTCCGACTCGAAATGGCGAGTTCTGATACCTTATCTTCTATACCAGACCCGACACTGTGTTTAACTCATGACACATGGATTTGGAACGTGATGCACAACGCGGCAGGATCCATCCGGGCGGACCTGGGGTAAGGCGGCGAAGTCGGTGCTGAACCGGTCGATGGGATTCGCGGAGGACGCCGAGGACCGCGAAAAAAATAAAAGGCAAGGCGGCATAACTGTGACAAAGTGCTCATGAAGCTTTAGCTGATATCGACATGTATGTACCCTGCTGCGATTGGTCGAGAGGTCAAAGTCATCCTTACGACCAATCACAGCATGGTGAATGTCGACCAATAAACACCTTTCGAACACTCTGGGACCTCAAGAAAATGACAGTCTTCCCAATGAGAACCTATAAACATTTACCAAGAGACATTGACCAATCAGGGAGCATAAACATTTACGAAGAGAAACATGCATGAATTTCGCGGCTCTGTAAACCACTCTCTCGACCCCAATCATATGAGGGCCTTGAGGCACTGATGAGTGGCGGAGACAGGGTTTAAGGCCGTCCACCCGGCCCTGCGCAGCGGGGCACCAAGCTGTCGTCCATCACACGCACCAAATCAGGAAAATCATTATTGGCATCAAAATCGTAAGAGTAAGGAGCAGACTGGAGCTTTAGCTCGTAGAATAGATACAGGCTGGACTGATCGTACTGCCAACATGTCCGGCTGTCCGGAATTTAGACCGATTCGGAGGAGGCGGATTATTGTTATTTGTCGTCTACTTGTTCGTCCCTCTGGAGTCGAGCCGGAGCCCAAGCCGGGGCTACGCGTTGTAATTTAATTCATGTTTTCAAAATTCTCACTGGCCGCCGGTATATATGATCGTATTCAACTATGTGTGCGTGGCGTGCATGCGTGACAGTGCCTTCCCCTCCTCCTGGATGCGGCGCCCATTCGCGTGTGGGTGCGTCGTCGCTGCCAGTCACCCGGCACCTGTAACCCCAGTTAGGACCCGGGGGCGCCGGGCGCCCCAGCAGCGGTGACTGAGGGCGCCAGCAGTGGCAGTGATGCAGCGCCTGCCGAGGTTACGTTAGTGGTGGTTCATGATGGGGCTCGGCGCGGGTTGGACGCGGAGGGTGCTGAGCGACGCCTTCCTGTTGCCTGACGTGCATCGAGCCCCAGGGCACTCACTTGGTGAGCATTAACCGACCCCCTCCGCCATTTCAAGCGGCCAATATCCAGGTCTGTCAGGGTTCAGGTATGTTTTGATAAAATATCGGCGGGAAACGACCCCGTCAATAACTCTAAAACAGATCTAACTGTTTTCTACAGATAGCTCTGCTTATGAATATGGAAGCTAGAGATACCCAGCTAACACGTTAAATAACAATTTCGAGCACGGTGTGATGATGACGATCGAGTCGAATTGTCACCGTTACTAAACGATCCACGGATATCCATGGCAGTGCTACTCGCGGCCGCACGCGCAGAGCCTAGTGGTGGCGGGGTGCGCGCCCTCGCACCAGGGGCGACCACTCCTCCATTCTCGGCTCAACATGAGCATTTTCTGTCAGATACGTTGGGCGGTGGTTGCCGGATTACGGGACAAACAACGGATCAAGTTGATGTGAGATGTGGAGGTGTGGAAGCCCCTGCCTGGCACGACAGCCGCGCCGTCGCCGCGTCGCTCACCAGGCATTTCCGCGGCATCATCTCCGCCGCTGCATCCGCTGCCACGTACGCCGGGTGGTCGTTCCCGCCCCCCACCCCCCCCACCCCCTGCACCCCCGCGCTGACGTCACACCCCGCCTCGCAGGAGGGCCGTTGAAAAATCACTCGACCCAGATCAGAGCACCGCTTACCTTGCGTGTTATTGCTCATACAGACGCGCGGAGAAGAAGGAGGTGAATCACTGACGGTCGAGTGTATGTTAGCAATGAGCCACCCTGCCTCGCACGCGAAGTGCGCCCGCATGGTGTCGCAGGTGTTGACCACCGCCAGCCAGTCCGCCCGACACGTCATCGCCCCCGCCGCCGCCCCCGCCGCCGCCGCCCCCGCCCCCGCCGCCGGCTTCAGGCCGCTGCACGTCTTGTCGCAGCTGACACCCCGCGCCGCCGCCACCACCGCGGAGTGTGCCGGCAGCTTCCCCGCCTGCGTCTCCCCTCCGTCCGTTGCTGCCTCCGGTGTCGGAGCAATGGACCCGAAGCAGTAGTGCTTGGGCGAGATATACGCGTTCTCGTGGACGGTGACCTTGGCCTGAGTGCGGCACTTGCTGCGGCAGAACCCGAAAGAGGTTTCGAAGTAACCCGTCTCGGGCTTCTCGCGCCCGCGCGGTGAGGCGGCGCGGGCGGCGTCCGGCGCGTGCTCGGGTCTGAGACAGCACGCCACGCAGTACTCGTAGGTGGCGCAGCAGCGGGTGCGCGTGTCGCACGTGGCACAGCTGTGCGGCGACCCGTCCATCGCCGCTGCGCCGCAGCACCCGCCCGTGCCCACTTCGCCCCACCGGCAGACGTCGCCTCTGTCGTCCGCGAGGAAGTGCCGCCCCCATACGGTGTTCGCGCACTCGCCCGCCGCCTCCACCGCCGCCGCCGCCCCACACGCCGCCGCCAGGACGCACGCGCGCAGCAGCCTCCGCGGCGAAGGCAGCGGCAGCGTCGGCATCGTCCGCTGCCGTCCCCCCGGGGTGTGGCCACGGTCAGCGCACTCGTCGCCAACCCCGTGGCTGGCCAAGCGGCCGGCCGGACGCGGCGCCGCCATCGCCGCCGTGGCCCTCACACTCCTGATCCGCGCCCGCGCCCCACGCCTCGCCGCTCGATATGGAGACAAGTGGTGTCGGTGGCGGAGTGGTGGTGCGATGGGCGGCGATGGAACAGTGGGCACTCACGAACTTCAGGTGTAGGGTTTTCGGTTTCAAGGGTTTAGGGTTTTCCGTAGGACCGGACCGCATCCCGGACCCTTGCTCTTTATCAGACGTGTACGCATTCAACAGGACGCGTCCAAGGTGACAGGCGGGACACGCCCCTCAGCGGCGCCGGCAGCGGCCTACTCCTCCCTCTCCTCCTCCTCCTCCTCCGCCGGCAACCCAATGCCACTACCCCTGCCCAGCACCAGCACCAGCACCCGACCTCGAGTGCAACCAGCGTGCCGAACTGGTACGACTCCCGCCGCGCGGCCGATGGCGCGGCGTAGCGGGGCGCTGCCGGCCGTTGGCTTCCGGGCGCGTCGAGCTAGTATTGTAATTCGTTTGCCGGCGCCATCTTTGCATCGCTGACCCCGTTTCCATCGCGTGTCCCTTCCCCCGATGCCCGACGCAGGTACCACCAGTGTAAGGCAAAGTGCCCACAACAGGCAAAGCAGCTCGCGGCGCGCACCTGCCAGCGCTCACCGCCGGAGCAGCACGCGCGCCATGGCCGCGGTCGGCACGGGCTCCCTCGGCGCTCCCTCGGAGGTAGGGTTGCAAGCTTTCGACCTGCACCACCCCGGGTTTCACTCCCACCACGAGGGTGTCAGATGACGTGGCTACCCGGCATCTTGTCGCTGTTCAGCTTGGCACGTTTGAGCTGCGTGGCGTGGCGGCTCGCCAGGGCCGTACAATCGTTCCCTTGTTAAGCTCAACTTGAGCCGGTTCCTCCTTCGACGTGCACCACCCTGCCTTGCTCTTGTTCTTGTTCTCCCGGCCCTGAGGCCCTCTCGGCCCCGGCCCTACTGCACCCTCCCCCTGCCAGCCTGCAGGGTCCGCCACATATCGCCTCGCCACGGCATGTCTCAGGACGCCTTATCCTCAGGACACGAGGGTTCATAAAGCGTGTCCCTGACGTGGCGAATAGGTTCTGTGTGGCCTTACAGGGAGAGTTCGGGCGGTGCGGGCGCGGCGGCGGCGGGGACCACCAGGAGAAAGACCCTGTACCTCGTAAGGCCAGGCAGATAGCGTTTGCCGCAGTGTTGGATGCCGTTTAACTCAAGGTAAGAGGGTTCAGGATGCGTCAGAATACGTGTCTCCCATCATGAGGCAGACCGTAGTCCCCGGTGCGGCACGGGCGCACGGAGATGAACGAGTACCTGATGGCGCACCAGTGGGACGGGTTGGGGTTCCGGGACCCGGGCCTGACGGACACGGCGCTTACGGCGACGGGGCGCCGCCAGGCCGCCGCGCTGGCGCCCGTCACACGCGCGCTCGACCCGCCGCCGCAGGTGCGGCCGTGCAGATGTTGCGGCATATAATCCACGTCATCACACGCAGTTGGACCCCTCGTTGGTTGACTTATATGGAATTCACATCCAATGACATATTGCGGCATGTACTCCACGTCGTCACACGCATGTGGACCCCTCGTTCATTGCG
>Ga0307489_10000970_pt1 | contig 18430 bp, 23 predicted proteins | sample SB12metaG_FD_202247 | JGI IMG/M metagenome (GOLD analysis project Ga0307489, IMG submission 202247) | Sea-ice brine microbial communities from Beaufort Sea near Barrow, Alaska, United States - SB 1.2 | ecosystem: Environmental > Aquatic > Marine > Coastal | place: USA: Alaska | collected...
CCTCCGCCTCCTTGTCTCTCTTCGCCGGCCCGTCCGCCCCCGACATCACCCGGTTTCGTCACCGAGATGTGTCCCGGTAGCCCGGCGTCTTGAAGGTATTTGGGTGTCGCTCGTGATCCAGTGAGACTCTAGCTTCGTCCCATGACGGCCAACCGTTTCCCCGCGATGCCGCGTGTTTAGCCCACGCCTCCGTGTTCCACTTCACCCATTGCTCTCCAGTTGGTTTCGGGCCCCCAATCCGCCACGCCAGGCTCGCCAACTCTGCGGATTCCCCTACCCTAACTTAGGTATCCACGTCGGTGTCGCAAGGCCTCCTGGTCGTCTGTCCCCTTTCATCCAGCCTGACATCCACGGGGTGCCATCACCCAGGGCGGGTGTCTCCACCTAGTCCGTCGCGACGTATCCCGCCGCTTTCAACCATTTGACCGTCTCAGCAGCCGTCGCCACTACGCCCCTCGCGTTACAGAGCCGGGTGGGCAACCCCTTCGAACGTGTATGCGTGAATTCTGTGACTCCCTGTGACGCCACACAGAGTTTGAATTGGAGAATCGGTTCTGGTATTGGTGACTCCCACACACCGGTGCAAATGTCACACCACACCACGCCGTGGTCTGTTTCCGTCACCTTGTCTATTGGGACCACCCCCGCTCCTGATGCGCATACGGCTGCCAGAGAGAGAGAGAGAGACGCGTCAGCGTGTATGAGGAGGCACCAGGCTTCCGCCTTGGCCCCCGTGTAGTGACCCGCACGCAAGCGCGCGGTGACGGGCTTTAGCCGTCATACGTTTTCCTCTCTCCTCCTTCCGTTCTCGACAGCCACTCGTACGTGCGCAGTGCCCTCGATGCCTCCCGCGCGCCGTGCAGTGCTATGTCCTTTACCATGCTCTTCCTCGTTTTGAAGCTTTGTACTCCCAACCACGTGAGGGTGTTTGTCAGGTGCCTGTACACGCTCCCGCGGGTGCCCAGCGCTACTTGCTTGTATTCCACTTTCCAGGAGCACTGCTTCATCCGTGCTACTAACTGTTCGTACACTTTCCCCTTTTCCTCGATTTTCTTTTCCCAATTCCAGTCATTGCAGTAGCCCACCTCTAGAATATGGATTTCATGCGTGCGGGGGGGTCCTTTCTGCTGTCGAGAAACTCCCTCAACTCTTCTTGTCGCAGTCCATGGTATATTACCAAGTCCGGTTTCAGGTTCAATAGCGCGCGCGCTTCCTCGTCGGGTTCGGCCACTTCCACGTGTGCGCGCGTGTTTCTGCGTGGCTGTGCGCTGTTCAGGAGCCTTTCGTGTACCATTCTGTGCGTGGACCCGTCTTCCCCCGTGCCTGCGTTGTATTCAACTGCATATCCTCCTTTCGACGCTCTTTGGAAGGCTGCGACGAGCGTTTTAACAACGTGGTCGTGCCTCTTCACGTAGAGCCCGTGCATTCTTTTGCACGCGCAACCTCCCAATCTGTGCCCCACTGTGTCGTCCGCTTTGTTGCACAGCTTGCACGTTGCCGTCTCCGTCGCGCCGAGCATCCCCCACTGTTTCCGTCGCTTCCTGGTCGCTATTGAGTTGGATCTCGCCTTCCAGACCCACGCTTTGTCCCTGTGGGAGATGCTCTTTGCGCTCACGAAGGCGTTAGATGGGTCGTGGCTTATCGTTTTGATGTCGGCCATACGGCAGTATTTGAGGTGAGTGTCAGCATCTCTCTTCGCCAGCATTTCTCTCCCAGCATTTACTCTCGCCTCCCTGTCCCACTGTCTCCGCGTTTCCTCCGGGTCGGGGTCCGGGTTTATGCCGTCCGTCGTCAGAAACAGCTGACTGGTACCTTCTTCTTCCGGCGTTTCCACCATAGGCTCCCATTTGGCGTTTTTCGGCAGGTTATCGTCGGCAGTGTTCACTGCCGCTTTGTCCGCAACTTCATTCCCTCTCACTCCCACGTGGGCACGGACCTTGCGGAGGTAGGTGGGGGCTGTCCTGCGCAACAACACCTGATATATTTCCCGCATGAGTGCCGATTCACGGAGCCCTCTGGTGTCCCCATACCTTCTCACCGTCGTTTGTATATTGGTGAGCGATAGCAGGCTGTCGGTATATATGATTATTCTCTGGTCCTCATGCCACTCCCGCAAGGCTACTAGGATTGCGATAAGCTCCGCCCTGAGAATGGCTCGTTTCCCTGTGAATCTGATGTGCATCACTCTCCCGCTAGATGTGAGGTATACCCCAGCCCCTGCCTTCAGTTCATCCCCTCTCTTGAGTGACCCGTCGGTGTATACGTCGTCTGTCGTGGCGATGCCCATCGGGGGGGTGCTTTCGTACTCGCCCCGCAATACCTCGAGTTCTGCTTCATAGAGCATGTAATCGTCGGGTTGAGTGTCCATGGTGTCTGAGTGGTATTTCTGTTCAGACGGCCACATCACGTCGTGTGTGTTTTCCGTCATGGCTGTTTTCTGGTCCCTCGTGAGGATGGTGACCGGGAAGGCCTTTTTACAGTGGGTGGTGCCTGCCTTCTTGAAGGCGTCAGTGGCTTGGGTTTCGTCCACGTATTTCACGTACCCCGGTGTGTTCGCCACGACTATGAATGCTACGTCCCAGTGTGCGTAGTGGGCCCTCGCGTCTTGCGTGCCGGTGTACTTGGCCGGGGTGTCGAACGAGAAGTGCGGCTGTGGTACTCGGTGCAACATGTGTACCCTTGGGTGGTTCAACAAATTTTGGTAGGGTTAGGCGTCCCACAGAGGGTATACTAGCATCGTACACGTTGGGGTCTCGCTGTACGTGCCGCGAATGGCCCACCTAATCGTTTTATACAGTTCGTTTGTCTCATACTCAGGGATTGCTTCCGAAGGGCCTGTGGGTTGCACGCTGTATGCGTCGTAGTGTGCACCGAAAAACCTGTCTTGTTTAAAGGCGGCCCAGTACTCCACTGTCCGCCAGCTGACGTTGAGGGGTGAGGCGAAGCGCTCTCTCACGCTCCCCATCGTGCGGTGTATGGCTTCCATGTATTCATCCGGGAGGGTCCAGTGGTTGGTCAGTTTGACTTTCCCGGTGGCGCTCTTTTCTCCGGCGCTCCCCGCCTTGTACCTATGCATGAGGCGTGCAAGCTCCTCCGGGAACGTGTCCGGGGAGTCCTCGGGGTGGTGTCTTTTGTATTTGGTGTATCTATGGTGAAGCTGGATTATGCGGCTCTGTGTGAGTTGCCCTGTGTGTCTTCCATGTCGGTCATACACGTGCGTCGTGCGTTGCCCCTCATCGTCGATGTGTATGGTGGCATGTCCAGTCCCATGGACGTCCTTGTCCGGGTTCGCGTCCGTAGTCTTTATAGTAAGTAGCGAGTGGAGTCGTTTGTATGCCTCCTCGTCGTGTGTGGGTGTTGTGTCCTGGCAGTCCGCCGCAAAATTACCGCGCTCCTTTGTCCCGCCGTTCACATCCCCTCTCATCAATTCTTCATTGTAAAAGTCAGCGATGAGTCCGGATATGTGGCTACCTTTTGGTATGAGGTAGGATGCCGGTTCCCACGTTTTCCCCCATTTGACTGAGTACACGGTGGTGCCTGCGTCTCTCTGTTTTTGTTCAAACACTTCCGTGACCTCCCACCTGGGGTCCCCTCTTTTCGGTATGGTGCCAATGTCGTGGACGCGTGGTTCTAGTTTCACCCGGTACCCGTCTGTCCACGAGTTAGCCCATTCCACCAGGTACTGTCTGTGCCCTTCGACGACTCGGAACGTGTGTAGGCGGACTACCTCCTCCATGTATTGGTCTGTGGGGGGCGGTATTGGCGCTTTTGCCTGCTTTGTCGTTTTTTTGTTTTTCTTGCGGTTTTGCAGCGTCAGCTCGATGCCCTGCCCCGCTGCCGTTGGTGGGTTACGCCCTTTTCAATGGGTTACTTTGGGGGTATGTGTGCTTAGCTGCCTCCGCCAATTCAGCCGGTTTGTTGTCATCCGTCGTTACTTCGCAGAGGGCCTCTCTCGCCGCCAACATGGCTTTGACGTGTACTGCCTTCGTTTTGGGGAAAGCGCTTTTGAATCCCACGATCCCCATCAGTGCTGTCCCCTGGGCCGTGGTCAATAGGTCTAGTGTCAGAGCACCTACTTCGATGAGGGGGGCCACGTCATCCTCTTGGAGTGTCCGTTGCATCCCCCATCCCCATCCGTTGTCCACTCTCTTTCCTTTCAGGTCTCGCATGATGCCCGGTCTAGGGTTTACGGCCCCAGCGATTTCCATGCCCGCTTCCCACGCCGTTGTTAGTTTTCTGGCCACCCGTCCCATACTCAACCACGAGCCCGCCTTTATCCCGTGCTCGTGGTGCCATTTCACCAATCCCCCTATCAACCTCCCGATCCTGCCGGTGTCTTTCAATGTTTGGTCGAGTGATTTCACCAGCTTTCCGTGGTACTCTTCCCGTATTTCCAAGAGGCCCACTCCGAAATCTTTTACCGGGTTGTACAGCAGTGCCGTGGGTGTGTTTATCGGCAGTCCCAGCGCTTTCTTCATGGAGTAGTGTACGACGGTCATGAGTGTCGCTATGTCTGCCTTGCTGTATGGCGCCACCACCATCCCGTACCGGACTTGTGCTTCCACCACTTCCCGCATGCTCCTCGTTGCATACGGCTGCCATGAGGGCTACCCCGCTTACGTATGCTCGGTCTAGTCTGTTCCCATTCACATCACCTTGTTTCGTATCTCCGTTCCTAGGCTTGTGCGATGGCCTGAGGTCTACATTTCCAGTTACCTCTGCGGTGTCCACAAGCCAACGCGTGACAAGCATGGTCGCGAATTCTGTGGAGACGGGCAAGTTCATCCGGGGTCCGTCTTGACTGCGGGCGTGCGCATTGAAGTCGCCAGTCATTAATACGCCGCCATCAAGGTGATATCGGTGGAAGTCTCTGATACGCCAGCCAACTGTTTTCCATACATGCTTTGCCTCCTCGGTCCGGTTCGCCCCTGACACCCCGTACACACCAATGATTGAAACTGAGGCCTTCCTGCCCGCCGTAGGGTTTGTGAATTCGGCGGAAACGACGCGTCCATCATCAAATGTGGTGTGGTTGTTTGAGTGCAGTCTACGGTGGCCACCCTCTTCGTCTCGCCACACCAACATGACTCCGGTGCCGTGAGACTCGCCCGGTGATTTGCCTCCTGCTACCACGCACTTGAGCTCGTCTCTCTTGAGTAGACGGAGTACTTGGTCCGAGTCATACCCTCCCCCCATATTATGTTCCGTGACCACTAATACGTCTAGATTTGAGTCTGCCATCAATCGTCTTATTTGAGCGCATCCCATTTTCAGGCCTCCCCTTACTCTTTTGAATCCGCCGAAGTTTAGGGTGCCTACACGCCACCCTGCTGTACCCATACCGCCTGGGCCACGCACTTGTGGTGAGGGCTCTGGCGTAGTTGGTGGTGTCGCCCTCACTCGGACTGCCGTTTGTTCCGCGTCACTCGCCATCGTATTCAAAGACCCCGCTTGCGAGAATTTACGGGTTTTGTTGCTCGGGTTATCCGCGGAGTCCGTTTCCACAACAACTTGGTTCCCGCTGCGGTTCACCGTGGGCGCCCCCATGTACTTCGCACACGCCCCCCCCCTTCCGGTGGCTGCGACGCATCTATGGGCTCCAGTGCTGGGGCAGTCTCTCCCCCGTTCTCCGGTTCCCCCTCCCGCTCCCCTACAGAATTTCGGTAAGTCCCAACCATTTCTTCTCCCCCAGACTGTTCTTTCCCGTGTGGTTCGGTCCCCTCCCCCTGTCCCGTACCGTCGTTCATTCTCTTCTCCTTTCTTTCTTTTTCCGTTCTTCTTTCACTCGTTACTTCGGTCAGTGGTCTTACACAAACCACCGCGAAGGCCACTGGGACCCATGCGAATGCGCGCTCGGGAGCGGCAAGTTCCTCGCGTGAATCTCGTCGAATCTTATCACAACTTGACAGAACCTAAAAGCTCCACCCTAAAAGCGTTTGTCCCGTTTCGTCGACCTCCGGTCTCCGCCCCTCCTGCCCGTACCTCTTCCATTCCCTTTCCCCTCCGCGGGGGTAAAACCCTGTCGCGGCGCGTACTCCCGGACGCGGTTGCTATACTAGCTACACACTGGCACGACGTGGGTCGTGCCAGCGCGCGGCTGATGCTGTATGTAGACTTGTTCAAGGGTGATCGAAACTCGTCATAACACATAAGCGTGAGTTTTGCACTCTCAGCCGCGCACCGGCGCAATTCACGGCGTACGTAGCTAATACACCAACCGCGTCCGGGAGTACGCGCCGCGACAGGGTTTAACCCCCGCGGAAGGGAGAGGGAAGGGAAAAGGTATGGACATGAGGGGAGGAGACCGTAGGTCGACGAAACGGGACAAACGCGGCTGGAGCTTTTAGGGTCTGTCACTTCGTGATAAGATTCGACGAGCTTCACACGAGGAACTTGCCGCTCTCGAGCGCGCATTCGCGGGGGTCCCATTGGCCTTCGCGGTGGTATGTGTAAGACCACTGAACTGAAGTAACGAGTGTAAAAAGAACGAAAAAAGAAAGAAACGAGAACAGAATGAACGACGGTACGGGACATGAGGAGGGAACCGAACCACACGGGAAAGAACAGTTTGGGGGAGAAGAAATGGCTGGGAATCTCCGAAATTCTGTAGGGGAGCGCGGGAGGGGGAACCGGAGGCCGGGGGAGGGACTGAACCAGCACTGGAGCCCATGGATGTGGCGCAGCCACCGGAAGGGGTGGACCGTTACGCGATGTACATGGCAGGGGCGCCCACGGTGAACCGCAACGGGAACCAAGGTGTGGAAACGGACTCCGCGGAGAACCCAAGCACCAAAATCTGTAACACCTCGCAAGCGGGCTCTGTGAAATCGATGGCGAGCGACGTGGATCAAACGGCACTGAAGCTGCAGGCGCTCATCAGTGGGAACGTGGAGCTTAACCAAACAGAGCTGGATGTTGAGGCGGCGATGGATGAGAGAGTCTCACTGAAGAGGAGTTTGGCGGAGGCCGTGGCAAATGTGGAGGTGGAAATTGCGGGGAATGAAGAAAAGGGGGAACCGTCTGACGTTTTCGTGCACATACTGAACCTCGAAGATTCCCTCCCAGTCACCGCGAGGGAGCGCGTTAAGAGTTGTGACAAGACCGCGCGTCAAGCCCTTGGGGAGACCGTCGCTGAACGGGCGGGGGAAACGTTGTCAACGCTGATACCCGCCGCCATGGTAAACAGAGGCGAGGGTATCGTGGGTACGGAAGTGAGAGGCGCGGAAGAAAATGGGCGACAGGAGGTGCAGCCTGGTCGCAGAAGTCTCAGTGAAGGGCGTGGCGCTGACTGACTATCTCTTACAGCAGAGGCGGGTGGTCGTCAAGTCACCGCCGGAGGAAGTGTACCAGTCAGCGGAGAGACCGGGTATCTGTTGGCGTGGCGAGAGGCCTGGCGCGCACTATGTTGGAATATCGCTTGGCCGTGGGATGGAGAGCCTCGTCGTCCTGAAGGTGAGAACCAACTCGCGCAACGTGGCAGCAAAATCTGTGGTGGAAATGGTATGGAAGAGGGAGACTGCACACGCACATGCACATGCACAAATAGACAAGTTCGCATTGGCGTATATGGAGACGGCAAATTTGACCGTCTATGACTCAAGAATTTCGAGGTGGTCCTGACGCGCGTTGAAGCTAAAATCTACGCCCTTCAAAACGCCCGAAAGCTCTGTTTTGAGTGAGGAATCGGCGAGAATGACGCGCAAACATTGGCGTACAAAGTTGCGCCGGCGGCAAAACCGCCGCAAGAAAACCCCCGTTAAATGGGCACACGCGTCGATACGCGGTGCGGAAACGGCGAGTATCGTCAGCCTGTTTCTTGAGTCATTTGAGAGGGAAATGACGGTCTAAATGTGCGCATCGCCCCGAGGCGCGGCGACGGCGATACTCGCCGTTCCCCCCCCGCGGATCGACGCGCGTGCCCATTTAACGGGGGGATACCTGCGGCGTTTTTGCTGCCGGCGCAGCTTCGTACGCCAATGTTAGCGCGTCATTCTCGCCGAATCCTCACTCAAAACAAACCAGTGGAATCGAGGAAGTTACGGTCGGACGGATCAGGGCGGACGGATCAACGCACATTGCCCAAAACTGGAACAACGAGCAACTGGTGAAGGTGGTGGGATTCTGGACGGACATGGCTGGAGGCATTGGTATCCCCATGAAGAGGGACAGTGACCAGGCTAGCTTCTCGATCCTTCTGGGGGTCAGCAGCGCTGAGACCTCCGATGGCGGACCCAGCATGGACATTGGCAGCCTCTACGCGACGACGACGTTTGAGAACATCAGGGTCGGCAAACTCACGTTCTTCGTGGATGCGCCGCTGGAGTTGCAGTGTGGGAACTGCTTCGCGTTCTATGAGGAGATGCGCACCGCTAACCTGGAGCTTCACACCGCTGTCACGCAGCTGTTGGGCATCAAGAGTAAGCCGTGGGTCGGGCATGTGGAAGGGACGGGATGCGTCATTTCGCGGCGAGGGGCCATAAACGCGGATGGCGCTGAGCGGCGGTGGTGATGGCGGCATCGGCGGTGGAGGCGCACGTGGTGCGGGGGGCAATCGTGGCAGCGGCGGCACCAACTACCGGTCGTGCCACGAGTTTGCAGATACGGGCAGCTGCTCCCGTGCGAACTGCCACTACTCCCACGACGGCGGGCCCGTCGGCGGCGCTCCTATGAACTGCACGTCCGCAGGCGGGCTCAGCGGTGGAGGCGGCCACACCGGCAGTGGCGGCGGCAGAGGCGGCTGCGACGGCGGCGGCGGCAGAGGCAGCGGCGGCAGGGGAGGCGGCGGCGGTGGTTTTGGCGGAGGGGACAGCGGCGGCGGAGGCATAGGCGAGCCGCCGTTGTTTCAGGCCGAGGCTCGTGCCAAATTTCAGGCTACACAAGCCAGGGCACTGGCAGCGGCATCGGGGGGGACAGGAGACAGCAAGGCAGTGGGGAACACAGCGCAAGCAGTCGCAACGGGTGGGCACTCCCCGGGACCCCCGGTAGTCACATCGCACCCAGCGGGGCTGACGGTTGACGGCCAGGCGGCATACACTGACGCGGAACAGGTACGCGTGGACCTCCGCCGGATGTTGTTCAAGCACCTAGACGGCAAAATCACTGCGAAGAGCAGAACGACAACTGTTGCTGAATTCCACGAGGGCTGGGAGCAATTCAGAGCGGCGGCGAGTCGCTTCAGGGAGGCAGAAGCTCAGACGCCGGGGGTGCAAACCACGTGGGCCAGGGGCTAGAGACCAATGGGACAGTTCCGGAAGGGTTCCTCGCGGACGGCAAGAAAGTGAACGGCATGCACTCCAAGCTGAAGACCGAGCTTAGGAAATGGTAGGCATGCAGGTAATAGGGGGAACCGCGCGGCGCTCGGGCGCCAAGCAGGTGGACACCAACAGCGATAATACTGTCATTATCCAATATCATATATTTCAATTGATTTTAGATATAAACGTAGTACGGGCAATCCGATCAACCAACAGTTACCGAATAGACGGCGAAGGAGCCGATACGGCACTTCTGAGAAAACGCCAGACGCGATTAGCTACATATGAAGAGAAGCTTGTCAGACCACATCACTTCAAACCACACTACGGCTTGGGCGAAGCGAGAATCAATCACATATCCTCGTTCGGTCGGCGATAGCGACGGGTTATGGGTGCGTAACAAAACGCTCGTCACACTTTCACGACGCACACGCGTGAAGAAGATTACCGCCACAACGGTTTTCCTCCAGTGTCTTTCCAAAAAAGCACCGTTTCGCAAGAGATCAAACTCACGCAACGAATACGTCAACAAGCCGCACACGGTCTTACGGAGCATTCAATATACATCAGGTGCGCAAACTCTCAAACTTCCAGGCAAATCCCTGAGTGCCGGTACAACCAACCACGCACTAGAAAAGAAGATTTGAACGGACAGACGTTCAGTCAACGACAATTGAGAAGATTTCCAAGAGACTCTTCTAGAGTAGATGCCATGGAAACTGACAACGATGACATCGCCAGTCTTGCCAATCGCACGACTCTTGATGGAACAGCTGTTGTCACTGGGCCGTCGAAATAAACGACATATGTGCCCAGATACAATGTTCCAAATACAGCCCTCGGAGAATCATATAAGATCTGCGAGGTTGCGGGCATTGTAGCTACTGAGCACCAGCTCAAGCAGGGTGTGCTCACAAACGGCTCGTATCCGGACCTTGTCAACAATCCAGGATCCGACATCATGACCACATCACGTCAACAGGTGATACGAGTGGAGGACAAGTGCCAAAAACGCCAACTGACGTCTTTGTCCAAAGTATGGAAGCTGGAAAGTCTCTCAAAGGACTAACCTTCTCCGGCAGTGGCGGCGACCCCTTCTACAACATCCAGCAATACTACAAGAGAAGTCACGCAACTCTGCAGGGATATCCTTTCCTGTTGGAAGTATTCGTTAACTCCAGAATCCATCCATTCTCCACCCTAACGGGGAAACCTCCTCAAACTGCACTATTCCCTCACGAGAGAGAGCTCCTGACTTTCTCAAAAGAATGCAGGGCTAAGATGCAAATGCCTAAGTACGACCATGATACCTACATAAGAAACCAGGCCTCAATCCGGGCCGGTACAGGTACCACAATCTTCTCTCCAGCAGAGATCAAACTTGCTGAAGAAGAGCATCGTGTCGAAAAGAATCGAGCTGGAAGATTGGCGAGTGCCATCGAGTACGGCAGATAGACTAAAGTTCATGTTGACGCAGCAAACCCTGGAGTCGACATACCTGCGCAAACATCTGAGATTGCCAAATGCAACTCACAAACGCTGGGACCGGTGAGGGAGTAATGAAGACAATTCCAGCTGTTGTACCAACCAACACAGCTAAAGCTATTGCTCTCCTTGGTCCAAATGAACACTGTGACTACAACGTCCAGCAGAAAAGGGCATCCGAAAAACATTACATTGCAGCCTCACAAGCTGTGTCCGACCTTATGCTGGCCACACTGAGTGGCAACGCGCTCCAGCTGGTTCAAAACGCCAGTGGATACGCTGTGAAAGCAATTGTTATGCTCAACAAGCATCACTGCGAGCTCAGTTCTGCATACTATCAACAAAAGTATGACAAGGTCATAGCTTTCATGCTGGATTCAAATAATCCCAAAAGGCCGTTGGAACAACTCACTGCTATGCTTGAAAGGTTGAAAGATGCAATGCCTCCTATTAACACAGAGATCATGTATCTTCGTCTGTTTGTTGACATTTTACCACGTCACCTTTACCGAGATCTCATCCGGAATTCCAGAAGATGATGGATCAAGGTAAAACATGTTCTCTGCAGAAAATGATTCAGAAGGCAGTCTTATACTTCGATAATCAGGTGGTGAATGATATAAAGACGAAACAAGCTCACAATATTGAGAATAAGAACCTCAAAAGATCGCAGACAGCTCACAACAGAGCTTAAACAATGCTGGTGTCGGAAAACAAACAGTCACATGCAAATTCTGCAACAAGCCTTACCATACTGCATATCAGTGTTTCAACAATCCCAAATCCAAATCTTTCAAAGGGAAGAAACCCGACAATAAAGGCAAATTAAACACCAAGTCACAAGACAAGTGCAGGAAATGCGGGAAAAATGGACATAAAGCTGACGTCCGCAGATCAGGGACAATCTGCACAACCTGTGGAAAGGGCGGCCATACTGCCGCAGTTTGCATGAGCAAACCCTGTCCGCATTGTGGAAAACATTATCCAAGATCGCAAACAACGATTATGATTCTTGTTCCGGCAACGCAGGTACCGGCGCATTCCTCGGCAACATCTGCAAGGAGATCAGCAACTCTGCTGACACTACCATGAATGTGGACGACCAATCCGTCCATTCAGATGACCAATATGTCGACAACGACAACATGCAAGTTGATCCCAGTGTCAACGCCATCCAAATCGCTGGAAAACAGGGACGGTCAAACGAACAGAGATATGCAGACAGTGACAGTGGCAGTGACACGGACAGTGACACTGAACCTGCAGCAAACTTTGTGCAAGAAATTCCCCCCACAGCATGGAAACTTGAGGCATCCCTCAACCAATGGGAGTACAATCAGGCAAAACTTGCCAACAACATTAGTGAAGAATACAACACAGACCAGTGGACGAACAAATAAGCAAGGGTTGCTGACCTATGCGGTGTAACACTGGACAGAAACTACGACGCGGGATGGCACCGGGTCTATCATAATCAACCTTTATCTGTCTTTCCTCACTCAAAACGCAGGAATATGCAGAGAAGGAGGTATATCTGGCAACAACCCCCAGAAAATCACAAGACTTGGAGCATGACTATGCAGCAGGAGCACTCAGCCGCAAGTTGCACAAAAAACAACGTGAGCAAGAACTCCAGGCACAGATAGAAAGTACAAACACTGCAGCATAAAAAATGCACCTATCTGATAAAGCCAACAAACACTCAAAAATCTACCAAAAACAAAGTAAAGATCATGAGTGGCGTATGAATAAAATGAAAAGCAATTACAGCCTGACCAAAGAACATTATCAAATCTTCAAAAACCATGGCATGATCGATGCATATCCCACCTTTGCACAATACATGCAAACTGGAGGAATCGATCCATACGCAGTCAAACACCATTTCGAACTTGAGGACTGAAGAAAATATTGTACCAAAACTCAAAATTTCAATCCACAATTGGAAGAAACAGGAAATGGGCGTCATACGTTCAATTGCGAGAAAAACCTCGCTAGCAACGTTATCATTGAATATGTTAAGCTCAACACACAAAATCTGCAAACACAGTCTGGACGCGTTTTTTTACCTTGATTCCGGTGCAACAGACCACATCTGTAACACGCGAGATTTTTACAGCACATTTGAGTCACACACTCAAACGTTCACAGTCCCAGGTGGTATGGCAAGAGGCTACAGATAAGGAGCTGCAACACATTTCTGATTCAAAAGCTATGTTACCCATCAAACTCGAAGAAGTCCCTGAAGGAGCAAACATAACAAAGTCGAAAATAGTTTACAAACTAAAACTACTCCCAAATGGAGAAATCGAAAATATATAAAGCGAGAATAGTCGCCAAAGGCATCACGCAAGAATATGGAATCGATTACACAGAAAACTTTCAACCTACACCCCAAATCGGAGGAATACGGTTCGTTCTGATATTCATCCTACAACACCAACTCAAAAGAGTAAGTGGGGATGTAACAGGAGCTTTTCTCAATGCCGAACTGAAAGAAAAAGTTTATCTAAAACTACCAGAAGGTATCCTATTCCAAGGATCAAACATCGTACAATTGCTCAAAAGTATATATGGACTGAAACAAGCTGGACGGGATTTGGACGATCTTCAGGACAAAATAATCCGGAAATAATGACCCTCAACTAAACAGCAGTCAAACAGAACCCTGAATCTAATTCGAAATAACGAAAGAGTGCACGTTTGTCATATCAGTTCACATTTATGACTACATCGTTGGTCACAACAGTGAAAGCTTTATGAAAGGTTGAACACTACAAAAGGCATGTTGAAATCACAATATCCAATAAATGTGACTTCATACTCTAAATGACACTTGAATGGAAAGAGAAATCACTCTTCTATCTCAAAACAGACAAATCGAAAGGCTAATCGAAGAGTACAACCTGAAGGAGTCAAAGCAAACTGTCAAAACACCAATGGAAACAAAAGTAAACCTGATGGCTGGACCCAAAGATGATTTACCTGACGTACCGTATGCTCAATCAGTATGTGCCCTTGTATTCATTGCAAGGTGCACAAGACCTGACATCCTGTTTCAGTCAGTCATATGCAGCTATCTCACAACTATACGACAGCTCAATTCAAAGCTGCAATACGAGTATTGACGTATCTCAAATGCACAATGGAACTATCATACTTGGTAGCATCGTCTGACGTGCAACCTGTGGAAATATACATTGATTCGGACTGGGGAGGAGATAAAGAAACTGGTCGATCCACAGCAGGTCGTGTCGTATGCCTTTACGGAAATCCAGTATCATGGTTTTGTCAAAAACAAGACTGTGTGTCGCTTTCAACTAGTGAGGCAGAGTACAAAATTCTTACCTATGCGTTCAAAGAAGGCATGTATTTCATAAACCTCTTACAGAGCGAAACGAACATCCAAATAACTCCAGTGCAAACACACATTGACATTATCGGCGCTGCGTATATGGCAGAGCAAGTTGTAACAAACAAGAAAGAACAAAACATATCTCATTGTCTTATCACTATGCACGGGAACAAGTTCAAATATTCAAGAACTATTACCTGACATATGTGAATACTCTACTCAACTGCAGTGACATATTCACACAAGCACTTGACAGAGGATTATTTGAAAGACACAGAAACTACATATTCAAAGTAGAAACCCAAGTTGGCAAAAACAACTTTGGGAATACCAACAAGAATTATTTTGAGAATCACAGGTACACAGGACACGCCGAGAATTACAGGTGGAACATGGTTCGCGAGTAAAACTATCCTAAGATGCTTCTCACTGTAACTCAAATAAACAAAAACAGACAACTCACTATATGCAACAATCATGGTCTGATGGTGGGCTGTCATTATCCATTTATCATATATCTCAATTGATTTTAGATATAAAGGTAGTACGTACGGGCAATCCGACCAACCAACAGTTACCGAATAGACGGCGAAGGAGCCGATACGGCACTTCAAAGAAAACGCCAGACGCGATTAGCTGCATATGAAGAGAAGCTTGTCAGAACATATCACTTCAAACCACACTATGTCTTGGGCGAAGCGAGCATAAACAACATATCCTCGTTCGGTCTGCGATAGCGACGAATACGACACGTGTGATAAGACGAACCTTGCGGTGACACGCTGCAGTGGTGGGAACAGCGCGGCCGCACGCCGCGCCGGTGGGAACCGCACCACACGACAACAGCGACGAGAGAACATATCGTGAGGTACAGCTAAAACCGCACGAAAAGTACATAAGAAGAAGTAGCACGCTGTCTCGGGAAGTACGAGAGCTGGTACGGGTGAAACCGTAGTAGTACATCAGCATTAGTAGCACCTGTCCCTTAGTCGGTTTAGACGGAGCGCGATGGCCACCACCTCCCCGTGGTGCGCTCTGGAAAGGCCAGTGGTGGCTAACTAGGTGTGGCCGATTGATAAATGAACTGAGTGATTCAATAATACAGAACACATTGACGAAGAGCACGACACCTCAATCCCGGTCTATGAAGGGGCGGGTAATATCCGCCAGGCCGATGACGAGGCGAGTTAAGCCTAGTGGGCACATGAAGTGGCGAGCGGCTTCTGCCAGGCGTATGACGTGGCGAGCAACGACGGCCACGTCTAGAGCGACAACGGCTGACCAGGAAAACGAGTAAGGATGTGTAGTAATATAGGTGAGCAGACCATTCCAATTGAGACGAATCCGACGTTAGGAGCAGTCAAGACACCACCGAGTACACCAATCAGAGTGAGGGCGACACCACCAACTACGCCAGAGCCCTCACCACAAGTGCGTGGCCCAGGCGGTATGGGTACAGCAGGGTGGTGTGTAGGCACCCTTAACTTCTGCGGATTTAAAAGAGTAAGAGGAGGCCTGGAAATGGGATGCGCTCAAATAAGACGAGTGATGGCAGATTCAGAACTAGACAAATTAGTGGTGACGGAACATAAAATGGGGGGAGGGTATGACCCGGACCAAGTAGTCCGTCTACTTAAGAAAGACGAGCTAAAGTGCGTGGTAGCAGGAGGCAAATCACCAGGCGAGTCTCACGGAACAGGAGTCATGTTGATGTGGCGAGACGAAGAGGGTGGCCACCGTAGACTCCGCTCAAGCAACCACAGCAGATATGATGATGGACGCATCGATTCCGCCGAATTCACAAACCCTACGGCGGGCAGGAAGGCCCCAATTTTCCTTGGTGTGTACGGGGTGTCAGGGGCGAACCGGACCGAGGAGGCAAAGCATGTATGGAAAACAGTTAGCAGGCGTATCAGGGACTACCACCGATATCAGCCGGTTGGCGGCGTAACAATGACTGGCGACTTCAACGCGCACGCCCGCAGTCAAGACGGACCCCGGATGGACCTGCCCGTCGACACTGGATTCGCGACCATGCTTGCCACGAGCTGGCTTGTGGACACCGCAGTGTTGCCTCCTGACTCCTTCTGCTCGTACAGCGGCGTCCTCGCTCTGGTCATGCGGTCCCAGTTCGCCATTCTTGGGCACGGCTGTAGACAACGCCAAAATCGTTCAATTACCGCTCGGTCCACCACGTCACGTGAGCTCAGCAGTCCATAGCCTCCCTTACAGCTTGGTGTGTATATCTGCGCACTAGTTCTGTCACAAACTGAACAACATTGTTTGAAGACTTTTCTTACGTGTTTGTCAAGATCCTGCACCATCGCTTTGCCCGCACGTGTGCCCCACGCGCTCGAGTCTTTTAGTGGGTATGCCAATCTCGGTATTAATACCGCATTGAGTACGCACGCAACATGTGTCGCGCTCAGATGGTACCCGTAGTCTTCAGAGGGGCCGCAATTTTGTCCACCGTTTTTTTCTCGAACCGCTTGTTGTGTGTCAATCGTCCCAGATGCCGCTCGCCACACACCCAAAGTGCGTATCGCTTCACTCGCCGCTTTCGGGGCTAATCGGTTTTCCGGACCGGCGTCCGGAGTGAATTCTCCATCTCGTCCGCCCACCCATGTGCCTTTCAGGGTCGGGCTCCACTCCGGCGTTATCCCTTCAGTCGCTTCCGTCGTCATGTAGGAGCTCTTGGGGCCGTTCATTGTCATTTTCATCTGTGTCACACGGCACCATTCCGCTATTTTACCCACATTATGACGTAGTCCCTTCTTCGATCCACCGTACACGTTAATATCGTCGCAGAATCGCAGCGCCACTACTTTAAGCGCCTTCCCCTTCATTGTTAATTCCACCGGCTTACCGTGGTCAGATAGCCAGCGCGCCAACGGGTCTTGCCCATAGTCAAATATCACCGGGGAGGTGATCGCTCCTTGAGCCATACCGTTACTGGTTATCCATTCCGTCAATCCCATAACAGTGATCACTTGCCTTCCGGTTTCTACGTCGTCATGTGCGATTAACAGCTTTATGAATTTCTCCGGCAGTCGGTGATCCCGCAGGGCAGCTTGGGTGTGCCATTTCTTCATGGAGTCATACACCTTGCTGCAGTCCATATACGCGACGTGTAACTGTGTGTTCGTTCGCCTGGCGTTTTCCCACATGAAGCTATCAACCTCCACTTTGTCCATAATGTCCACTCAGGTAGGCATGCTAGTTGCGAGTGTTCCATCAACGGATGCGCTGTAAGCACCCGTTTTAGGCGCTGAGCAAGGATGCCCGTCAAACCCTTTGTGGCCGTCTCTGTCAAGTTAATCGGCCGAGCGTTATTCAAACCGCGTGGCCCTTCTTTCTTACAGATCGGGAATATTAGGCCCAGCAGCATGTCCCGCGGCCATTCCCCGGAGGCCATATCAGGTTATATGCATCACGTATCATGTCGACACCTGCTTCGCCGCCATGACGTAGCATTTTCCGCGTGACACCACTCGGTCCGGGTGCTGTTCCCCCTTGTTTGTCCAACGTAGTTTTCATTTCTTCGTCCGTAACTGGTACGAGCAGACCGTCATATACAGCTGGGTCGATCCAGACATGTGGCATAAAAACTTCGGTCAGCCAATCCGCCCCCTCACGGACGTCATGTGTGGCTGGGCACCATCCACGTCCGTAACCTCGTTCAATTATCGCCATACGTTCCTCCGTTCTCGCTGCCTGCACTCCGTTTTCGTCCCTTTCTGGTATGGCACCTCCACGTCCTCGCGGCTCCCTCAGACCTCCTCCGAGGAACTTCCCCGTGTGATTCATAAAGGATGCGCGGAGATTCGTCTGCCATCGTTTCCCCCCCCGTCTCTGCGACGCGTGGCTCATTCGCTTCGTTTCGTCTCTGACTTCTTTCCTAATGGCTGTGAGCTCGTTGCCTGACTTCGCTTTCCGTGGTCCCGCCGGCGCGCAATAGTCCCGGACCAGGTCCGCGATGCCCCACTTGTCCGCCTAGGGGATCCATCCTGGCGCCCAGCGCTCGTCAACTATACTCTGGCCAAGACACAGAGTGTCCAGTCCGGCCAGCACTTCAGCTGCTGTGTCGGCTAGTGTCTGAAGAAGCCCTCCGCCGCCCCGGTGGCCTCCTCCGCACATCCCGAACGCGCGCTTGCCCGCCTCGTTGCTCGTGCCAGTGATACACTTGATCAGCGCAGCCGCGTCGCCACCCGGGCGCCGGCCGCTCGCTCAGGATCCGGTGCGTTTCCGCCCGGTACCGACACCAACCCGTGGCAAACATCGATTTCCACTTATGTTTTCCTTCCACGTCCGTGCCGAAATCACGCACCCATCTATG
>Ga0307489_10000971_pt1 | contig 18417 bp, 42 predicted proteins | sample SB12metaG_FD_202247 | JGI IMG/M metagenome (GOLD analysis project Ga0307489, IMG submission 202247) | Sea-ice brine microbial communities from Beaufort Sea near Barrow, Alaska, United States - SB 1.2 | ecosystem: Environmental > Aquatic > Marine > Coastal | place: USA: Alaska | collected...
AAGAATTGTTGTGGGTTTATGGTTTAGGGTTTGGGGGGTGGACGCTGACGAGGTCATCCCCATCTCGTGATTCTGGCTTTCACGCAAAAAAAAGTTACGATTATGAAAACTCTCATACGAAAATGCAGTGATGGCCTCCCCGTGGACCTGCAAAGTGTGTGTCTGGTCCCCACCTGGAGCTGGGATTGCATGGCGCGCACGCGGTTGTCCACCATCTCGTCGTCGGGGGTGCCCACCACACCCACCTCGGAGCGCGTGGACGCGGCTGCCGCCGCCGCTGCCTCCGCCGCCGCCGCCGCAGCCAACCCCGCGGCCGATTTCGCATACGCCGCCTCCGCCGCCTGCACCTCCGCTAACGCCGCCGCCTCCGCCGCCTCCTCCGCGCATCGCTCCAGCGCCGCGAGCAGCGCCTCTTCGTCCAGTAACTCAGCGGTGGTGCCCGGCAACGCGCGGTCATAAGCGTCCACCTTGTGCCAGCGCCAATCGGCGCACATGCGAAACTCGATAACCTCGTACCCGTTACAGCCCAGCTGCCGCGGCTCCATACGACCCGACTCGGCTGCACGCTCCAGCAAGGACGTGTGCTGACCCATGGCGACCCACTCCGCGGTGTCCGCCAGACCCGAGTCGTATGGCCTCACGCATACAGGTTTTGGAGTTTAGGGTTGAGGGTTTAGGATTTGGGGTTTAAGGTCTAGCGTTTTGGGTTCAGGGTTTAGGGTTCATCCAATGCATTTGAACCCTCGTTCCTTGATTTCAATGGCATCATATGACGTCGCAGGCAATTTCTGCCCGGCCCTACCAAGTCAGCTCGGCCCGAGGACAACAAGTCGCCGCGCCGCGGCTCCACCACGTGCACGGTATTCCCCTCCACAAAGCACACCACGCCGGCGCTCAGCTTTATCCCCCCGTCCCGGATGATCTGCACAGGCTGGCCCACGACAGCGGCCTCGAGCTCGACCGGGGCTCTGGGACCGGCGACTACTGCCGCCGTGCTACCCGGCGCGCTGTTGACGAAGTCCTTGTTGTAGCGGCGCAAGTCGAGTTTAAAAGCAACATTTGAAATCGGTTCATCATATCTTAGTTTCAAGAGTGACGTTCCAGGCGCTTTCAACATTGGTATCATCGCACCGTCCTACCTTGTAGAGCCAGTGCGCGGCGTTGCCAAACTCCGCGGCGTTGTGCATGGCGCGCGTCCGCACCTGCACCTCCAGCAGCGCGCCGTCGGGCCCGTCCACCGCGGTGTGCAGGGACTGGTAGCCGCTGCGCTTGGGGTTGGTGATGTAGTCGTCGTACTCGCCGGGCACCGGTCGGTACATCGTGTGCACGGCTCGTAAGAGATCGAAGCAGCACTCCACCTCCTCCTTGGTGTAGCGGCGCAACTTGACATTGAAAGCAAAACTTGAAAGCAATTCAACATATTCTAGTTTGAAGCGCTTAGTTCCAGGCGCTTTTAACGTGGGTTTGATAGGGTCAACCTGCACCGCCCTACCTTGGTCCCGGGCGCCGCGCCGGGCTCGCCCACCACCACGCGGAGCGCCCGCGCGTCGCACACCTGGTCGAACGCGATGTTCTTGCGCCGCATCTGGAGGTAGGGGCCGCTGAACTGTGCGCGCTGTGTCACACGTCTATTCCTTGACTTGAACTCGGTGTCGGGTCTGATATCGAAGATATGGTGCCGAATCCCGTTCGGCCAATGAGAACTATCCATTTCGAGAATCCCACTGACCGACTCGCCGACAGTCTGACCGGGTCGTGATCCTTGCGTAAATGGACCCTCGATTTCGAGGAGATAAACCTGACGTGTCAGGTCGACTGAGTTTAAACGAGGGTGTATATTGAGGTGATTGACGCGGCGAGCATAGTCCGCGGAGCCCCCCGGCCTTGAGGTGCGTGCTGTAGGCGCTCTTGAGGCGGACCGTGATGTCGACGTTGAGGCCCGTGGCGATGGCGTCCAGCTGCAGGCTGCGGCGAGTCGCATCGCGGCAGGAATCGAGGGCGGCCATGGACGCCTCAAGAGACGCCACCAGCTTGGCGCTACCGTTGCCGTCGGTGTTTCCATTGCTGGCGTTGCCGTCGGCGTTGGACGATACGGCGGTGGCGGTAGCGGTGGCGGTGGTCGCGGTGGCGACGGCGGCGGACGAGGAGGCGGAGGCGGAGGCGGTGGCGGCGGTGGCGGTGGTGGCGGCGTCGGCGGCTGCCGTCGCCGCGGCGGCGGCGGCGGCAGATTTGGAATTGCGTCCAGCCGCTTCAAGGAGGTCGAAGGGGGGCACGCACTCGAGCAGGCTGCGCATTTGGTCCTGCTGCGCGCCCAAGGGCTTCGCGCGCCGCAGCCGCTCCTCCGTACAGGGCCGGGTGAATCGCAGGGGTTTAGGGTTTAGGGTTCAGGGCTTAGGGTTCAGGGTTTAACTCGTCACAGGGTTTCACCAAATTATGCTCGACACATCACAGGGTGTTACTGAAGTATGTTCGACACGTCACACAGTGTCTCTTAGCTCAAGAAACGAGGGTCTGAAATGCGTTGCGGTGGGCGACTGGCGAGTGTAAGTGTGAGTTTAGTTGCCCCGACCTCCTCGCGCACTGTGGCCTCTGCGGCGGCCCGCACGCGCCACGCTGTCACCTCGGGGTGGTCCACCGGGGGCTCCTTCGGGCGCCCCCCCCGCAGCACGCCCTCGAACCAGTGCGTTGCAGCTCTGTAGTCCCACGTCCAGGTGGATGCGAAGCGGAGCGGGGGTGGGGCGATGCTCGCGGCCAACGCAGCAGCGGCCGCGGCAGATGCGGCGGCGGCGGCAGCGGAGGTGTCGTCATCGCCAGCCGCCGATGCCTCCTGTGCCTCGTCCGAGGAGCCCAACCTGTCGGCCGCAGCCGCAGCCTTCCGCCGCCGCTTCAACGACCGACGTCTGCGCCCAGCAAGCGGCTTGCCGTCGGCCCACGCATCGACCCGCGCCTTCATGATTTCGCGAAACGAATCCGGGTCCACCACAGCGAAGCTGAGGTCCTCCATCTCCGACTTGGCTCCAAACACGTTGAGCTGCTCCGCGAATGAGCACCACACCTGCAACCAGGGGCTTACACCCGTCCACTTCTGAGCTCAACTTGAGCCGTGTCTGACACAATACAACCCCCTACGCACCCGAAACACCCCCTAACACCCCCTCAACACGGGCTGCACAACCCCTACGCGCACCCCTTATCCCATACTAAGCGCTCAAGTTGAGCTGAAAAGTGGACGAGTGTAAGCCCCTGCCTGCAGCGTCTCGTTAGCCACGAACTTGGCCTTGACGGGGTTCACGGCGTAGATGGTGCGCATGTTGTGCAGGCGGTCGGCGATCTTGATGAGAAACGGGCGGGGGTCCTCAACCATGATTTAGCGGCGCAAGTTGATATTGAGATCAATTTTTTAAAGCGGTTCATTAGAATTTAGCTTCAAGCGCTCCGGTTAGGTAACATTCAATATGGCTTTGATAGGGTTAACCTGCACCGCCCTACCATGACCAGCAGCAGCTTGCGCAGCATGGCCAGCTCCTCCACATCCATGCGCCCGATGTCCTCGGTGCCCTCCTCGATGCGCGCGGTGCGTACGGCGAGGGCGGCGGCAGCTTGAGCGCCCGCCGCCGACATGGTAGGGTCCGCGGCCGCCGCCGCCGCGGCCGCCGCCGCTGCCGCCGCGGCCGCCACCGCTGCCGCCGGCGCAGGCGCCGGCGCTGGCGGCTCCCCGTCCTTCCCGTCCTCTACGCCGTTCATGTGCCGCTGGTGCCGCCGCATGATCTGCGGCAGTTTCCCGAGCGTGGAGACGTCCGCAACCAGCTTGGCGACGCCAGTCCCAAACTCCGCCCGGGGATAGAGCAGCCAGACACATGACGCTCACCGCGTCATAGGATATCATTTCAACCCTCAAGCGACGAGGGCTGCGGAGAAAAATTCCCGTAGCTCTAGGGTCTTAAGTGGAGTGCTATTTACATGACACGGGCGTGGCGAGCGTTATTTTCGCCTGTCCCCACCCGCACGTCTTCGATCTGACACAACGTGTCGTCGACGACGTCGTGGAGGATGCACGCCACGACCGCATTGACGTACCGCCGGCTGTCGGCATCCGACGGCAGCAGCGCGGCCAGGATCAGCGCCGCCTCGATGCAGTGCGTGACGTAAGGCTCCCCGCTCCGTCTGAACTGGCCCTGATGCCACTTTGCCGCGAATGCCGCCGCGCGCAACACCTTCCCGTCGCAGAAGATGGTGTAGGCGCTGCAGTCCACACCGCACACCTCGATGTAGAGCCAGGCAGTTGTTGCTCGCCACGTCACAGGACGCCATTTGAACGAAGAAACCAGGGCATCCCCAGGGTTCAACACGCGAGTGGACGGCGTGGCGGGCACGAGCAGCGAGTGGCAGCCCCTGCCAGGTTGGGCTCCTGCTCCCGCGGCTCCGGCCCGAACACCTTCTCCTTCAACAGGCCCTCCCATAGCTGTTTTATCAGCAGGACGCTGCTGATGGGGAGGAGCGTGGCGAGCACGAGGATGGGCGTGTAGTGATGGGGATGCGACGCGGCGAAGGCCGCGGTACGAGCGGCGTGTTCAGCCACGTGCGACAGGTTGGGAGGCACGATATCGTCGGCGAAGACGCCGGCGATGACACCGGCGTCGGCTCGCACCGCGCCGCGCGCCGCGGGGCGCCCCCGACCCCGACGACTCCTCGCATTCCTTGGCGGCAGGCCATGCGCGTGCCCAAAGGTGCCCGGCTGGAGGCCAGCACACGCCCCCTGCATTTCGCCTTCCTAGATCCGAGGTTCCCCTCGCTGTTTATGCTCGTACGTGAAAGTTGTCAAACACCCCGCATGTCTTGCGCACAAGTGCGCGCCCCGTGCATGTGTGTGTTGTTCTGTGCGTCCTTCGCAATTGGGGCGCGCTGCCACGTGTGACCACCAAGGGCACCCCTTCGTGTTTCATCGTGTGTTCCCAAATGTGAAAACGCCCAGCTGTCCTGACCACGAATGCCCATACATCTGAACGCAACTTGTTGATCGTGTCCCATTTTCGGAACTTGAAAGCCGACGTTGAGATGTGTGCTGACGCGGATTTGTCGAGGGACGGCGTCGGCAGCACGCAGAGTCACTTGTCCCGAGGTACCGCCACGCCTGCATCATTCGCAAACGTAGGCATGACGACCGCACCCGGCGCCGCCGCGTTCGCCTCCACACCTCCAACGAACCCTCTCCATACGCCGGCCACGAGCGGCGGCGAGAACAGCGCGTGGACAAAAGTGTTCGCGAACGATGTGGCAGAACTCAAGTCCGAGGGTGTGAGCTACAATGACAGCGCGGAATTTTTGCGAGCCTTGGTGCGTGGTCCTCCCTCTCTCCCTTCCTCCACCGCCCGCTGCCCCCCACCTTCGCCCCGTGGCTACGCACCTACGGGGCTGTTGACCGGGGCGGCGGCTTCACTCCAAAGCTGACGCGTCAAAAAAACAAATCCCAGCATCAGTCGTCTTACAGTACTGTTACTCGTATATATGATGCTGCCGAACAACACTTGAGCCCTCCCCCCTCCCCCTCCCCCTCCACCTCCCAGGTTCGCAAGGGCACGCTGCGGTTCACTGACATCCATGACGACCCCGAGCGGTTCTTCCTAGCGCACCGGTTGCTCGCCAAGCACGCGCCCGAGCACGGGCCCGGGTTCTGGATCCGCTTCACCGTGCAGTTCAACCTGTTCGCCGGCTCCGTAGTGGCGCTCGGCGGACCCCAGCAACTGGCAGGGCATCGGGCCTGGCGGATTATGCTCGCCACGTCATCATCCATATCTCAGACCCTTGTTTCTTAAGTGAAACTGCAGCCTATGATGTGGCAAGCACAATCCGCCAGGCACTAGCCAGGCATCCCTCGAGGGCATCCCCCGCGTCGTGAACCTTCGTTTCTTTGAGTTGTTGACGTCCTATGACCTCGGGGAATAACCAGCTCTGTGCGTTTCCCGTGAAAATGAAATGGGAGCGTGAAACGCGCACGTGCACCAGGTAAGTTCAGGCATCTATGACGCGGCAGGCGTGTTGGGTCGGACCCTGGGCGGCGGAGGAGCTGGACGCCATCCAGCGCGCCGGGCAGCTCGGATGCTTCTGTCTCACGGAGCGCCTGGCGGGCGTCAACTCGGGCCTCGTGGTAGGGAGGTGCCTAACATTATTGTTTATTTGCCCAAAATGCCGATGCCAAATTCTCGGGCTTTCAGCCTACGTTGCCTGTCGTGGGAGAATGCTAACAAGAACTCAAGTGGCCCTCAAAATACCCACGAAATACCCCCCCCAAAAATGCTCAAAAATGCTCAAAAAATCTCAAATTCTCGAAGTCACCCTAACATTCCCCGCATATGCTCAAATGCTCGCCCCCACCTAAAATGCCAAAAGACATGCCGGCATAATTGGCACCTCCCTACCTCGTGGTGAACACCACCGCGGAGTGGGACCCGCCCACCCAGGAGTTCGTCATCAACTCCCCCACGGAGGGCGCGGTCAAAAACTGGATCTCGCAGGGCCTGACGGCGGAGAAGGCGGTATGCATCGCGGACCTGCGCGTGGGCGGCCGCAGCCTGGGCCCGCACGGCTTCCTCATCGACATGGTCAGCCGCGCCACGGGCCTCCCGGCGCCGGGCATCGTCACGGGTAGGGTGTAACGCCCCTAGTGCCTGGTCTGTGAGTAAGTAAGTTCAAGTAAGTGATTTCTTGGTAAATTACCAAAATACGTATTTGACTTTTGGCCAATGGCCAAACGGGCCAAATGCTGTATACAGTACGAGATGCTTCCCACAGCAACCTCATAGACTAGGCACTAGTGGAATGGTGTAACCCCTGTGTGATGCGGTGTACCCCTTGTGTGGTGCGGTGTAAACTCCTGACGCGGCCAGCGTGATTGTCTGGGCCCGAAGCATCGGCGACATGGGGCGCAAGACCACCGGCAACGACCTGGACAACGCGTGGGTGCGCTTCGAGCACCTGCGGGTCCCCCAGACCGCGCTCCTCAACCGGTACGGCTCCATCGTCGACGACCAGTACGTGCCGACCATGAAAGGCATCCGCACCATGGACATGATCGGGCAGCGGCTCTTCACGGGCAGGGGCTTACACTCGTTCCCATTTCCGCTCAACTTGAGCTTACTTTGCCCCTCCCCGCTCAACTAAAGCTTACTTTGTGCCCCATTATAACCAAATCAACCCGTTGATGTGTCCCGAAGGTGCTCAAGTTGAGCTCTAACGGGAGCGATGTGTTCCCGAAGGTCCTCAAGTTGAGCTCTGAAGAGAGCGTGTGTAAGCCCCTGTCTACGGGGCGCGTGGCCGTGGCGCAGGCGGCGCTGGGCTTCGCGCGTCAGCTGTTCGCCACCACCCGCGCGTACAGCGACAACAAGATGTGCACCATGCGCGGTGACACCCCGGTGGGGCCCGCGCCCGCCATAAAATGCTCGAAACATCACAAGCCGGCATTTAAATTCAGTGACGGGTTTGGTATCGAATCGAAGAATTTCGACCAATCACAACGTTCCAAACCAAACCGACACATGATATACACTCAGCGCCTCTACACTCCGAGAACGTTCATCGTGTTGACCAATCACGGCACAGAAACTCGGGCATGTGTTCCCCTGAAACAGACTTCAACACAAGACGCGAGAGTGTAAAGTGTGTTGAAGGACATTTTGAGCATTTTCTGGGCGGCCCGACGCCCCGGCGCTGAGCGACGTGCCCCAGCTCCTTGATCTGTACGAGGAGGCGGATGCGGCGCTGGACCGCCTGGACGGATTCGTGGCGGCGTGTGAGGTTGGGCCGGCCAGATATTGCTCGCCACGTTATGACAAAGTGCGTCAAACCACTTAGCGACCTAGCATGCTATGTCGTCCCGCTCGACCAATTAGAGCTGCCCATTTGGACGACTTAGCTCTGAAAGCTACTAAGTCGCTAAGTGGGTTGACGCATTTTGTCATACTAGCAGAGGATGCCGTATGTCTCAAGAACCGGGTGAGGGTTGAAATGTCTGTTGACGAGGCGGCAGGCTGTATCTGCCCGGCCCTCGTGCGAGGTGCAGCTGAGCCAGTGCCTGGTGGCCGGCTCGCTGCCGCCGGCCAGCCTTACGCAGGCTATCGCCGTGTGCAAGATCCGCGCGGTGGAGACGGCGATCGAGCTGTGCTTCCGCCTCAAGCAGGAGGTGTGGCTTCCACCCCTGTCACCCGTCATCGACCATCAGCCGCGTTTACAACTCAGCATCGGGTTTGTCATCGAATCGAAGCCATTCCACCAGCCAGTCCTGAAGTACTTGCCGATTCGACCAAATTGTACTTCTGCACCTGGTACACTACAGGAGCAGTCAATCTCTCAGGCAAACACGTCGCGAGTGACAGGGCGACACGGCGCCCTAACACTGAAATTGAGTGCCGCCATGTGACGTGGCGAGCGTGGTGCGGCGGGCCCTGGCGGACGGTGGGGTCCTATGCGCTGTTGGACGGCACTGGCTTCGGGCACACCGATATTATTTAAACCCCTAAAACGTAAACCCTAACCCTAACCCCCAAACCCTAAACCCCAAATCCAAACCCAAAACCCAAAACCCTAAACCCTAAACCCTAACTCCTGCGTGGTGGGGCGGACCCTGGCAGATGGTCGGGTCCTATGCGCTGATGGACGGCACCGGCTTCGGGCACACCGATTTCCTCCAGTGTTGCAAGTTCGCCGAGGGCGACAGCCGCATCCTGTCGCAGAAGCTGTCGCGCGATGCCTTCGGCGAGTTCACTAAAAAGGGCGCCTCCGCGTTGGCCGCCTGGTCGCCGCAAGAGGTAGAGCTTGGGAAATCGGGATTCATATTTTATGCTTGCCACTTCATCGGTCGTCATTTTCCCCATTTTAAGCTATCTTCGTTCATTGAGTTAAGCGCCACCCTTTGAGGCAGAGAGTGTCATCCATCGCCGTCTCTTCCTGTACCTCCTTTGTCTCATAGTGTACCCCGTGCACATTCACCGCCTTCTGCTCTTCCTTTTTCGTCTCATAGCGTACCTGTACACACTCGCTGCTTTCTCCTCTTCCTTTGATGTGGCCAGTGGTTGATGTGGCGAGTGGCATCCACCGCACCGGCACCCTGGCGTGAGGTGGAGCTCTGCGGGCGGATCAAGGCGGTGACGGTGGCGGCGGTGGCCAAGGGCGCGGCGGACAAGTCGCGCGCGTGGGACGCGGCGTGGCGGGAGGTGTACGCGCTCGCCGCCGCCATCTGTGACCGCGTCATGGGCGAGTGGACCGCCAGCAGCAGCGGCGGTGGCAACGGCGGCGGGGGTGTCACCCAAACGGCTCGTCGCGCAAAGCTTTAGAACACCGTGATCCGCTGAACGGCCGATGAACGATGTGTAAAGCTGATGAACGATGTGTAAATCGATATTATAGCGCACTGATACCCGCTCGTGTAGATTGATGTTGTCTGTAGTAAAGGACTATTACCCTCCTCCGCCTCCTCCGACCTCGCTGTCCCCGCCCAGCCCTCCGCCGCCGCCATGCCCTTTCCCACCGCCGCCTTGGCCCACCGCCGCCACCTCTCCCGCCTTCCGCCTCCCCCGCCGCCTACAGAGGCTGAATAAAACACGGCGCGAGAGGGACGTCTACCCATGCGACCGACCAGCACACCATCCGCAGCACACTCCACCCCACAGATCGCAATCAACCTCCCGCCAAACCGTCGACAGCACAGACCGATCCCGCAAACCTCAATCAATCACAAATCTCAGACGTGCGCAGCGTTGGCCCCGCTGGTGGCCAGCGTGCTGAGCAACTGAATGACGTCATCTGGGTCATCCAGGTAGAAATCAGCCTTGGACGGCTTCTGACCAACCGTGGAGCAGTAAATGGAGAGGTGCGAGTTTTTGGTTTTTGGTTGGGTGACGGCGACGGCGTCGGTGTCGTTCCCGTCCTCGTCCAGCCCCTGCAGCCGCGCCGCCGGCAGTGGGCAGCTCATGGCGTCGCTGCTCACGTGCACGGCGTTGTCCGGGTTGCCCACGAACAGGGGCTTACACTCGTCCACTAATCAGCTCAACTTGAGCTGTGTCTGACACAATAAACACCCTACACACCCTAAACACCCCCTTAACACGGGCTTCACACCCCGTACGCGCACCCTCTATCCTGTACAAAGCGCTAAAGTTGAGCTGAAAAGTGGACGAGTGTAAGACCCTGCCCACGAACTCGGCGACGGCCAGGAACATGTCCTCGTCGGACCGGTCGTCGCCGATGGCCAGAATGAAGTCCACCTTGTCCTCCGCGCCCCCCCCGCCCCCTTTTCTCGCCGGCAACCCCCCCGCAGCGCCCAGAAACCGCTCCACCAATGTGCCCTTGCGGTGGGGCCAAGCCACCAACGCTCGCCAGTTTAAACGGTGCCGTTCAACTCGGGCAATTCAGGTGTACAGCATGGCTCATGAGGTGGGTGGTTCCTGCCATCAGCCAGGAGGACGGCATGGGCAACGAGGAAAGTCAGGAGGAAGAGGAAACGGATGGAAATGGACAAGGAAGAGCGAAGAGGAGGAGGGCCACCACACTCGGCAGGAGGGTGGTATGATAAAATCTGGCATGATAGCTTTGATGTTAAAAGAAAAAAAAATGGTCCCTGCCTTGCTGACCCCCTGGGCCTTGATCTCCACATGGCAGTTGCCCGCAAACACGTCCACCGGGTCGTTCACCAGCACGCTCTCCAGGTGGTCCATCAGCTCCTTGGCCTGCCACGACCCAAAGTCTGGGTCCGCGTCGCGGAAATTCCAGACCAACGACGTCTGCTTGGAGTCGATGAAGGCGCCGTCCGTGGCCGACGTGTACTGCTTGAGGATGGGCAGCACGATGGCGCGCCAGTGCGCGATGTGCACCTCAGTCCAGGGGCTTACACTAGTCCGCTTTTCGGCTCAACTTGAGCTGTTTCTGACACATATACCCTAAACACCCCCTAATGCCCCTAAACATGCCCTGCACACCCCCTAGACCCCCCCTAAACAACCCCTAAATGTAGCCCCTGTGCAACAGAAAGCGCTTACGTTGAGCCGAAAAGTGGACGAGTGTAAGCCCCTGCCTCAGTCCCCGCGGGCGCCAGCTGCTCCCACGCACCCCCCGCCGCCGTGTACCAGGGGCTTACACTCGTCCACTTCTCGGCTCAACGTACGCGCTTTCTGTGGGATAGGGGGTGCATTTAGGGGTTGTTTAGGGTGTGTGCAAAGGACGTGTCAGGGGTTGTCAGGGGGTACTCAGGGTGTATTCTGTGCCAGAAACTGATCAGGTTGAGCGGTAAAGGGGACGAGTGCCAGCGCCTGCCTTGTACCAGTACCCGTGCTCCGCCAGCAGAGCCACGCCGGGCACCGAGGCGAACCAGGCCTCCAGCTTGCCCCGCTCGCGGCCCGACACGATGCACACCACCGCGTTGTTGGGGTCCTCCGACAGCATCCGGATGTGGTTCAGCAGCTCCTCCGACGGCGCCATATCGAACGTGGCCAGCGGCACCAGCGTGCCGTGCACTAGGGACGCACCCAGGGTTTAGAGTTTAGGGTTCAGGAGTTAAGGTTTAGGGTTTAGGGTTTAGGGTTTAGGGTTTAGGGGTTAAAGTCACAAGGTTTCACACACATGAGCAGTCACACGTTTCCACATCAGTGGTCACACGGTTTCACACCCAAGTGTATAGGCTGAGCACACGTGAGCAGTCACATGTTTTGTGTTTGATGATTACACTCGCAAGGAAGACGGGCTTATGATCCACACCGTCGTAGTCGAGGAGCAGCACGCGGCGGGTGCCCTGCTGATACGCGTTGGCGCAGTTGATGATGTCGAGCTTGCGGAAGTTGGGGTCCAGCGCCACCACGCGGAAGTTCAGGCCGAAGCCCAGGCCGTAGCGCAGGGGCTTACACTCGTTCCCATTTCCGCTCAACTTGAGCTTACTTGGCCGCTTTCCGCTCAACTTAAGCTCACTTTGTCCCACACACAGCCGGAATTAACCCATGCACGTGGCCTGAAGGTGCTCAAATTGAGCTCTAAGGGAGCGATGTGTTCCCGAAGGTCCTCAAGTTCAGCTTTGAAGGAAGCGAATGTAAGCCCCTGCCGTAGCAGCGCTTGTTGACGCTCTTCTCCGTCATGCGCTGCAGGTCCGAGATGTTGCTGGCCGCCCAGTACCCCACCGTGTTGTAGCTACGCAAGTTGAAATTGAAAGCAACGTTTGAAAGCGGTTCATCAGATCTCAGCGTCAAGGGCTTCGTTCCAGACGCTTTCAAGGTGGGTTTGATAGGGTCAACCTGCACCGCCCTACCGTGTGCTCGCCGATGTACCTCCTGTTAGGGCCTGGTGTTGGAAGTTGCTCGCCACGTCATAGGATGCCATTACAGTCAAGAAAATAGGGTTCACAACAGGCCGGTTTGGTATATCGCTTCCCGCGCCGAGCGCTGACGCTTTGCCCGCAACTCCGTATGGGCATTTCGCCTAGGCAATATAACGAAATCGGCCTATTTGCTGGACGACGTGGCGGGCATTATCTGCCAGGCCCTACCTCCAGTGCTTCTCATGGCGCGCCTCCGCCTCCGCCTCCGACAGCGTCACAGCGCGGTACATGGCATCCGCCATCTCCCCCATGTAGGGCCTGCCACACATTGCCCGCCGTGTCATCCAACTACGCAGATCGGATGGGGGGGGCACACGGGGATTTTGCACTTGCTTGAGTTCATAGACGGCCGCTCATATAAATTACAGTGTAGATCAAGTTACCATTCACGGTGACTGGGAAAATGTATGAACGAGGGTCTATTAACTCAAGGATGGTGACCATACCGCGCCACGCGCCATCCCCATCTGACCCCCCAACCAGAATTGCGCAGAACTCACTTTGAAACACTCGTTTCTTGACTCATATCGGCATCTTATGATGTGGCGAGCGACATCCGGTAGGCCGTACCTCGATGTTCCACGGGTTGACGCGGAAGGCGCCGGACAGCGACGACGAGCACCCCACGAACTCCGACATGATCAGGGAACTGCAGCGCGGCAGCGGGTACCCGTCCGCCGTGCCCTGCGCCATCAGGTTCACGCGGCGAGAGGAAAGTCAGCTTCAGGTCTGAAACGTTGGCTTCGAGTAAAATGGGACGTGGCGGTTCAAGCGGAGGGTTCATCGTTTAGGAGTCTGAAGGGGGTCTAAAATGGGTTCCGTTGGGGGTCTGATCAAATTGTGCAAAGGGTCTACCGAGGGTGTCTAGGGGTCATGAAAGGGATTCAACCGGGGTCTAAGGTAAGGGGGTCCACATTGCGGCTGAACTGGGAATAAAGTGGAACTCAACGTGGGAAACAGCTGTAATATGTATCACCTGGTCAACGTCGGCGGGCCCCTGGCGGCAGGTGATGTACTCGTAGGGCATGAGGTTCATGCCGTCACGGGTGGCGGTGACCAGCGCGCAGTCCGCCACGGACATGAGCGCGATGCGCTCGTGCATAGGCACGCTGCGCTGGATCAGCTCCACCACCTTGCCGCCGATGCCGTCCTTACACCAGGGCCGTTCAGAACAGCACTAGGGTTTAGGGTTTAGGATTTAGGGTTTAAGGTTCATGTTTCTTCTCTATTGCAAGTCTAAAGATCGAACACAAGCAGCATCGAAGCCACACAAAACAGACCCTTAATTAATACCCCCAAAGCACTCGACCGAAATTGGAGCATGACATTAGTTCAGAGCGAAAACTCATATGAGGACAGACGCGCGGACTCGGTTCGTGCTTCGTGGCGGCCAACCGACCCCCGGAGCATCGTGTGGGCATTTACCCTCGCCCTTGCAAACGACGGGCCGCCGGTTTCGGTTTCTCGTCAACATTGGTGGAGTGCTGTTCTCAACATCCCCCGTCCCGTGCCTTGGTCATGGCGCCGGTGCCCTCTGTCCGACCGTATGTGGCGTTGAGGCGCTCCACGATGTAGCGGCGCAGGTTGAATTTGGAAGCAAAGTTTCAAAGCGCTTCATCACATGTTGCTTTCAAGCGCTGAACAATGCATAGGGGGCCTCCCCCATATATCACAGTGAGGACATGATGGTCCATAGGGGGCCTCCCCCATTTACGAAGCCAACGCGCTTTCAACACGGGGGGGGTCAGCTGATTTCAGCCTGCACCGCCTTACCACGATGCTGCCCACCTCAGCCTGCAACTCCTGGATGTCGCGGCCGGCCGACCGCGCCGGGTTGCACACCTGCACCAGCACCATCTGCTCCGCCATCTCCGGGTGCTGACTCAGCAGCAGCTCGTACGCCTGCAGCTTCAGCTCGATTCCCGGAGGCCAGGGCATGATGCATCATGCCTGGGGGTTTTTAGGGTTTAGGGTTTAGGGTTTAGGGTTTAGGGTTTAGGGTACCTGTTCCGCATGAGCACACAGTCAGGAATGAGTGGCCTGCACACGTCGTGTGCTTTCATCATCCACCTCAATACACGAGGGCCTACAACGTGGTGTATGACGAGCGCCAGTACACTATGTGGTGTATGGCTTGGTGAGCACTATGTACACGGCGTGGTTAGAACCATGTTCCATTTTAGGATTTTTAGGGTATAGGATTTAGGGTTTAGGGTTAGGGGTTAGGGTTTCCCACCTTGAACACGTCGAAGTCGTCCACGCCCAGGAACACCTTGCGCCCCTGGAACACCTGGCGGAACGCGTGGCGGGCGTGAATCGAGTCGTTCCACGTGAGGCCGTCCTGCAGGCGGTCCGTGTTGACGCCGGTGGGGCAGATCTTGACGCCCACCGTGCGCCAGGGGCTTACACTCGTCCACTCTTCAGCTCAACTTCAGCGCTTTCTGTGTGACAGGGGGTGCAGTTAGGGGTTGTTTCGGGGGTGTTTAGGGGTGGGTAGGGGATATTAGGGGTGTTTAGGGTGTGCTTTTGTGTCAGAAACGGCTCAAGTTGAGCTGAATAGTGGACGAGTGTAAGCCCTTGCCGTGCGCCCGTAGTAGTCCATGACCAGCGCGCCGCGCTCCGTCTTGTGATTCAGTCCGAGCAGGCGCGTGCAGCACGACAGGAAGTGCCGCGCGTAGTCGAAGGTGTGGAACCCCATCAGCAGGGCCGCTACCGCAAACACCAAGAGCGGGTTCTATGCAGTTTTCCAGGGTACCTCAAATGGCGGTCGCCAATTCTTGAGAAATAGACGGTCGAATCGCCATATGGTACCATTGTATGGCAAATCTGACGGCCTATTTACTCAAGTCTCAAAGCGTTGACCGCCATCACCGCTCCGTCACAGACGTTCACCTCCGTCTAGCCTTAGAATTGGGAATGAGGACAAGTGAGTGGCGGCTCCGAGCCCTACCGACGACGTCGGCGTTGAGGAGGCCGCGCAGGACGAGGTCGCGGTTGGGGAAGGTGCGGAAGATCTCGCTGGAGGGAAACGGGCAGTGCAGGAAGTACCCGCAGCGCACGGTGTTGAAGCGCTTGCGCAGGAACGTGGGCAGCAGCATCAGATGGTAGTCGTTCACCCACACGAAGTCCCCGTCCACGTTGATCACCTCCACCAGCTTGTCCGCGAACCGTTTGTTGGCGGCCAGGTACCCCTGCCAGTGGATCTTGTTGTACCGCCCGGGGGTACGGACACCCAGATATTCCCCGCCACGTCAGGTCATCGACACGCATTTTAGAACATTCTTTTTATAGCTGAATGTCATTCCTTGACGTGTGGCGGGCGATATCTGGCAGGCCCGACCCTTGGGAGGCCGGTGACATGGGCAGGATGTAGTGCATGAGCGGCCACAGAAACTTCTTGCAGAAGCCGTTGTAGTACTTATCCGATACTGAGGGTCGCCTCGCCACTGTCACCACATCCCCGTCAGAATTGCTTCGGTCGCGATCCTTTTCGTTTTATACCATGCCATTCGCTCTACTTTACTAAACAGGCCTTTGCAGTCGTTCCCTTTTCAGCTTAGCTGTCAGCGGCTTCGAGGCACACAGCGGCTGAAGGGCCAGCTGGAAAAGGGAACGATTGTGAGTCCCTGGTACCAAACAGAGGCGCTAACACCAACAGCTAGAGCTAGGTCACCTGAACCACCCACCACCAAACACTTGCAACTCTGCGGAGGCACGAAGGCGACCCGAGCGCCCCAGCGCACGCGGCCCTGCCTTGAGCTCGGCGCCGAGGAAGACGGGCACGCAGTTGAAGCGCGCGGTGAGGTCGGCGGCCACGGCGTCCTGCTCGAACAGCTCCACCTCGGACCAGGGGCTTGCGCTCGTCCGCTCTTCAGCTCAACGTACGCGCCTTTTGTGGGATAGGGGGTGTGGTTAGAGGTTGTGTTGGGGTTATGTAGGGGGTGTACAGGGGTTGTTGGGGGTATCAGGGGGTGTATAGGGCGTGTTTTGTGTCAGGAACGGCTCAGGTTGAGCTGAAAACGGGACGAGTGTAAGCCCCTGCCTCGGACCCCAGCGCACCCACAAACAGCACCGTCTGGATGGAAGTGCCCGCCACGATGCCCGCGGCCGACTGCGTGCAGATGCTCGGGGTGGTTCGCGCGGGGTTAACACATGTAGGCATGTAGTCGTTGTCCGTGAAGTTTGATTGTGCGTTGGGGTGGGTTCGGTTCGCGCGGTTTGGGGGGTATATAAAGGTTCGGGGACGTCGCGAGCGAGCGAGCGTAGATGTGCTTGCTCCACGAGGGCGGTTTTCACGGGCGTTTGAGGGAGCCCGGCTGCACACCCGGGGGCCCGGCTGTAACCCGCTGGGGGTTGGGCTCGTGACGTCGGGGGCGTGTGGCGGGGGCGGGGATCACCTGGCCGTAGATGGAGTCCTCGTCCATCTCGAAGTGCCAGCTGTGGCCGCGCGCGCCGGAGCCCTCCGGGTCGTGCCGCATCCGCAGCGGCAGCGAGTTGGCGACGATGATAACCCGCTCACGCTCCGGCACGGCGTCAACCGTGTCCTCCTTCTCCTCCGCCGCCAGCATCGCCAGCCGCGTCTGCATGCCGTCCTCGGAGCCCGGATTCACCAGCTCCTGCAGGTTATGCATGGACGTGCTCGCCGCGCGCCGCATAGCTACCGATCGGTGTGAGGTATGACGAGGACAGGCCTGATGGGTTGGATACAAGTTTTCGTGGCCACCAAAACCTGGCTGGGCTCAGACGCTCTGGCGGCCTGGCGGCCTGGCGGCAGAGGGGCGGCGACGCGGGAGGGCGCGGACGGGACTTGATGAGCCGTCACGCAGGCTGCTCAAAGTTGTACCGCCGGGTGCGCCGTCAATTGCGTAGCGTTGGAGCTGAGGAGGGCTGCTGACAAAGTTTATTCGCTTGATCGTTTCCCGGACGCCACACGTGCACGGAGATATGGTTGGGAAAGAAATGTACCTTTGAATTTGATGATCAGTCAATGTCGAGTGGCACTGATGACGCCCCGATCAATTTGCTCATGGCGCCCCGGTACACGAAATCTCGATTCTAACCCGGCTGCCAGAAAGACCGCGAAAAATAGCAGTGACCAGTAAAGAAGGTGAAGGCACACATGGAACATGTTTCTTGGCTTGCAGAGTTGAACAACCTGCCAATTGATCTGCTACGCGGCACACGCGCGATACTCCCGCCCCCGGCGTCTTACGCGTGTACGTGGAAGAACCGCGCGCGTTGGGTCAGCAACGGAGGCTCAGCGAGAAGGTGTGCAAGTTGTGCACTCTCATTCACTGTCTCCCCTCGCCAGGAGACGCTCCCTTCACTCCACATTCAGCTAGTAGGGTGCCTTGGTGCCTTGGCGGCCCGCTCGAACTCGCCCAACGCGCGCTCAAACTCTCGCGCGACGTCCTTTGTCTTAATGATCCGCGCGCGCAAAACCAGGAACCTTGAACAATCGGGCTGATGCGTCCCCCTCCCTACCTCCGCCGCAGGCCCCGCCCGCGCCTACCTTGCACGATCTCGTTCTCTGTTTTTCCTTGGGGGGGCCCGAACACCGAACCTCTCGTAGCGTTCGATTGTGCGCGCTGAGGCGCCGGCGCTAGGCAGGGGGCTGTTGAAAAAAACGACACGAACGCAGAACGGTGCACGACCTGCCTTCGCGGTGGATACTCATGTAGACGCGCGCACTCGGCTCGTGGTAGCGAGACCGTCGTTGATATGCACCCTCGGCCCGATTGTGGTTTTTCCACTCAACGACGACGCGTTTTCTCAGTGACCCTGCTGATAGGGGAGCTTCCGTCGGGCTGCGCGGGACATGGGGGCCATGGCCGGCGGCGGCGACGGCGGCGACGGCGACGCCGGCGCCGAGAGTGAAGAGGAACGCGTGACCGGCGGCGACACCCCCTCGCCGCCCAGTTCGCCGGACTCGGCGCACTCCGAGGGGGAGCAGGAGGACGCTGCCCGCACCACCGGGGTCTCCGCGGCATCCTTGGTGGCGCGCCTCAACCCCGTGGCGGACAAGCGCGCGCGCGAGGATGCCAGCGGCGGCGCGGGCGGCGACA
>Ga0307489_10000973_pt1 | contig 18397 bp, 25 predicted proteins | sample SB12metaG_FD_202247 | JGI IMG/M metagenome (GOLD analysis project Ga0307489, IMG submission 202247) | Sea-ice brine microbial communities from Beaufort Sea near Barrow, Alaska, United States - SB 1.2 | ecosystem: Environmental > Aquatic > Marine > Coastal | place: USA: Alaska | collected...
CTGCACAGCGCGTTGTTGAGAACTCTCGCGGTTGTTCCAGTGTCGGAGCGTGTCCTGACCACGCCGCACGGCACCGCGCTGTGCAGGGGGTACTGCGGGGCTGACATCTGAGCAAGCGGTGCTCCCTGAGAAAAAACGTTGGGGAAGTGGGTCGGGGCGTTGGTAAACTGTTACGCGCGTGAGCGGAGCGGCATTCAGCATGAGCAGCAGCGACAAGGCGCCCGTGCGGAAAGCGGGTGCGTGTGGCTTTCCGCACACACATCGTGTTACCCCCTCCAAGCCTGATCAGCAGACGCGGGGCTCACTGTCGTGCGCCATTGGAATGTTGCACGTGTAACCACTGGATTGGGGGTAATTACCTGAGCCGCACCCCGGAGTCCGTCCGCGAGAGGTCGGGCGCGGGCGATGGAAACAGCTTGGAGCCATTGAATGTAGCGGCGGCCTACGTGAGCTTGAGGATTGATGCGGGCGGAGAGTCGCATGATGTCAATGTAGTCGCGTGGTGTTTGGCTCGGATAAACTTTGGCCGAATTGTTGGTTTCACTGACACGCGTGTTCCTTTGTGCGGCGTGCAGGGGGTAGGCCGGGGAAGCACTGTTACATGCTCTGGTGCGTCCCACTCTCACTCGGCGCGAAGGACTCCCTTCTCCCAGCTTGCGTGGACGTGTTCTAGGTTGGAGAGGGTGTCGCGGGGGTGCTTGGCGGGTTTAAGGGGGCGAATTGTGGCGCAGTAGTTTAGTTTGAGGCGTGGTGACATTCGAGGGGGGGGTGGTGACATGCAGGGTGGAGAGGGGGCAGTGGGGGGCATGGTGATGTTTAAGGGAGGGCTGGTGAGATGCAGGTGAGGGCGGGGTGACGTTCGAGGGGGGGCGTAGTGTCGTTCGGGGGGGGGTAGCAGTGGTTTGCTCAACATAAGGTGGACATTTCAGAAAGTGTCCGGTAGCTCGCCGCTGATTCGAGCCTATGCCGCTGCTGGTGCAACAGCGTTTCCATAAACTGCATTTTTGAGACGCCGCCGCCACCTCTCACCACGCCACGCCCCACCCCAACCCTTCTCCTCTTCCCAGGCGGAGCCTGTTTGAGATCGACATCAAGTATGTGCCCATCAAGCCCATCGGGAAGGGGGCGTATGGCGTGGTGTGCTCCGCCAAGAACTCGGAGACGGGCGAGAAGGTGGGGACTGATGGATAGCGACCGCCACGTCATAGGATGCCATCTAACCTGAGAAACGAAGGCTGAAAATGCGTTGGATGACGCGGCGAGCATTATCCATCAGGGTAGGATGCCATTCAACCCAAGAGACTAGGGTTCAAAATGCGAGTGGTGACGTGGAGAGCACTATCCATCATTGCCCTACGAGAAGGTGGCCATCAAGAAGATCGCCAACGCGTTCGACAACGTGACCGACGCGCGCCGCACGCTGCGCGAGATCAAGCTGCTGCGCCGGTAGGGCCGGGCGGATATTGCTCACCACGTCATAGGGTGCCAGTTAATTCAGCAGACGAGGGTTCAAAGCGCGTTGGATGACATGACGAGCACTATCCGTCAGGCCCTATGCGCCGGTTGCAGCACGAGAACATCGTTCTGCTGAAGGACATCATGAAGCCGCCGTCCATGGACGACTTCAACGACGTGTACCTGGTAGGGACTGATGGATAGTGCTCGCCATATCATCAAATGCATTTTGAACCCCCGATTCTTAAGCTAAATGGCATTCTATGACGTGGCGAGCACTGTACAGCAGTCCCCATACGGCAACCTATGACGTGGCGAGCCCCATCAGTCCCTAGTACTTGGTGTACGAGCTGATGGACACGGATTTGCACCAGATCGTGCGCAGCTCGCAGGGACTGAGCGACGAGCACAGCCAGTACTTCATCTACCAGATTCTGCGCGGCCTCAAGTACGTGCACACGGCAAGGCGGTGCAAGTTGGACCGCTGAATTACACGTTGAAAGCGCCTGGAACGTCAGCGCTTGAAACTCAAATATGATGTACCGCTTTCAATCCAGCTTTCAATTGCAACCTGCGGCGCTACGCCACGGCGCAAGTGCTGCACCGCGACCTGAAGCCGTCCAACCTGTTGCTCAACGCCAACTGCGACCTCAAGATCTGCGACTTTGGCAGGGACTGATGGGTGGTGCTCGCCACGTCGTGTGATGCCATTTTAAACTAAAGAAATGAGAGCAATGTGGAGGATCGCATGGCAGGCATCATCTGTCAGGCCCCCGTCATGTGATTCCATTTAAGCATAGAGACGAGTGTCTGCAATGTGGAATATGACGTGGCGAGCACTATCCATCAGTCCCTAGACTTCGGCCTCGCGCGAACCTCGTCGGAGAAGGGGTTCATGACGGAGTACGTGGTGACCCGGTGGTACCGCGCGCCTGAGCTGCTGCTGTCGTGCGAGGACTACACAACGGCCATCGACATCTGGTCCGTGGGCTGCATCCTCGCCGAGGTGCTGGGCCGCAAGCCGCTCTTCCCGGTAGGGACTGATGAATGGTACTCGCCACGTCATCAAAAGCACCTTGAACCCTCGTTCCTTGAGGTAATTGACATCCTATGACATGGCCAGCACTATTCATCAGGCTGCCGAATAATACTCACCACGTTTATCACACGCATTGTGAGCCCTGATTTCTTGAGTCAAATGGCATTCTATGACGTGGTGAGCACTATCCATCAGTCCCTACGTCCCGGGCAAGGACTACATCCACCAGATGCGGCTCATCATCCAGGTGCTGGGTAGGGACTTATGAATGGCGCCCGCAACGTCATAGGATTGCATTTAACTGAAGGAACGAGGATTCAAAATGCGTTGGATGACGTGGCGAGCACTGTGCATCAGACCTTGGTGCTGGGCAGCCCCGCGGAGGAGGACCTGATGTTCATCGGGTCGCACAAGGCGCGCAGCTACATCCGCTCACTGCCCTACAGCCCCCCGGTGCGCTTCGACAAGACGTACCCCAAGGGCAACCCGCAGGCGGTCGACCTGCTGGTAGGGTCTGGCGGATGTTGCTCGCCACGTCATCCAACGCACTTTGGACCCTTGTATCTTGATTTAATTGGCACCCTATGACATGGCGAGCGATGTCCGCCAGGCCCTCGTCACCCAATGCATTATGAGCCCTCGAATCTTGAGTCAAACGGCACCATATGACGTGGCAAACAATATCTGCCAGGCCTTACCTACTGGAGAAGATGCTGGTGTTCGATCCCAAGAAGCGCATCACGGTGGAGCAGGCGCTGGAGCACCCGTACTTAGCGTCGCTGCACGATCCTGGAGTGGAACCGGCCTCAGAGCCGGCGCCTGACTTTGAGTTCGAGGATGAGGAGCTGCATGAGGACCAGCTGCGCGAGAAGGTGTGGAATGAGATGATGCATTTCCACCGCGACTTGAGCCGTGTTCGTCACTGAGCCCACCCATTACACCGAGCATATCCCACAAACAATGCTCAGGTCAATCCGAAAAGCGCTCGTCCATCTCTCACCTCAACCTGAGTCGTTTTCAAGTCACTCAAACACTGCACCCACTGAGCATATCCCAAAAAAGGTGCTTACGTTGAGCCGAAAATGTGAACGAGTGTAAGCCCCTGGTGACTGGTGTGGGAGGAGATGATGCATTTCCACGGCGAGAGCGGCCTCGGCGAGGGCGGCGCGGCGGGGGCCGCGGGCGGGGGGGCGGTGGAAATGATGAGTTGATGGGTTGATATAACCCGCACATGCAGGCGGCGGCGGCGGGAGCGGGGCCCATGCGCAAATACGACTTATTTTATGTTTGATTAGATGGCGCGGCGAACAGCTGGCGGGGGGCTGCAACGATAATTTGATGAGTTGTTCGGACACGTGACACCAACATGCGTGAGTTAATATATATCACTCTGTGACGGCGGTTTGGGAATGTAATCCCGTCACTAGAACTCTAGAGGTTGATTTAAGATCTGAGCGGTGCGCACAGCGCCGATTGATTTAGTTTATTTGTACGAAGAATACCTTCCCCTATCTAGTTTGACGCCTCGCCCCAGTTCGGCTTACTTACTTAATGTTTCCACCCTCGTCATCGTACGGCGTACTAGCTACGTGACACGACCTACGCATGGGCGGGATCGGAGACATTGTTTCCTTTACGTGTGAATGAGCCTGTGCCACACGTCACCTTGTGCCCACCCGCGTTCCAGTCCTGTTTCTGACACGCGTCGCCGCAGTAACGGGCGGTCTTGCACTGCGGGCACACTTTGAATTCCTTCCAATGTCCCACAACCTCGCATCCCTCGTTGGCGCAACCCGCAGCCCCCTCCAGCGCTTCTGTGCGAAACCCATCAAGAAAATCCCGCTGTGTGATTGAATTATGCCTCCCCTTCCACAACCAATGTAGCACGCTGGCCATAACGTCCGGGGGGATGTCGTGCCCCTCCATGACCCGAGCCGACGAGGCGACCCCGGCGGCCTCCCCAACGTGCCCAACCACGCGGGAGTAGGGTTCGTCTCCGTACATGCGAGCGGCGAGTCGCAAGCACGCGTCGGCGTCGCCGTTCTCGGCGGCCTTACGCGTCCACCTCACCGACATCTGCTTGCTGCGCGTGACGCCGCGGCCTAGGGCCTGGCAGATATTGCTCGCCAGGTTATGCGACGCCATTTAAATCTTACTTAAAGTCACGCCGCTTTGTGGCAGACATTACATGCCAGGCCCTGCCGCGGCCGATGTTGTACATCGAGGAGAGGTTGGTTGCCGCTTCTGCGTTACCGGCGTCACCCGCGCGCCTGTACCAGTCCGCTGCCGCCGGGTAGTCGGGCGCAGCCAGGCCCTTTCCCATGTCGAGACTACACCCAGCATCAGGGGCTTACACTCGTCCACTTTTCAGCTCAACCTGAGCCGATTCTGAGTTCTGATACAAAATACACCTTGAACACCCCCTACTAACCCCTGACACCCCACAAATACCCCCTAAACAACCCCTAAGCACGACCCCCTATCCACAGAAAGCGCTTACGTTGAGCTGAAAAGTGAACGAGTGTAAGCCCCTGCCCAGCATTGAACATCGCTTTCGGCAACCCGGCCTCGGCACCCTTGGTGAACCATGTCAAGGCTTGCTCGTTCGCATTCCTCGCAAGGTGAATGCATCCCAGCGCTTGCATCGCGTACGCGTGCCCTTGCCCCGCCGCCTTTTCCAAAAGTGCCATGCCCTCCTCCGCCCAGGGTTGGCACCCGCACATTTCAAATCACTTTGTCACGAGGAGGTGACCACCCACAACGCATCTCGGGCTAGAGTGGGCACCGGGCTGATATATTAAGAAAAAAATACTTTTGCTCATCTTCAGGCGACCGCATCGACGCGTCTTAGTTGTTGAGCGAGCGGAAAGTGTGCGGTGCGAAGTGCCAACCCTACATCCGCCATTGGCGATCTGCCGGCCGCGCCCAGAGGCCCACCCGCAGCCCCACCCCCGGCCGCAGCCCCGCTCATTAAGTTGTAGCCCTGGCTAAATTGCGCTTCCATGTCACCTTCGGCAGCTTTCTGTGTCACCCTCTGGATTCCGAGTGCTCGCAAAAGCACTTTGTAGTCTCCATTCTGCGTGGTCCAGTCACCACCCGTTTCCACGTTGGCGTTCGTGGGAGCGGTGGCAGCTCCCCTGGCTCCCGCGGCTCCCGCCTGAGCCGGCGTGCGCTTGGCGGCGTCTCGCTCCGCTTTGCGGCGCTCCTGTCGTGAAGGCATGAGACAACCTAGTTTTGAGTAACCTTCACCCACACCCTTCGCTTCAGCGGGCGACGATACGCAGAGGACCACGCACACGCCGGGGGTTTCCGTCGAAGAGTCCCGTCGGGAAGCGCGTCCGTCGTTGGCGCCGCACGGGCGAGGCGCGCGCGAAGATACAGGCCGGCAAACCCCCAACGTACAAGTTGCTGACGCGTGTAGGGTGGCAAAATGACCGGCTAACCGTAACCGGCCGACCTTGGGACGTTGGGAGGGCGCGAACGGCTCAACGTGGAACGGATCGGGCTCACTCGTTTCTTTACACTACGCGCACTGCCGCAGCGGCACAATCGTTCGACGACGCCACATCTATCGGGGCCCGGCATCGGCGGGTGTGCGATGAACACGCGATCGATCACGCGCGGCGGCGGGCGCGTCGGCGACGGGGGGAGCGCGGTGGCGGCGGGCGGAAGCCGCGGGGCGGAGGCGCCGGGGGGCAAGGGCATCCATCTGGAGAGCCGCCCGCGCCCGAGTCAAGCGACGACGATGCGGCCCCCAGTGAACTGCTCGTCCCCCTGCTCGAGCGGTGGTACGACTTGCTGGTGACGCACGTGATGTCGCGGCTGGACCCCACGGTAGGGCGGTGGAGGTTGATCCGATGACATGCGTGTTGAAAGCGCCTGGGACTGTGGGATAAGCGTTTGGAAACTAAAATATGGTGAACCATTTTTTAACTTGTGTGTACCATCTCAACGTGCGCCGCTACTCCACGGACTGCGCCCTGCTCGCGCAGGTGGGGAAACCGTGGCTGGCGGTGGTGGTGGCCAACAACCTGCCGCGCGCGGGAAAGGGGGATGCGGTGCCGTTGAGTCTGATCCACAAACCCGAGAGTCTGATCCTCAGATTCGGGTCCGCCAACATGTTGGCTTGGGCCAAGGCGAACGGGTGCCCGTGGGTGGCGGGGGTGTATCATTGGGCCGCTCGGGGCGGGAACCTGGAGGCATTGAAGTGGGCGCGGGAGAACGACTGCCCGTGGGACCCCTCGGACATCTGGACGTGTGCGCTTGCCGCTCGGGGCGGGCACTTGGAGGTGTTGCGGTGGGCGCGGGAACATGGCGCCCAGTGGGATGCCGAGACGTGTGCAGCGGCCGCTCAGGGCGGACACCCGGAGGTGTTGCGGTGGGCGCGGGGGCACGGCGCTTGCCCGTGGGACGCCAGGACGCCTAAAGCGGCCGCTCAGGGCGCGCACCTAGAGGTGGTGCGGTGGGCGCGGGAGCACGGCTGCGATTGGGACGAGATGACATGTGCAGCGGCCGCTTGGGGCGGGCACCTGGAGACGCTGAAGTGGGCACGGGAGCACGACTGTCCGTGAGATGCGAGGACGTGTGAACACGCCGCTGAGGGCGGTCACCTGGACGTGCTGCGTTGGGCGCGGGGCGCCGGTTGCCCGTGGGATTTGCAGACCTGTACGTGGGCCGCAGGGTGTGGGCATCTGAACGTGTTGATGTGGGCGAGGGAGCACCTTTGCGCTTGGAATGAAATGACATGTGCGTGGGCTGCCGCGGTGGGGCGGTGCAGGTTGCCCCTATCAAACCCGCGTTGAAAGCGCCTGTAACTAAGCGCTTGAAACTGAAATGTGACGAACCACTTTTGAACTTTGCTTTCAATTCCAACTTGCGCCGCTACACTGCGGAGGGTCACCTGAACGTCTTGATCTGGGCGCGGGAGCACCACTGCCGGTGGGACGGTATCACGTGTGTGAACGCCGCTGGAGGCGGGCACCTGGAGGTGTTGCGGTGGGCGCGCGCTCACGGCTGCCCATGGTGGGGCGGTGCAAGTTGACAGTATCACAACCCGAGTTGAAAGCGCGCCTGCTTTCAGCGCTTGAAAATAAAATGTGATGAACCGCTTTCAAACTTTGCTTTCATTTTCAACTTGCGCCGCTAAACCATGGGGGAGTAAGCGTATGTGTGAAGCGCAATGTCGGCAACACCCCGAGACTCTTGCATGGGTGCGGCAGCAGCCAGAGTTGGACGAGTGCCTCGCCCGCGGGCTACCGGGCACATCTCGCGTGGTGAGATGACAGTGGGCGCGGAAGCGCCACTGCCCGTGGGATGAGGACTGCGCGTCGGCCGCTTCGAAAGGGGCATCTGAAGGTCACGCATTGGGCGCGGGAGCACGACTGCCCGTGGGGTTATTTAGTGTTGTTTACTCACCAACCCCGCATCACGCGCTATGTCTTCTATTGATCAGGCTATATTGATCAGGCTATCTTTATAAGGCATATTAATCAGGCTACATTCATCAGGCTATTTTCACCACGCGCTACGTTTATATGCATCACGCTCTTGGCCGCCATCACTGCGGCGCGGGGTTCGGTGGCTCCCGGCCGGCGGCGGCGGCGGCGTGCAGCAACGCTTCTGTCTCGGAGTTTGAGGCGGCGGCGGAGGCGGCGGCGGCGGCGGCGGAAGCGGTGGGGGCGGCGGCGGCAGCGCCGGTGGCGCCGGAGCGCAACGTCTCGACCTCGGAGTCAGAGGCGGCGGCGGCGGCGGCGGGGGCGGCGGCGGCACAGAGCTTTAGCGCCACATCCACATGCCCGCTCGCAACAGCGGCGGCCAGCGGCGTGGCGCCGTCCGCGCGGGGCTTGTTCACGTCCACCCCCGGCGCCGCGATCAGTAGCTCCACCACATCCACGTTGTAGAGGCGCAATTTGAAATTGAAAGCAAAGTTTGAAATCGGTTCATCATATCTTAGTTTAAGGAGCATACTTCCATGCGCTTTCAGCACGGGTTTCATCGATTCCACCTGCACATTCCTAACACGTGGCCTCGTTGCGCTGCGATGTATAGCGGCGTGGATCTATTCGACGTGCCGGCCTTATTGACGTCCGCCCCCGCCGCAAGCAGCCGCTCCACTATGTAGCGGCGCAAGTGGCAATTGAAAGCAAAACTTGAAAGCAGTTTTTCATGGTTTAGTTTCAGGAGTATTGTCTCAGTCGGTTTCAACGTGCGATTCATCGGTTCACTCTACACCGCCTCACCACTACGTCCGCGTGACCCTGTTGGGCTGCGATGTACATTGGTGGGGAGCCAGCCGTGCTGACCTTGTTGACGTCCACCCCGCTCGCCGCAACTAGCCGCTCCACCACATCCACCTGCCCTTGGTAGGCAGCGATGGACAACGGTGTGACGCCATCAATCGTGCGAGCCAAGTTCACGTCCGCTCCCCGCGCAGCGAGCAGTCGCTCCACCACGTCCACGTGCCCTTGATAGGCTGCTACAAACAGCGGAGTGCCGCCGTCAACCGTGCTGTAGCGGCGCAAGTCGAATTTGAAAGCAATATTTGAAAGTAGTTCATCATGTTCTAGTTTCAACCGCTGAAGAGTGAAGTCACAGGCGCTTTCAACAAGGGATGTGATAGGATGTACCTGCAGCGCCATACCGTGCGGGCCAGGTTGACATCCGCCCCTGCAGCGATCAACCGATCCACCACGTGTACGTTACCATGGCAGGCTGCAATGAACAGCGGCGTGACACCGTCAACCGTGCGAGCCAGGTTGGCGTCCACCCGCGGCGCTTCCAGCAGCCGCTCCACCACTCGCACGTGCCCTTGGTGTAGGGATGCAAGTTGAATCGAAAGCAAACGTTGAAAGCAGTTTACGATATCACCGTTTCAAGCGCTGAGACCGTACGCGCACTCAATACGGGTCACTCAATAAGGCTTTTGATATTGTCAACCTGCACCGCCCTACCTTCGTGGGCTGCGATATACAGAGGCGTGCCGCCATCGAGCGCGCCGGTTTTGTTGACGTCCACCCCCGGCGCCACCATCAGCAGCTCCACCACATCCACGTAATAGGGGCTTACACTCGTGCACTGTTCAGCTCAACGTAAGCACTTTTTGGGGGAGTCGTTGTGGAGTTTCAGTGTCAGAAACTGCTCAGGTTGAGCAGAATAGTGGACGAGTGTAAGCCCCTGCCACATAACCCTGATGAGCTGCGATGTGTAGCGGCGTGACATCAGCACTCGTGGAGGCCTTATTGCAGGGGCTTACACTAGTCCACTTCTCATCTCAACCTGAGCCGTTTCTGACACAGAATACATCATAAGCAACCCCCAATATCCCCTAATACCCCCAATATCTCCTAAACACCCCCTAAAGAACCCCTAAGTACACCCCCTATCCCACAGAAAGCGCTTACGTTGAGCTGAAAGGTGGACGAGTGTAAGCCCCTGCCTTATTGGCGTCCGCCCCCGCTGCAATCAGCCGCCCCACCTCCTCCACGTGCCCGTATTGTAGCTGCGCAAGTTGAAATAGAAAGCAAAAATTAAGCAAAAATGTAAGCATTTTATCGATCATGTTATCGTTTCAAGCGCTTAGTTCCATGCGCTTTCAACGTGACTTTAGTAGGATCAACCTGCACCGCCCTACCGTATGCGGCTGCGACGTACAGCTTCGTGGCGCCATCACTTGGGCGGCCCTTGTTGTAGCGGCGCAAGTCGAATTTGAAAGCAAAACTTGAAAGCAGTTCACCACATTGTAGTTTCATGCGCTTCGTTCCTGGCGCTTTCAACGCAGATTTCATCGGGTCAACCTGTGCCGCCCTACCCTGTCCAGGTCCCACCAGGTGAATGCGTAGTATAACCCCATGGCGCCGAGCGCGAGCCACACCTCCTTGGGAACCAGCTTGAACAGGCTGCCGAGTGTCGCGCTCGCCGTCCACGCCCCTTGGTCACCGGCGCTGGTATATACGCGACGCGCGACGGGGGCGACGGGATGCCGCGGCGGGGGGGCAAGAGATGGGATACAAGCGCCGCGGCTGCCGGCGCCGGTTCCGGTGCCGCGCCTGACGCCGCCCATGGGGTCCCAACGCCCGCGCCCGAGCTGCTGACGAGCCAGCGCCATTGCCATCGCATCAGTCTGCTGCGTCAGACCGCGCCGCGCTGCCGCCCCCACCCCCAGCCCCGACGGCGGCATCAGCGGTGGCACCCCCATCGTCGCGAGCGGGGAACACGAAGCGGCTGCTGCAGCTGCCGCGAAGCTGGCGGAGGATGGCTCACTTGAATGCACCGCAGTCGACTGCGCCAAAGCACGGCCGGCGTGCAGTGGCTTACACTCGTCCACTTCTCAGCTCAACTTGAGCCGTGTCTGACACAAGAAGACATCCTACACACCCCAAACACCCCCTTATAACCCCTTCACACGGGCTACACAACCCCTGCGTGCACCCCCTATCCCATACAGAGCGCTCAAGTTGAGCTGAAAAGTGGACCAGTGTAAGCCCCTGCCGGCGTGGGAGGCGAGGCGCCGGCATAGCGCGGCCATGGGAAACGCAGCCCAGCCCCACGCGTAGTAAACGGGGTTATGTTGCCTCGCAGTTGCGCTGTGTTGATTGCGCGCGATGTTGTGGCGGCAGCCGCGGTGACTCCTGGCGGAGGATTGGAAGGCGGCGGCGTCAGCGAAGGTGATGCGGGGGTGGCGGTGGGGGGAGGTGGCGACGGGATGTGTCGCTGGGAGAAAGTGAGAATGAGATTCGATGGTGGAGGTTCGGAAGTAAATGGAGCTCAGTATCGAGCACGGAGAACGGGTCCGGACAACATGGCGCGGTGCACGCGGCGAAGTACAGGAGGAGGAGCAGGAGGGGAGGAGAGGAGTAGGAAGGGGTGGAGGAGAAGGAGGCGCAAGAGGAGGCGGACGACGAGGAGGAGGAGGAAGCGGAGGAGGCGGAGGATGAGAAAGATGGGTCGGGTGGAAGGTGCAAAACTGGGGGGTCCCGGCGCCGTAAACGGGGCGATACGGCGATAGGGGGCGACGCGCGGGCAGGGGCGGAAGGCTGGGCTGGGGGGGCGGGTCCGCAGGGGCTTACACTCGTTCACTTTTCAGCTCAACTTGAGCCGTGTCTGACACACAAGAAAACCCTACACACCCTACACACCCCCTAATGCCCCCTTAACACGGGCCAAACAAACCCCTGCGCGCACCCCTATCCCATACAAAGCGCTCAAGTTGAGCTGAGAAGTGGACGATTGTAAGCCCCTGGTGCGGGTGCCGAGTTTTGAATCTTTGATTCTCAGCGCAAGAACATACACGAAAGAAAAAAATATAACACGGGCGCACGCACCGGTTGTTTCGGCCAAGCGCGACGAGCTGGAAGAGTGTTGTCGCGACGCGCAGCCGGAGTGCGCTATCGTGCGGACCTTCGGGTGTTGTGGTGGTGGGCAGCCTCCGGATGACGACGTGGCAATTTTTTGTTCAGCGGTCTGCGCAGATCCAGTGGGGGGCGCGGCGCGGGAACGAATGCATTCTCGAATTGACGACCGGATGACGGGCACTTCTCCCGCGAATGAACGCACGCCTGGACGACAGGCACTTCTCAGTGCGATGAACGCACTCCTCGACAGGCTCGCGACTGTGCTGCCGCACTTCAACGACGTCGCGCTCCTCGTGGTGCTTCTGAACGTCGGCGTCCTGGCCCACGTCCTGCTCAAGCACGAGGAACGAAACGGTGCGTGGAAGATTCAACACTCAACGGCGCGACGTGCGCGTGCGCGGCTGCCGCTTCCCCCGGCGCCCGCCCCCCCGCGCTCTCGAAGTGCCGCCGGAATACCAGCTCGGTTCCCTCCGGCGCACATGCCCGAGGACCGCTTCCACTCACACTACGGCGGGGGCCACAACGTTGTGGGCACCGCACGACGCGAGTCCCCTGTTTGTTTCCTGGAAGATTCCACATTTCTTTTCCTTTCGACAACCCCCTCCACCGCCTCCCCGAACACGACGCCAGCTAGCCGCTCGAACCCCCTCCTCGAAGAGCGTTGGGATGTCCTCCAGCCGAAGCGCACCACTAGAGGTGCGGGCGAGGGCGGGGGGATGGCGGATGTTACAGATGGGGGAGGAACATACGAGGGAGAAGGGGCGTTGGCGGGGAAGGGTGGGCACCCGTTGGTCACTCGCGGTGCGTCGCGCGGCGCCGCCCTTTCAGCAACTCACGAACGCCACCCTCCGTCCGGCACCGCAGGCGGCGCGTTCAAGGATGCGCCGTACGGATGGAGGCAGGTGCTGCTGGTAGGGCCTGGCGGATATCGCTCGCCACGTCACAAGGTGCCATATAATTCAAGAGACGAGGGTTCAAAGTGCGTTGGATGACGCTCACTCCCAATATCCGCCAGGCCCTAGCTGCTGGTGATTGCACACCCCGACGACGAGTCCATGTTCTTCGGCCCCACCATCCAGACCTTGCACCGCCTGGCAGGGGCTTCCACTCGTCCACTTTCCAGCTCAACGTAAGCACTTTCTGTGGGATACGCTTGGTGGCATCATTTTCTCACAGTCTGACAAAGACGGCTCAGGTTGAGCTGAAAAGTGGACGAGTGTAAGCCTCTGCCACCTGGGTGCTCGCGTGCACATCCTGTGCTTATCCAATGGGGGCGCCGACGGCCTCGGCGCGGTGCGGACCAAGGAGCTGGAGACCGTCAAGGAGTTCCTGGGCATCGCTTCGCTCGACGTGGTGGACGACCCGCAAATGCGGGACGGGTTTGACCAGCGGTGGCCGGAGGAGGTGGTGGCGTCGCACGTGCAGCATGCGGTGCAACAGGTAGGGACTGATGGAAAGTGCTCGCCATGTCACAGGATGCAGTTCAACTCAAGAAACGAGGGTTCAAAATGCGCTCGATGACGTGGCGTACACTAACCACGAGTCCCTAGCAACGGCTAGGCGCCGACGTGGTGCTCACGTTCGACGCGCGGGGGGTCTCCGGCAGGGGCTTACACTCGTGCACTTTGCGGCTCCAAGTAAGCCCCTTTTGTGGGATACGCTGGGTGGTTTCATGGATATTCAGTAAAGAACGGTTCAGGTTGAGCTGGAAAGTGGACGAGTGTAAGCCCCTGGTCTCCGGGCACCCCAACCACGCTGCGACGTACCGGGGTGTCCTCCACTGGATGGCAAGCTACGCGGATTCCAATGGCCGCGCTCACAGGGGCAAGAAAAGATGCAGCGCGCCGCAGGTAGGACCTGATGGATAGTGCTCGCCACGTCATATGATGCCGTTTGAGTCGAGACTTGAGGGTTCAGTATGCGTTTGATGACGTGGCGAGCACGCTCGCCACGTCATATGATGCCGTTTGAGTCGAGACTTGAGGGTTCGGTATGCGTTTGATGACGTGGCGAGCACTCACCATCAGTCCCTAGCCGCAGGTTTGGGTGCTGGTATCCACCAGCGTGGTCAGGAAGTTTCTGGCAATGGCGGACGTGTTTTGGTCGTTCTTCCTGGAGCCGCACACGCTGGTGGTAGGGTGGTGCAGGTTGACCCCAGGTTGACCCCAGGATGACCCAGGTTGACCCGAGGTTGACCCCATGTTGATCCCAGGTTGCCCACACGTTGACCCCAGGTTGAACCCGGGTTGACTCCAGGTTGACCACGGGTTGACCGCGCTTGGTTTCTGCGCTTGAAGCTAACATATGATGAACCACTTTCAAACATCGGTTTCAATTTCAACTTGCGTCGCTACATGGCGGTGAGCTCCAACCCCATGCAGGTGATGCGCGCCATGAGTATGCACACCAGTCAGTGGGTGTGGTACCGGCGGCTGTTCGTGGTGTTCGCCAGGTGGGGGCTGACGGAGAGTGCTAGTGCACACCCCGACATCAAACGCACTTTGAGATCTCATCGCTTGAGAGTCAAATGGCACCCTGTGAGGTGGCGAGCAATATCCATCCGGGGCTCTCTCCAGCCAACGCGCTTTGAACCCTCGTTTCTTGAGTCAAAAGGCATCTCATGACGTGGCGAGCACTTTCCATGAGTCCCTATCGCGAGGTACACGTACTCGAACACATTGCGCCGGATACAGGTGCCGCGTTCAACGCCGTGACGCTACGTAGTCATATTATAGGGAGGTCAGGAGCCCATTAGAGGGGGATTAGGTGCCCATCATAGGGTGGTCAGGTGCCCGTTACAGGGGGGGCTGGTGCCCGCTATAGGGGGTCCAGGTGCCCATTACAGGGGGGTCAGGTGCCCATTATAGGGGGGTTCAGGTGCCCGGATACAGGTGCCGCGTTCGTCGCCGTGACGCTGCAGTCGTCAGTCGCATTCAATTAGCAATAGCAATGGCAACATGCAATAGAGACAGGCAACAACGACAGGCACGAACAACGGCGGCGCGGAGTGATGTAGGGTGAGGGTTCAGGTGGCTGAATTATAGCAAGCTTACACATATGCCATAGTAATACAGCGTCGTTACATCATTAGACCTATTGCCAGAGTCTTATTGTTTGAGTGTGTGCTGTTAGGCTGTGTGCGCGTGTGAGTGTGTGCAGCGTGTGCGACAAGCCTTCTTGTTTTCTCCTCAGTAAAGAGCGAAGGCGGGTCACGCCCCACTCTGTGCCTCGCAGGGTATTCATCGGTGAGTGCTATTGTCATCAGCTGAGTGTCTCACAGTTCTCAGCCTTGACGCTGACCTTCTGACCGTCCGAGAGGCGGACGGCGAACCGCTGATTGTTGGCCGGGCCGCGCACATGTGTACCGGTGCACTATGAGCGAACAGTCAGGCCGTGTACCACGCCGCGCGTTAGGGCCGCGCACATGTGTACCGGTGCACTATGAGCAAACAGTCAGGCCCGTGTACCACGCCGCGCGCCAGGTCCGCACATGTGTACCGGTGCACTATGAGCAAACAGTCAGGCCCGTGTACCACGCCGCGCGCCAGGTCCGCACATGTGTACCGGTGCACTATGAGCAAACAGTCAGGCCCGTGTGCCACGCCACGTGTCAGGTCCGCGCACATGTGTACCGGTGCACTATGAGCAAACACACCAGTCCGCCGCTACCGGCGCCTGGCCTGCACATCACGCTGCGGCCCGCGTCATCCACAGCGTGCACCCGGCGTGCTGTCTTCAGCGGAGTGGCCGGGGATCGCAGCGCGTGCCGCACGTCGCTGGCGTCAAATAGGTTCTGGGGAGACTGAAGCACCAGAGTGACAAGATATGATCGGGAGATCGATATGGGGGATCGATATGGGAGATCAATATGGGAGATCGGAAATCAATGAGATATCGATAGGGATATCGATATGGGATATGGGTTATCAATTTGGGATACGATGCATCGATATGATTATCTACCATATCGATATGGTCATCCTGGATATCGATATGGGAGATGAGGCTAATGATGTGGGAGATGACAATATCGATACGGTCATCTCCCATATCGATATGGGATATCTTGTCACTCTGTGAAGCACCGAGGTCAACAGGCCGATTTCGATTTTGAGAGAGAGGAGAGAAAGAGAGAGAGAGAGAGACGCGTCAGCGTGTACGAGGAGGCACCAGGCTCTCACCTTGGCCCCCGTGACTTCGAGTTTGATATCAACAAACGCTTGTCCTTCTATGATATTCTCACCTAGGCCACTATGCCGAGTCGTCGTGACGCTCGTTTATGCGGAACTCTCGTGCGCCAACTGCGAAGCCTTCTCTCCCAAGTGCAAATGCAGTAAGTGCCTGACGGCGAGATACTGCGGCGGGAACTGTCAAGCCGGCCACTGGTGCGGCCGCGCACAAAGGGAACTCCGTATCCGCCTAATAGCAGGCATTTAATCATATTTACTCGCTTCTACACGCTGACGCGCCTCTCTCTCTTGCTGCTACAAGCGGAAATGCCGTCTAAAAGTTCCTCGTGGGTCAGTTTCTCGGTGTCACCATCCACTCCGAAGCGAATTGTGTAGACAGCGCCCTTGGTAGCGCCCTCGGCAGAAACCCGAATCACCGTGCCACACCGTAAGCCGACGAAACCCGAGGAGCTGGGAGGATACAATTTGTGGAACATGGTTCCGAGCGGGACTATGTCCAGACGATTGGTTTTCAAGACCGCTCCGCTCCCGCTGACCGCTCCTCTAGACCGTTCCAGTCCTGCCGGTGTCCTCGCCTCGGCCCAGGGGCTTACACAGTTACACTCGTCCACTTTTTGAGCTCAACGTTAGCACTTTTTGTGTGATACGCTGGTTGGGTCAGTCTGTCAGTGGCCAAGACGGCTCAGGTTGAGCTGATTCGTGGACGAGTGTAATCCCCTACCTCGGCCCTCGCCTTCAACCTGTCCGGGACTGCGAGTGGGGCCGTCACCGGCCGGCCTTCGGCCGGCCTTCGGCCGGTCGCAGGCCGGCGGTGGATGCTCAGTCGTCCCGACATGTACCTGCTGCCAGGGACTTACACTCGTCCACTTTTCGGCTCAACGTAAGCGCCTTTCGTTGGGCAAGGGGTGTTTGTGGGGTGCTTAAGGGGTATTTATGGCGGGGGAGGAGGGGGTGTTTAGGCGTTTAGGGGATGTTTTGAGTGCCATAAACGGCTCAGTTTGAGCTGAGAGGTGGACGAGTGTAATCCCCTGCCTGTTGCGCGGCGCGGCGCCGGCACCGCCACGCAAGGTCCGGTGGCGGCATCATGTGGAGGCATCCGGTCAAATGACCAAACCAGTGGCGTGCTGTCAGGTAGAGTGACCAAACCGAGTAGTGTGGTGTTGGGTAGAACGGCTGTACTGTACTGACGTGGATGATATGACAAAGTGCGCCAACCACTTAGACACAGAGCAGCAAGTAGTACTAAGTCGTCCAAATGGAGCGTTCTGATTGGTCGAGCGGTCACTAAGTCAGACTAAGTAGCACTAAGTCAGACTAAGTGTCTAAGTGGTTTGGCGCACTTTCTCATACTGAGATATACCGGGGAGGGCTTAGACGGATACCCGTAGCTCCAATCATTAGACCCCTATACCACCTTAGAGAAAATACCCCCCCCTTCACGGCTTAGACGGAGGAGTTAGAGGGGCGTAGGACGAGGAGAAGGCGCGTGTGTGCAGGGACGCTATGCGCAAACAATCAGATGATACTGGGCGATAGACGGAGGAGGTAGACAGGCGGATGGGGAGGGGGAGGTGCATGCGTGCGGGAGGGTCGTTGAGCACAACGACTCGAGCACTCGACCGCCATTGTTGACATTGAGTGGGCGAAGAAAATCTACCATCGGCCGAGCGCCGAGGCCCGACGGAGGGAGGGTGTTCGGTAACGTGCTCATACGACGATCTGGCCGCCACGAACCGAGTCCGCGCGTCGATATGAGCAGACGCACTGACGTGTCGTCGTGCTCCGTTCTATGTACGAGGTGTTGTTCTCAATAACCCCCTGCCCTACGCAATGCACGGGAACTAGCGTTTCTGCTCGCGAAGCGTTGTTGGAAGACGCAGAATCGAAACAATTGCAGTTCTCAACAGCAACAGCTGCGAAGGCGAGGCGGGTGGCGTCGCGTCGACTCTCGCGCGCCTCCGACGCTCGCGAGTGCGTCGAGGGACGTCAGGTGTTGGGGTGCAAGAAGCGCCGCTCGGTACTGTGTGCTTTTCGTGGCGCATTTGTCAGCTTTGACCAAAAGCCAAAAGCGATCGAAGCAGTGATCCTCTTGCTTTTAGTCGGCCCCGATACTGCCGTTCCCGATATTGACCCCCCCCGATGATACCCTTCCCGATATTGACCCTCCCGATGACCGATTCCCGATATTGGGGTGCCCCGATGACCGATTCCGCACTGCCAAACGAGCATCGGGGAGGGGGCCAGCGCTAAATCTGGTCATACCGAACTCTCGGCTAATCACGGAAATGGATGAGCGCCTTCAGAACGCCCTTCAGACTCTTTTTATATTTTGGGTGCGATGAACACTGCGCGCACGTCCGCAG
>Ga0307489_10000974_pt1 | contig 18394 bp, 33 predicted proteins | sample SB12metaG_FD_202247 | JGI IMG/M metagenome (GOLD analysis project Ga0307489, IMG submission 202247) | Sea-ice brine microbial communities from Beaufort Sea near Barrow, Alaska, United States - SB 1.2 | ecosystem: Environmental > Aquatic > Marine > Coastal | place: USA: Alaska | collected...
CCCCGGCCCCCCCCCGAGCCGCCGGCGCCCGCGGACCCACCGGGGGGCGATGGAGTGTGTACAGCGGTTCCGTCGGGGATACCCCCGGCGCCGGCGCCGCCGGGGCGACCGCCGTCGCCGCCGTGGCCGCCGCGGCCACCGCGTCCGTTGGCTCCGTCGCCGCCGCCGTCGCCGCCGCCGCCGCAGCCGCGAGCGCCGCGGGGTCCGCCCGGCCCGCCTGGTCCGCCGGGGACTGTCCTCAAGGTGGCCGGCGTCGGCGTGTTGCCGGAGACGACGAGGATGGGAAACAAATGGTTCGCCGTCTCGGGGTGTCCTCCGTGGCTGAAAGCCTGTCGGCGCCACGCCACCGTGGGGAGCGGCGGCGGACTAGACTCTGACGAGTTATTCCCTCCGCGCCCCCGCCTCCCCCCGGCGTTCAGTGGGTAATGATGAGGACAAGATAGACGCGTCAGTGTGGACGAGGAGGCACCAGGCTGTCGCCCTGGCCCCGTAGGATGCACAACGGTAAGCTATTATAAGCGCATCTCTACTAAATGTAACGAAATGTACCTCATACTAGCTAAACCTCTACTACGTACCCCGGCACCGCGTGACGCGCCTGTGGCACCGTCAATTTGTCAAGAAATTTCGATAACGTTTCTTTCGTTTTCCTTTACCCCCGTGTGCGCCCCCCAATTCACCCTCCTCGCCGCCGCCGCCGCCGCCGCCGCCGCTGCCGATGCCGCCGCCGCCGCCGCCGCCGCACACGTGGTGCGGGTGCTTCAGCATCAGGCACCGCTTCATTGTCTTTTCGTAGTCGAGCATCCCCGTGTCCCGCGCCTGCGGCATGCAGTGGTCGTAGTGGTCCGCGCAGCACTCCGTCCACACGTCCACGCGGCCGGCGGCCGCGCCCTCGCACTCCGGGTACGGCTGCTCCGCGGTGAGCCACGGCAGCGTCCTACCGCCAGGGGCTTACACTCGTCCACTTTTCAGCTCAACGTAAGCCATTTGTGTGGGACAGGGGGAGCATTTAGGGGTTGCTTAAGGGGTGTTTAGGAGGTGTTAGAGGCTATTATGGGGCGTTCAGGGCATTAAGAGAGGTTGTTTAGGGTGTATTTGGTGTCAGAAACGGCTCAGGTTGAGCTGAAAAGTGGACGAGTGTAAGCCCCTGCCTGCCGCGCCACCCGCGCTCGAACGCCGAAAACAGCAGGTTGGGGTCCTTCGCGTCGTTGTTCAGCGGGCCGCTGTCAAAGCTGTCGTACTTTGCGTAAGGCACGGGCACGTTGAGCGTCGTGGTGAGCGCGCTCAGGACGCTCTCGTCGCCCGGGTTGCTTACCTGAGAAAGAGCTCAAGGGAATTAGGTTTATCAGTTCAGGGTTTAAACTCAGTGTCGGCGTTCCCGGGAACGCTTATCTCCTCGAAATCGAGGGTCTATTTACCCAAGGATGGCGACCCGGTCGGACTTCCGGCGAGTCGGTCGGTGGGAGTTTAGAAACGGACAGCTCTGATTAGACGAATGGTCTTCGATACCATACCTTCGATAACAGATCCGACACTGAATTTAAGCGCCGCCGACGACGACGACCTGAGTGCAACGTTTAGACTCACCTTGGCGAGGACCAGGTCCCGCCAGAGCTCGACAAAGGAGTCAGTGCGCGGGCTCTTTTGCCACACGCTGAAGGCGGCCTGCACGTGCGGCGCGCGGTAGGTCCGAGCGCAGCACTCCTCGACGCTGCTCGACATCCCCCTCGCCCCGGTCCCTGCCTCTGCCCCCGCCCCCGCCCCGGCCCCTGCCCCTGCCCCCGCCCCGGCCCTCGCCCCCGCCCCTGCCCCGGCCCCCGCCCCTGCCCCGCCCCCCTCTGCCCCCCTCGTTCCCCGGGCCGCCATCCCTTCCCCCGCCGCCGCTCCCGCCGCCGCCGCCCCCGCCGCCGCCCCTTCCGACTCCCCGCACATCCCCCCCTGCACCAGCATGCGGCACATGCCACACGCGCTGTCCCAGAACCAGCGGCGGCTGGGCGGGCTGCTGTTGCGCACCCGCAGCCGCATGCCCGGCGCCATGCTGTAGCGGTGCAAGATGAATTTGAAACCAAAACTTGAAAGCGGATCATCACATTTCAGTTTCAACACGCTCAATTTCAGGCGCTTTCAAGGTGGGTTTGATAGGGTCAACGCGCACCGCCCTACCATGCCCCCCGCCGCCGCCGCGGACGGCCCCAGCATCCCCGTCACCAGGGCCCGCTACCCATTGCTCGCCACGTCATTCAACGCATCTACAACCTTTATCTCCTGAGGAACATGACACATCCCATGACGGGGCGGGCAATATGAGAGTGGCCCAAGGCCAGCCCGGTTTTAATCTCGAGATCCGGTCAACATACTGGGTTGGATTGGTAGTGGGGTAGCGCTGCGGGCGAGTCGGATCGGCGAGTCGGTCCAAATCGTACGGGTAAAATGACCCCTGACATAAACCCTAAACCCACGAGCAACCCTAAACCCAAAATAGACTGCGTCGTGTGTGCAAAACAACCCACAAAACGATCCAACTCATCTGAAATCGCCCAATAAAATCAAGGGGTTGGGTCATTGACCGGATTTCGAGATTAAATCGGATTGGCCCTACCCGTCATGCCCACCGTGAGCCAATCACAGAGCGGCACGAAGGAGTGTGTGACGCCCCGCGGGAAGAAGCGGCTGGAGTCCAGGTACACCACGATGTAGCAGCGCTAGTAGAAATTGAAAGCAAAGTTTGAAAGCGGCTCGTCAAATTTAAGCTTCACGCGCTCAGATACCGGCGCTTTCAACGTGGGTTTGATAGGTTCAACCTGCACCACCGTACCACGAAGTCGCCGGGCTTGGCGCGCTGCAGCGCGGCGTGGATCACCGCGGGCTTCCACGCCCACGCCGCGTTGCCGTCCGCCACGCGCCAGGGCCTTCGCAGTTTTCCAGGGTAACTCAAATGGCGGTCAACGGTGCGCAAATTTGCGACCTTGAGTAGATGGACGGTCAGATTTGCCATACAATTATACAATATGGCGACTTGACCGTCTATTTCTCAAGAATTGGACCGCCATTTGAGGTACCCTGGAAAACCGGGAAGGCCCAACACTCCGACCCGTACCCGCGCGTCGCTTAACTGCCAGCATCTTCGAGGTGTTATAAAGTCCGGTCGATTGAGTGGGTTCAAGTTGTGTGTGTGTCGTACGCCCTGCCGATTGGCACACCGGGAGCGCATGAAATTTCCAAATTCTAGTCTCAGGGATACAACGACTGGGACGGCAGTTGAGCTGACTTGATGACTGTAAGACTACGAAAGGGGAAAGGAGTGTGGGGCCCTGCCGCGTACAGGTGTGCCAGCGCGCCGCCGACGCCGACGCCGCCGCCACCGCCGCCGCCAACGCTGACGTTGCCGGCGCCGGTGCCCCCGTGCGTCCGCAACACCTTCTCCTTGTTCCAGAGCGTAGGGCCGGGCAGATGTTGCTTGCCACATCCTCCAACGCATTGAACCCTCGATTCTTGAGCTAAATGGCATCCTGTGACGTGGCGCCACGTCCTCCAACGTATTGAACCCTCGATTCTTGAGCTAGATGGCATCCTGTGACGTGGCGAGGAATACTAAGAGTACAGAACACCTACCACAACTCCACGCCGTCTGCCTGCCCGAAGCGTTTCACCGACGTCTCCACGCGCGCGTAGATCTTGCGGAAACTCTCGCCCTCGGCGTACCCCACGAAGTTGATTTTGTACCCGAAGCGCTTCTTGGCGCTGAAGCCCGAGTAGCGCTTCTGCCAGCGCTCGCCCGCCGACCCGGGCTCCGCGGCCACCTGCCAGGGGCTTACACCCGTTCCCATTTCCGCTCAACTTGAGCTTGCTTTGCCCCTTTCCGCTCAACTTAAGCTTACTTTGTCCCCCATAGTACCCAAATCAACCCTTGGATGTGTGCCGAAGGTGCTCAAGTTGAGCTCTGACGTGAGCGATGTGTTTCCGAAGGCCTCAAGTTGAGCTTTGAACTGAGCGAGTGTAAGCCCCTGCCACCTGCTGGCGCCACAGGTCCAGCTGACTCAGGTAGGCACCGTACGCGGCATCCGCCAAGTCGTCCTCTCCAGCCACCGCCTCAAACGCGATGCCTCTGCGCGTTTTTTCCTTGTGGATGACGCGTTTGCGGTTTCGTCTGAGCACTCCTTCGGTCCACTCCGCGGCGTCGCCGAAGTGTAGGCGCCACGCGTCGATGCGCCGCGCGAAGGCCGCCGTGCTGGGGCCCGGGATGGGCACTTCGCAGTTTCGGGCCTCGTCGTTGTCGCGGGGCACCTTCTCTTCCCCCCCAGCGCTAGCGGCAGCGGCAGCGGCAGCGGCGGCGGCGGCAGCGGCTCCGGTTTCGGTGACGACCGCCAGCAGCAGCAACAGCAACAGCCGGGGGGACGCCCTTCCCATTGCCGCGCGCCCGAGAATGTAGGCGCGAGTCCACCAACCAACGTGTGTGAGAAACGGCCCCTACCCCCCATCGGATCTGCGCAGAAGCAGATATGGTGCCGATTTTTTATTCGTCAGCGAAGTCACGTTCCCGCCATTTGCTTCCGCACGGGCAGCGACGGCGGCTCCTCTTTGCCCGGCAAACACCGCCAACAGCATGATCATCGCCGTCCCCGCCCCCCCCTCCGCCGCCGCCGCCACTTGCGCCGCGGGCGGCCACCGGCGCCGCGCCACAGACGCCTGCACTCGGGGATTGTCCTCTTCGCGAGCAAGCCTCGTCAGCACCAACCCTCGCCACGTCATACTGCTCAACGGCCGCGGCAGTCCGGCGCGCCGTGCCCGAGCGCTCACGTGGTAGGACTTGCCGACTAATGCTCGCCACGTCATCCAACACATTTTGAAACCTCGTTTCTTGAGTGGAATGGCTTCCCATGGCTTGGCCCTCCGTTTCTCTGCAAATGATCAATGTCTGCATTATCCTTTGACCTCGTCTCTGCACAAGAAGTTGAACGGCATCCGATGAGTTGGCGAGCAAAAACTGACAGGCCCTAGCCCGCGTGCGGTGTACACGCCGAATCGGGCCGACAGTAGGGCCTGGCCGAAATTACTTCTGATGTTGCTATTGCTCGCCACGTCATAGGACAGGACGCCATTGAACTCGAGACATGAGGGTTCAAATTGCGTTTGATGACAGGGCCTCGTGATATGTGGCAGGTAGTGCTCGGCACGTCGCAAGACGCCATTCAACTCAAGACACGAGGGTTCGATATACGTGTCGATGACGTGGCGGGCGCTGTCTCCCGGCCCTAAGCGGCGGCGTGCCCCCCGCCGCGGCGCTCGATGCCACGGAGGCGGAGATAAGCGTGCCGGAGCGCCAACCGCAAGCTGTCCGCACCGGCGCAATCGCGGCAGGGCCTGCCAAATATGGCTCGTGCTCGCCACATCACACGATTCCATTTCACGCACGAAAGGAGGTTTCAAATTGAGCGTTGCTGTGGAATACGAGGCGGGCAATTGTTGGCAGGCCCTAGTTGACGACCCCAAGCACGTTGTTGAGTTGCGGGCGCCGCGACGCCGCGGTGCCGTACTTCGACGGCCCGGCGCCGCGCCCCGTGCTGGCAGGGGCTTACACTCGTCCACTTCTGAGCTCAAAGCGAGCCGTTTATGACACATGCACACACCCTGAACACCCCCTAGCACCCCCTGACACCTTGTAAAAAGCCCCTAAATAACCCCTAAACGCACCCCCTATCCCATAAAAAGCGCTTACGTTGAGCTGAAAAGTGAACGAGTGTAAGCCCCTGCGTGCTGGTCAACAGCGCCGCACGCGCCGCGGTGGACGCCGCGGCCGCCCGGGACTTCGTGGCGCTGCCTCTTGTGGATGAGCCCGCGCTGGTCAAGTTGCGCGCGACGCTGGAGGCAGGGGCTTACACTCGCTCACTTCAAAGCTCAAACTTGACGACCTTCGGGACACATTGCTCACGGTAGAGCTCAACTTGAGCACCTTCGGGCCACATCCACGGTCAAATTTGGGTTGTTTAGGGGACAAAGTAATCTTAAGTTGAGCGGAAACGGGCAAGGTAAGCTCAAGTTGAGTATAAACTGGAACGAGCGTAAGCCCCTGGCTGGAGGCGGGGTGGCAGAAGATGGAGCCGCTGGGCACGGGGCACGCGGGGCTGTGGCAGGGGCTTACACTCGTTCCGAATTCAGTTCAACTTGAGCTCTTCTGTCCACCGTGTTTAACCCTGAATTAGTCCTGGAGCTGCTCAAGTTGAGCTCTAACATGAACGAATGTAAGCCCCTGGTCTGTGGCCGGAGCTGTTTGCCGCTGGCACGGAGCTGGTGCACTCGCAGTTCCCGCAGTTCGCAGGCGCCATGGAGGCAGGGGCTTACACTCGTGCACGTCAGAGCTCAACATGAGCAACTCCAGGACACGTTCACGAGTCAAGTTGGCTTCTACGGTGGACAAAAGAGCTCAAGTTGAGCTGAAATGGGAACGAGTGTAAGCCCCTGCATGGAGGTGCTGCCCGGCACCGGGTGGCTGCCGCCCGACCTGCAGCACCACGCCATCGACTGGGTGGCAGGGGCTTACACTCGTCCACTTTTCAGCTCAACCTGAGCCGTCTTTGACACAAAGTACACCCTAAACACCCCCTAGTATCCCCTACTACCTCCTGAACACCCCCTAAACAACTCCTACACGCACCCCCCATCCCACAGAATGCGCTTGAGTTGAGCCGAAAAGTGGACGAAGCCCCTGCTGGATGGTGCGCCGCCCCGAGGGTGCCATGGTGTTCTCGAAGATTCACTTCGCCACGCGCCTGCACCGGGACCCCGACAGCTGGACCAATCCCCGGACCCCGCAGCGCCCGCGGGACGGCTGGACGGCAGGGGCTTACACTCGTCCACATTTCGGCTCAACGTAAGCGCTTTCTCTGGGATAGGGGGTGCATTTAGGGGTTGTTTAAGGGGCGTTTAGTGTGTGCCCAGGGGGATTAGGGGTTTTTTAGGGTGTACTTTGTGTCAGAAACGGCTCAGGTTGAGCTGAAAAGTGGACGAGTGTAAGCCCCTGCTGGACGGACATCGCGATGCCCGACCGCGTCCGCTACGCCTACCGCTTCGTCAACGTGTGGGTGGCGCGCAGCGCTATCGACCCCACAGGACAGGTAGGCCCGGGCAGAATATGCTTTTTGTTATGCCAAATGCCCCAAATCGCCTGGTCATGCTCCCAAATCGCCCAATAATGCCTAAAATCCCCTCGAAAATGCCAAAAAATCCCGGCATATCACAGGAATTTTCGGTTTGCCTATTACGCCAAAAGTGATGCCGGCATATTTCGCCTGGCCTTAAGGACAGGTGTGGCAGTCGCCCCTGGTGGTGTGCCTGCCGCGCGAGGGCGGCGCCCGAGAGTGGGCCTTCGAACGCCTCAAGCTGTCCATGGACGAGGGCGAGGCAGGGAGAGTCATCTCACCGTGCTCATATAGGTCCGAACAAGGGCTGGTGAATTGACCCCAGAATTTACCAGTTAACAGACGGTAAAAGTACTTTAAGGTGTAGAGTTTCTGTCTTAGGGTCTCAATTTCACGAGACGACCCCCCTAATGACTCCCTAAAATCAAAATATGCCCCTCTTAATTGGGAAATTCTTGGGTCACTTTACCGGCCATTGTTCGGACCCATCATCGTGTACCCGTGCACGTTCGCATCCTCCTCACGACATCTGTTCATCAAGCGACATCCGTCCATAACCTGACGTGGCGGTGCGCGATGCGGCGGGGCCCGGGGCGGCGGCGGCGAAGGAGTTCACCGTGCAGGGCATCAACCCGCTGGACCCCAAGACCTGGATCGTGGGTAGGGCTGAACCCGCGGCCGATAGGTCCAGACAAGGGCCGGTAAAGTGACCCAAGAATTCACCAGTGAAGATGGGAACATTTTGGTTTCAGGGGGGTGTTAGGGGGGCTTCAGGGGGGTCGTCTCGTGAAAATAGAACTCTAAGACCGAAACCCTAAACCCTAGAGTACTTTTACAGTCTGTTGACTGGTAAAGTCTGCGGTCGCTTTACCGGCCCTGGCTTGGACCTAGCAGAGACCAGGGCCGGGGCCGGGTCGCTGCGCACTCCTCTCACCTCTTCGGACTGATTGCCCGTTGTTCATTGTGTACCCATGAATTCTCACTTGATAGAGGCGAGCACCCTGCACACGGGGGCCAACCGCCTGGTCAAGCCGCTGTGGAACGGCGGCGGCGGCGCCGACAAAAAGAAGGGGAAGGCAAAGTCCGGCGCCGACGGCGGGGGGTTCGGCGGCGGCGAGGCGGAGGAGGAGGCTGCGCCGTCGGCGGAGGTGGCGGCGGCGGAGATGGCGGCAGGGGCCTACACTCGTTCCCATTTCAGCTCAGCTTGAGCTGTCCTGTCCACCGTACAACCCAACTTCACTGATGAATGTGTCCTGGAGTTGCTCAACTTGAGCTCTGACGTGAAGGAGTGTAAGCCCCTGAATGGCGGCGTTCGAATTTCCTGAGCTGACGGCGGACCCGGCGCAGGTCTTTGTCACGGGGCCTGCCATGGTGGGGCGGTGCAGGTTGACCCTATCAAACCCACGTTGAGAGCGCCTGGAATTGACCGCTTGGAACTATATTATGATGAGCCGCATTCACATTTTGCTTTCAAATTCGACTTGTGGCGCTACACCGTGGTGTTCGACTCGTTCGACTGCTGGCACGGCGCGGGGACGTGGGCAGGGGCTTACACTCGTTCTCATTTCAGCTCAACTTGAGCTCCTCTGTCCACCGTGTGACCCAAATAACTCACGAATGTGTCCTGGAGTGGCTCAAGTTGAGCTCTAACGTGAACGAGTGTAAGCCCCTGGACGTGGGCGGAATCGGACGCGGTGTACCAGAAGCTGCGCACTATCGACCCAATCGGCCGCCAGCCGTTCCACCAGGCGCGCTGCTCCATCGAGATGCGCTTCAGGATCAAGATCGACATGCACGCCGTCAGGGACAGGGAAGCAGCGGAGGCGGGCGCCGGGGGGGGCGGGGCAGGGTCACACACTCGTCCACTTTTCGGCTCAACTGAAGCGCATTCTGTGGGATAGGGATGCATGTAGGGGTCGTGTACGGGGTGTTTAGGAGGTGTCAGGGGGTATGAAGGAGTATTAGGGGGTGTTTAGGATGTATGTTGTGTCAGAAACGGCTCAGGTTGAGCTGAGAACTGGACGAGTGTAAGCCCCTGGGGCGGGGCGGCCGGAACCGACGGGGCAGGGGTGGGGTGGGGCCCGTTCAGCGCGGCCGTGGCGTCCGGGAAGTTCAGGTCGGACGGGCTGCGGGACAGCGAGGCGCGCTACGACCTCAAAGCCGGCCGCGTAGCGGACAATTGAGTCAACACTGATGACCTCTGATAGCGTGATTCTTGGGAACCAGCGGAGAATTGAGTCAACGCCGATGACCTCTAATAGCCTGATTCTTGGCACCCATGGGCGAAATAGCCCAGTCTGCCTTTCATAGACTGGGCTGCCGCGGGGCCGGGCATTTACATGCCCCCGAATATTTTTAGGCGATAGGCGGAAGACCAGAGGAGGGCGGGAGAGGGGGCAAGCGCGGAGAATTATGTGTGCCGTGCATTGTTCCCTTTGGAGTCTCCATGTACATCAGTATATTCAGTGTCTATTTTGGAATTCTGTGTCATCTGCTCACACGCGCATCGCGCCCCATTGCGCCTCCACACGGTGAGCATTAACCAACCATCAGGGGGCAGTGGGACGGGGCGAAATCCTGGTGCCTCATTCTACTCGCGGAAACATCTCTTTCTCCCTCTGTCACTCTTCAACTGTTGCGCGAGCGTGCGCGTGTGACGATAGCAGTTGTTGTGAACAGTAAAGGTTAGCAAAGTCACTATTGAACATCGCAAGCTAGAATCCCTGGAGGGGTCGAGACACAGCCCCGAAAGGCAGTAAAGCGCTCCCTTACGTAAGCGTGGCATTTGTCCATTATAACAGTCACCACTTAACTCACGGAGACCAGGGCGGAAGCCTGGCGCCTTCTATACACGCGGAAGCGTCTCTCACTCTCATCTTCCTCACAGGGGCCAGGGCGAAAGCCCGGTGCCTCTCTATACACGCGAAAGCGTCTCTCTCTGTCCCCCTCTCTCTCATCTTCCTCTCTTATTTCCCGCGATCTGTAATACGATCACATCTTGGCGACGCCTGGCAGTCAAGCGGCGGTGACCGGCGCACCGGGGCCGACGCGGCGGGTGGCGGAGCGCATGGTCACGAACTCCTCGGTGTAGTGGCGCAAGTTGAGTTTGACAGCAAAGTTCAAAAGCAATTCATCATATTTCAGTTTCAACACGCTCAGTTCCAGGCGCTTTCAACTCGGGACTTGATAGTGGCAACCTGCACCGCCCCACCTCGGCGGAGCTCGGGTGGATGCCCACGCACGAGTCGAACTGCGCCTTGGTGCAGGGGCTTAGACTCGTCCACTTTTGGGCTCAACTTAAGCGCTTTCTGTGGGACAGGAGGTGCATACAGGGGGTGTTTAGGGGGTGTTTAGGAGGAGTTAGGGGTTATACGGTATGTGTAGGGTATGTTTTGTATCAGAAACCACTCAGGTTGAGCTGAGTGGTGGACGAGTGTAAGCCCCTGCCTTGGTGGCGCCGCACTTGAGGGCGATGCCCAAACCCTGCATGATCTCCGCGCTGTCCGGGCCCACCATGTGGCACCCCACCACCTTGTTGTAGCGGCACAAATTGAACTTCAAACCAAAGTTTGAAAGCAGTCCATCATTCCAGTTTCAAGCGCTTAGTTCCAGGCGGTTTCAACTTGGCTGTGGTAGGGTCAACCTGCACTGTCGTACCTTGTCCGTCGCCGTGTCCACGATGAGCTTCATGAACGCCTTCTCCACGCGCCCGTACAGCAGGGGCTTACACTCGTTCCGGTTTCAGCTCAACTTGAGCTCTTCTGTCCGCCGTGTAACCCAACTTAACTCATGAATGTTTCTTGGATTTGCTCAAGTTGAGCTTTAATGTGAACGAGTGTAAGCCCCTGCCGGCCAGCGAGATCTTCATGGGCGTGAACTGGCTAGTGTAAATGTCGCACGTGAGACCCGCGGCGATAGCCTCGTCCTCGGTATAGCCCACGGTGCCCACGAGCAGGGGCTGACACTCGTTCCAATTTCAGATCAACTTGAGCTACTCTGTCAACCGTATGACCCAAATTGACGCATGGATGTGTCCTGGAGTTGCTCAAATTGAGCTGGAATGGGAACGAGTGTACGCCCCTGCCCACGGGGGGCTGGCAGAACACCGCGCTGGGGATGTTGCCGTAGTCCGGCTTGGTCGGCTTGCCAAGCACCAGGGGCTTACACTCGTCCACTTTTCAGCTCAACCTGAGCTGTTTCTGACACAAAACATACCCTTTATATGCCCTAATCCCCCCCTGACACCTTGTAAACACCCCCTAAACAGCCACTGAATGCACCCCCTATCACACAGAAAGCGCTTACGTTGATCCGAAAAGTGGACGAGTGTAGGCCCCTGCCCAGCACCACGGTGTCCTTGAACGCCATGCCCTCCATGAGCGCCACCGGCGTCAGGTTCACGCGGTTCGTCACGTCGCCCACCGCGTAGATGTTGTCCACCGATGTCTAGGGCCTCACGAACATTGCTCGCCACCTCAAACGAGGCCAATAGGCCGATTTCGGTACATCGCCTGGGTGAAATGCCCTCAAAGAGTTGCGGGCAAAGCGTCAGCGCTCTGCGCCGAAAAGCGCAGGCCAGGTTGAATGCCCACACAGAGTTGCAGGCAAAGTGTCAGCGCTCGGCGCGGCAAGCAATATACCGAAATCGGCCTATTCTCTGAATAAACGGAGGCTCAAAATTCGGCGGACGACGTGGCGCGCGATATCTGTGAGGCACTGCCGTAGTCTGGCTGTACTCGTTCACCACAATGGCGCCCTTGCTGTCCAGCTCCACACCCACCTCCTCAAGGCCGAGGCTGGGGCGGTCGGTGTTGGGCACGCGCCCCGTGGCCCACATCACGCAGTCCGCCACCAGCGGGCCGGTATCCAGGGGCTTACACTCGTCCAGTTTTCGGCTCAACGTAGGCACATTTTGTGGGATACGTTGGGTGCATAATCCCCCCCCAGTCTGCTAGACAGGGGGACACGGGGAGGTGTGATGAAACGGCTGGGGTTGAGCTGTAAAGTGAACGAGTGTAAGCCCCTGCCCGCGTCCGTCTCCAGCGTCAGGCTCCCGTCGTCGTTCTTGGAGATGGACACCGGGCTCACGCCCTTGTGCACCTTCACGCAGGGGCTTACCCTCGTCCACTTCTCAGCTCAACTTGAGCCGTGTCTAACACAGGAAAACACCCTACACACCCTAAACACCCCCTAACACCCCCGTAACACGGGATACACGACCCCTACGCGTATCGCCCATCCTATGCAAGTGCTCAAGTTGAGCCGAAAAGTGGACGAGTGTAAGCCCCTGCCTTGACGCCGCGCCCCTCCAGGTTGTTGGCCACGGTCTGCCGCACCTCCTCGTCGAAGCCGCGCAGGGGCAGCGGCTGCCGGTACACGATCTGCACCTCGGAGCCCAGGCCGTTGTAGATCCCCGCAAACTCAACAGCGATGTACCCGCCGCCGATAACAATCACGCGCTTGGGCTGCGTGCCCAGCGACAGCGCCTCGTCGGACGTAATGCCCAGGTTGTAGCGGCGCAAGTTGAATTTGAAAGCGGAACTTGAAAGCGGTTCATCATGTTGTAGTTTCAAGCGCTTTGTTCCAGACGCTTTCAGCATGGGTTTGATAGGGTCAACCTGCACCGGCCTACCAGGTCAGCGCCCGGGATTTTAGGGTACCACGCGCGGCCACCGGGGGCGAGTAGGATGGTCTTGGCCGTGTACACCGTCTTGGTGCCGTCGGTGGCCGTCAACTCCACCTCGTGCGGGCTCAGCACCTTCCCCGCATCCTACGGCCGCACCAGATACTGCGGAGCCGCGTCACAGGATGCCATCAAACTCGAAACACGAGGGTTCACAATTCGTTTGCATGACGTGGCTCGCAATGTGCTGCAGGCGAGCCGCGTCACAGGATGCCATTCGGCTAAATACACAAAGATTCACAACGCCTTTGCATGACGTGTTCCTCCCAATATGGTGAAGGCCGTACCGCGCCCTCGAAGGTCGTGACGCCCGCGCCGCCCAGCAGGCCCTTGTAGATGCCGTTGAGGCGCTCGATCTCGCCCGTCTTGGCCGCCAGCAGCCGCTCCCAGTTGAACTCCGGCATCTTGCCGCCGTGGTCCCACCCGAAGCCCTCGGCGTCCTTGAACTCCTCGCGGAACCCAGCGCCGTACACCAGAATGTAGCGGCGCAAGTTGAAATTGAAAGCAGAGTTTGAAAGCGGTTCATCACATTGTAGCTTCGAACGCTGACCCCATAGGCGCTTTCAACGTGTGTGTTGATACTGTCAACCTGCACCGCCCTACCAGGAGCTTCTTGGGCACGCAGCCGCGGATCACGCAGGTCCCGCCGAGTAGGGCACGGCAGCTATTGCGAGCCGCGTCGCAGGATGCCGCTTACTGCAAGAAACGAGGGTTCAAAGTGCGTGTCGATGACGTAGCGGGTGATATCTGCGCGCCCCCCCCCCCCTCGGGTGAGGTGGGGTTAAACACCCGCAACAACAAGGCCACGCTGAACAAGCGCGGCGCCCCGCATTGGGTGGACGTGGGTGGCACCAGGGGCTTACACTCGTTCCCATTTCCGCTGAACTTGAGCTGAGTTTGCCCATTTCCGCTCAGCTGAAGCTTACTTTGTCCCCCATATAACCCAAATTAACCCGTGGATGTGTCCCGAAGAAGCTTAAGTTGAGCTGTGACGTGAGCGGTGTGCTCAAGTTGAGCTCTGAAGTGAGCGAGTGTAAGCCCCTGAGTGGCACCACGGCCGGCCCTACCGCCGAGGCCGCCCTGCGTGGCGCTGGAGATGGCATTGTACGGCAGCTCGCACAGCGCCACCTTGGCGCAGGGGCTTACACTCGTCCACTTCTCAGCTCAACCTCAGACGTGTCTGCCACAAAAGTATACCCTAAACACTCCCTAACACCCCTTGACATCCCCTAAACTCCCCCTAAACGACCCCTGAACGCACCGCACCCCCTATACCACAGAAAGCGCTTACGTTGAGCTGAAAAGTGAACGAGTGTACGCCCTTGCCTTCGCGCCGGCCTGCGCGGATGTGCGGCTCGCGCGCACGCCGCCGGACCCGCCACCTGCGGGATGACACACGCACCATACGACGGCTCAGTAAACGCGTGGCCCGTGGATATCCAGCTGAATTTGTGCTGGATTGTGCTGGGTGTTGTCTGCTGCAAGGCAATCTGAGAATTCGGGTCATCTGAATGGTGAAGCGTGGACGCCACTAACAGTGCTTCAGAGACGTTCGGGAGCGGATCCGTGTCCCTCACTGTGGTTCGAGCATAGACAAGGCCGACGCCCAATGTGTGGGTTTGCTTGGTTCTTGCCATCGCCTCGGCTGACAATCAGAGCAGAGAACTGGATTACGTGTCTGAATAACGCCTGGTGGCAGATGGGTGTCGTTGGAGGCGAGCCGCGGCGCGGCAAGCGGGTGCCGAGCGGCGGAGGGTGCGGAGGCAGCAGGCCACGTACCGATGGTGAAGATGTCGAAGTCGTACTCCGCCGTATCGGCGGCGGCGGCGGTAGCCATCGCGCGGTGGCGGCGGGGCTGCTTCGCGGCGGTGGCGCCGGCAGAGAGCTGGCGAACGGATGCACGAGAGCGTGCGGCGAGGGTGAAGAGCGGGCGGGGGAGGCTCAGGCGAGCGACGGAGAGGCTCATGAATGGGTGGGCGCCGCGAGGACGGTGTGCGCGAAGGGGAGGCGCGGTGGGGCGATGTGTCAGGGACGCGCGGCGGGCGTGCAGGAAGAGCGCGTGGTGATCTGCTGTGCACGATCGGTAGGGCTGCACGCACGTCATCCAACTTCTGGGACTGGGCACCTTGGTGACAGCTGGCGGCGTTGGCGTACCTCGATCAACCGCGATCAGATTCAATTTGAAACTAGCATGGAGAACGTGAACCTGTCCTTTGACCCACCGCCTGACCGTCTAAACCGAATGCTGTACGCGCGACTCGTATTCTTCTCAAACTGCCCTTCTCGTCCCCCTGACAGGCCCACCTATGCATCAACACAAGTTGGTCGGCGGTTTCACGCGCGCCCACGCAGGGAAGGGCGCGATGCCCCCCCCGGGCGACCTCGCGGACGACACCTTCGACTGGTGCTCTTTCTACGCGCTCTTCTGGAATGTGCGCCGCGCCCCCACACCCCGTTGTTACCCAAGTTTGTTTCGCTCCACGAAAATACCACCTCGACAACTCCCCTCACGGAATGTCGGGGCCAGGCGGTCAGGGAGCGTGACGCTTCCGCCTGTGTGAGGAGGCGCACGGCTTTCACACTGGACCCCGAGGGGGGCAGCGGCCAGGGCGGAAGCCCGGCGCTTCCTCATACACGCGCAGCATCTGTCCCTCACTCTCTCTCTCTCTCTTTCTCTCTGACACCCCCTTCGCTGCCAAGCCTCCTTCCTCCCTCACCCGCAGGACTGCGGAATGAAGCTGAAGCTGCGGGTGGTGGAGACGGTGCTGTTCCGAGACGGGCGCCTGAGCGCGTGGTGGTTCACGGACAAGGACGGCATCGTGCGCAAGAAGCCGCCGGGGCGCGCCACGCTGGAGGCGGTGCGGCAGCGCTTCTTACACGTCGGGCTGCAGGTGCACCAGGCGACCAACGCCGGGAAGCACGTGTGCATCGAGCGCCGCGGAGGCGGGGCCTGTCCTCCTCCTCCTCCTCCTCCTCCTCCTCCTCCTCCTCCTCCTCCACCTCCTCCTCCACCTCCTCGTTCTCCTCCTCCTCCTCCTCCTCCTCCTCCTCGCGCACCGTCCCCTTCTCACCTCAACGCCCACTCGACTCATCCCACCTGCATACCTCGACAAGAGGACGGGTGCGGCGTGAGGGGCCCTGGGTGACGGTGGGATGGCGCCGCGGGTACTGCGCCGCGACGGGTTCAACCAGCTGACAGAGGCAGGGCCTTACACTCGCTCACTTCAGAGCTCAACTTGAGGACCTTCAGGACACATCGCTCAAGTTAGAGCTCAACTCAAGTACCTTCAGGCCACATCCACGGGTTGCTTTGGGTTGTGTGGGGGATGAAGTGAGCTTAAGCTGAGCGGAAAGGGGCAAAGTAAGCTCAAGTTGAGGGAAATGGGAACGAGTGTAAGCCCCTGGACGGAGGACCTGGCGCACCACGCCGGCGAGGACATCAACAGCCTCGCGCCCGGGGTGAGGCGGTGCAGGTTGACCCTATCAAAACCCGTGTTGAAAGCGTCTATGGTTTCAGCGCTTGAAGCTACAATGTGATGAGCCGCTTTCAAACATTGCTTTCAAACTCAACTTGCGCCGCTACACAGGGGATGCCACTTCGTTGTTGTCCGAGCACCCCCACGAGCGCCCGGTGTGCTTGCAAGCGTTCGTTCCGCCGCACCTGGACTTGCGGTACATCACCACGTACGTGTGCGACGCCGGCGAGGTAGGCCGGTGCAGGTTAAGCCTATCAAACCCAAGTTGAAAGCGCCTAAAACAAAGCGCTTGAAACTGAAATATGGTGGACCGCTTTCAAACTCTGCTTTCAACTTGCGCCGCTGCACCAAGGTGTCCTGCACCACGTTCCCGCGCCGCTTCGCCCGGCGCTACCAGGACGCCGCGCCGCCGCCGCCGCCGCCGCCGCCGCCGCCCGCCTCCTTCAACTCCCGCTACGGCGGCGGCGGATTCTTCGGCTCCAACCCCGGCACCCCTAACAAGAATGCGAGCAGCTCCTTCTACGGGGAGGACGACGACGCCGCCAGCCCGCCGCCGCCGCCGCCCGAGGTAAGGTGGTGCAGGTTGACCCTAGCAAACCCATGTTGGCAACGCCTGGAACTAAGCGCTTGAAACTAAAATGCGACGAACCGCTTTCAAACTTTGATTTCAATTTCAGCTTGCGCCGCTTCACCGAGGTGGACCCCCAGGCGGTCGGGCCTAGCACATAATTCCCGCCACGTTATCGACATGACCGACACGCATCTTGAACCCTCGTTTGCTGAGTTTGACTACATCCTATGCCGTGGCCAGCATCACGTCATCCACCACGTAGTGTACCAGTTGTCGCCGCGTCACCGAAACCCATCTTGAACCCTCGTTTGTTGACTTGAATGGCATCCCATGCCGTGGCCCTGCCAACATCCGAACCCTAAACCCTAAACCCTAAACCCCAACATCTGGCGGGCCCTACGCGGCGGTGGCGCTGGAGCCCGCGCTCAAGGTAGGGCATTCCAGGTTGACCCTATCAAACTCACGCTCAAAGTGCCAGGAACTAAGCGCTTGAAACTATAACATGACGACCAGATTACATTTTTGCTTCATGTTTGCTTCATTTTTGCTTTCAATTTCAACTTGCGCTGCTACATCAAGGCCAAGTTCCGGCGCGTGACCGCCTCCATCGTCAAGTACGTGGAGGTGGCGCACGGCAGGGGCTTACACTCGGTCAGTTCTCGGCTCAACTTGAGCGCTTCTTATGGGATAGGGTTTGCGCGTAGGGGTTGTGTAGCCCGTGTTAAGGGGGTTTTAGGGGTTGTTTAGGGTGTGTAAGGTGATTTTGTGTAGCAGACACGGTCAAGTTGAGCTGGAAAACGGACGAGTGTAAGCCCGTGGCGCATGGTATGTCACTTGCGGGGCTGGTGTGCGAGTACGTGCGTGACGCCGCCGGGGAGATCCACCTGCTGGCGGTGCTGCACACCGAGTGGTCCGGCGCCACCTCCGTGCTGGACAGTAACCTGGTAGGGCGGTGCAGGTTGACCCTATCAAACCCACGTTGAAACCGCCTGGAACTAAGCGCTTGAAACTAAAATGTGACGAACCGCTTTCAAATTTGATTTCAATTTCAACTTGCGCCGCCACAACCTGGCGCACGCAAATGGGGCGGCGCAGGGGGGTGGGGGGGGTGATGGGTACTCGGCCGGGGCGGGGACGGGGGCGGGGGCGGCGGGGGCGGCGGGGGCAGGGGCGGACTTCAAGATCGCAGCGCTGGAGCGGAAGTTCGCGGCGGCGGGGATGTCGGCAGGGGCACACTGGTCCACTATTCTGCTCAACGTAAGCGCATTTTGTGGGATACGTTGGGTGCATGATTTTCCCCCAGTCTATTAGACAGGGGGACACGGGGAGGGGTGACCAAAACGGTTTAGGTTGAGCTGGAAAGTGGACGAGAGTAAGCCCCTGGATGTCGGCGGATGAGACGTACGCGGCGGAGCTGGCGGCGGCGGGGCTGGTGCCCGTGCTTTCCGTGCCCCCGCCGGCGCCCATACTCTACGGTCATACACTCACAGCTGGAGGCGGCGGCGGCGGCGGCGGCGGCGGGGGGGGG
>Ga0307489_10000975_pt1 | contig 18388 bp, 18 predicted proteins | sample SB12metaG_FD_202247 | JGI IMG/M metagenome (GOLD analysis project Ga0307489, IMG submission 202247) | Sea-ice brine microbial communities from Beaufort Sea near Barrow, Alaska, United States - SB 1.2 | ecosystem: Environmental > Aquatic > Marine > Coastal | place: USA: Alaska | collected...
TGTGGGTGTAGCAGCCCTGTGGGTGTAGCAGCCCTGTGGGTGTAGCAGCCCTGTGGGCTGTGTGGTACTACTGTGGCGATCGATCTCTGAATAAATCTCAGTGAATCTCGTCTGCCGCGTGATGTGCGCGATGTGCGTGGTGGTGATGTGCGTGATGTGCGTGGCCGTGGTGCGGACCCTGCGCGATCGGCAGGGCTTGTAGCGCAGCGAGCAGCTGCGTGTGTGTAGTGGCTTGCTCTAGGCGTTTGTATAGCAGAGGTGTTGGTGGTGGTGTGGGCGATGTGCGCCACGGCTGCCGGGTGTTTGTGCTGCGGTGCACCCTCGTGCTGGTTCGCTTTGCTGCGCTGGTGCTGGTGCTGGTGCTGGTGTTGGTGCTGGTGCTGCTGCTGGTGCTACTGGTGCTGCTGAAGCTGCTCGCAGGCGACCATGCGCCTTGGCTGTGAGCAGCAGCAGGCAACGACACGCCTTGGCCGCTGCCGCATTGGCCGCTACTGCTGCTGCTGCTGCTGCTACAACGGACAGGAGAGCCGCCCGGGCCGTCAGGGCCGGGCGGATTCGACCGACCCACATGGTGCTGCTCCAACGGCACGCAAAGTTTGAGTGGCCAGTCGGCAGGCACCTGCGGGTGCTCTCTGTCCGGGGGCTCCCGCAGGTGCACCTTCGTAAGGTTGAGTCGCGGTACCATTCCCCACGTATGGCATGAGCAGGTGCGCGTCCCTCTAGCACAGCAGTGTGTTGTTATACTGGAAACAAAATCTCGGGGAAGATGGACAGGTAGAACAACCGTGCGTTACTCATGGGCTTGGCAGGCGTGCGGTCTGCAACCCCGCCACCCACAGACCCTAACCGCCCCTCCCCCTCCCCACGCGCACACACGCGCGGGCGTGGCCGCCCGCGCGACGCGTGTGTGTGTCCATCCGTCTGTCCGCGCAGATGGCGGCGCAGATGGCGGCCGTGCCACAGACGAAGCTCGCGCTCGACAGTAGTGAGGCAGACACTGCCGTGCGAAGCTTCGTGCTCCTCAAGGCCTTCGACGTCGTGTCGAGCGGGCAGTACCGCAAGTTCGTGCTGCGGAAAAAGGACCTCTGCGAGCAGTGGGCGATGACCATGCACGACCACTACCACCTCATCATGCAAGAGGTGCGCAACCTCGCAAAGTACCCGGTGCTTGCGCGGTCGCAGGGCCACATGGAGGTTGGCCTGGTGTGCGCAAAGCTGCTGAACTGCGTCGAGTGCCCGCAAAGCACGATGTCCGGGTGGAACACGTGTGTGATCACCAAGGTGCAGTGCGTTGGTGGCGTCCGGGTGAACTCTGCGAGCGAGGCAGCGCCCGTGGTCGTGCATTCGCGCTTCCTGCGCTTCTGCCTCTCCTATTGGTACGCGTCGCGCATGGAGCACGTGCTGCGGCGCATAGTGCGCGCGAAGTACAACAAGCCCTTCTGCGACGAGTACACGCTCGCACAAGTCTCTGCGATGATCCACGGTGACAGCGACATCGTGGGCGCGGTCGTAGACAACTTCATCCACGCGCTGACGCACGTGCACACCTCGATGCACGCGCTGCTGTGCATCAACAACAGCCGCGGGTCCGAGACATTGAGCAACTTTGCTATATAGATTCGGCGCACAGCACCGGCCCACGAGGCCGTCACCAACACGCGGCGGGAGGGTGGTGTGTGTGCGCTCGGTAACAATAACAACAACAACAACAACAACAACAACAAAAAAAACAAGAACAAGAACAACAAGAACCAGAACAAGAGCAAAACAGCAAAACCACATCATCATCATCACCATCATCACATCACCATGGCGTCCCGACTGTACTCACACCTCCTGGGCTCTGCAGACGACCACGTCCTGAGCCTGACCACCATCGTGACGCGTGAGCCGATGATGCAGTACGCGATAGAGTTCCTCAACAACCTCTGCTTGAAGCAAGGTGTGGCCGTGCGCGTGCTGGCCTCCAAGCCCTCCGAAGAGTTCCAGGAGTTCTTCAACAAACACTTTGTCGCGGTTCTCTCCAGCGTGCTGCGCTACAAGCTGTACTGCGGCTTCCTCCCGTGGGTCGTGTACAGCCACCCTGTTACGGGCGACAGTATGCCCGTGCTGCTGCCGATCGGCTCCTTCGCGTGGACCGTGCGCACCAAGAGCATGTTTATGAAGGGAAGCGAGCAGAGCCACGTCGGTGGCGTCGGTGGCGGCGACAAGAAGCGCAAGACAATGTCCGGCGACGCCAAGAGCGCCCCCGGCAGCGGCAAGGACAACGTCAATCTCGACCACAGCTGTGTGAGCGAGTATGTGGTCACGTCCCGCGGCGACGTCGGCGTGGACGCCAGCGACATCAACGTGGTCAACCTCATCGACCCGATGCTCACGAGCAACAGCTTGAGCGCAGTGGCGCGCGACTCCGGGAACAACCCGTGTCTGGGGCAGGCGCAGTACTCCCCGCTGTACGTGCCGCTGCAGAAGTACCTCGCGCTCGACCTGGCCCAGCAGCGGCGTTGCTACGCAGACGACTGGAACACGACGGCGAGGCTCGTGACCACGAAAACGCCCCCGAACGTGCAGAACGAGCGTGCCGGGCGCGACGAGATCCCGTACGGGACGACGCGGTTCCAGCAGGCGCAGATGCCCGAGGGCTTCTTCACGTACGACAACATGAAGCTGCAGTACCAGAACACCTCGACCATTGTCAAGGACGCACTCGAGCAGCCTGGCGGGCGTGGCTCGGAGCACGTCCCGGCGGTGTACTCCCTGCCTGCGCACTACAACTTGGTGCAGCCGCCTGATCTGAAGCCGCTACAGGACATCGACATGCTTGACAGGCAGTACCGCAGCGCCATCGCGCACTGCCTGGGAGTCCCCCTGCACATGATCGACGCAGACCAGGGCGGGAAACCGGGCGCGGCGTCCGCAGACGAGCTGCCGTTCAATAGCCAGCTGGTGAAGAACACCTGCGAGGGTCTCATCGTGCTCATGGACAAGGTTCTGCTGCACATGTACTCGACCGTGTACAGCGAGAAGCGCGAGGCGCTCGTGGACACGCTGCCGCGCAGCCGCGTTTCCTTCAAGTTCAACGTGCAGGAGATATACTCCGCCGATATGAAGACGCGTGAGGACGAAAAGACGGTGTTGCAGAAAGGAGCGCCGCCGAGCAGTCGCGGTGCTGCCTCCTCGTCTGCGACAGCACGGCAGAGTTAGTGAGCGAGTGTCAAAACCGCCCGAGGCGGTTTTGCCCGCGTTCCCGTGTGCGAGAGTCAAGCGGTGTACAGTAAAGTAAAGCTTGCCAGATGGTGTTGCATGCATCAAGACCATAATGCACAAGACTATAATAAAGTACAGACAGCGTGGGGCACGAGTATGCACAGGTGTTCCCGGAAGTTCCTGCAAGAGCGATGTTCCCGGAAGTTTTTGCGTACCCGGCGTCCAAGCAGGAGATGCAGCTGTCGTCATTTTTCGACACCACAGGGCGCGGAAGCGCCAAGGCCGCACCAAAGTGCGGCGCGCCCCCGCCGCAGCAGCAGTACGCCTTCGGCGCTGCGCCTGTGGCCGCCGCCCTGGGCAGCGGCGGCGGCGGCGCGGGTGCGATGACACCCGCGGTGTCATCATGCTGCGACATCGAGAACGACCGCAGCCACGCGGACGCGGCTGCGGCGGCGGCGTTACAGCGCCAGGCCATGCTGCACGCCGTGCGGCGTGTGGTGAAGATCACAGTGACCCCAGCCATCTCAGCGGGTGCATTGTGTGTCTGTGTGTCCTTGAACACATTGGTGTGTGTGGTGGTGCCAGAGGGCGTCGCGCCCGTCATGGCAACCCTGTGGGGGACCTTCTCACACCTCTGGTTGTTGGTCACAATGCTACAGCTCATGACGCACTCCGTGTACCTGTACACTACACCAGGGCACGTTCTGGGCGCGCTGCACTTGGCTACGGTGGTGTCGACTGCAGTGCTTCTCCCGTCCTCGTTGTTCGCGCGCTGGCTCTGGCTGGCGCCGTCCCTCTGCGTCGTGGTTGTCGCGTACCAGGCGTACGTGTTCTGTCTGGTGTATGCCCAGTACATACACCAGCCGTGGATGTACGCCAGCATTGCGGGAGCGCTTACGCTGCTCCCCATGACGCAGCTCGCGCAGATCATCACGGTAGACGACGACACACGCCTGTCGTGTTGTCTCTGGTCCGCCCTCTCTCTCTGCATGATCTATGCGTTCGCCCTCGTCAACTGTCGCGGCTCCTCGCCTGTGGACGTGACTATCGGAACGAACCCGACGCGCCCACAGCACGAGTAATGGCAGTAGCAGTAGAGCTTCTCGCCTGCTCTCTCTGCCTTCTGGTGCCGGTCACGGGCCTCGTATATAAACCGGTGAAAACGCTCGTCTCGGATGTCGTACGGGGTAGCACTGGCCTTGCTTGTGGGCTCGTACTGTGCTCACAGGCTATACATGCTCTACAGCTCCTTTTCCCCGACGCAGCACCCACACACTGTCAACACCACAGACACCGAGAGTGCTGGTACCTGCTTGCTGGAACCACGGCTCAACCAGGTAGGCACCGTACCAGCAGTCAGCGTCACAGTCGACCGCTGACGGAATCAGCGCTGACAGAAACAAAGTGCCACGGAGGCGAGTTGCCCGTCACGGCGACACACCCGTATACTATTAAAAGACGATAGTACCGCAACGTACACAGGCGCGGACAAGTACACGCATATTGACACCATGGACGCGGGAATTCTCGTGTCCGTGATTGGGTCAATCGTGCTCACGCTGGCCGTCATTGCTGCGGTGATATACTGTTTATGCCATAGACACACTTCTGATGAACAAGAGGGGGTCTTTTCCGGTACTCGAAAGCACGAGCAGCGGCAGAAGCATCAGGATCAGCAGCAGCAGCAGCAGCAGCAGCAGCCAAGGACGCTGGGGCCGAGGGATGAGCGGCAGAGGATGCATCAGCAGCAGCAGCAGCGGCAGCAGATGCAGGAGCAACAGCAGGGGATTCAGCAGCAGCAGCAACAGCAGCAACAGCAGCAGGAGCCAAGGCCGCGGCTGGGGCCGAATGATGAGCGTGAGAAGATGAAGCAGCAGCATGAGCAGCAACAGCAGAAGATTCAGCAGCGGCAGCAGCAGCAGCAGCAGCAGCAGCCGGGGGGGCCGTTTGGTTGGGAGGAGACGTTTGGGCCGCCACCGGATCAACAGCAGGAGCCAAGGCCGCGGCTGGGGCCGAATGATGAGCGGCAGCAGCATCAGCAGAAGGATGAGCACGAGGGCGTAATCGACGCTGCGAAAAGAAAGTGGCAAGAAACGTTTCATAAGCCTGCGTCCAAAGGCAACACTGGAGAGCCTTCGCCGACGCAGGTTCCAGGTAAGTTTCAGCAGCCATTTGCATCGAAGGGGTCACAGTTTAGTGGCGGCTATTCCACGGATCAGCAGCTGCAGATACAGGCCGCACACCGGGCGTTGTATGCGCCCAGAGTCTGATGGGTGCGCGTGTACACGAGCATCATTGGCAGGGCCAGCGTACCAAAGTCCGGTAGCAGGGTGTTTTGAGTGTCAGCAAAGTGTGGGTACGTTCTGGTGGAGAGTATGAATGTTTATGTAAATGCTGGCCACACCAACTCACCACTATTACATATTCGTCACCACCACCACCACCACCACCACCGCCACCACTGCCAGTGCGTCCTTTATGCATTCTTCACGTGGAACCCAGCCACAAGACACGCTGTCGTGGCCACCAGGTGCAAAACCAGCGCAGCCAACTGCAACGCGTGGGCAAAGACAAAGCAGAGAGCCTCGGGGTAGAACAGCAGGGCGATGGCTTCAAGCTCGTGCACGCGTAGCACAGGGAGCAATATCCAGCAGAGCACCGGGAGCATGTACGCCGCCACCCCCATCACGCGCCCGTAGGAGATAGCCTGGGCCGGGACAAGGTCCGGTATCGCTGGACGCACCGCGAAGCACAGGTGTGCGGCTGCGAGCACAGAGACAAAGCTGGCGGTTGCTGTGTAGCGCTGCAGGAACACGAGCGAGAGCGCTACCGTGCATGCGTGCAGCAGCAACACGTGCAGCAGCGCGTAGATAACGGCGACACGACCTGCGCGCGTCGGGGCTGCTATGCCCGGGCACAGTATTGCCGTGTGCAGAACGGCGCTTACGAAGATGGGCAGGAGTGCCGTACCGCTGAGCGTGAGGCCGGTGGTGAGCGTCGACTCGCTGCGCAGCACGCGCTGGGCTCGGTTGAAGAAGAGGAAGAGGATGCATTGCATGGCTTTGAGGGAGACGTGGCTGGCGCGCGTGTACGACATCGGCGACTGCACCAGTGTCCCGGTCATCGAGAGCATTTGCGCGTGCACTGCGTGCGTCGTGGGTACAACGTGGCGCATGCGCCAGCGCCGGCGCTTTTCTATACGCGAGGTATCTCGAAGGCGTTCTTGAGGCACTGCCACAGCGTCGGGACGCGGCAGAGCTGCGCCGCCGCGACCGCGCTCGGGTAACTGCGCTCGAAATCCACAGAAAACGCCTCGTGCACCTCGCGCCGCGTGCGCGCATCTGCCACACATGTGTCGTGCGCGTACCCGCTGTACTGCTGCATTTCGTACTCGTAGCCGCACGCGGCCGCGCCGGGTGGGCGGCTTGATTTAGCGGGGGGCTTGAAGAAGCCGGAGAGCATGCCGGCCTCGTCTCCTGCGCGGGCCCTGGAGAGTGGGGTGGACGGGAGCATATATGGGCTGGGGCGCAAACGCGCACACTGGCTGTCGGTCGGATGCGATACCGTGCGCTGCGCACAAGCAAAAGAAATATGTTACGCGGCGGAAATCGTATATATACCGTGACGAAACCGACGGCGGCACCGAGCAACGCGGCACCGAGCAACGCGGGATGATGGCGCTACGTGTGGGCCTGGGCATGCCGCCGCCGCCGCCTACCTCGACCGATGGCCATAACAATAACGGCGACGGCTACCAGCAGCAGCACCAGCAGCAGCACCAGCAAGAGCAGCAGCAGCAGCAGCAGCAGCAGCAGCATCAAGAGGACGAGCAGCAGGCGTTGGGGCGATGCAGCAACAACGACATATTCGACTTCCGCATGGACTACCGAGGCGGCGGTGGCGGCCACCCCGTCGATGCTGGCACGCTCTCGGTGCGGTCAGCGTCGGAGCTAGATGCCGGCCACGACCACCTCACGATGGCGAGCGCACGGTTTGCTCAGCAGCTCGGCAGCGAGGCTATCCACGAACAGCACCAGTTTATGGACAACGGGTTCAGCTCCACCGCGGAGATGACCTCGCTCTTCCTGCAGTCGAAGAAGTTTGTCAAGGAGCGGGACTACGAGTCGACGATCATGGGGTACCTCACGTTCGCGCAAGCGGCAAACCTCAAGTCGCGTGACGTGGGGACCAACTTCAAGCGCAGCATCCTGTCGAGCATGAAGCTGACGAGCACAGCGGGAGTTTGTGCTGCCCTCGACTACGCGGCGCCGAGCGGCGACCTCACGAAGATGGAGGGTCGCAAGGCCAACGTGTACGGAGACTACTCGGAGTGGGAGAAGATCCTACAGGTGCTCTCGTTCGACGAGGACGTTGTGCGGGACTACCTCCTGAGCGCAGACAGCGACTTCGGCGCGGCGGTGCCCACGATCAAGTTTGTGCTCACGACGCTGGAGACGGTGGGCGCGGACGCGATGAGTATGTCGGACAAGCTGAAGGTGTATCTCCTGACCAACATCAAGGCCGTAAGCGGTCTCGTCGCGGCCACTGCGTTCTTTGCCGACGTGATGCCGGTGTCGTTCCCGGCGCAGGAGAGGGCCTTCGTGTTCACCTCCGAGATGGCCGACGCGCGCTTCACACAGACGCAGTTCATGCAGGACATCGCGTGGTTACTGACAGCGGTGGTCGTCTCCCCGTCGTTCGAGGCCAAGTGCGGCTTCTTCATGGACACGCGCGAGAGCATGCTGCAGTGGTCGCAGCAGGAGGTAGCGAAGCTCAACGTGGGCCGTGTACGCCTGCGGTACCGCGCGGGCCTCAACGCGACCGGCGCTGCGCCTGCGTCGTCGCAGGACACGGGAAGTGGCGGTTCCTGGGGCAATGGTGGTAATGGTAGCAGCGCCGACCCACAAGCCGTGCCCGCAACGCACACGGCTGGCGCGGCGTCGCAACTCTCGCAGCTGCACGAGGACAGCTTGCACGGCTGGACGCTGCGCGCACGAGTCCCCCCTGCAATCTCGCACAAGAGCAAACTGATGGGCTACGTCGCCATGTCGCAGACGGCGTTCGTAGACCCGGGCCCAGCGCTGCGCTCGCACTTCGCCCACAACGCGGACATCTGCGACAACATGCTGGCACAGCGGGTGTACAAGCCGCACGCTGCCAGCATCATCGAGTTCCTGCGCCTGCTGGCCGTGCACGTGACGCCGTTCGTCGAGCTGTCGGCGTTCCGCGACGAGTGCTTTGCCAACTTCTCGTACACAGACTCGAAGGACCTCTCGTGGCTGAAGTTTCTGCAGCTGTACATTGCGTCATACCAGCAGGACGACATCTGGCCCGTTGTGTGGAAGGCCTTCTGCCCCGTGATGAGCCACCAGGTCTTGATTGCCGTCAGTACCTTCAGGAAGAAGTATTCCTACGCGCTGGAGAGCGTCGTGGAAGTTTGCATGCGTACGGAGGAAGCCCCCACAAGACTCGCGCGCGCGTAGTAGCAGCAAACGCAGCCTCTGGGTATAAACGGGCCCGTGAGCGCAGGAAGCACGCGAGACGACGAATTATGGCTCGGGGGCGTAACCGCCGGGCAGTGTCGGAGCCTCACGCCTCCGGCGCGACACAGGCGACAAATGACGCTGCGTTCCACACCATTTTTGGGCTAGAGTGCGCGGCGGCACATCAGTCTACGGTGCTGCGGCAAGTGCCCGCGGACATCCGCGACCAGTTAATGGCCGACATCACGCACAGGCTGGAGCACGGCGCGTGGCCGTGCGACATGCAGGTGGTGCAGCGCGCCTACGAGAGCATAGCAGACGAGGGCTTTCGCCACGTCTCGCTACTAGACACCTCCGCGCTACCGGGCATGCCACGCGAGGTGCTCACGGCTCTGCACGCTACGCTCTTCTGCAGCCGCGCCGACCTCATCGACTACAACCGTCCGCTGTTGAGCGTGCTGCGCACACAGCGCAGCACCAAGTGACACAGGATTGCGGATCGGATATATAAATAGCAGTCCCTTGACCGGGTGTTCGTGGTGGTCAGCACGGTACACATTATGCCAGGTCACCAGCAGGATGGGGACTCCTCTACACATGAGCGTGTTGTGGATGAAATCATGCAACAGATGGAAACGGATGGAGCTTTGAGCGACGCGGGGAAGGAGTGGTGGGATAAGGGGAGCGAGAAAATTCGCGAGGGGGGCAAGGCAATGTGTGACATGGGGGGGCGAGCCTATGCAGCCTTGGCATTTAAAGGCAAGGAACGGAGAACCAAAGAGCTAGAGGTTCAGGGGTGCACTTATGACGAAATTCGCAAACAGTTATGGAAAGAGCATTTTATCACAGAGTCGGAGTACCGTAGTGGAAAGGGGCCGCCAGGAGAGTCGGAGCACGATAGTGGACAGGGGCCGCCAGGAGACGGGAGTGTCGGGGCGCACTGGTAGTACAGATCTTCACTCACACACATCTTGACTCACACACATCTTCACACTCTCACACATCTTCACTCACACACGCGCGCATCCCTAAACCCTGACCCCTGTCACCGAGCGGGTATGTCGTCGCTGGCCTCCATCGCATACAGCGCTGCTCGGTCGAACTTGTCCTGCTCGTGTGGTCTGTCGATGTCGAACGAGAAATTTGTGCAGTACGGGGTTGAGAGCAGCTGCTTCACAAGCTGCGAGATGCGCGCGTCAACCATGTCGCACACGTCCTTCTTTTTCGCCGACTCGTCTAGTTCGTGGATCACCAGGTCCTGCTTGAGCTGCACAAGCATCGAGCACAGGTTGGACATCCCCTGGTGTTTGGTGCGCACGGCGTGCCACGGCCCGCTGGGTGGTTCCCGTGCAGTATCGCCGCCGTTTTCTTTAACTGGCCATCTCACACTCACAAAGCCTTTTAAGCGCCGCGCGAGCAGTGGCGCGACCCGCGCCACTCGTACTGGTGGTGGTGGTGCCGGCCGCCTGGGGGGCCACCGTAAGCTTGCGCTGAACCTCGCGCACCTGCAGCACGTACGCCTTCAACACCCGCTGGAGCGGCGCCGAGCGCGCCATGCACAGCGGTGTGTTTCCGTCGAGGTTCCGCTCTACTGTCTGCAGAAACGCCCCTGCCCGGACCAAGAGCCGCACTATCTTCTCGCTCTGTATAGCATCCGGGCCGAGCACCGCACAGTGCAGAGGGGAGTTACCCGCGCGGTCTTGCACACACACGTCTGCCCACCCGCTCACGAGCCACACGACGCAGTCGAAGTGGCCGTTGCCCGCCGCCCAGTGCAATGGTGTCTGCCCACACACCGTGTCTCTGAGCGACACCTCTACGCCACAGTCGATCAAGCGCTGCACCACGCCGGCGTGGCCAAAGAACGCGGCCTCGTGCAGCGGGGTTGCCGCGTCTACGAATGCCATGCTATACACGTTGGCGCCGTTCTCAACCAGCACGCGCGCTACGTCGTCGCCGCCGCTGCGCGCTGCAAGGTGCAGCGCACTCGTGCCGTACCGGTCCGTGGTATTCACGTCCGCGCCGTGGTCCAACAGGAGCTGGGCAGCCGGCGCAAACATGTAAAACGACGCATAGTGTAGCGCACTCCACCCTGCAAGATCATCGACGTCTGTGACGTCCGCACCCTGCAGCAGCAGCACCTGCACCGCCTCAACATGGCCAGCTTTGCATGCGCGGTGCAGTAATGTCACCCCCTGCGTGCGGCCTCGCGCAAGGGTGTCGGGTACAGGAAGCATGTGTGATGCCGCCGATAATACCGAGGATATGTCTTTAATACACAGCAGTAGTGATGTGTGTGTGTTTGTGTGTGTTTGTGTGTGTGTGTGTGTGTGTCCGTATGTCTTCGTGTGTGTGTGTGTGTGTACGCGCGCGTGTGTGCCAGTGAGGTACTACGCGGCAAACACCGAGAGAATACGATACAGAGCCGCGTTTTGTATTAAACAGCCGCAAACACATGCTCACCACGCCACCAGCACCAGCCCCACCCACCCATTGCCCTAGGATGCTGGACGCATTGGCCGCGGCGGTTGAAGCGTGGTTGACCGGCACACACAAGATGTTCGAGCTGCTCGCATCACACCCCGAGTGGTGGCTTTACACTGCGCTGCCGCTCCTCGCCTCGCTGGTTGCCGTGCACCTGTTTTTCAGGCACTTTGTGTCGGTCGTGTGGTTGGCACTCAAGGCAACCATCGCCGTGGTGGTATACACGCACGTGCGTGCTATGCTGGCGTCGCACCTGGGCCCGGACCCGCTCAAACTTGAGCCAACTGTGTTCGGGGTGCCTGCAGGCACACTGTACCTGACTGCCACGCTCGGGTTCCGCGTGGCAACGTCGCGCGCGCTTGCCGCAGCTGCCAGGGCGTGTCCCAGCTGCTTCCCCACCCCCCAAGAGCCGGTACCGCCACCACCGCCACCGCCGCTGTGGCACTGGGGGGCGCCAGCGTGGTTTGTGGCAGCGTACGAGGGCACCGACCCCACGACGACCGAGAGACAGCCATCGTCGTCCTCCTGGTTTCCTACCCTGGCTTGGTAGGAGTGCTCACAGTTGCTACCCGCATTTGCCGACACTGCACTTGCAGGGCGGTTGGCAGCCGCGCCTCCTTCTCCGATATACACATACACATGCCGGTGGACCGGTCACTACCGCGAGCGCAGACATTTCTGTAATCATCACTACCTGCAGTGGCTGCCGGCGTCCAGGGGAACCTTCTTGCCCAATCGTCGATTCTGGTGCGCCTCATGGCATGTTGCGCGCACGTCGCTTTGCGTTCTTTCTCGTGCTCATCCTCACGCCGCTGTGCCTGCAAGCCCCCGGGACCGCTGAAGTGTGCGGGCATTGCTGTGTTGACACCCGGCGTACAGTGCCGACCCTGTACGCTTAAATAATAAACATTCCTACGTGCAGGCCGCATCGTGCAGCATATATGTGGCACTGGCGCACGCGCGCGTTATGCCTGGCTTCTGCTCTCGTTGTACACGTGCGCGAAGGCATTCTGCATGGCGGCTACGAAGCCCGGCATATCATGCATGACCTCGGGACAATCGCTCTTCACCAGCCGCAGAACCCCCTGTAGGTATTCGTCGCGCCCTATCTCAAAGCTAGTAATGCTGTCGGGCGAGGCCGCGTGTGTAGCGTCCGCCCGTGGTGCAATGTGGGCAGAGAGGTAGCGTAGCAAATCGCTCTCGACAGGCGTCGCCGATGCTTCCCTGCTTGCAGGGTTGCTGGCCAGGTATTCGCCCTCTGTTGTGTGGCTACCGTTACAGTCGCTGGCGGTGGCAGCGGGGGAAGCGTTGCGATTCGCGTTGCGGGCATCCGTCGACACCGTCGGAGACGCGCTTGGCGCCTCTGCGGCGCGACTGGACCTGGCAGTGGTCGTCTTCTTCGCAATACCGCAGGACGCGGCAGCAGTAGTGCCCAGGACGGTATTGTCGCCCTTTTTGCGCATGACCTGCAGTATACAGGGGCACGCACTGTCAGGGGTAACGCGCCCAAGGTAAATATACAACGCACAGATTCATACAAGTGTACACTAGTTGAACCAATCTCCGTCTCATGTGGGCTGGGCTGGCTCATACCATGAAGCGTCGTGCGGTGCGTAGCTTTTCGCGCAAGAGTGTTGTCGGGATGCGCAGTTTCTCCACCCCGGTCGCTGTGCTTTCGCGGTTGACAAACGCAGCGTGGAGGCGCATGTGGCGGAAGATGCTTTTCTGGATACGTAACGGCATGCTGTAGTACTTGTCTTGCACGCGCAGCGCCGGGAACTGCGATTCAACGTCTCCCTCCGTAGCCTGGAACCAACTGCAGTAGACCTCCTTCTTTTCGAGGGCCTTGACAACCAAACGTGTCTTGAGTGGCCAGTGGTGTACAAGGTCCTCCCCCGCGCAGATGAGCTGGTTCAGCGCGCAATCTATTTCACGCATAGTCGTACACGGGCGTTGTGTATGTGTGGGTGTGTGTGTGTGTGTGTGTGCGTGTGTGTGTGTACTTGCGCGCGTATTCCCGTGCACATTTTATGTCTTTTTACTGCAAATGCGTGACGCGCGTGTCAATAACAGGGCAGTACACACCGCCGAGCAACTCGAGCAGCTCTATGGGTTTTCGCTCGCGCACACCACGGGAGCAAGCGGCTGGGCCGATCCGGTGTCTGGGCGTCATGCGCAGGTCGTAGAGCTCACCCTTCGTACTCCAGAGATAAATGTCGACGTCGAGAACCTCCGCGAGGGCCTGTAGACTGTACTGATCGCCCCACCGGTTGTCTTTGCAGGGCTTGAATCCGCGGCACCACACATCGTACGGTGCCCCCGCCATCTCGGTCACGTTGGTGCAATTAAATCCCGGCGCCACGGCCAGGCAATTCTGTCGGTTCAAACCGGTGTCCAGCGTGGCCCGGTTCTCCTGCAACCACATGGCTACACTAACGCGCAGTGTATCGGCGGTCGCGGGCGTCTGCGTGGACAGTGGGTGTTCCATGAGCGCGGCGTACGCCACAAGACGCGCAACGGAGTCAAACTGAGAATTGGCGTCGGCAGCAGCGGCATGTGCTTGTCGACCGCTCTCTGCTAGTCGGGCAGCGGTTCGCGCGGTTTGATCGACGCTTGCCGCGCTCTTACGCACCCGTGCTTCCAGTTCCCCACGCACTGTCTGTACCTGCGCTGCACTGACACTGGCGACGTCACGTGCTGCAGGGGGGGGCCTCGGCCCCCCCTTTGAATTTGCGAGAAACTTTGCGCTGGGGGTGTTGTAGTGTGGGTACACAGCGAGAGAACAAGCAACAACAGCCATCTCTGAGCGCTGACGAGCAGCAGCAGCCGTACGCTCCTGCTGCTGCCGCTCCTGCTGCTGTACGCTGCTGTTTTCACCTGCTTCTGCTGCTACTGCTGCGTGCTGCGGCATTGCTCAAAAGCAGTAGCTTTGACGCTTCCGGTGTGCTCATCTTAAATACAAAAGTGCTCAATGTACAGTGGCTGCCACTGTGGTCTGGGCCAGCTTCCCGCGCGCTTGCTCGCTCGCGCATAACACATATACACACACACACACACACACACACACACACACATACATATACACCCCAAACAAGCATGCAGCCTCTTCTAGCCTTGCCGGTCGGAAACGCTTGCGCGCCACACATACAAGAGCGTGAGTGCCCGCACGACAAAGTCTCCGTACTGCCGGAACTCGATGGCGTTGAAGGAGGCACGTGACGTGAACTCGCGGGCCAAGTCAGGGAGCAGGAATGTGCACGCGTATGCAACTACCACGATCACAAATATAGGGCTGTTCGGTGTGTCGACGTCCACCTGTAGGGGGTACGCCAGCGTAAAGAGCAGCATAAGCAGCACGGCGTTCACAACAATTGCAAATAGCCGCATTATGCCAAGACTCGTGTGCATGGTCTTGACGTCAACCTCCTCCGGGAGTACAGTGCCCTGCGGCTTCCCCTTCTGTGCTGTCTGCACGACCTTCGTCGACAGGTACGTGTGGTGCAGCCAGTAATTGGCCATCTCCGACGAGAAGCCGTCGACGGCAAAGATGGCAGAGAAGATGAGTGTAGTGTTGACGATGGTGTGGTACTCCATCCACTGCTGCGTGAGATGCAGGATTGTGGCAATGGCAGGCGCAGCCACCAGAAAGTGCCCGTACACGATCCAGTTTTTCGACGACATGTGGATCCGGTCGGCGTAGTTCTCGCGGTCTTCCGGGCCGACTTCTGACGAGTGGAACGTAAAGTACCCCACGAGCGTTTTCCAGTTGTACGCCCCCAGGCTGAGCAGGGCGATCATGCTCCACATCATCATCTGCATCACGCTGACGATGTGTTCACGGCTCTGCGGGAACTGGATCTCGGAGATAACGAGCGGCAACGAGATCATACACAAATCGACGAAGATAAAGATACACACCATCACGTTGTGGAATTTGTACACGAGGGTCTCATTGTTCTTTGCCGGTCGAGGTTCCATTTCTTTCATGTCGTCCGTCCACGTCATGTAGGTCCTGGCATACGGGAGCGTACCCACGGACATTGCCAGCGACGCAAGGAACCACAGTGTCATAGCAGAGGCAAACGAGCTTGTGCTCCAGTCATGGTTCACTGAAGGGAAAGGCTTTGACAGCATACAGTTCTTGGCCTCTGTCTCGGATCCAGCCCCCTTTAAGCACACACACATAGGGTGTTGAGAAACCAACCCCCCTGGGACCTCCATCAAGTCACTCGTTAGCGGGTCCACCTCGTCCGTGCACTCCTCGGCAACCGAGGCCTGGAAAATTGAGAGCTTGCTGTCCGGGGCCTCTACATCCGTATCCATCGCTTTCGACCACAAGGGTCCGAAGTCCATGTCAGTTTTCAAGTAAATGGGCATCTCGTGCACGTGCAGCGTCTTGTTCGATGAGCTGCCCATGATACCTTTGAACGCGTGACGCTCTACATCAGCGACTATGACTACCAACAGCAGCAACGTCATGCAGAAGTCTAAGAAAACCCGGACGCAATCGAGCCATGGTACACGCGCGACCCTCGTCTGTGCTGCATCATCGTCCACTTGCTCCCCTATCAAAGGTACGAGCTGAGATTCCCCGTTCGCATCCCCCATCGTTTTGCGTGCAGACACAGGTTGCTGCGGTTGGTAGTGAAACAACCCTTTAATACTTGGCCAACGCAAACACGCTCGCTGAAGCAACAGACCTGGTTACTCATCACCCGCAGGGGTCTATCTTAGTTCACGGCGAGGGGTGTCTGTGCCGACACACACACCCCGCGGGCGAGCGGCCTCTTGTCGTCGCGCTTCACCACCTGCTTCTTCCTGCGGCTCCCTTCGGGGAGTTCCTCGAGGACGAAGCCGTAGTCGCCCCCGTGGACAGCACAGGGGCACCGCTCCGGGTCCGCCCAGTAGAACACGGTCCAGTTGCAGTTGCGGACGAGAGACCCGAGCGCGCGCGGGGTCACGAGGCGGTCGCGGCGGGTCTGGCTGATGTTCGAGCTGCCGGCGAGCAGCTCGAACAACGCCTCGAAGCCCTGGTTTGCAATGTCTGGTCCGCACACCTTCGGGAACTGGACGTGCTTCCAGATCTTGCCGATGACCCCCTCGGCGACCACACGCTCGTCCATCACGAGCGCCCCGGTGGTTTTGTCGACGCGCGCGGCGGCGCACACCGCCGACCAGATGAGCCTGGTGCTCTTGGTGGCGACCGAGCCGTTGAGATACTTCACGCCCTCCGTGAAGTCGCACCCGCACAGCGCGACGACGAAGGCGACCAGGCGGATGGTGTAGGGCTTGAGCTCGGCGCCGGTGTGCGCGCCAAACGTTGTCGCCACCGCTGCGACCACCGCACCACAGTCGACATACTCGAACTCGCGCCCGGCCTTCTTCACCGGTGATGAGCCCGCGCCAGCTGCTGGCACCCCTGGGCTTGATTCGTTGGCATGCACCTCATACGCGGCAGCCGGGAGCGTAGGGTAGTGCTGCCCGGGTTCCGGGAAGAAGTCGAACCCGCGGTTCCCCTTGCCCACCGGCTTCTTCGGCTTCACCTGCTCGACTCCAGCGGCCGCGGCTACGGCGTCCGCGGCCGCCTTCGACGGGTGGACCGTGAGGCGGCGCACAAAGATGCGCGGAGAGGCAGGGCCCAGGCGCTCGATCTGGCACATGCCGATGATGACGTAGTCGCTGTCGACCGCGTCGAGGATCATGTCGCCGTCCTTGAGGTACCGCACGAACTTCACGTCGCACTCGCCGAGCGGGACTGTGTTCGGGATGAGGTAGCCAGTGCAGAACTCCTCCGGCCTGCTCGGCCGCGGCCACTGCGCGACCGGCGCGGCGGGCATGACCTTCTCCTGCTTGACCACGTCCTGCGCTTGAGCGCTCGCGAGCAACTCCGCCAAGTGCTCCAACGCGAACGGTTCCAGGAAGTTGGCCCCGACCTCCTGCTTCACCACGGCCTGCGCGGGGGCCTCGTCGGCGGCGGAATCTTTGAACCGACCTACACAGGCTTCAAACTCCAGCGCGCGGGCGGCGGGCGCGGTGAGAGCGGCATCGGCAGCGGCGTCGGCGCCGTGGGCGCGCCCGGCGGCCGTGTCGGTGGCACACGTTTTGTGTGGGCGAGGCGCAGACGGCGCGCCGGCAGTGATACCGGACATCGTGAGACAACGCTTCATCGGCGATTTGGCGGTGGCAGGGGCGGTGGCGGGGGCGGCGGCGGTGGCAGGGGCGGTGGCGGGGGCGGCGGCGGTGGCAGGGGCGGGGGCAGTGCCGACGGCGACGTACGGCTCGTTCTGGTAGTCGATAATGATGCGCTGCTTCCCTTTAACATGGAGCTTGCACGACCCCTCGATGCGCGAAACCACATACGCGATCACGCGGGACTTGAACTCCTTGTTGCAGAGTAGCTTGTCGTAGTCGGCGGGGATCGTATTCGGGAGCGGCTTGGACGGGCACCACTCGATGTGTTGGTTCTTCGCGCGCCGGGCTACCTGTGTCGGCCCCTTCGCGAGCGGTGAGTGCAAGTGGTCGTCGAAGCCCAAGACCACGGTCGTCACCCCGGGCATCCTGAGATACCGCTCGATGCTCCACCGGTAGAGGTTGTCGAAGAATACGTCCCACGTATTTATGCCCTGCGGGCACTGCAGCTTGAGCTGGCCGTCGATGAACACGGTGCTGATATCAGCCGGCGCCTGCTTGTCGAAGGCGGCGGGTGCGACGAGCTTGAAGTTCTCGATCCATGTCTTGCTGATCGTCATGGTGTCACGCGGTATGGCGTGTGCGGGTTGCTCTCGCGTGTGTGTGCCAGGTCGACTTTGTTTTAGCAAGTTCCTAAAGATAGAAAATTTGAAAAAAAAAGTTTGTCCTTCTAGAGTGAATTGAAACACGTGTCTAAAAATATGTGTTGATATGTGTCTTAGGTTGATAGAAACACCTATATAGTATAAGTTGACGACAACGTGGCACATCTATGTTCGCTGAATTACACAGACGACTGTCCTAACTCCCAAAATAGACGCAGAATGATGACACGTGGCAATTCAAAGGCGTTTAGACGGACCGAATCACCACAGCCCCTCGTTTCAGTTCAATTCGAACCGCATTTACGGACGTGACCGCCAAACCCAATTCCCTCAGAAACCCAGGGGGGGTCTTTGCAATTCCCAAAAAGTTCCGTTTCCGTATCTATACCTGTATATATACATATATATATATATATATAA
>Ga0307489_10000976_pt1 | contig 18384 bp, 32 predicted proteins | sample SB12metaG_FD_202247 | JGI IMG/M metagenome (GOLD analysis project Ga0307489, IMG submission 202247) | Sea-ice brine microbial communities from Beaufort Sea near Barrow, Alaska, United States - SB 1.2 | ecosystem: Environmental > Aquatic > Marine > Coastal | place: USA: Alaska | collected...
TCGCGCGCCGATGAACGCGTCTCACCCCACGCCTGCACGTTGCCGGGCCACAGACGGGGACTTTTGACGGTCACGGTCAAGTATCGAGCGCTGCTAGACGGGCACACCGTGTGTATGGCGTCGCAGTGCCGTCCAAAGAGGCGCGATCTGCCGCGTGAAAGAGGTGTGTGAAGGCAACCTGGTACCTGGAAACCCATATACGCGCCTCGCGCTAACGCGTCAATTTCTAAAAGCCGCCATTTTTACAGATCGCTGTGGTGGTATAAATTCACAGGAGCCCGCGCCCGCGCGTCCCAACGCCTACGCTCCAGCCGTCGGTTGTACCCGCGGCCCAAACGGCGTTCGCCGGGGACTGGCTGTGGCTCGTGCGGCTACTCGGTATCGCAGTAGCCTGTGCGTTAGTCTGCCGCCACCTTTACGGCACGAACCAGGACCGCATCAAAGCTAAACAGCAACGCAAGCAGCGCGCGAGTGCGAATCGCCACCCTCGAGTGCCCCCCGCCAGTCCGCCGCGTAAGCTAAGATAACACAAGATGGCGCTGGGCACAGGAAAGCTGCGCGCCGCGACGAACCGAGTGCGGTAAGTGTTACACCGCGCTTGCCAGTGCCCTGCGCGCGTTGATCAACAAATGTCAATTAGGTTAGAGAACGCGTGCCCACTTTCTTTCGAGAGTGGGGGGGGTCGTTGCTTTCAGGGTTTTACTTAGGCCTATTGCCGGCCGCCTGTACGCTTGGTGTGCTGCGCGCCCACGGCCCGCCTTGGAACTGGTACATGCCTGCGCTGTGCCTGCGCAGCAAACCAAGCCAAACGTCGCCGAGCCACACGATCTGATCTAGCTCCTTTTCTTTCTCCTTCCCCCCCGTTTCTTCCCCCTGCATTGCGTGGGTGCTGAACCTAGCTCTTTATCCTTCCCCGAGTCCCCCGCACCTCCCGCAGGACGTCGCTCGCGAACGGCACTAACGAGATCTGGACGGACCTCATCGGTATCAAGCAGTCCAAGGCAGGGCCTGGCAGATATTGCCCTCCTGCATCTTTGGATGCCATTCAACTCAGAAACGAGGATCAGAATGTGGCGGAAGCGGCAGCAGCGGCCACACCACACGACACCAGGTTGAGAGGGGTCTCTTCATGGACGTTTCAATTGGGCTCCCTCTGGGGGGTCTACATGGGGGATTTAATGTTGGGGTTTTATCGTTAAGACTTGAAACATAAGACGGACAAATGTATAAATGCGGTGGATGACGCTGCGAGCAATATCTGTCAGGCCCTAGTTCAAGGATGCGGGTACCAACTCCGCAATTGAGGCGTCCATTAAGGTGCCCGGGCGGATCGGAGGTGCGGGCGTGAACGTGAAGTCGAGTCGGGGGCGTGGCGGCGTGGCGGGAGATGAGGCCATCATTCACCCCACAGAGGCGCTTGTGGCGCTCGCGCGGCTCCAGGTAGGGTTGTTACTGTGTTGCAGTGTTCCAGACCCCCCGCCCCCCCCCAACCGCTCACCTAGGGTCATTGAATAAACACGGTTGTAAATTGGACAGCTGCTGCGCCTCTTCCTCTCCTACCTCCTCCCTCCTCCCTGCTCTCTCCTCTCTGCTTTACTCCTCTTCCTTCTCCGATTATCCGATCATCCTCTCAGCCCCGCTATGATCTGACTGTTTACTGGAAGTGCCCGGAGTCATATGTTTTTGCTGTTGTCGCGTCCCTACTCACAGGGCGGGTCTAGCTCGGGGTTCATCGTGGAGGGGGACCGCGGGGTGTGCCGCGTGTGCGGGTAGGGCCCGACAGATCGTGCTCGCCTCACCAATTGATACCGTTCAACTCAAGAAAGGAGGGTCTACAATGAGGAGGAAGACGTGGTGTTGGGGCCTGACAGATAATGCTCGCCGCGATATGTGATTCCAATGAACTCAAGAACCGAGGGTATACAATGTGGAGGATGAAGTGGCAGGCATTATCTACCCGGCCCTATGTGCGGGGGCATGGGCCACCTGTCCTCCATGTGCAAAAACAAATATGCCATGTTGAGCGACACCGGGCAGGACGGCATCATCGAGGGCGCGGAGGACAGCGACTTTGAATCGTCCGACTCGGACGATGACAAGAAGAAGAAGAAAAAGAAGACGTGAGGCCCAGTATCATTTATTGCCCGCCTGTCTGTCTCTCCACACACACGCATATACACTCAATGGCATCAGCTTATTTTGCTCCCTGTCATACACATCTACGTCAGATGTTCAATACTTCTTACGTAACATCACCCATGACGAGTATGGTAATCTCACCAGATTGCCTCGTCTGATTGCCGGCCGTAAGCCCCAATGTGGTCAATCAAGTGACCAAACAGGACACCACCCGATATGGTCATCGTACCAAAGAACACTGTTTGCTAACGGGCCAGTCTATATGGTCACTTCACGAATCAGGACACCACTCAATTGGTCATATCACCAAAGAGCTCATCTCACCAGATTGCGTTGTTCTATTGCCGGCCGGGCCTTAGCGATGGCAAGAAGTCCAAGAAGAAGTCGTCCAAGAAGCGCAAGAAGGACGACTCGGATTCGGAGTCGGAGGACTCGGACGACGAGCCCAAAAAGAAGAAATCGAAGAAGAGCAAGGTATGGCCTTTGAGAAATCATGGCCTTTGAGAAATTGCTCAAACTGTCGTGGGTACTGTCTGACGTCAGTCCGCAGTGAAGGCAGTCGTACCTGAGGAATGTGTCTAGTGGGTTTCCTGCGTGAAGCGCGCATCCTGCTCAGTGGTGTCCAGTGGTGCCGGCAGTCATTGTGGCCTGGTCAACTATGTGAACCTTGTTTCTTTAGTGAAGTGCCACCCTGTGATATTTTGAGCGTTCCTTGCCGGACCCTGGAGAAAGGACAGCAAGGACAGCAAGAAGAAGAGCAAAAAGTCCAAGAAGAGCAAGAAGGCGTCCGAATCCGACTCTGGCTCTGGCTCAGAATCCGACTCTTAAATGTCGTACTCGCGGGTTCGGACTCTGCAGGCTCGGATTCGGTAGACTTGGATCAGTTCTCCCCTTAGGTTTAGGTTTGCGGCAAACGCAGACAACTTAAACTTCATCTTTAGGATACCAATAATTGCATGGACTAGCTTGACGAACGCTTCGGTGCTCGTACCGATTATCATATCATTTGGAAGGAGATTGAAGCTTTAATAAAATTTAAAACAAAATATGCGCACCCGCACTCGCGCAACTAACATTCATCGATTCTGACACGCGAACTCGGTTTGTCAAGCCCCCATATTGTTTACCCTCGCTGTGCTCAACTTGGCGGGTGTGGCGCTGATCGATTGGAGGGAACTTCGTGGTCAGCATCACACCCGTCGCCACCCCCTTAGGCCAACCCAAGTGGACTTCCGGATCCGAGCAACATTCAGTGTGGATCCGCGGTGGGGGGCGAGTCGGTCTAAATTGTATGGGCATAACGACCCTCCAATACAAACCCTCATCACCTTAGACCCAAACAATGTGAAACACGACTCGACTCGTCCGAAACCGCCGGGGTGGTTGCTCGGATCCCGAAATCCACTTGGGTCTCGGCCTTACATGGCACCGTCCTGGTCAGAAACTCGGGCGCTTTGTCCCTCCTCACACAGCAGTGTAACATTTAATTTATTTCCGATCCTAATGCTCGATGATGGCGAATGTCGACTTGCTTTAGTAGGTCCTCACATTAGCGGTAAGCATCACGCCCTGCTGCTGGTGCTCTCCCGTGGTGTGCTCTGGTTACTCGTCTTTTGCATATCCGAAGGCGCAGCGATGAGTTGTGGAGTAGGATTAGCTGCTAGTTGCACGTCCACGCGAGCCTCCGCGTATTATTATTTATTGATCTACTCTACAGTGAGATCGACACCTCGTAACAAATAAATCATGACTATCACACCCTGCTGCTCGTGCTCTCCCTTGGCGAGCTCTGGTTACTCGTCTTGGCGGCCGCCGCCGCGCTGCTCACTCTCGGCGTGCCCAACTTTGCGGGTGCAGTGCCGGGGCGGAACTCCCCAGCTGGGGGCAACTTCGCCGTCAGCATCACACCCGTCGGTAGAGGCTGATGGATAGTGCTCGCCAGGTCATCAAACACATTTTTGAACCCTCGTGTCTGGAGAAAAATGGTAGCTTATGACGTGGCAAGCACTGTCCATCAGTCCCTACCCGTCGCCACCCCCTTATACGGCACCGCCCTTGTCAGAAAGTCGGGTGCCTTGTTCTCACCCAGGATGTCCACGTTCGCTGCGTCACCGGAGATGTTCCAAAGCGCCGCTTGATGGGGTCTGGTAGACACTGCTCGCCACGTCACAGAATGACATCACACTCAAGAAACAAGGGTCCTACACGCGTTGGATATGAGGCGAGTATATGTACACAAGCGGACGATGGGCCTGGCAGGTAATGCTCGCCACGTCAAAGGATGCCATTCACTCAAATGAGAGGGATCACAAGGCGTGTGCATGACGTGGCAGGCAATGCCCCAGGCAAATGTTGCTTGCCACGTCACAGGAGGCGGCTCGACTCAAATAAATAGGGTTCACAACGCGTTGGATGACGTGGAGAGCAGTGTCAGCCAGGCCCCACCGCCTGCGCGTGCCACCTCGTCTGGTCGTTTTTCGCCGCCATGAGCGGCATCAGCAACCGCGCACCCTCCGCCTGTGCTATGGCGGCCGCCCAATCGGACCGCACAGTCATGCGCCGTAACACCCCCGACGCTGCCAGCTGTGCCTCCTCCCAAGGACAACCAATGACAGCCCGCCACCTCATCAACACGCATTTTGGACCTTATTCTACAATGTAAAGGGGCATCTTATGACGTGAAGAGAGCAACTACTCAGATCGGCTGGGTGGGCTCAAACGGGGATAGCGCGCAGCCCGGTACGGTCACGATTCCTGTCCTTGCACCATCCGAAATTCACCCTGCCCAACAGTTGAGATCTGATTGTTGACCTCACTGTAGACTTATATGGGCGACGGCGTCTATTAACTCAAGAAGTGTCCAAATCCCCGGTTGACTCACCCAGTAGATTTGCGTAGAATGTTTCGGGCCCCACCTCCTCCATCTCCGGCGTCACCGGGGGCACCTTGCCCTTTTTCCCGCCTTTTTTCTTGCTTTTTCCCTTTTTGCCGCCGGTGTCGGCAGCCACGGGCTAGGGACTGATGGATAGTGCTCGCCACGTCATAGGATGCCATTTGACAAGAGAAACGCGGGTGCAGAATGCGGATGACGACGTAGCGAGCACTATCTATCATTCCCTACCACGGGCTTGGCGTCGAATCCCCCGGGCCCCGCGCACAACACCACGAGCGGCTTCACCCCCCCGCCCCGCACCACCAGCTCCAGCCGTTGCATAGGGCCTGGCCGATGTTGCTCGCCGCGTCATAGGATGCAATGCAACTCAAGAAACGAGCTCTTAAAACGCGTGACAGTTACGTGGTGGGCAGTGGGCCCGGCAGAATTTATGGTTTAGGGTTTAGGGTGTGATGGGCAGTAGGCCTGGCAGATATTGCTCGCCTCGTCATAAGATGCCATTAACATTAAGACGCGAGGGTTCAAAATGGGTTGGATGGTGTGGCGGGCAGCATCTGCCAGGCCCTACCGTTGCATCTCCTGCGACGAAGGGGGCAGTCCCGCCGGGCCCTCGGCCCACCCATCCACGAATGCTTTACCCATCAACCCGCCACTCCCGCTGATCGTGGCCACTGCATAGGGTCGCCGCACATCTCCATGTTATTTCGGCGACAATGGTCGGATGCGGATGACTCCAGGTGCTTGTGGCAAGGATGATACCGGGCCTTGGTGGCCGCGGGCGGTAAAAGCAATGCAGAAACAATTTAAAAATGTATTGTGTGACAACCCTTTAAATTGTTTATATAGAATCAAATTTATGAAGGGTATACTGGAGCACTATGAGCAAACAGTACAACCCCATTCATCTCCGATAAGGACACTTACGCACCCTTTGCGCTGGTAGGGTCGGAGGTGGCGGGGGAACACTGTTGCAACATGAGCAAGCAACCTGACATGGATACCGGCCCTGCCATCTCCGAGAAGGTCACTGATGCCCCCGTGGCGTTCAACGGGTCAGAGGATCCCGCGGGATCCAACACCGGGTCCTCAGGTGCCAGTGCGCCATCCATCAGGGACTTACAGTTGCCCATTTTATGTTTTCATCTGAGCACTTTTTGAGGGATACGTTGGGTGACATTGGGTGGTATGGGTGGTAGTATTGATCAAAAGTGGCTCAGATTGAGCTGAGAAGTGGACGAGTGGAAGCCCCTGCCCACTCGTCTACTTTTCGGCTTGACGTGAGCACTTCTTGAGGGATACGCTGGTTAGTTTCGGTGGTATTAGTGATCAGTAACGGCTCAGGTTGAGCTGAAAAGAGGACGAGTGTAAGTCCCTGCCGTCCACACTCACACTCGTTTCCCCGAGTGATGACATCCGGGCCACCGCCACCGGGAGCACGGGCATCACCTGGGCCGGCGCCGTGGCAGGCCGCGTCTCCAACTCCGCCTTGTCCCGGGATTGCGTGCAGACGCTGAAGATGACGCTGCACACGCTCGCCTTGCACTGCAGCGTGGCGGACTCCCCGGCGATGATCGTGACGAGCCGCGACAACACGTCCTTGCTCGCCAGCTTTGTCTTGTTGTCCTCCCAATAGGGGCGGGCAGATATTGCTCAAAACATCCTTCAACACGATGCTTGACTTCGACTCTACCCTAACCTTAAATGATTCGAAGGTAGAAGATATCCAAGCAGGGGACGAATTCGCGGCCACACTGTCAAGCTCAGCACTCGTAAGACTATTCGGCAACAAACGACCAGTGAGACGGGATGGATGAGGGTTTTCTGCCGCGCCCTGCCTCGTCCTCGGACATCCATCGCAGGAACAAGGCGGCGGACTCCCTCAGGCGCCCAGATCCTGGGTGCGTGGTACACGCGTGGTCTAGAAGGTGCTCCAGCGCCCGCGTGTTTCCGCCAAGGTCGGCGCGGATTGCCTTCACGGCCGGGGCGCTCGTTGAATTGCCCTCCGAGCAGGGCCATGTGATGGTGACGGAAGCGATGGTCAGTGATGGTGATGTCACTCAGGCCACTCAGCAACAGTAGGGCCACTCAGGTCCACTCAGTGATGCCGCTCAGCGACAGTAGGGCCGGTCCCACCTCGCCCCACTGCACGCACAGCGCCAGGATTTTCGCCCCGTCCGCCTTGGCCTCCGGCCGGGTGGCCGGCCCTCGGATCAGATCCAGCACCGTGTCCCAGGGACTGAAACGATGGATAGTGCTCGCCACGTCATCCAAAGCATCGTGATCCAATGCTGGCCACGTCTTTCACGGCATGCAGCACCAGTGCTTGCCACATCATCCGCCACATGGTGTATCTGTAGTGCTCGCCACGTCATCGTACGCATTTTGACCTCTCTTTGATTATCATATAATGGATTCCTGTGACGTGGCGAGCAGTATCCATCGGTCCCTCTGGTGTCCCAGCCTGACGCCGCTATGTCTTTCCTGTTATAACCCATATTTGCGTGAGTTAGAACGGAATCCTACGACGCGTCGAGCTATCCATCATACCCTACCGAGTCCCACCCAAACGCCACGATGTCTTTTACCACCCGCTTGCGCGTGTCGGCGTTCTCAATCAACCGCACCAGCGTGCCCACCGCAGCGGTCTGCGCCGTAACGCAGGGCCTGGCACAGCGTATCAAGTTGGGATAAACGCCAGCTGTGTCAGGGACAAGGCACCGCTGAGTGCATGTGATGTGGACGCCAAGTCAGGCCCTGGACAGCTGCCAAAAGCAGGGCAGCGGCGGAAGCAATTGTGCATAGGTGCACTGTGAGGAATAGTCATGGGATGGTGTCAAGCATGGGAGAAGGAGGCAGCGAGTGCGTACATGTGCGCTACGAGCAAACAGGCAGGGAACACCGTATCAGGACCTACCGTGAGGCTGCTGCTGCTGAGAAGGTCCAAGGCTACCGCGATTGCTCGCGCGGACACCACCATCTCACAGAACGTATCGTCCATAGCGATGGAGTGTATGAGGCCCATGCCGGGCGCCCGGTCCGTCATGTTCTCTTTGGGATTACAGCTGGCGACCGCAGCGCTGAGCCCGCCCTGGTCCCAGGATCTCACAGAAAATATGGTAGGGTTGTTTGTCCCTGCAACGACTTGAGTTATCCAACTTCATACCTCAAAGATGAGCAACTTCGAGCTGTAAACGAGTACTCTGTGCCTCGTTCCCTTCACAGCTCAACCTGAATGTTTGCTCATAGTGTTTCAGTGGATGGGACACACTCGCAAAGCCCTGCCTGGTCCACGATCTCCTGCTTGCGTTTGGGCGTCTGCAGCGAGTGTGACCATAAGTGACACAGCGCCGCTTAGTAGGGTCCGTGGAGCGGCGACAATGCTAACGCGTCACAGGGGGTTGGGGGTGGGCGGTCAGTGCTTTGGTCTTTCAAAATCTAGTACGGTGGAGCCTCAGCTGACCGATATGTCTGTCGAGCACTGCGCTGGACCAATCCGACGTGGTGATGCGGTAGAGGCAGCGTGTTCGACTGCGGCGTGGTGATGGAGGCGGCGTGAAGGAGACAGCGCGGAGAGAGGCGCCCGAAGTGAAAGGGCTGGATAGGGAGTGGTGGCGGAGTGAGTGACTGGTGGTGGGTAGCGGCCTCGCCTGCGCGCGCGACATGGGCACCGTGGGCTTCCAGTTGGGGTTCCGCGCAATCTGCAGCAGCAGCGGCAGGTCGTTGGACTGCCGGAAGTAGTCCGGGTTCATATGCTCAGGGCACACCGGTCCAGAGGGTCATTTCAGGACAACGACTCTGCCGACGTTGAAAGGATGAAAAAGCGATATCGGGCCGAGGGTACAAGCTCAACCTGCAAGACGGTCAGGCCACCACGGACCGAGTCCGTGCGTCTGTATGAGCATCCACTCTGAAGGGCAGTCCGAGGGTACAATCTCATACCCAGAGGGTCGTCTGAGGACAACGACTCGGCCGACGTTGAAAGGATGAAAAACCGAAATGGGCCGAGGGTATGCCGTGCAAGCTCATAAGACGGTCTGACCACCACGAACCGAGTCCGTGCGACTGCATTAGCATCCACCCTGAAGGTAAGTCGTGCTGTGTTGTGCGTTCGAGACGAAGTTCGCAGTAACCGCCCTGCCGGACCCTTCTTGCCTCCCTTCTTCCCGGCAGCCTTCGCCATGTATTTGGATTTCCGACAAGGGATTGCGCTTCACAGCTGCGAACCTGAGAAGAGGCAACGTACGTCCACGCCACGTCCAAGGAACCCGTGTGTGAGAGCGACGAATGGAGGAGTGGGGTTATCCCCCAAGCGATGAGCCGGGTAGAACAGCCGGCGGTCTACCACAGAACGTACGAGGAGCACGTCCCGACGACGAAAGCAGCCTCAGCCTTTGCTGTTCTAAATGTGTCGAGACGGTGTCGCAGTGCGCTCCTCACGCTACCGCCGGCTTCGTCTGGAGCCGGCGGGCCTCGAGAAGGCGAGCGGCGCTTATCTCGTGATGCAAGCACCCGGGACTGGACCTCCTGCGTGCGTGAGAGCGAGTGCGCTCCGCCTTTACTTGCGCACACCCCTTGACGCGTGAAAGAGGGGCCAAAACGCAAATCTCGAGAGGCTGCGCAAAACGCCGACCGGTTTCAGTCGGGTTTCAAAATGGCCATATTCATCGGTAAAGAGGAGCATATATGGCCGGTCGGACAGTCTCAAAACAAGTCTACCTGAGTATCAAATTGCCCGTCCGAGTCACGATCAAATCAGCGAGAAGTGACTCCCACCTTTCGCGTTCGTTCGCTTGTCATTGCTTGCCGCGCTCTCCCCTGCCCCCCACCCGCCCCTCCACACCCACCGCCCACGATGAGCACCCAGGCCCGCATCGATGACATGACCATGCGGATCGATGTGCGTCACCCTCCCCATCTCCCCGCGCCGTTTCGTCGCCAAGTGATCTGTGCCGAACATCATATTATGGTTTTCCCCTCGTCGTTTTGCAAAAGAACCTCTCAACCCCACAACGCGGACTCGGACGGTTGAGCGCGCGTTGCTGACGTAGCCGTTGTTGTTCCCCTCTCTTGTCACAGAACCCGAACCGCGTGGTGGGGTCGGGGTACATCCAGTTCCCGCCGCAGCGCGCGTTCCAGCAGCCGCTGCAGGTGCAGCCGCCTAGCGTGTCGGTAAGGGACTGAATGATTCCTCATATTTGCACACCAAGTGCACCCGTCCGTGTTCGCCGTGTCCTCCTCCCTTAACATCACACCTGACACGACTCCCCTTCGCAGCTGGACGTGAGCACCCTCTCCTCGGAGTATCTAGCTGTGATTACGTGCGAGTGGGGGACCAACCACTCCTTTCGTCACACCGGCTCGCTTGGCAGTCACCTGCATCTTCAGAAGACATTTACCCGCCCATCGGTCCAGTCACGCCCGCGCGCCTCCCGCCATTCTTGACCTTGACCTAGCGCGCGCGGCAAGTCGTGGGCGAGCGTCCAAGGGAAGTGCCCCCCGCGCCGATCTTGACTGGCATGCTGTCACAGGCGTTTGATCGATCAGGTATGTGCGCGTCCCCATGGAATCGCAGTGCGGAGCGACGCGTGCAAATTGGATCACACGCGTTTTATCATTTCATGAGCTCTCGCCATTTGTGTGCCGTCTGTTTACGAGTTCTGTGCTGCTCTGGTGGCCGAGTGTCCCTGCCCGCAGCAGGTGGATTACCCGGACGAGTGGAAGCCGACGCAGGCCGCGGCGCGGCCAGCGGCGACGCAGCAGCAGCAGCAGCAGCGGCCACCGCAGGTATTGCCTGGCAGACATAGCTCGTCCTCCTCCACAATTTAGACCCTCGTTTCTTTGACTCAGCGGCCTCACCTGACGTGGTGAGCGTGAACTGACTGGCTCTGGCCTATGCAGCAGCAGCAGCAGCAGCGGCAGGCGGCGCCCCAGGCTTACCACCACCAGCAGCAGCCCCCGCAGCAGCAGTACCCGCAGCAGCAGCAGCCGCAGAACGGTTACGGGAACTACGGGTGGGGTCTGACACCGCGTCTCCTTTTTCAAGTGTGCCCTTTCCCACACGTCCCCTGTTCAGCTGAACTTGCCCCGCGCTGTCCCTGAATCCACTGTCCGCGTCGGTGGCCGCCACTTCACAGCGCGCCGTGCAGGGTCACCCCCGACTCAACACCTCAAAGGTGCTAAAGTTAAGCTGACGAGGGAATCAGTGGCCAGACCCTGACGGTAGGCAACAGCAGCAGCCGCAGCAGCAGCAGAATGGGTACGGGAACTACGGGCAGCAGCAGCAGCCGCCGCAGCAGCAGCAGCAGCAGTCGCCATACGGGCAGTACGGGCAGCCGCAGCAGGTAGAGCCAGATAAACATCCTCACCTCGCTGCCACGCGCTCACCTCACCTCACGTCACCTCTCCAACCTCCCCTTAAGTCGCCCTCTCTCCTCCACTGACCCTCTCACCCTCTCGCGCCTCTCTCGTGATCTAACCTCCTCACCTCCACTCTCGCCTCCACGCACTCTTGCCATGCATGCAAACCCTCAATTTTTGAGTTCAGTGACATCCGTTGACGTGATGAGCGCTATATATATCTGACCCTCCTCGCCGCAGCAGCAGCAGCAGCAGTATCAGCAGCAGCAGCAGCAGCCGTCGGCGTACCAGCAGCAGCTGCCGCCTCAGTACCAGCAGCAGCAGCAGCAGCCGCAGCAATACCAGCAGGCCGGGCCTCATACCAGTTCCCAACTTAAACCACCCCTTTGGCACCCCTTAACACCCCTCTGACATCCTTCCGTCACCTGTTTGACGCCCGTTTGACGCTCCTATGTGACCCCTTCGACACCCCTTTGACGGCCCTTTGTCACACCTTTGACACACCTTTGACACCCATTTGATACCCCTTTGACACTGTTTTCACGCCTCTTTGAAACCCCATTGACGCCCCGCGCATACCCCCCATACACCCCTTTGTTGAACCCCTTTGCTGAAGGCTTCAAGGTGCTTACGTTCAGCATCCACGGGAACAGGTGTAAGGATGTACCAGCAGGTGCCGCCGGTACAGCAGGCGTCGCAGCGTGGGATGGGCCAGCAGCCGCCGCAAATGGGTCAGCAGCCGGCGGTAGGGTTGAATCATCCACCATACTTTGAACCCTCGTCTGTCCTCGTGCGCCGTCGTATGGTGCCACCTCCGTCAGGAGCTTGAAGGATTACGTTCGCCACGTCACAGGATGACACTTACCTCTTGTAACGCCGGTTCAAAGTGTGGACAATGGTCACAGGTCGAGGTACATGGCATCCATTTGATTAACATGGTTCGGTTTTAATCTACCTGGCCCTCGCGGCGGATGCCGGTGATGCGTGGGGGCCGGCCCGGGCCAGGCGGCGTGCCGGGGCCCCGGGGGTCTGGAGTACCGCAGCCGCGGGTGGCCGGCATGCCGCCGCAGCGCCAGGCGCCAGCGGCGCCGGCGCGGAAGGTCATCCCAGGGATGATCGTAGGGCCGCTTGTGGCGCCGCCGGTGGCACAGGCGCAGGCGCCGCGGGCGCAAGCGCCGCGTGTGCAGCCGCAGGCATCGTTCAAGCCGTCGACGCCTTCGCCCCCGGCGGCGGCGGCAGTCGACGAGATGTCCGCTGCGCAGAAGAAGCGGCAGGGGCCGGTATAACAAAGGATCTGAAACTCTGTTATTGCTGCCTGCAAGCTGTTTGAGTCATCCCACTTGGTTCACTCACTACGGTTCCCAGTTGGGTTTTACCACTGGTGCCTGGTCTGTGGGTAAATAATTTCCAGTAAGCTGGAGTTTGGTAATTTGGCCAAAAGTCATTATCATCAGACACCAACTTACTACAGGTAGTACGGGATACTACAGGCAGCAGTTTGCAGACTAGGCACTGGGGTTATCCCACTCAATACCTCGATGGTGTGTAAGTTGAGCTGAATCCAATACTGGTTACGGCCCTGTGAAAAGGATGCGCAAGAAGCTGCGCGAGGAGGGCAATTAAATTGCATCCTCCGGACATGGATCGATCGATGATTGGACCCTTGTACCTTTTCTCGCCTCACTCGGCCGCGCTGTATGGGCAAACACCCTCTGCGATGCGTTCAGTGATGGGATGAAAACGCACACAACCACACCCCGGTGTGGTTGTTGGTGTGTTCCACGAATATTGGATTGCGGTCAACGGAGTTTTCTTTTGCAGACTCCGTTAGAACCTTAGTATATAATAGTCGGCATTTTATATTGGGAAGCCGAGACCCAGTCCGCGTAGACAGTGACGGCTAGCAGCCGATGCCGCTTCGATTAATGAAACAGTATTGGTGTCGCGCGGGGAACACACATTGTTTTTTACATGCTTGCGTTTGTGACAGTGCGGTAACGTCGTACCACGCCCTATAACCTCAGTAAGCGAGCGTCACACACGCGATGGATGACTTTCCAGCATTTGAGATAATAATACCCGGTAAAATATAGTACCCGGTGAGAAAGTCGACCAATCGTGAGAAAGTCGACCTATCGGAACTGTCCGGCACACTATAGCAACTCGGTAGAAGATCAAGCACTCACTTGGAACACATGAGGAATTTACATTGCATGAATCATTGTCATGCACACTTCAACGCTGTACTACATTTGAGCACGCGTTCGCGCGTGCCGGCGCAGTGCTTGCGGCGCCAGAGAAACTACATCCCACTCTGCGATACCCCGTCCTGTCTCAGAGCACCAATCATCAGGATTCCCAGTCCATCTGAAAGCAGCGTGAGGTGGGGATGCCCCTAAACTCGGAGCACACCCCTTGTCTTGGCGGCCTTAGCCCGGCGAAGTAGTAGGACCGCTTTTTCTGGAACAGGTCCCCGGCGGCCGGGTACCGCCGCTGAGGGCCAGACACATATCAAGGCGACGCTCTGCTTCAGTAAGAGTGAGGAGCACACTGGTGCGTTATAACCTAGTCTAGATACAGGCTGTACCATTCGAACTGCCGATATAACATAATGCGTTATGCTCGCCAAGTCATAGGATGCCATGTGCCTTTAAACGCGAGGACTGATCATGCCATGGATGACGTGGCGGGCGACAGTTTACTCAACCTTACCTCTGTTTGAGCTCGGCAAACGCCTCCACCACATAGGGCCGAGTAAATACCACTCGCTGCGTCCGAGACACATTTCAGACCCTCGTCTACTAGGTTGTATTGCGTCGTGAGACGTGGCGTGCCGCACTCAGCCTCAACGCCTGGCCAGGGGGTGATCGTTGTATCGACGAACCGAGTCCGGGCTGGCGCGGCACCATAAGGAGACGTGGCGTCCTATGACGTAGCGACGTGGCAACCTCTGCAGTTTACCCCATGCCCCGTGCTATGGCACTCTATGGCACCCTTCGAGCCAAAAAACTGTCGGCACGTACCACGCCGTCCTCCTAGTGCCTGGTCTGTCAGCTAAGTAAGTTGAGTAAGTAAGTAAGTGATCTGACGTGTTAATAATTCGTCTGAGTATTTACTAGCCAAGTATTACTTACGGCTCACAGACCAGGCACTAGTCCTACCACGATGTGGGCTTGCGTGACCTTCTCGCCGGGGCAGCCGGCTACCACCCACAAGGGGCCCGCGGCGAGGGTCTGGCAACTCGGTCCCTGCCTGGTCGTTCATAGTGTACCCACGGGGGGCAATGCGGCAGCCTGGTGCCTCATCATACACGCTGACACGACTCTCTCTCTGATATACCGGTGTACCTGTACACACTCGCTGCACCCTCCTCCCTGGCCTGGCCACTCGTTCCCTGACTGTCTGTTCATACTGAACCGGTGTACCCGTACACACTCGCCGCATCCCCCACCCTGGCCAATCGTTCCCTGTCATGTCTTCGCGTGGTAAGCGGAGGTTGCAAGGGTGGCTACTAGCTAGCACACAGTCAGACAGTGTTGCGGCCCTGCGGAGCCCACCGCGGGCGGCCTCTTCGTGAGAGAGGAACCCCGTCCAGTGCTCCCAGAGCGCCGTGTTTATGGCGACGCGCCCCACGCCCTTACTGTAGCGGCGCACGCTACTTTTGAAATCAAGTGTTGAGAGCAGTTCAAGCTTATTATGCCTTCAAGCGCTGAAACCATGGGCTATGGAAGTTTTCAACACAGCTGTCCACCTGCAGCGCCCTACCTCGGCGCCGGCGCATGCCGCCGTCAGCACCTCCAGCGCCTCGTCCCACCCGCGGCGAAGGTCTGGCCACTCGTTCTCTGACTGTTTGTTCAAACTGTACCCACGAGGGCGAAGGCGGGAGTCTGGTGCCTCCTCATACACGCTGACGCGTCTCTCTCTCTATCGTCCCACCCGCTCAGGTCCTCGGCGTCTGCGGCGAAGCGCGTCCACTCGGGCGGGAGCTGGCGGCGCTCGAAGAGGGCGTCAGCGTCCGCTGCTTGAGCATCCTTCTCGTGCCGCTCCGTGTGTAACCACGCGTCATCATCATACGCGGAGTCCTCGTACGTGGACATCCCGCCGCGCCCCTCTTGTGCGACGGCCTCAAAAAACGGCGCGCCAGTGCGTTCACGAGTTTGGTGCACGCCGTGTAGTGGCTTGGGAGAGGTTCTGTAGTGGCTTGGAGAGGTTTTGAACTTCAGCACGACGGTCTTGGAGGGTGCCCAGCCAGTCGAATTTCTACTTGAATCTGCTGCCGAGGCAACCCAACCCCACGCCCTTGCCTCACTTTCCTCTGCACAGCCGCCCCCCTCCCTGAACTCGCACCATTGAACCCCCACGCAAGCCGCCCCCGCCGCGCGCGCCCCGCCCTCCCGGCACTTTGTGCGCCTGTGGGGAGCGCTCGCCGCGCTGCTGGGCCGGGCCGTGGGAGCCGAGATCAACGAGGGAGAGGAGGATGGTTTTCGAGGACGAGTTGGTGTAGTACGGGCTGAAGGTGGCGAGGCTGGTAACCTACCCGACAACAACAGCAGCCCAGCCCCGCGCGCCCGCCGTTCACGCCGATGCCCCCCCAGCGCAGCCCGCTGCCGCCGCCACCATCGGGGTGACAGAGGGGAAGGGTGTGTATGAAGGCGAGTGAGTCTGTGCGTTTAAATGAGAGGATGTTGGTGTACACACGAAAAGGCGCGAAGGCGGTGAAGGGCCCGTCGTTGTCGAGGTCACATATTGGCCCGTCGAGGTCAAGGTCACATGCGGCGGTCACCACAGCGAGCATCGTGGAGAAGAGCTGGTTCCCCCAAAACAAATCATCCTCATTTCACGTCGCTGGGCACCCTCTATGTACACCTCTACCCATCTACCCTTGACCGACACACCGAGTGATGAGATCGCGGTCGTGTCTACCGTTGACCGTGTGACGACACGGGTGACGTCAGACGAGAGCGTAGCATACAGAGAGGGAGGCGATCGCTGCCGCGACCACACGCGTCGAGGCGGCGCTGCAGGTGTTGGTCGACATACGTAAGCGGGCCGACGAAAGCGTGGAGGGGGGGCAAGCTCGACAGCGCGAGCGAGTGAGAGCATAAAGGCTTCCGCGTGTATAAGAGAGCTACCTGGCTTTGGCTCTGCCCCCTGCAGCTTGAGAGCGCGCGCGGTTACTGGCGGCGGTGTCAGAAGTAACGAATGACGCTAACTATGACCGAGGCCGGCTGCGGCGGTGATCATCCACATCGCTCGGGCGCAGCGGGCGCAGACACTCGGGCGGAGCGCGCGGCGCTCGACGCTGAGCAGGCTGCGATAGGAAAGAGGTAGCCGTCCAGATGAAGAAAACTCTGCTGAACGTCTGGTGAGTCTGGGAGATACCGCAAAGGTTTGAAACTTCCGTGCCGACCCTCACTTCGGACTCTGTCGCTAGGTGAGACATTCGAATCCATTCGCTAGGTGAGACGCTAGGTGAGACTACGCAAAGCAGACGCTAGTGCCTGGTCTGCTCTGTAGTACGGATCTTAATTTGTAGTACCGTCTGACTTTTGGCCAAATTACCGAAACACATTTGGTATTTGGCCAGATCACCAAATTCCACCCGTACTACACCTAGTACGAAGTACTACACCTAGTACGGAGTACAGACCAGGCACTAGGTGAGACATTCAAAATCAGTCGCTAAGTTCATCGCTAATTAAGACATTCAAACGCCACCTCCGTACTCACATATGCACTGGTGAGAAAGTGCCCAGTCGTTGAGCGGGTGCCCAGGAGGATATCGAAGAGCACTCGTTCCCACCTCCACGGCCGCGGCGAGCGCCGTAAGCAAGGGGCTTACACTCGTCCACATTTCACCTCAACGTAAGCACTCTGCGTGGGAAACGTTCTTTCTACGCAGTTCTGGCGGGGGGGGCAAATGGCGATTTGGATTTGCTTGAGTCAATAGACGGTCGCTCATATACATTGCAGTGTAGATAAGCCTCCCGTACACGGGTGGGAGGAAAATGTATGGGCCAGCATCTATTGACTCGCCGATCGTGACCTTAACGCGCCATCCCCATTTCACCCCCCCCCACCAGAATTGCGTAGTTGGGTGGTTTCAGTGGCGTGTATGAATATGGATGGGTCGTGACTTGTCACAAACTGGACACAAAATGGCGCACCGACCAAATGGCTTGGGTTGAGCTGATAAGTGTACGAGTGGAAGTGGACGAGTTAAACCTAAACCCTGTACCCTGTACCCTAAATCCTGCAACCTAGTCCGAAGCCCCTACTGTGAGCTGCGCCTCCAGTTTCTCGATACGTGCCGCCGCCGCCGTGCCGGCCGCCGCCGCTGCCGTCGCCACCGCCTCCACATGCGCAGCTACCTCCTCCACTCTGGCGCCCAACCGAGCCGGCGCCGCCGCAGGCTCTGCCGCAACCGGCAGCGCCGCCGTTGGCATTGCCCCCCCGCTGCCGCCTCCTCCAGCAACACTACAGCTGCCGCCGCCGCCGCCGCCGTCCCCTCCTCCAGCTTCACAGCCTCCGCCGCCACTGGCCGCCGCCACCACCTCCCTCACCCTCGCCTCCACCTCCGCTACCCTTGCAGCCGCAGCTTCTGCCGTCGCAGCCGCTGTTGCCGCTGTTGCCGCCGCGGCCGTCGCCGTCGTCGCCGCTGCAACCGCCGCCGCCACCTCCCCCGCCGACCCCCCCACCCGCACCTCCAACTCGTCAACCCTGGCATCAACCTGCGCCGCCGCCGCCGCCGTCGCCGCCGCTGCCGTTGCCGCCGCCGCCGCCGAGGTGTAGCGTTGCAAGTTGAATTTGCAAGCAAACGTTGAAAGCAGTTCATGATATTATAGTTGCAAGCAAGCGCTGAAACCACAGGCGCTCTCAACACGGGTTTGGATACTGTAAACCTGCACCGCCCTACCGATGCTGCCACCTCCTCCATTCGCGCCTCCATCGCCTCATTCCGCCGCCGAGTGTTCTGACAGGAGAGTCCTCGAGAA
>Ga0307489_10000977_pt1 | contig 18382 bp, 33 predicted proteins | sample SB12metaG_FD_202247 | JGI IMG/M metagenome (GOLD analysis project Ga0307489, IMG submission 202247) | Sea-ice brine microbial communities from Beaufort Sea near Barrow, Alaska, United States - SB 1.2 | ecosystem: Environmental > Aquatic > Marine > Coastal | place: USA: Alaska | collected...
GGAGGAGGAGGAGGAGGAGGAAGAGGAGGAGGAGGAAGAGGAGGAGGAGGAGGAGAAAGAGGAGGAGGAGGAAGAGGAGGAGGAGGAAGAGGAGGAGGAGGAAGATGAGGAGGAGGAAAAGGAGGAGGAGGACGAGGAGGACGAGGAGGAGAAACACGAGGAGGAGGAGAGATAAAACGGCGAGTGCTTGCTCTCAATGACCACCTTGCCTCGTCCTGCTCGAGCGTGAACTTCTGCCCGGGGAATTTCTTCTCCGCCACGGCGCGCGCCTCCAGCTCATCGCGGCCGACGACCCAGCGATGCTGGTTCTCCGAGGAACCGCCCATCATGCCGCCGTCCTTGCCGTCGCCCGTGCCGCCTGCCACCTCGCCCTCCATGCGCACGTAGTAGGCCGGGATGCGGTGGCCCCACCACACTGCAGGGTCGTTGAGAACTAGCACTCGACCGTTATCGGAGCATGCCTTACCTTCAGGGTGAATGCTCATACGTATGCGCGGAGGAGGAGGAGGAAATTCAACGTGAGTCGAATAATTGTGCTCATTGACCCCCAGCTCATACAGACGCGCGGAGGAGGAGGTGATTTAATGTCGGTCGAGTGACTGTTTACAATAAACTGTCGCTCATATAGACGCGCGGAGGTGCAGGAAGTGATTGAACGTCAGCGGAGTGCCTGTTCTCAATACCCCCCCCACCACAGCTGGCGGGATATGCACCAGTCGCGGCAGTTGTCCAGCCAACGGAACCACGTGGGCTCCATGAAGGTTGGCAAGATCTCCAGCCGCTTGTCGCGCGCCGCGGCACACGCCTCCTCCGAGGGACTTAGACTCGTCCACTTCTCAGCTTGACGAGAGCACTGGTTGTCGGCTACACTCGACCACTTTTTAGCTTGACGTGACCACTTGTTGTGGGCCAAGTTCGGTGATATCAGTCACTGAAACGGCTCAGGTTGAGCTGAGAAGTGGACGAAGGCTGCAGCTTCAGTGAAAAGAACTGGCTCATGTTGAGCTGAGAAGTGGACGAGTGTTCATCCCTGCCTCCTCAGCCATGGTCTTGCAGTTGACCCACCACTGCGGCTTCAGCATGGGCTCGATCACGTCCTTGATTTAGCGCCGCATGTTCATATCATAAGCCAAGTCTGAAGCGCTTCTTCATATGATAGCTTCAAGCGCTGTATCCATGCGCGTTACACAGGTGGACCTGGGGTCAGTCTGAGTTCATCTTGGGGTCAACCTACAGCGCCCTGCCTTGGAGCGCGAGCACAGCCCCAGCCGCATCGGGTTGTCCGCCTTGCCGTGGTACAGCCCTGCCGGTAGTAGCTAATGAATAGTGCTCGCCACGTCATCAAACGCAGTTCGAATCCACGTTTCTTGAATGAAACGGTATCCTATGACGTGGCGAGCACTGTCCATCAGTCCCTACCCGCCGCGTCCAGCGCCTCGATGATCGCCTTACGCGCCACAAAGCGCTTCATACCCGTGAACTGCTTCCCGCCCTCGTCGTTGACCAGCCCGTCCTCCGTCAGCATGTTGACGAACTCCAGCTTGTGTCGCTGGCCCCATGTTAGGGGCTTACACTCCTCCGCTTGTCAACAAAAACTAAGTCGTTTTGGTCAGCGAGCCGTGTGGTGTCCAGTTAGTGATAATCCATGGATATTGGTTCAAGATACTGACACCACCCAACGTATCCCACGAAAAGTGTTAACGTTGCGCTGACAAGTGGAGATGTGTCCCGCCCCTGCCGGTCATGAAATCGTTGGGGTCGTGAGCAGGCGTGATCTTGACTGCGCCGGTACCGAAGCTCATGTCCACCAGCTCGGCGTCGACAATGATGGGAATGCGGCGCCCGTTGAACGGGTGCACCACGAACTTGCCTTGCACGGCCGTGTACCCAGCCGTAGGGCCACACGTTGCAATTTGAAAGCAAAACTTGAATAAATATGCCCTGAGTTTTTGGCTGTGTTCACGGCGTCGAACACCGCCGTTCCATCGTGGACCATTTCTGGATCAAAGCTGTGGCTTACTTTCCACATTCACCTGCAAAGCAATTGCCTCTTTAGTTCAAATTGCTGTCACCATACGCGTTCAACGAGTGACAAAGCAATTGCCTCGCAACTAGTTCCAATCGCTCAGTCCACTGCAGTTTCCGGGGGCCAAGGCGGAAGCCTGGTGCCTCCTCATACACGCTGACGCGTCTCTCTCTCTCCACTGCAGTTTCAACACGGGTTTGAGGTTGCACTGCCCCCACCGGGAGTCGTCCGGGTGCACGGCCACCGCGGTGTCCCCCAGCATCGTCTCCGGGCGGGTCGTGGCCACCACAATGTGACCACTGCCGTCCTCGTATGGGTACGCGAAGGACCAAATGGAGCCGAACTCCACCTTGTTGTAGCGGCGCAAGTTGTATTTGAAAGCAAAGTTTGAAATGGGTTCATCATATGTTGGCTTCGAGCATTGGAACCAAGCACGGTCAACCCGGGTTCAACCTTGGGTCAGCCTGTGGTTGCCTTGGGGTCAAGCTGGGGTCAGGCTGGGTTCAAGCGCGGGTCAACATAGAGTTAAGCTGGGGTTGACCTGGGATCAACCTGCAGCGCCCCACCTTGTCGTCGTGGCCCGGGACGGCGAGGTGCGAGGTCCCGTCCAGGTCGATGTGGTCCACCGACCAGCAGGGTCATTGTAAACAAGCACTTGAAGCGATATCAGAGTGTGACTTACCGTCAGGGTGAATGCTCAAACAGACTCTGTGAGCAACCACTGCACCGATATCGGAGTGTGACTGACCTTCAGGGTGAATGCTCATACAGACTCTGTGAACAAGCACTGAACTGATATCGGAGTGTGAAATACCTTCAGGTTGAATGCGCATACTAACACGCGGAATAGGTTCGTCGATTCAACGCCGATGGAGTGATTGTTCTCAACCCCCCCTGCCTCGATATCACTGATGCATGTCTTGAGTTTGCAGCACCAGTTGACCAGTCTGTTATCGCGGTACACCAGGCCGTCCGCGTACATGCGCACAAACGCCTCCTTCACCGCCTTGGACAGCATGTCGTCCATGGTGAAACGCTCGCGGCTCCAGTCCAGGACGTAGTGACGTAAGTTGAAATTAAAACAAAAGTTAAAAAACGATATTTCATGTCTTAGGATCCAGTGCAGAAACCAAGCGTGGTTAGCCCGGACCAACTCGGGGTCAACCTGGGGTCAACCTGGGTCAACCTGGGACAACCTGGGGTCAACCTGAGGTCAACCCCGGGTCAACTCCGGGTCAAGCTAGGGTCAATCTGGGGTCAACCTGAACCGCCCTGCCAGGGAGGAGCCGAGGCGGCGCAGCTGTGTGAAGATCTTGTTGCCATACTGCTCCTTCCACTCGAACACCCGCTCCAGGAACTTCTCGCGCCCCAAGTCGTGGCGTGTGAGGCCCTCCTCGCGCGCCAGCTTCTTCTCCACGATACTCTGCGTGGCGATGCCGGCGTGGTCCGTGCCGGGAACCGATACGTAGCAGCGCAAGTTGAAATTGAAAGCACAGTTCGCAAGCGGTCAATGATATTTCGGCTTAAGCGCGGGGTGAACCTGCAACCCCGGGTCAACCTGCACCGCCCTACCCACAGCGCCTCGTAGCCGGACATCCGCCGCCACCGCACGATGGTGTCTTGGATGGAATTGGTAAGCGCGTGCCCGATGTGCAGCGCGCCCGTCACGTAGGGACTGATGGATAATGCTCGCCACGTCGTACGATGTCATCTAATTTAAGAAGCGAGGGCTCAAGTGCGTTTGATGACGTCACCATCCATCAGCTCCTTGAAATAAATGACAACATATGACGTGGCGGGCACTATGCGTTTGATGACGTTGCAAGTACCATCCATCAGCTTCTCATGTTGAACGACATCATATGACGTGGCGAGCACTATCCATCAGTCCCTACCGTGACGTTGGGCGGCGGGATGACGATGACGAATTTGGGCTTGTTGGTGCCCATGGTGGGCTTGAAGTAGCCCTCCTTCTCCCACCACTCGTAGCACGCCGTCTCCACCGCCCTGCCACCAGGGTCGTTAGAACGTATCCAACTGCCATCAGAGCATGACTCACTATCAGGGACATTTCTCATACATACGCGTGGACTCCTTTCGTGGTGGCCGACCAACCCATGCGCGTTTTCCCAGAGAGAAAGACAGACGCTTCCGCGTGTGTATGGAGGCACCAGGCTTCCCCCCGGGCCGCCATGCGCATATATCCAGGTCCCGATGTTTATGATCGATCTAACGTGGGTAGAAACCTGGTTCTGAATAACCCCCGTGCCTGGGGTTGTACGCCTTGGGCATGTCCACAGTGTAGTCCTTCTTGGCACCCAGCGGTGTGGCCAGTGCTGCGTCCAATGCAGCCTTGGCACAGGGGTAAGTAAACATATACCAGTACTTAGTACACCGTGTGTTGTGTTCTCTATACGGTCTTAAAACCTTACGGACATAAGGTCTGCCCGCTTGAACTGGCAGAGGGGGTGGCTAATTCTCACCGTGTGAGGCACCTTGGGGCTTGATGAATGTTAGCAAAGATCAAATGTACCAGTACACCATGTATCTGTTCCCTGTCTGAATTAACACCTGTGTGTGGGCCCCTTTGTATATGACATGGGAGCGCGGACCCCGTAGAGGCTTACCTTGGCGTCTGCGTCCGCGTCGCCCTCGGGCTTCTTCTTCTTTTTGTCCACCTTCACCTCGCCGCTCGCCGCCTTGGCAGTCTTGAGGGCGTCGGCCTCCGCTTGCATCTTCTTCTTGGCCTCCAGCTTTTCCTTCTTGGCAGCCGGGCGGCAGGGTCATTGGGGTTTAGGAGTCAGGATTAGGGTTATCAGGGTTATTGTCAGGGTTTGGGTTTAGGGTTGAGGGTTGCGGGTTGCGGGTCACAAACAAGAACCACTCAGCGGCGGTCAAATGCACGAAACCCACAATCGGGCTGTGTGTGATGTGAGCATTCACCCTAAACGTAAGTCGTGCTTCACTCAGGGTTCGAGTGGTTGTTCACAATAACCCCCCTGCCTGTTCTGCCAGCTTGGCGGCCTTCTTCGCCGCCTTCTCACCGTCGTCCTTGCCGCCACCGCCTGCCGCCGCCGCCGCCGGGAACCAGGGCCTTACCCTCGTCCACTCCACAGCTCAACTTGAGCAGTTTTCTACAATGAAACCACCCCACATATTATGCAAGAAAAACGCTTACATTGGGCTGAAAACCGGACGAGTGTAAGGCCCTGCCGGAAACAGCTCGGCCGTGGCGGGGGGCACCTCCCACGCGTCGGTGTCGCCCGGGCACAGCGCCTTGGCGTCACCCAGCACGGCAAACGCGGCATTCTTCATCAGCGCTCCGTACCAGGCGACCAGGTTAGGGTACGCTGCACGGACCTTGGCGCCCATGACGAGGCGCATGAGCCCAGTGAGTAGGGCCTGACAAATGATGCTCGCCACGTCATGTGAGTCCATTTGGAAGATATGGCGGCAGACATCATCTACAATGGGACCACAATGGGTCTACAATGTGGAGGATGACATTGCGGGCATTATCCGCCAGCCCTACCCGCGAGGGAGCCCGCCACGGCGATGTCTGCCAGGGTCATCGCGTCGCCCACCAGGAATTTGTTCGAGGCCAGGTGCGCGTTCAGCTCACCAACAAGTAGGGGCAGCGAACACATCGAAGCGTCTCCTCTTGACTTCATTATATCCCAGCCAGCCTCTGTTTGCATTCACCTCAACTTACACGTTTAGCGCTGCTCGCCGCATCATAGGATGGAGGCGTTTATGTCAACAAGCGAAGAACAAGGTTTTAGTCTAAGATGCGGTGCGTGAGGTGGTGCAGGACGTCTTACGCTACCAGCGAGGTTCTGGGTCTGACAATCGGTGAGTTTGGTGGTGAAGATAGTGCCTACCGAGCGGGCGGGCGAGGCGCGCCTTGGCGGCATCGCGTTCGGCGGGGGAGGCGGCGGAGCCGGGGGCCCACGCCGCGGCGTCGCCGTCCTGTCCATACGGCCGCGCAGATGTTGCTCTCCACATCATCCAACGTATTTTCACCCCTCGTTTGTTGAGGCGCACACGTCGCCCCATGAAATATTGAGCATTATCTGCCAGGCCCGTTGCCCGCCGCGTCATCGGACGCATCGTGAATCCTCGTTTCTTGAGTTAGTGGAATAGCACTGGGCTCTACCAGGGTGGTGACGGAGAACTCGACGAAGGAGTCGATGCGTGCCGCGGCGGGGGTGGCCATGGCGGGGCACAGCTGTGCGGCGGCGCTGCCCGTCGCCGCGACTGCAGGGTGAGGGGGCGAGACGCAGCGAGGCAAGGGTGAGATCCGTGTGTGCGTGTGTGTGTGAGCGGGCGGTCACTGGGAGGTGAGTATGTGAGAGTGTGTGTGAGTGTGGTGATTGGATGCGGGAGTGGGAGGTGAGTGGGTGTGAGTGCGTGTGTGTGTCAGTGGGCGGTTTTTGGGATTGAGTGTGAGTTTGTGTGAGAGTGGATGTGTGAGCGGCAGGTCAGTGGAAGGCGGCGGTGGACGCCACGGACGGACGTGACTCGACGTGGCGCGTGCTATCCTGGGGATGTGTTAATGTGCCGGTTGGCGTACGCCAGGAGGGCGTGCTGGCGCAGGCTTCGCATCCCGGGGGAGTGAATCGTGACATCGGACACTAGATTCTGCAGAGAGGAAACAACGAGCAGGGGTTTGGGTGGTCGCTTTGCGAGAGTGGGATTGGGAAGGATGAGGTGGAGGCACGCACTGTAGCGGAGCGCGCCAGTGCCGCCGGCGATCACGCCATCCTGTATCTTGGCGGAGAAACCCTGCGGGCACGCACGCGTTTGGGAGGAATGGAGAGGGTCAGTTGGTCGGCGGCGGCGGGCGTGTAAGCTCTGAAAAATGAAGTCCACGAGTTCTCTACAACTATCCTGACTGCATGTTCGCGGGACCACTGCGCGCCGGTTCCACAACCCACATCTTGTCCATGCGAGCCACGTGAACGGGTGCCAGCCGCCTCGAGGCGGGCGGCCTCCTCGTCAACCACGGACAAATCTCTCCTCGACTGCAGCCCAAACAATCGACACGACACCGACAAACAGCTGTACGTGGATTTCGTCTGCGCACCTCGGCCTTGTTCGCGGCGACGCGGTGGACATCGACACCACCCGCGGCCGCCGCCAACAGGCACTTGAGCGCGGCGGCGTCGCTGGGGGGCACGCTGAGCTTCATCACGGCGGTAGCTGGGCAGAGTGCCGCATGACGCCGGCGAACACGCTTCTCGAGGCTGTTGATGGCGCGCGGCGGGCTTGTCGTTTTTCTCGAGGACTCGGCACGATGTGGAAGCCATCTTATCTTGTGTCGGGGCGTGGCGCCCTGCTCTCATAAGCACGAGTGCCACGATGCTGGCGACCTCCGCTACGAGCGCGTTTGTTCCCCACGGTGCGGCGGCGGCCCGGGGCTGCGCCCGGCGTAGCGCGGCTACAGCCACGAGCACCACCAACAGCGTGAGGGTAGGGAAGTTAGAATTAGGGCACCGGTACCCGAGCCGGGCCACGCGCGCTCGCGCGCGGCGGTCACGCGGCGGCGGCCTGACCACCTCCGCGGCAGCTCCGGATGCGGCGTCGGAGGCGGCGCCGGGGCCGGGCGAGCTGGGGCAGGAGGCATGGAACCTGGACCCGGCCCTCACGCTGGAGCAGAAGCTCGCCGCCGCGCTGGAGGTAGGGCCCGACACGATATGGTGAATGACGTGGCGAGCGAGCAACGTTACCCTACTCGTATGCCTTGTCCAAAGCCCCGTGTCGCGCCGCCGCCAGTCACGGCGCACAGCGTTCAGCTCATTTCTTCCACAACTCCACGTGCAACGTGCACGGCGGGCTCGTGCGGGTTTCTCGTGCCGTGCACGTGTGTGTGTGCATGAAGTGTGTGTCAAGTGTTGAGAACGGGGGATGACTTGCTTGTACCACGGCGTGTCCGGCCCTGCCTGACGGACAACAGCTACCAGCTCCCCGTGAACAAGAACCCGCGGCCGCTGCCGCCGCTGCCCGACCTACAGGAGCTAGCCACCATGGCCTCGCTGGAAATCTCCGACCAGGTAGGGGGGGTATTGAGAACAAGCACTCGACCGATGTTGCATCTCCTCCCTCTCCTCTGGCCGTCCGTGATGCCACCCTTTGAGGCCACCCTGGCATACGGCACACCAACCTGTGATTCCACCTTGTGAGGCCACCTTGTGAGGCCACCTTGTGAGGCCACCTTGTGAGGCCACCTTGTGAGGCCACCTTGTGAGGCCACCTTGTGAGGCACACTGTATGAGCATCTAACCTGAATGAGTCATGCTCCAACCACGGTCGAGTGGATTTTCTCAACGACCCTCCTGGCAGGAGGCGGAGGAATGGACGCCCAAGGTGCACGGCAGGGCGTCACACTCGTTCCTTTCTCAGCTCAACGTGCATGACAGCCAGCCAATGACGTCAGTCCCTCCCACCACGTCGGTGACATCCAACCAATCACGTCAGTCCCTCCGGCCACGTCATCCGCCTTGTCTGTGAATCTATTCGCAGTTATCCCTCGAAGGTGCTGGCAGTATAGCCGGAATCGGATCGATTGAAAGACGCATTACGATCTAACGATAGCTTGTATCATTAGACCACCATACCGGCTTCTAATCAAACATCCCCCACCATTGAAAGACCCTGGTGCACGGCATCCTGAACTGGTTCGGGCTCCTGAACGACATCGACCTGGACGCCATCGAGGCAGGGGCTTACACTCGTCCACTTCTCATCTCAACCCAAGCCGTTTTGGTTAATGAGCCGTTGAGTGTCCAGTTTGTGACGATTTATGGCCAATGTTTCCACTGAAGGTACCCAAGGTTTCCCACAAAAAAGTGCTTACGTTGAGCTGAGAAGTGGACGAGTGTAAGCCCCTGCATCGAGGCGGCACGGATCCCCGCGCCGCGCGAATCGCTGGCAGGGGCTTACACTCGCCCACTTCTCAGCTCAGCGTGAGCCGTGTTTGATCACTGAAGCCACAGCAAGCGTCCACTTCTCAGCTTAACCTGAGACGCTTTTGCCAATGACACCTCCCGACACAGCCCACAAACAGATGCTCACGTCAAGCCGAAAAGTGGACGTGTGTAGCCCACAAAAGCGCTTACGTTGAGCGAAAAGCGCTTACGTTGAGCTGAGAAGCGGACGAGTGTAAGTCCCTGATCGCTGGCTATGCCGCTGCGGCCGGACGAGCCCGTGGACTTCGACAACCGCTACGCCATGGTAGGGCGGTGCAGGTTGACCCTATCAAAACTTCGTTGAAAGTGCCTGGGACTAAGCGCTTGAAACTAAATTGTGGCAAACCGCTGTCAAGCTTTGCTTTCAATTTCAACTTGCGCCGCTACACCATGTTCGCCGAGTGCCAGACGTGGCAGAAGCCGTTCGTCAAGGTAGGGTGGTGCAGGTTGACCCCAGGTTGACCCAGGTTGACCCCGGATTGACTCCAGGTTTACCCCAGGTTGACCCCAAGTGGACCCCAGGTTGACCCCAGGTTGACCCCAGGTTGACCCCAGGTGACCCCAGGTTGACCCCAGGTTGACCCGGGGTTGACTGCCCTTGCTTTCAGCGCTTGCAGCGGAACTCCATGGTGTATGGCTTTCAAACTTTGCTTTCAATGTCAACTTGCGCCGCTACATGAAGGTGCCCATGGTGTCGGTGAAGGAGGCTAACGGGGGGACCACGCCCGCCTACGTCGCTGCCGCCGCCGCCGCCGCAGCCGCAGCAAAAGCTGCCGCGTGCACTTCGAGTGAGCCGGTGGCGGTTGTGGCGGCGGCGGAGGCGGAGGAGGTGGCGGTGCCTGCGACGGCAGCTGCGGCTGCGGCTCCGGTGGGTGCGCTATGGGCGGCGCAATCGGCTCGCATCAAGGTGGCATCGGCGAAGATGAAGGTTGTGGAGATCACCGCCGCACTGGCGGGGGCGCAGCTCGCGGTGCACCTAGCGGAGCAGGAGGCCGCAGTGGCGGAGGCGGCGGTGGATCCGGTAACGGCGGCGGCGGATCCGACGGCGACGGTGGCTCCGGCGGCGGCAGCGGCGACAGCGGCGGCGGTAGTGACCAGGCCGCCGCCGGCACCATGGCCCGCGCGGAATTGGCCTCCGTCAACGACAGCAGATGCGGCGGCAGCGGTGGCTCCGGTGGCTGCAGCAGCGGCACCAGTGGCGGCTCCGGAGGTGGCGGCTCCGGTGCCGGCTGCTCCGGAGGTGGCGGCGGCAGCGGAGGCGGCGCCACCTGCGGAGCTCACCGAAGCTCTCCTGGGTAGGGCGGTGCAGGTTGACCCAGGATTGACCCCGGGTTGGACCCGGGTTTACCCCTGGTTTACCGCGCTTGGTTGCAGCGCTTGAAGCGTAAATCTGATGGAACGCTTTCGAACTTTGCTTTCAATTTTGACTTGCGCCTCTAAACCCGGGGATGGAGTTCCGCGTCGGCAGGGTGATCTCGGTGAAAAAACACCCGGAGGCGGAGAAACTGTACATTGAGGAGGTGGACGTGGTGGGGAGGTGCATACATTGCCCGCCACGTCATCGGACCGCGACCTCCTGCTTCGCCCTTTCTGCCTCGTTCACTTATCTTGCCGCCCCCCACGTAACACAACGGCCTTGCCTAGGCCACGCAGAGGCTCCGGGTGGCGGCAATGGCGGCTTACACCCTAAATCCTAAATCCTAAACCCTAAACTCTAAACCGTAAACCATCAGCACGAGTGTATTGGCGTCCTTTGACGTGGCAAGCAGTGTCTGTTGGGCCCTAGGATGAGGGCGAGGCGGAACCTCGGACCATATGCTCCGGCCTGATTCCTTACATGGGAGAGGACGCCATTCTGGGCAAGAATGTGGTGGTGCTGGCTAACTTGAAGGTAGAGTCATGACGTAACGCTGTACCAAGTTTCTGGGAAGCTCACCCGTACCACTCACCGTATCATCCTTCCTGACACGGCCACTCGTTCCCTTCTCTGCTCAACCTGAATGTGTGTGCACAGTGTACCAGTGTACCAGCCAAACTCGCCGCATCCACTTTGCTGATATGGTCACCTCTGTTGTACGAATACCTATACTCAGGCGCGGAACATGGTGGGGGTGCCGTCGTTCGGCATGTTGTTGGCGGCGTCTGACGCGGAGCACACCGTGGTGGAGCTGTTGTATGCGCCGGTGGGGACTGATGGATAGTGCTCGCCACGTCATCGAACGCATTTCGACCCTCGTTTCTTGATATACATGCAATCATATCACGTGGCGAGCCTTTGACGTAGCGAGTACTATCCATTCGTCGCTACACGCAGGAGGGCGCGGCGCCGGGGGAGCGGCTCACTTTCGGCGGCGCAGCGAATGGAGTGCCGCACGCGGTCAACAAAGTCGCGAAGAAGCGGATCTGGGAGGGGGTGCAGCCGGGGTTTGCCACCACGGACGGTTGCGCGGTGGTTTGGAATGGCACACCCTTAGTGTCCGAGGCGGGGGCTATCACCTGCACCTCCCTCAAGGGTGCCACCGTTGGGTGATAACGGAGTGGAGCGTAGTCAGGGTGCCAGCGCTTAGATGATAATATTGATGTCATTAGGAAGCTTCAGAGCATTCCATAAGTTCATGTGGAAGAGTACAACCCCACGCCCACACAGGTACGTTGCTCTTCTTGTTTTCTATTTTGTTTCTTGTATTAAAGGCGACGGGGGCAAACGAATTCGCCGAGAAGGTCCAATATCGTTTTCGCTCCCTGGTAACCCACTCCCGTCGCTGGCACCTTCCGGAGCCGTCTAACTAGAGCTCACTGTATGGCAGCTTAGCTACTGAGGCGCTCCGGCCCCCGCCCCCACCCCCGCCCCGACTCCCGCCCCCGGCGCCACTCCCGCCCCCGCCCCAGCTCCCGCCCCAGCTCCCGCCCCTGGCGCCGCAGGCGGCATGCGCTTGCCGCGACCGAATCCAGGCGCGAACCCGCGTGTACCGTCCGGCATCCGCGGCCCGCTCTGTTCCGAAGACGCGGAAAATTCCGGTCTCGCCGTCAGCAAGGGTCCGACGTGCTATTGTTCCAGATGAACTACGGTAACATGGTCGAGATTCTCCATCCACGGTATAATACTCAACGAACAGCAACTTGAGTCACTTATCGAGGGGCCCTTTTCTCAACAGGTCATAGAATGGGCCCACCACACGTTCACGCAACATTTGGAAAGAACGTATTAACATGTGTTTGTTCTCCGCTTGTTGGGATAACAACAACACGGGGTACGCAGGGTACACGATGAACAGATAGACTTGTAAACGGGGTAGACTACCAAGGAATAATCGGGGAACGAGTGGCGTCGGCCCTGCCCCCGCAACCGGCGGACAATCAGGGTTTCCCTCAGCCGCTAGCGCCGACCTGTTGGCTTTCCACGCCCCCGCGGACGCCCACGTCGAGTAATCCTTCTTCCCTTTGCCGTATTTCGTTTTCTTCTCGAATTTGTCCTTCTTCGCTGGGCCATCCGCCAAAGTGCCCTCCTCGCCCCCCTCGGCTTTCGCCGCCCCCGCCTCGCCCCCGTCCCCGCCCCCGCCACCCGCCCCGTCACCGGCGGCGCCAGCCCCGTCCTCGCCCCCGCCCTGCTTCTAAGGGCTGATGGATAGTGATCGCCATGTCATAGGGTGCCATTCGACTCGAGATACGAGGGTTCACAACTGGTGTGATGACGTGGCGAGCACCATCCATCAGTCCCGACCTGTTTCTGCTTTTGCTGCGGCTGATTTTGCTTCTTCTTCACCCCCGGCTTCACCAGGCCCCGCACCCGCATCCCGAACCGCCAGTCCTTGTCGTTGTTCAGCAGCTCCACAGCCTTCGCCACCTCCGCCAACGGCCTGACACTACTCTTCAGCTCACAGTTAAAAGCGAGGTATTGAGTTGTGTTGACTCGTGTGGCCTCAGGGCTGAGTTTCCATGGGGGCACAAATGGCGGTCAACGCTCGCGCTCTTCGAATTAGAACACTGTACAGGGATGAAGCCGCCCAAGTTGAGCTGACAAGTAAAAGGGATGTGGTACAAGTCCCTGCCTCCTCCACAGTGGAGAACTCCACCAGGGCGTGGACTTTGTTGGAGTTTGTGACGATGAGGTCGAGTCCTGACGAAGCTGCGGCGCCCGGCGCCGCGGCCATGCCTGGGTGCCGCACCCGCACTGTCCGCCAGGGTCCAGGCGCCCATTACAGCGGGATCAGGTTCCCGTGACATGAGGTTAAGGTGCCCATTGCAGGGGGTCGGGTGCCCATTGTAGGGGGTCGGGTGCCCATTATAGTGGGTCAGGTGCCCATTACAGGGGGTCCAGGTGCCCATCAAAGGGGGGCCTACCATGAGCACCTGCCCGGCGCATGCAAACTGTTTGCTGACGCTATCGATGGTGGGGTTATCCGTTCCCAAGTTCTCCGCCACAATCGTGCGCGTCTGCACCTCCTGTCAGAGGCTGACACTTGTCCACTTCTCAGCTCAACCTGAGCCGGTCTCGTCACTCAAATCGCCCAACGTAACCAGCAAAAAGTGCTCACGTCAAGCCGAAAAGTGGACGAGTGTGAGTCCCTGCCTCCTCCAGGTCGAACGTGGGTAATGCCGCCACCCGCCGCACCCGCAAGGTTTCCTCGTCCACTACCAGAGCCTCCGAGCGCGCGAGGATAGGCAGCAGCGCTGGCAGCGGGTTCTTCTTCATAAGCTGCTTCCAGAGGCTTACACTTGTCCACTTTTCAGCTCAGCGTAAGACCTTTAATGGAATGCGTTGAGTGTATTCAGTAACGAAAATGGCTCCAGTTGAGCTGAGAAGTGGACGAATGTAAGCCCCTACCTGTTTCATGCGGTTGAAGGAGGCAATAACGCTGAGGTTTACCCACCCCTCCTCGTTGGCCTTGACCTTCTTTATCAGGAACGCGTCCGTCGGCAGGTTGGCGTCGCTGAAGTAAAACTCCACCTAAGCCCAGGGCCGCGCACGAATACACGAGTGTTCCAACGGCAGCTCAGCGGCAACTCGGGGCACTGGGGATGAGGCGATAATTTTGAGGGCCGTACATGATTACACGAGTTCGCTTGTCTGCTCGACGGAAGCATCCTCGAGGTACTGTGTGTGACGGCTTAGCTGAGCAGGAAAGTCAACGCCCTGTCAGCTCTCCCTGGGGCACCTCAACTTAAGCACCTTGAGGTGCCAAGTCTCAAGTGGGGAACACACTGGTGGTTTCTTGGACAACACCAATCTTGACACTGGTGACGGCTTGACTGGCTCGCTCTCTCCTCTCCTCTCTCCATCTCTCCTCTATCCTGCCTCCGTTATGTCCTCTCTCTCCTTTATATCACCCCTTCCCTCTCTCCTCTCTCCCCTGCCTCTATCCGCGATCACAAAAGGCCGGATACACGATTGCTCTGAGAACGAGTCAGGAACGGGGACAACACTGGGACAACCGTTAGACCCTGCCTGCGTCAGGATCTTGTCCTGCTGCTCCTGCGTCAGCTCCTTCGGCGGCGCGGGCTCCTTCTTGGAGCTACCGAACTCCGTCGGAAGCCCCAGGCTCTCGGCGCTGTCCGCGCCTGCACCTGCCGCCACCTCGGCACCTCCACCTGCTCCCGAGTTTTGCGTTTGATCTACTGTGGAGGAAGAGGCCGGCTCGGCGCCGCCCTGGCCCAGGCTGAGGTCGCCGATGGGCGGTACTTCCATCGTGGGATCGGTAGCCGCCATATCGTCCGTGGAGCTTTGCTCGTGGGGACGCGCGGTAGCGGAGTGGCAGCGGGATGCGATTGAGTTGAAAGAGGACCGTTAGCGCGCAGCGGAGCACGCTCGGCCGGTCGGACCATTGTTGTCCGCACGCACGACGTCAACCGCACACTTCGCGCGGTCGCTCGGTCACATTCTAACCGCACCCACCCCCTTACCGCGCACCTACGATGGCTCCCAAGCGCGCCGCCGCCGGTGCGCCCCCCGCCACGAACGAATGGGTGGCACATCGACCTAGCGGCTCGCTCATTTCACGCGTGTATAGGCGCCGATTGCGAAACCATCCAACACACAAAAATGGCGGTAGAGTCGGCGGCTCCTGCTGTCCCTGATGCCCGCTGACCGGTGTCGCGCGCGCCCCAATCGGCCGTTCAACACTCACCCGCACTTCACACACAGATACAAGTGCCACGAGGAGCCTGCTGTCTCTGTTCGAAGTGACCTCCCAAGGGTACGACTACAAAGGACTGTTTGGCTGAGCCGGTATCCAAGAAATTCGAGTGGATACGAACGAGGCACCTTCAAAACACAAAACCATCGCTAACCTCGCGGCGTATGCCATGTCCCAACTGCTCAACCGCCGCCGCGTCAAACCGTTTACAAGTAGTGTACTCGTGTGCCCCCCTCGCCAATATGCGCTCATGGTGTACCAGTGTACCCCCCTCGCGCCAGCCCCGGTGTCACCAGCGTCGTCAGTCTACGAGCTCATGATGTCAACCTGTGGTGTACCATCCATCGCTGACCCCGCGATGTACTTCGTCTGCCCGCCGCTGCAGTTGCCGCCGCGCCCGCGGCGAAAAAGCCCAAGGCCGCCGCCGCCGCCACCGCGCCCGCCGACCGCAAGGCGCAGGATGCGGCGGACAAGAAGGCGTTCCTCGTGGTGTTCCAGCAGCTGCACAAGGAACTGGTGAAGGCCGAGAAAGATGACAAGCAGGCAGGGCGGTGACTGTTTGCTCATAGTGTACCGGTGCACCCGTCCATCCACACTCGCAGCAAGGGCATCCTCCTGCTTGTACACTATGACCTTGCGCAAACAGTGAGGTTGAGCTGGAGCACACAAGAGTGCAAGGCTGTGCCACCAGGTGAAAATTGCCATCGATTGGATCGAAAAGATGGTTGAGTACAATGTGCCGCACGGCAAACTCAACCGCGGCCTGGCTGTGGTGGACGGCATGCGCGCTCTCATGCCCGCCGGTAGGGGGTCAGGTGCCCAGTGTAGGGGGGTCAGGTGCCCGGTGTAGGGGGGTCAGGTGCCCGGTTCCCGGTGCAGGGGGAACAAATGCGTGTTAATGACATGGCAGGTAACAAAGATGACGTGTTGATGAAGTGGCGGGTAATGTTGATGACGTGGCAGGGAATATTCGCTCGTCTCTACCTGCCGGCGTCCCCAAGAATTTGATGTTCCAGGCGCAGGTAGTAGGGTGGTGCATCGAGTGGCTGCAGGCGTCATTCCTGGTGTGGGATGACATCATGGACGAGTCTGTGACGCGGCGCGGGCAGCCGTGCTGGTACAAGGCAGGGGTGGTATTGGGAACAAGCACCGGACCGACATTGAATCTGCACCTCCTCCTCAAGGCGTCTGCAGGAGCATTCACCCGGAAGGCAAGTCATGCGGGCACTGTTCCGATGTTCGGTCGAGTGCTTGTTCTCGATGATCCTCACACGTGGCGGCGGGGGTGGACATGAACGCCATCAACGACGGCCTGGTACTGGAGTGCCAGATCTACACCATGCTCAAGCGCCACTGCAAGGCATGGCTACCCACATCGATCCCCTGTACTGGATGCCACTAACACGTGTGAGTATCTCCTGCCCATCGTGGCAGTGGCGTTGGGGGGTGCATGGGGGGACGGCGGCGCGTGCCAGAAGAGTGAAGGATGCGCTCTACAACGAAGCCATACCCTGACTGCCATGAGACAATTTTGAGCGGCGGCCTTAGCACGAGAGCCTGGGGTGCTACGCGGACCTGCTGGAGATGTTCCACGACGTGACGTACCGCACGGCAGGGGCTTACCCTCGTTCCCACTTCAGCTCAACTTCAGCTCGTCTTGTTCGTCATAACCCAACTTTACATGTAGAGGTGTCCCGAAGGTGCTCAAGTTAGGCTTGAACCTGAAGGAGTGTAAGGCCCTGCCGCACGGCCAGCGGGCAGCTCATCGACCTCATCACGGCGCCCATCGGCGTGGTGGACTTGTCCAAGTACACAATGGAGGCAGGGACTGCTGCATGATGCTCGCCACGTCATAGGATGACATTTGACTCAAGAGGCGAGGGTTTGATGTGCGTGTCATGACGTGGCGAGCACTATCCATCAGTCCCTACACGGAGGCGTACATGCGCATCGTGACGTACAAGACGTCCTTCTACACCTTCTACCTCCCCGCCGCCTCCGCCATGCGCCTCGCCGGCATCACAGATAGGGCTTGATAGATATTGATCGCCACGTTATAGCATGCCGCTTAACTCAAATAACGAAGGTTCACCATGCGTGTCGACGACATTGTAGGCAATGGGTTTAGGGTTTAGGCCATGGATCTGGCGGATATTGCAATTGCTCGTCACTTCATATTACATTGTTTGACTCAATGATGGGCGTCCACAACGCGTTGGTTGACGTGGCGAGCAATATATGTCAGGCCTTGATCACAGACGAAAAGGCTTACAAGAAGGCGGATGAGATCTGCCAGCTACTGGGGCAGTTCTTCCAGATCCAGGACGACTACCTTGACTGCTACGGTGACCCGAAGGTGATCGGCAAGATCGGCACGGACATTATGGTGGGGCACTGCAGGTTGACTACCCTAAACCCTAGACCCCAAACCCTGAACCCTAACCCCTAAACCCTAAACCCTAAACACTAAACCCTAAACCTTATCAAACGCATGTTGAAAGCGCCTATGGTTGCAGCGACTGAAGCTACAATATGATGCACTGCTTTCAAACTCTGCTTTCAAATTCAACTTGCGCCGCTACATCGTGGACAACAAGTGCGGGTGGTTGGTGGTGCAGGCGCTGAAGAAGTGCGACGCCAAGCAGAAGAAGGTCCGTGCACTGTATCCCGAAGCCAATGATCTAGGCCAAATACGTCTTGAACCCATCAACTTGAACCTGCCACCCTATCAACCTCACACCTTCAAACATAATTCCTCAACCCCGTTGACTGAAACCATATTATTACCCTATTAACCTCACGCCCATACCCTAAACCCTAAACCCATCAACTGACACCTACCACCCTATCAACACGAGTTGCCAGGTGATCGAGGCCAATTACGGCAAGAAGGACCCGGCGTGCGAGAAGAAGATCAAGGTAGGGGGTCTATTGAGAGCAAGCTCTCAAACGACGTTGAATCGCTCATAAACTGAAATCGAGCCGTTTGACAGGGCGAGGGATTTTGCTCATATGATGGTCTGGGGGTCGCCTGGCCACCACGAACCGAGCCTGCGTCTGTGTGAGCATTGATCGTTGATGTGAGTCATGCTCTGATATCGGTCGAGTGCGTGTTCTCAATTACCCTACATCAAGGCGCTGTACATCCAACTGGACTTGGAGTCGACGTACAAGGCGTACGAGGAGGAGTCGTATAAGAAGCTGAGCTCGGTCATCTCGGGGCAGAAGGTGCTGCCGGCCGCGCTCTTCGGTGA
>Ga0307489_10000978_pt1 | contig 18382 bp, 33 predicted proteins | sample SB12metaG_FD_202247 | JGI IMG/M metagenome (GOLD analysis project Ga0307489, IMG submission 202247) | Sea-ice brine microbial communities from Beaufort Sea near Barrow, Alaska, United States - SB 1.2 | ecosystem: Environmental > Aquatic > Marine > Coastal | place: USA: Alaska | collected...
GGGCCTCCCAAACATTTTGCTTGCCACACAGCTGTAGGGTGGGGTCGTTTCGTGTCGAGAGAGACGCGTCAGGGTGTATGAAGAGGCACCAGGCTCCCCTCCCGCCTTGGCCCCTCTTATTGATGCGTGTCGATGACGTGGTGGCGGGCACTATCTGCTCGCCCCCCTACCTCCTGCACCTCGTGGTAGCAGTCGGCGTAGAAGAAGAATGCGTGCATGTCCTGCTTCGCGGCGCCGCCCTGCTGGCTGAACGTCAGCTTGAGCCCCACAGAGTAGCTGCGCAAGTTGAAATTGAAGGCAAACGTTGAAAGCAGTCTGTGGTATTCTAGTTTAAAAAAGCGGTGCAACCATATGCGCTTTCATCACGGGTTTTGATGCGGTCAACCTGCACCGCCCTACCGTGGAGGAGGAGGCGCCGGTTCCAGCTCCAGAGGCAGAGGTGGAGCCGGCGCCGGTGAGGTCGGCCGGATGGGACACGGTGAGCTCGCCGCCCTGGAAGACTGAGGGGAGCTGGATGACCAGCGTGCCGAAGCACCCGTCCGTGCAGCAGGGTCGATGATAACAAGCGCTGGAACCATGATCAGATCATGATATATAAACCCACCTGCATGGTGAGTGTTCACTCAGGCGCGTGACTCGCACGTTTCTTCGGAACACAACGTCGGTCGAATGATGCTTGTTCTCGAAAACCACCATACCAGGCGCTCGTTGTCGCGGTGGCGGCGGAAGAAGCACCACTCCTCGTAGAGCAGCAACTTGTAGAGGTCGGCCTGGATGGAGGCCCACTGCTCGCACCCCAGCGTGGCGGTCATCCAGTAGAGACCACACACAACGCACATTTTATACTGGCGGTAGACACCAGAATTGCACACATAAATCGCATTGCACGGCGGAGCACTTCCTTTGGACAATATGTAGTGGGACGAGTTTTCTGACTGCCCCCCGAAGTATACCATGGTGTACCGGGTACACTTTCAACACGGGCACTGCGAGTTTCCTCTTTCCCAGTGAACCCTACCACTTGTTTGAGCAGCGGCGCCATGACGCGCTCCTGCCACGCGGCGCCGTTGTCGATGCTGAAGTCGTCGGGCAGCAGGTGCCAGCACCGCCGCACGGACAGCTCCACGACCGCCTTGTCGCCTTTGCCCACGCACGCGCGGCTCGACGCCTGGCGAACAGGCGGCGGGATAACAAAACGATGGTCATTGTTGGGGTTTCGCGGCAGAGAGGAAGAGAGAGACGCGTCAACGTGTATGAGCAGGCACCATGCTTTCGCCTTGGCCCCGGGGGTTTTGCGGCAAACACAGTACATGGTTTTTGAATTTGGTTATTATTGGGTTATTAGGTGAAACTTTAGGCACGCGCGAAAGACGCGGTGGCGTAAGTGCTCAGCACGGGGGACGGGGCCTGCCTCCACGAGAGCCTGGTATTGAGCGCTGGACTTCGTCAGGGGCAGTCGCAGTGTCTCGCGCGCGCCGGCCCCGTTGTGGAAGCTCAGTATGGGCACGGGGGCTGCGCGGGGGAGCGGGCAGTGCCCCGCGAAGCAGGGGCGTCCACTCGTCCACTTATCAGCTAAATCTGTGCCGCTTTCGTCACTGAGAGCGATACAGACAGACGAGACAGCGTGTATCAGGAGGCACCAGGGTTCCGCCTTGGCCTCTGACAGACTGACGGCAACCAGCGTATCTCACACAAAGTGCTTACGTTGAGCCGAACAGGGAACGAGTGAGGACGAAAAGCCCCTGCCGCGAAGTCCCCGACTGCGGTTAGGTGTTGGAGGAGGTCGCGCAGTTTGCGGCGCGCGTTGGTCGGTAGCCGCGGCGCCGCAGCGGCATCCGCGGCTTGTGCAGCCAGGTGGGCGGCGTCGGAGTCGGGATCGGAGTCGGACATGGAGTATTGGGGGTTTGCTTGATGCCGTACGGGAGCCTGCGGGCGGGTAGGTGGTGTGAGCGGCGGGTGGTTTTTTGTGAGCCTGACCAATTTAGCGGCAAATCATCAGGTATGATCGCGGCGTCGGCCTCGGCCAGCTGGGTTGATGGGTCGGTTGGACAATGCGCCGGCCTGACATTATGTCGACGCTCTGCCAGTCGGCCAGTGCGAGTACGGTTGCAGAAAGCCTATCATCCCTTTGGCCGTGCACTCTCGGAGCGAGTGACTCATCCACGCACCCCCACTTCAACGCGCCCGCCCGCCGTCCCGGAGCCACACGCATGTCGGACCTCCAGAACGTGGCCGAGGTCGTTGTCATCGGCGTCATCGGCCTCGGCATGTGCGTCGAGCTCGCGTTCCTGTTCGCCGCCCTGTTCAAGTCTGACAAGAAGCCAGCAAGCCACCCGTGCTCAAGTCATCCAGGTCGAGGTAGCTCCGAACCCGCCCCCGCCCCCGCCCCCGGACCCGCCCCCGCCGCCGCCCGCCCCGCTCCCGCCCTCGCCACCCCACCCACCCCCGCTCCCGCCCCCACCCCCGCTCCCGCCCCCACCCCCGCCCCGCCCACCCAGGCCCCCACGTCCGCCGCCCCACCCGCCGCTCCACCCGCTTCTCCTCCCGCTGCCCCACCCGCCCCCGCCGCACCTGTGTCGCCGCCGCTCGAGCCGCCCGTGGCGGCGGACCACATGGGTAGCGCCGCCGAGGACGACAACGCCCCGCTTCTCGACCTGCTCGAGAGGTTCCCATTCCCTGGCGATGCTGCGGTGGCGCGGGAGACGACTGCCCGTGGTAGGCCGGTGCAGGTTGACGATATCAAAACCCGTGTTGAAAGCGCGTATGGTTTCAGCGCTTGAAGCCACAATATGATTACGCGCTTTTAAACTTTGCTTTCAATGTCAACTTGCGCCGCTACACCGTGGCATCAGTCCACGAAAACATAAGCGAGCTTTGGCGCGCACCCGGGGGTGATGCGGTGGGCCTGGGCGAACGGGTGCCCGCTGCCCTGATGAGCACTGCGTGGGACACACACGGCGAATGGGACCCAGCCGTGGTGCAGTGGGTGCGGGAGCGCTGTGTATAGAGGGTGTGTAGGGGGTGTATAGGGGGTGTATAGGGGGTGTAGGGGGTGTATAGGGGGTGTGTAGGGGGTGTATAGGGGGTGTATAGGGGGTGTACAGGGGGTGTATAGAAGGCGCCAGCTGGAGCTGATCGCCGCGCCGCTCCGGCAGACTGCATGCAGACGCCGCATCGCGGGCCATTCTCTCCGGCCCTGACGAATGATGACGACTCCAATCTGATAAGCACAATCTAAACAGCTGCGTCTATTACGCTGTACACACATCACAAAGCCTACACACTTACATCATGCAAGACCCCGCTATCCCGGCTCATCCGCTTGCGATGCCGGTTCATTCCATTTTAGTCATCATCGTGAACTTTGAGTACGAGCATACTTCCCCATCGTCTTCATTAACTGGCGACTAAGTCGGCATCGTAGCCAGTGCCTCCCGACGGCGCATGCGCATCCAAAAACAGATCGTGGCTGTTAAATAGTCGTCACACATTGATGTCGTGGCGACTGCGCAACCATGGTATAGTTGTGAATGCATTGAGTTGCTCCAAAACGACACGCTCATTGAGTCCCAAGGCGCTCACAAGGTGCGCAGTAAACCAACCCCATGAAGGAGAACCGGTATGGAGTGGTGATGCAGGTATATGCACAGGCAAGTTTCTGCATAACGAGGTTTCTTTCACGTTTTTATTTCATCTTTCTTCTCATATCGAGCCCTAAGGCGCTCACATGGTGAGCATTAACTATCCCCATCCGCCACTTCAAGATCTGGGTGTGATATACACATTGCTGTCGGACGGTTGCTAGGTCTCACGACAAGCGCACTGAACTGGCGCGCGGTTTTATTCGGTTACTTGTATACGTTCGAGGCCATGCCTCTCTCCACTCCTCCTCTCCTCCCCTTCCCCATATCTCGGGTGCCCACGCCACTCAACCAGTGACGGTGCCCCCCACCCCATCCCCACCGCACCGATATACTCACGGCGACAACATTATGTAATCGCCCTAAGCCAACGGGGCGGTCCCCACGCAGTCCGCACTCATTCAACATACCGCGATGTATTATTATCTTAGTCAGCCAAACATGCGGACGGCGGACCACGGTCTGCGGACCGTTTATGCCTTGCCGGCGAACATGGCGGCGAGCGGGTTGGTCTGCTCCTTCTCGTCCATGCCGACCAGCAGGGCCCGACACGGCGTTCCCTTTTCAGCTCAACCTGACTGTTCGCTCATAGTGTAGCTTGAGCTAGACAAGGAATGAGTGTCAGTCCAGCGAGAAATGAGGAGGAGGCGAGTGTGTGCGGGTACAGGTGCACTGGTGTACGATGACCAAACAAAATAGTCAGGCAACGAGTGGCCAGGCCAAGAAGGAAGACGCTGCACTTATGCCGCCAGGCCAGGCAGCAGGATGCTGACCCAAAACAACGAAGACCCTAAACCCCCAAAAGAAACCCTAAACCATAAACACAACTTGATAACCCCCAGGAAGCTTGCAAAGTAAGCCAGAAAGGGGACGGGTGGCTGGACCAGAGAGGAGGATGCAGCGAGCGTGTGGTGCGTACCTTATGAACCAACAGCCAGGGAACGAGGGAGTCAGAACCCTAAACCCTAAAACACTACACCCTGGAACGAGTGTGAAACGCCAACGCCAGGGAGGAGGATGGTGGGAGTGTGTGCAGGTACACCGGTACACTATGAGCAAGCAATGAGTCGCCCTGCCGACGAGGAGGGCGGAGGCGTCGAACATCTCCGCGGCCTTGAGCATGTCGCCTTCCGACAGGGCCTTGCAGTCATCCCCTTTTTCAGCTTAACTTCAGCCCACCTGTCACTGACAATGCACCTGAAACCAACCAAAGATGCTCAAGTTAAGCTCAGCAGGGCGGAGTGAGCGGCCCTGCCGGCCTCCTTGGACGTCTTGTTGTCGAACGCCATGGTGCGGTCGCTATTGTTCCAGTAGTTCTCCCACAGCTGGTCGCCGCCGCCCTTCCATGCCCAGTACGCACCCAAGTTGTAGGGCCTGGCGGATATCGCTTGCCACGTCATAGGGTGCCATTTGACTCGAAAGACGAGGGATGAACATGCGCTGAAGGATGTGGTAGGGCCTGGTATATTGCTCGTCACGTCATAGGGTGCAGTTTGACTTGAGAGACGAGGGTTCAAAGTGCTTTGGAGGGTTTAAAGTGAGTTGGATGACGTGGCGAGGAATATCCGCCAGGCCCTACCGAGTTGTTGTAGCTGGGCTCGCACACCACGGAGGCCAGGCGCAGGCCCGCCTCCTCTTGCGAGACGTACCCCTTGGTGATGTACTTCTGGATGAGCGGGAAGAGGAAGCGGAAGGTGGGCGTGTGGTTGCGGAACAGCGGTGTGTCCGCAATGCACCCGGGGTACATCGACGTGAACGTCACGCCCGGAAGCCAGGGCCACGCCAATCGTTCCCTTTCCTGCTTAACTTCAGCACTGTTGAGACCTGTGAGGGATACGTGACACACGCGAGGTCAGGGACAAAACGGCTCGAGAAAGAGTGAGAGAGACGCTTCCGCGTGTAAAAGGAGGCATCAGGCTTTCGCCCTGGCCCCCGCGTCAAAACAGCTACACTTGCGCCGGGAGAGAGAAGGATAGGCAACGGCCCTACCGTGGACTCGTGGAAGCGGTTGTGCATCTCCTTCACCGTCAGGATGTTGCACAGCTTGGCGTCCTTATACCAGGGGCTTACACTTGTACATTTTCCAGCTCAACGCAAGCACTTTTCGTGGAATATGTCGGGTGGTTTCAAGGAGCTTCAGGGACAAAAACGGTCAGGTTGAGCTTACTTGTGTACGAGTGGAAGGCTATGCCTTGTACGCCTTGGGCCCGATGAAGCGGTCGCCGTCAATCATCGCCATGCTGTCCTTGTCACCGTCCTTGAAGCAGGGGCTTACATTCGTCCACTTTTCGGCTTAACTCAAGCGCTTTCTGCGGGACAGGGCGTACATTTAGGGGTTGTGTAGGGGGGGTGTAGGGTGTGTTAGGGGGTATTAGGGGGTGTCTAGTGTGCATTCTGTGTCAGAAGCGGCTCAGGTTGGGCTGAAAAGTGGAGAAGTGTGAGACCCTACCTTGAAGCCGCCCATGAGGCCGCTCATGTCACCGAGGGCGGCGCGCGGCGGCACCTGTCCGGCCAGCGTGTTGGTGTTGGCGGTGACCGACCCCACGATGGTCAGCCGCTTGTCGATTCCCATGTCCGCACCCTTCATTTAGCGCCGCAAATTGAAATTCAAAGCAAAACTTGAACCCAGTTCATCATTGGCTAGCTTCAAGAGCTGAAAAAAATAAGCGCAGTCAAACTGCGGTCGATCTGGGGTCAAACCGGGGTCAAGCTGGGGTCAAGCTAGTGTCAAGCTGGGTCAAGCTTGGGTCAAGATGGGGTCAAGCTGGGTTCAAGCTGGGGTCAAGCTGGGGTCAACCTGCATCGCCCTACCTTCACCAGGTCGGGCAGCAGGATGTTGGCCAGCAGGAAGTGGCCGAGGTGCGTGACGCCCACGCACTCCTCGAACCAGGGACTTACACTCCACCACTTCATGTTCAGCTCAACATAAGCACATTTCGTGGGATACGCTGGGTGGCGTCAAGTCTGTGAGTGACGAAAGAGGCTCAGGTTGAGCTGAAAAGTGGAGGAATGTAACGCCCTACCTCGAAGCCGTCCTTGGTGAAGGTTGGATACACCGCGTTGGGGAAGTAGATGGCGGCGTTGCAGATCAGCGCCTGGAGGTAGGGCAGTTGCACCGGATAGCTTAATTACCAATCACTGCAACACCCTTGCACCCGTGATCTTCACACTGAGAGGGGTGGCCATGCTGCTCACCGAAAAGCAAGCGATACACTATGGGGGCTATGAGATGGGGGCGGTGAGACGGATCAGCCCTCAGTTCTCAGGCCTACCTGGAAGTTCTTGGCATACTTGGAGGAGCGGAACGCCTTGGCGAACTTGCGGACGTTGGCCAGCTCGCCCAGCTCCAGCTCCATCTCGCAGGGCCGGGAAGATATCGCTCCCCTCGTCATAGGAGGCCAAGTGGGGATCACGCTAACAGGGTCTCACAGAGCCTCACAAAAACGTGGTAGATTTCGCTCGCCACGTCATGGGGTGCGAGGTGTTGATAACGCTTACAAGGCCTCGCGATGCCTGGCAGATATCGCTCGCCACGTCATAGGAGGTAGATGCCAATACCAAAGAAACAAGGGTTCGAGACGCATTGGATGACGTAGCGGGTGACATTTGGTGTCCCTACCATGATGGAGTAGGAGTCCTTGGCGAAGCCCTGCTCGGCGGCAACGCGCTCCGCCTTGGCCACGTCGCGCACCGCCATGATCACGTGGTAGTCGCCGCGCTCCTCCACGCAGGGCCCGTCCACATACCCTGCGCCGCGTCAACTCTGGGGAGGAACCATAAAGCTCGAGGACAGCTGTGCGTAGCGGAGATGGATGGGATATTGACAGCCGTCAGCCACGTTCTCATCAGTCGTATGATATCGAGCCTGAGTTGAGTGCAAAACACAGCTGTGCACCACGCTTCAACACTCCAAGCCCCCGTCTCTTGAGTGAAATGGCAGCCCGTGACAGGTGGCTAACAAATTTACCAACCCTACCACCAGCGCCTTGGTGGTGTACAAACCCAGGCCGGAGGAGGCGCCGGTCACGATGGCGGTCTTCTTGCCGGACGCGGCGGCGGTCACGCTGAAGGTCGCCTTAGGCGTGACCTGCGCGAGCGGCGGCGGAGGGCGGGGGCGGGGGTTGTCAGGCGCTTGAACGTGGGCGATCGGGCCTGTGGCTGTCGGTAATCAAGGTAAACACAATATCGGATTTTGCCACGTTATCTATTTAATCATCAATCGTGGTTGGAGTCAAGGACAACGCGTGCCGCGGGGGAGGGGGAATATGGAAACCCCGCGAGCTGCGAGTATCGGCGCAAAACATCGGCGAGCGATGTGTGTGGGGGGCGCGGACGTTTCGCGCCGCCGCTGTGGTCCTGGGTTCTCGCGTGTGTCGGGGAACAGCGCCACGAGGGGAATTGCGGCAGCAACGGTGTGGCTTGTTCCGAACAACGGAGAAGGCACACCGCCGGCGATGAGACGACGGAAACTCCACGAATAGGACGGGTGGGCGCAGAACGCCCGTCGCGACGATATACGCACGGAGGCGCCGACGCCGCGCCGCCGCTTTGCGCTGACGTGGCAAGGATTACTCACCACGGCTGCGGCACGGCTGCGGATGGGGGCCGAAATGTTCTTGCGCGCGGAGAGCTTGGAAGCCTTAACGGCGGGCGCCGCAGCGCAGGGTGCGGAGGCGAGCATGGAGGCGGACATCTTCGAAGCAGTGACGTGGGGTGCGGTGATGCACGTGTGCGGCGTGAATGGCCGTGCAGGCGCGTCACTTGCGGAAAAACAATCCTCGCAGCAACACAGCAAGCGATCTTTGATTGTATTGATCCAAAAACCACGACGCGATCTTGCTTCAGATCTGGATATTTATGCGGTTGATTTAGACCTCCATTCTCGAGTCAAAACCTAGCTTCCGCGGCGGAGGATCTGTGGCACGGTAGTTACCGGTCCGCCAACCGTGCCACGTGTGCAAACAGAATATCTCCTCATCCACGGTAACGCCCTACCACGAAACGGTCAGTGACTCGCGCGGACCATTATGCTTGGAGGTGGACTCTTGATGAAACGAGGAAGAATATAAGCTCTAGCTACGCGTGCCCTGTGCTGGCGGGTGCACGGTGAATGAATCGACTATCATACGAGTAAACAGAGAGGTAAATCAGCAAATCGTGCTCATATCTAAAGAGAAGGACAAACATTATCGTGCGCATGTCTGAGAAACAGCACATGGTCAGCGTTGCAGGAGCACGAGCGACGTCACCAGCACCCACCGCCCGGCACGCGTGGTCCGCATCACACCAGCACGCCGTCCACGCCCCATATCATGACGTCCGCGTCACATCAAAGCTGCGCATATACCCGGCGCGGCCGGGCGGGCGCCGCGCGGGCGACATCTACCGCTTATCGCACGCCGCCGAGCCGTCTCCGCTGCCACCGCCGCGACTACTAGCACATCCGCCGCCACCGCCGCCGCCGCCGCCACCACCGCCGGAGCCGCAGCCAGGACCACTGTCACTGCGACCGCCGCCGCCGCCGCCGCCACCAATACGTCGTCCGCGTCACAAGAGCACGAGGAAGAGTGAGATGTTAGCCGTGAGCAGCACGGGCGCCAGGGCGTACTGCCAGAACAGGCAGGCGCCGATGCCGCCCGCCGCCGCCGGGCTGCCGTACATCAGAGCCATTCACTCCTCCAGTTTTCAGCTCAACGGAAGCATTTTTTTAGGGACACGTTGGGTGCTTACAGTGTACCAAACGGCTCAGGTTGAGCTTGGAACTGGACGAGTGGACGGTGTTGATGCTTGTCCACATTTCGAGTTAACATGCGCACTTTTTGTGGGATACGTTGAGTGGTTTTAGTGGATTTCAGTGACGAACTCGGCTCAGGTTGAGGTGAACAGTAGAGGAGTGTCCCGCCCCTGCCGTACATCTGCACCTGCAGCATCATGTTATTGGCGGTGGGCATCGCGCCCTCGATCAGAAACGTGAGCCAGAAGGCGGGGCTGACGGGCACCGCGGAGGCCGGCAGCGCGGCTCGCAGCGCCAGGAATATCCCCTTGGTGTAGCGGCGCAAGTTGAAGTTGAGCAAAACTCGAAGGCGATTCAACATATTGTAGCTTCAAGCGCAGAGACCATAGGCGCTTTCAAGACGGGTTTTGATACGATCAACCTACACCGCCATACCACGTTATAAAGCGGCATGACCCCCAGGCGCAGCAACGCAATGGACAGCGCGGTGCGCTTGTCCACCAGCGAGGAGGGACTCATGGATGGTGCTCGCCACGTCATCAAGCGAATTTTCAGCCCCGACTTAGGTACTGATGGATAGTGCTCGCCACGTTATCAAACGCAATTTCAGCCCTCGCTTCTTCAATTACATGGCAGCCCATGACGTGGCGAGCACTATCCATCAGTCCCTGCCAACGAGTGGTCCGGGCCGTGCGCCAGGGAGGCGCCCAGGATGATGATGACTACGGGGATGGCCGCGCCGGAGATGATGGTTGCGCAGTCTCCGAATATATACAACACGCCGCCGGGAAGGGCCTGGCAGATATTGCTCGCCGCGTCATAGGGTGCCATTCACTAACGTCTATCGAGCCCAAAGGCGCTACACGTGGTAAGCATCAACCCCTCTGCCAGTTAAGCAGACACACCCCAGGGTATGCAAGGTTTAGGCCTGGCAGATATTGCTCGTCATAGGGTGCACCATGTAACTCCATCAACAAGGGCTCAAAACGCATGGAACGGCATGGCGAGCAACATCTGCCTGGCCCTACCGGAGGTGTCGAACAATGCGGCTCTGATCGGCGGAATGACGCCGACGAAGATGCCGAGAAGAGACGCCATCACGTTGGCGTTCATTGCGGGCGCTAATGCCGTGGCCATGCGCCGCAGCAACGGCGGCTTCTGTTGTCTTTGATGCCGCTGCTGCTGTTGCTGATTTGGTGATTTCAGTAACCCCTCCATGTCGTTGTAAATCTCCCCCTCCAAAGGAGCGCTGTCCCCGGGCCCTGCCCCCGCCTCCGCCCCCGCTTCAGCACCTGCCCACGCCCCCGACCCCATCCCCGCCCCCGGCCCCTCCGCACCAACGCGAACATCCGCGACCGAGATCTCGACACCTGTGAGCTCTATGCCGCTGCCGCTGCTGCCTCCGCCGCCGCCGCTGATCTTCCCTCCCTCCCACGCGGCCGCCTTCACCCCGCCACCCCCACTCCCGCCCCCACCCACCCACGCACCTTCACCCTCAACCCCGCCCCCACCCCCACCGCCCTCCGCCTGGTACTCCCCGTCCCCCGTCTCCTCCATCTTCATCAACATGGGACCCACCGACCACATCAGAATGGTCAGCGTGGTCATGTACGCGCCGAGGTACAAGATGGCATCGCCATGGCAACAGGGTCATTCAGAACAAGCACTCGACCGAGATCGGAGCATGACTTAACTTGAGTGTAACTGCTCATGCAGACACGCGAGCGAGGAAAAGGAGGAGGAGGAGGAGGAGAGTCAACGTGGGTCGAGTGCTTGTTCTCAATAACCCCCCTGCCTGGTCCTCCTCGGTGAATGTCACGCGCCCCACCTTGCCGGCGGACACCACGCCACTGATGAGCACCACGGGCAGCGCCAGGGAGTTGCCGAACGCCGCGGCGGCCAGCGTGGGGCCCTTGAACTCCGCGGGCACCTTGAGCACGCGCACGACAGCGGCGCCGCACAGCGCCCCCATGGTGATGTTGCTGACGGCCGCCAGCGGCAGCAGCCACACGTGCCGCAGGTGGTCCAGGGTCTAGGGCCTGACAGATCATGCTCGCCTCGTCACCCAACGCACTTTGACACCTCATTTTGTGAATGAAGGTCCATCCTTTGACGTGGCGAGCACTATTTGTCAGGCCCTACCAAGGTCACGCTCTTGCCCAGTGCCACGAAAAGCAGGCACGGCAGGAACACCAGGCCATTCACCCGCGCCCAGGGGCGTACACTCGTCCACTTTTTGGCGTGACGTCAGCACTTCTCGTGGGATGCGTTGGGTGTATGGGGTGGTTTCAGTAACAAGAGCGGCTCAGAATCAGCTGATAAGTGGACGAGTGAAAGCCCCTGCCCGCGCCAGCGCCTTGGCCGTCCGCGCGTCCAATATACCCGCGCGCCGTGCGCGAGGGCCCGGCAGACATTGCGGGTTCGCTGATATTGCGAGGACACTGCGCTGATATTGCGAGGATGTTGCGGCGTATTCTCGCAATATCGCGAGGACACTGCGCGAGGATGTTGCTTCGGATGCCATGTAACCCGAGAAACGAGAATTCAAATTGCTTGTGGATGACGTGGCGGGCAACATGTGCTCGGGCCTACCGCGCCCAGCACCCCACCGCGGCGATGATAAACACCTTGAGCACCGCTTTACACGCCACCCAGAAAATCTGCAGCGCCACGGGAGTCCCCATCGCTCTTTCTCCTATCAGGGGGCGCAATGTATATCAGCGCCTCTCGCAGTCCTGTTGGAGTTGTTTGACGCGCTGGCAACTCAGTTGCTCTGGCTCGGCGCCGTCTTCCGGAGAGAACTACAAAGATGATGTGCGACTGGGCAACCCCTTCCTCCCGACGGTTGCGTTGTGTTTCTCTTCCTGCTTTCCTCTCGCCGTTCAGTCGGTGCTGTCGAGGTAACTGGCACCTCAGTTGCTCTGGCGCAGCGCCGCCTCTCGGCAGAGATGGACCGCGCAGTGTACTACCGGGTGCCGTGGACACGGTGGCACGGTAGGCAACCACCGCTGGATTCCGACGTTTGGTTCACTTCCTTTTTCACCGGTCGGCGCTGTGAATGGCAACCCACACCGTGCAGAGCCGCGCCCCAGCGCGCCGCGAAAACCCGGAGACGCTCGCGATGTACGCAGGAGCACGGCAGGGTCGCCTATGGGTTGGGTGCCGCCGTTGTGAGCGCGGAGCCCACAGTGGGTGGGTGTACAAACCAGAGCCGCTAAGCTAACACTTGAATTTCTCCATTTTATTCCACACGTGTCATTGTGTCGTGCCACGTGGCACGTGCAGTCGCGTGGTCGGTCGGTCATATGTGTGGTCGACAGAAGGCGGAGAGCCGAGCGTTTGTTGCCTCGGGACCGTTTCTTGGCCTCGGTAACGGTGCCATCGCGTTGGGCCCGACGAGGGCGCGGCGTCTCACGACATACCCGCGGCACATACCCGTATCCGACCTATCCACGCGCGGTACGACCCGAGCCCCTGCATCCCTCTCGAGCGCCTTCACCGCGCGCGTCTCACCGCCCCCGTTCTCCGCGATCTGCAGCGCGCCTGGCCATCTCCCGCATTGTTTTTCTCGTTCGGACTGACGAGTCGCTCTCACTCGTCATTCACACGCAGGCACCAGCACAGGCGCAATGGCTTACAAGGGCGGCCCTGACCAGACGGTGGTAAGCACCCCTGACGAGCACTTCAGTCACTCGGGATTTCGACGAGCAGCCGGCGACGCACGTGACGGCGCCGCCGCTCCCCCCCCGCATCCGTCCACTCGTTTATTCCGAGGTTCTGTGGAAAAAGACGACCCCACTTTCGCCTCGCTTGCGCCGTCCCACACGTTGTCGAGGGACGCGCCCCGCCCCCGGCCACGCTCCCGCTTCGCCCCATCCTTCACCGCCACGCATACACCCACCACCACACCGCCCCGCCGATGCCCCTCTTATGAGCCCCGGTCCCCCGCCCTCCGCCCATCCACGCACCTCCGCATTGCATTGCACCCACCTCACCCTGACGTTCCCCCTCCCCTGTCGCTCCCCGCAGCGCGACAACGGGACGCTGGACGATTTCGAGCAGCGGAGCCGCAGCATGGGCGGGTCGGACGAGCGCGACCGGCTACTGGAGGAGATGCGGCGGCACACCGAGGCGCTGGCCAAGCAGCGCAAGCACGAGGCAGGGGGGTTATTGACCCTCCTCATCCTTCTCCTCCTCTTAGGCCTCAGTCACCTCCCCCTCCTTCTCCTCCTCTTCTTCTTCCTCCTCCTCCTCCTCCTCCTCCCTCTCATCCTCCTCCCGCGCGCGTCTGTATGAGCCTTCACACTCAACTCAAGTCGTGCTCCAATGTCGGTCGAGTGCTTGCTCTGAATGACCCTGCTGCGAGGACCCGCGCCTGTCCTTCTCCACCCCCGAGTATAAGGCAGGGCTTGCGGGATCATTCCCATGGGAGCGACCTTACTGTTTGATCCTAGTGTACCAGTACTCATGTACACACACGCCGCGCCTTCCTCCCTGTCTTTCTCCACTCCCGAGTACAATCGTAAGTCACGGCTCGGTGATTCATTGTTAGTGGGGACTACCGACCTACCCTTCCTCGTTTCTTGAGGACAGCTGTTGACGCGGCGAGCTCTGAACCGGCGGGCCCTCGCTTGCGGAGTTCTCCCGCAAGTTCACGGAGAACTTCAAGAAGAACTTCAACAAGCCCATCGAGTGGGGGATGGTCAAGCGCTACCCCTGGCAGGGCCGTCCCCTCACTGTTTGCTCATAGTGTACCAGTATATCCATCGAGTGGGGGATGGTCAAGCGCTTCCCCTAGCAGGGCGGCAGTCTATCATAGTATGCCCGCCACGTCATAAAGAATACCCGCGACGAACGTCATACATGATGCCTGCTGCGTTATGTAGGATGCCCGCCACGTCCTATAAGTTGCTCGGCACATCGTAGGGTGAAAGGCTGGTGCCTCCTTACACACAAGGACGTCTCCCCCTCTCTTTAATATACACGCAGATCAGTCTCTCCCAATCTCTCGATCGTGGGGTCAAGGCGAAAGCCTGGTGCCTCCTTAAATGCATCCGCGCTGAAGCGTCTCTCGCTTTCCCACCAGGGGCAGAGCGAGCCACGGTCACTTCTCCTCACCCCACGGGGGCGCAGCCTTTCCACCCTGCGTCCTCCTACTTCGCGAGAGGACGCGGGACAGATGGTTTCGCCAGATCTTACAGAGAGCCCACGTGCTTATAGCCCGGAACGCTATTCACGCGGTCCGGTGCTGTGTTGTGGGTTCCACAGTTCACCGCAACAAACACGAAGGTTCAAGTGCGTCGGCGGAGATGTTGACCCCATGTCACCAGTTTCAATGGACGAGGGTTCAAGTGGGTTGGAGATATATTCTCAATCTCATAAAACGAGGGTTCAAGTGCGTTGGAGATGTGAAACTCAATCTGGTGACTCCTGACACGCGCGGAGGCGTCTCCCTCTCCCCCCAGCCACGTCATCCTCCATTGTAGACCCTCGTTGCACGGGGGCCAGGGCGGATACCGGGGGCCTCCTCGTACACGCGGAAGCGTCTTTCTCTCTAGATCCTCGTTGCTTGAGTTGAGTAGCATCCCATGATGTGGCGACCAGCACTGCCGTGGCCCTGCACTCAGGAGCACGGCGCAGCTGATGCACCTGGACGCGCCTATCGACCCGGACGGCAGGGTCTGACTGTTTGCTCATACGGTACCCACACACACTCGACACCTCCGCAACCTCCTCTGTTCCATAGTGTACCCGCACACACTCGCCTCCTCCTCCTGTACCTCCTGCGACTCATAGTCTACCCGCACACACTCGACGCCTCCGCAACCTCCTATGTTTCACAGTTTACCCACACACACTCGACGCATCCGCAACCTCCTCTGCCTCATAGTGTACCCGAACACACTCGACGCCTCCGCAACCTCCTCTATTTCATAGTGTACCGCACAGTCACACTCGACGCCTCTGCAACCTCCTCTGCTTCATAGTGTACCCGGACACACTCGACGCCTCCGCAACCTCCTCTATGTCATAGTTTACCTGCACACACTCGCCTCCTCCTCCTGTACCTCCTGCGTCTCATAGTATACCCGCGCACACTTGACGCCCCCGCAACCTCCTCTGTGTCACAGTGTACCCGCACACACTCGCCTCCTCCTCCTGTCGCTGTCCCTCCTACGTCTCATAGTGTACCCGCACACACTCGACGCCTCCGCATCCTCCTCTGTGTCACAGTTTACCCGCACACACTAGCCTCCTCCTCCTGTACCTCTTACGTCTCATGGTCTACCCGCACAGTCCCGACGCCTCCTCCTCCCACCAGGTCTTCGCCCTTACCCCCGTGGGTGAACGATACACACCATGAGCAAGCAATCATGTTAAGCTTCACAGTCAACGCATGCCAGGCCCTGACGGTGGGCAACCCGTGGCCGCTGGACGAGAAGGGCGCGCCCATCCTCAAGGAGTAAGACGGCAGTTGCTCTCATAACCGGTCCGAGCGTGCAGTTCTGGGAGGTGCTCGGATGTGTAAATAGTCATCTCGGATAGACTACAAATGTAATCTCAAGATGTTACCCGAGAATTTACTCATGACTACAACGTACACTCGTTCGAACTCTATGGGCGCTGGGGGTGGCGAGGCGCACTAAGGCCGACTCCGCAGACAGACACACATCAATACTGACCACTGTATATTGCGACCTGTGCGCTGCGGCTGCCGCTCAGTAGAAACCCTAAACCCTAAACCCACGTGCAAATAATAATCACCAGTCCCGCGTCTCGTTTGAGTGAGAGGATGGCCGCGGTGGCGGTACCTGCCAACATGAGCGCTACTGTCATCGGAGTGCGGAATTAACCAATATTTAAAACTAAGTTGTCTTTGTATCGCGTCGTGGAGCTGTGCGACAAGCGTGAGCGAGAGAGAGGAGGACGCGTCTGTGTGTATGAGGAGGCTCCAGGCTTCAGCCTTGCCCCCTGTGACGAGCGTGGGCGCCGTGACGGTGAGCGCGTCGTCGGAGTGATGTCGTGTGGTTGGTTCAAAATGTAAATCGATTGTTCGTTTCTTTGCGTTATGGAACTATGTGAGGATGAGGTTGATGCCGCGGGCCAAGGTGCCACGTCCTGCATCTATGGTCGCTGCGATGTATATTACGTTGTTACGTTGAGGTGGGGGCGCTGACGTCCGCGACCTGCTGAGGATCCATGCTCGGAATCACTTCCTGCTCCGCCGCTCCAAGGGGGGTGGTGATGTTCTCCTGCACCGCCGCAGCGAGGGCGGTGGTGTCCTCCTCCTCCGCCGCAGCCAGGGCGGTGGTGTCCTCCTCCTCCGCCGCAACCAGGGTGGTGGTGTCCTCCTCCTCCGCCGCAACCACGCCCAGCGCCGCCGCCTCCCACGCCGCCCGTTCGTCAGCAACCATGTCCGGACCCACCCGCACCACCGCGGCCTCCAGCACCGCCCGTGCCTCTGCTCCGGGCGTCAGCTTCAGCGTCTCGTAGCTCCGCATAATGTCGCGCATCAGCCCCCGCTTCGCGAACGCAGACAAAGTGGGGTCTAATCTCCCGGAACTCATGTGCCCCGCCACCCGCACCACCGCAGCCAGGAGCCAGGGGCTTACATCCGTCCACTTGTGGGCTCAACGTAAGCACCTTTTGAGGGATACGCTGACAGGCTGGGTGGCGTGGGTGACAAAAACGGCTCAGGTTGAGCTGTAAAAGTGGAAGAGTGTAAGCCCCCGCCTCCAACGCCGCCAGCGCTTCACCCCCCGGCGCCCGCCCAAGGCTGGCGTGTCCATGCAAAGCGCCCGCCACCTGGTTCAAGTGCATACTCGGAGCCAGCCGCACGACTGCAGCCTCCAGCGCCGCCCACGCCGCTGCCCCCGGCAATCGCCCTAGTGCACCGAAGGCCAAAGTGAGGTGCATCACGTGGTCGGACTTCATTTTGGGAGCCAAAGGGACCACCCGCTGTTCCAGCGCCGCCAGCATGTCATCGACACCCGCGTCGTCGGTGGCAACCTTCCCCGCCGCGCGCATCTGTGCCACGGAAGACATGATGTTGGACACTTCTTGCACCCCGAGATGCCGGTTGGCGCACATCTCGCGCACCCGCACCATCAGCCCGCGAAAGCTGTCGTCCGCAACGTGCCTGGATTCACAGAGCTGACCGAGCCTGCCGAACGCGTGGGACACGTTGCGGGCGCTGAAGTCACCGTGCCGGAGCAGAAGCCCGTCAGCCACCAGGCGAAGCAGGTCGTCCGGGTCTGTCTCCCGTGTGATGCGGGTGTTCAGAGGAGCCGCCCGGTCTCCAACGCCCTCCCCCCGCGTCGCTTTCTCCCCCGGTGTCAGATGTTCATTATCGCGGGCGTGGCGGGTAGCGGCGGCGTGAGCAGCGGCGAGTTTGTCGCTCAGCGAGGAAGCGCTCAGGGCACCGCTGGAGGAGCTCAGGCCGCGGGTATCGCCGCCGCCGCCGCCGCCCCAGCCGCCGCCGCCGACCCCGTGCCAGGCGAACCCGCGGACGAAGGGGCCCGCGCCGGCATCGCCCCCGTGGCAGACGGCACCCAAGTGAAGATTCAGAGGAGCGGCACCGCCCAGCGCGCGGGCCAAGAGGCCAGAGCCCGAAGCGCCGGCGGCCACGCGAGTGCGGGATACCGACCGCACAGTCGCGAACATCGTGTCCTCGTGCGAGAGTAGCGCCCCCGGCGTGGTAGCGCGCGGAGATTGAGAATGGGGCGGGGTGAACGGAGGGGGGGTTTTCATTTCAACGGAGGAGAAAGCGTCGGGTGGCGATTTGTCCGGCCGACCATCCAGACCGCACTTCGTCACTTCGAGGTCGCCGACCGCCACCCCGAGGAACAACTGTACGAGGTATGAAATTCCCATACAATAGCCTGGCACGGACAGATCCCGTTCGGACCGTTCGCAGTTCTGGCGCCGCAGCTCGTCCTCGCCATCTGCCGCTTCGAGCTGAACCTTCCGATACCAGCCCTGGCCCGGGCTGTCAGAGACGGCACGC
>Ga0307489_10000979_pt1 | contig 18365 bp, 27 predicted proteins | sample SB12metaG_FD_202247 | JGI IMG/M metagenome (GOLD analysis project Ga0307489, IMG submission 202247) | Sea-ice brine microbial communities from Beaufort Sea near Barrow, Alaska, United States - SB 1.2 | ecosystem: Environmental > Aquatic > Marine > Coastal | place: USA: Alaska | collected...
TCTAGTTTCGCCGAGCACCCTCGCTTGACTCAAGAAACGACGGTTTACGACGGACAATTTGGCAGAAACGGCGGATCCAGTTTGGCCGACCCAGTTTGGCGGATTCACCCCCTCACAGAGCTAATTATTTTAGCCCTGTGGGGTCTTAAAAGCAAGAGGAAGTGTTGGCACATGATAAGCTTCAATACAGTCGACGCGTTTGTTGATTTAATAGCCCCTGCTTGTTCTCAATGACCCTCCTGCCGGGGTACATGTGGCGAGCGCTGTCCATGCGGTACGCCCTTGCACTCGGCCACTTCTCAGCTCAACCTGAGCTGTTTTTGACCTTAAAAAACATCCCCTAAACGCCTAAATACCCCATTCATCCCAGCTATGAATAACCCCTAAACACCCCCAAAACTCCCCTTGCCCCAAGAAAAGCGCTAACGTTGAGCTGAATAGCGGACGAGTGTAAGCCTCTGCCATGCGGTACGCCCAGCGCATGCCGTTCCACGCCGAGTACGACGTTTCGAGTACTATCGAGCTCTTTGGGGCCGTGATCTACCCACTCGCTCTCACCATGCCCCTTCCAGTCCTCCTATACCTCATCACTCTGGCAGGGCGACTATTGAAATCTGTGTAAGCGTGAGTGGTCACGTTTATTTCCTCCAAATCGAGGGTCTATTTACTCGAGCATCGCGACAAGGTCGGACGGTCGGCGGGTCGGTCGGTGGACTGTTTAATATGGTCTTCTGATTTGTCGAACGGGGGTCAATAGGCCGATCGCGGTATATCGCTTCCCGCGCCGAGCGCTGACGCTTTGCCCGCAACTCTGTATGGGCATTCAACCTGACGCCCGCTTTCCCGCGCGGAGCGCTGACACTTTGCCCGCAACTCTGTATGGGCATTTCATCCAGGCGATATACCGAAATCGGCCTGTTCCAGATCTTCGACACCGGACCCAACACTGAGAACAAAGACCCGACCGACGCGGAATCTTCTCCTCCGCCTCAGCACATCTATATGAGCGTTCACCCTGAAGGTAATTCGTTATCAGATATTGGTGCAAGTGCTTGGCTTGAATGACCCTGCTGCGTGGAGAAGGAGGAGAGGTTGCGAGAGCTGCAGCGGTCCATGGGCCTCAAGACCTCCCACCACGTCATCGCCACTGGGATCTTCGCACTAGGGCAGTACCTAGTCAACGCGGGAGTGTTTGCCGCCACGGGGGCGGTTGTCGGCAGGGTCTTACACCCGTTCCCTTTCAATGGGCTATGAGCAAACAGTCAGATACAGGGCCTGAGGATGAGGAGGAGGAGGTAGATGAAGAGGCATAGGCAGCTTAACGTGAGCATCTTTTACAGGGTTTCAAGTGAGTGCGGGAGCCACATGATCTTAATCTGAGCTGAAAGGGAACGAATGTAAGGCACTTGTGGTGGGCATTCGAGTGTTCCTGGGCACGGGGACCACCACGTTGCTCGCGCTGCTCCTGGGCTGGGGGCTGTGCCTCGTGGCAGGGTGGCGCAGGTTAGAAGGGCTTGAAACCCGCGTTGAAACTTGGAAGCGCCTGGTGTCAGCGCTTGAAGCTTATCACCAGGAGTGATAGATGACCCCTGTTATCACCATTTATTACCCCTCATTTATTATCCCTCGTTTGTTACGCCTCATTTATCATTTATTACCCCTGTTATCATAAATGGGATGACACTGGTTGTTAACCTTTGCCTTCACATTCAACTTGCGGCGCTACATAGTGGCGATCGCGTTCACGCTGTCCACGCTGTTATCTTCTCGGCAGCTGGCCACAGTGACGGGGTACGCCGTGGCATGGGGTTATCGATAACAAGCACTCAACCGACGTCTAATACCCTCCTCCTCCGCGGGTATGTATGAGCATTCACCCTGAAGGTAAGTCATGCTCTGATATCGGTCGAGTGCTTGTTCTCAATGACCCTCCTGGCAGAGTGTTGGCACGTGATAAGTTCATGGCGAGTGGACGTCTCCCTTGAGTTAACAGACCCTGCTTGTTCTCAATGACCCTGCTGCTTGGCGCTTTTCGGCAACGTCGCGAGCTTCTCCATCGCCACCGTGGTGTACGGCAGGGTCTTACACTTATACTTGTCACCCCTAAACTAGCCTACTAAGCACTAGCCCTCAAACTAGCTTAAACTAGCTTAGTTTAGGCCCCTATATTTTACTCGCCCACTGTAATTCCCAATACTAACCACTAACCCACTAACCACTAGTCCCTAAACTAGCTTAAACTAGCTTAGTTTAACCCCCCCCATCGCCAGCACTAGCCTAGTTTGACAAGTATACTTACACTCGTCCGCTTCTCGGATGGACCTGAGCCGTTTCTGTCACCCAACACCACCCAACGTGTCCCTCGAAAAGTGCGTACGTTGAGCCTCTCCATCGCCACTGTGGCGTACGGCAGGAGCCCACATTTTTCAGCTCAACAAAAATATATTTTTAGGATACGTTGGGTTGTTTCGGTACCACGCAACAAGATTGATGGGTCATAACTCGTCACAATCTGGACACACAACGGATCACTGAAGAAAATGGCTGAGGTTGAGCTGCGAAGTGGAGGACAGTAAGCCCCTGAGGGGGGGATTTCATTTCAAAAGATTTAGTCTAGTAGAATCGACCAAGGTACTGAGATGGAGCCACGGCTAAAAATCAAATTGATACGAGCTCTGCGCCAAAATTTATACTGGCGCGGTAAGCCCCTGGTGTACGGCGACATCCCCACGCTGTCCGACCACCGCATCATGCCGGCCGGAATGTTCTTGGTAGGACCTGGCACATGTTGCCCGCCACGTCATGGGATGCCATAACTCAAGATCATGCTATTTCAAGATGGTTTCGTGGTCAAAATGATGTTTGCGGTTGTCCACCAGACTACAGGTGTGCTCTGAAGGCAATCTCTGACTCAGTATTTGAGGGTTGAAATGCGGTGGATGACGCGACGGGTAATATTTGACTGACCCTATGTATGGATTCCGCAGCTGGCGTTGTCCCGGATTGTGTACCTTCTCAACTATAACTGCGTCGTGCTCGAGGAGTGTTCTCCAGGCTTGGAGGACCCAACGCTGCAGCCGGAGATTCGGACCGGGTAAGGCTGTGCATGTCTTGCTCGCCGCGTCATCCAACGTACTGTGAACCCTCGTTCATCTAGTGGTCCAGTGTCAATTCAGGCGTGTGGTCAGGCGTCCCTCCAATGGTGTGGTATGACGCCACTTGAGGCGGCGGCAGCACTATTTAAATGTCACCATATGAGGTGGCGAGCAGTATCTGCCTGGCCCTGAGACCAGGATTGGGTTCCTGTACCTGGATGCCGCGCTTCTAATGGTCCTAGCCTTGTACCTGGAACGGGTGATGCCGTCGCGCTACGGTAGGGACTGATGGAGCATGCTCGCCACGTCATAGGATGCCAGTTTAATCAAGAAACGAGGGTTCTGAATGCGTTAGATGATGTGGCAAGCACTATCCATTAGTCTCTGCGCTACGGTGTGCCGGCGCACCCGCTCTTCTTCCTAGAGGGATTGCCGGGGATCGGCTGGGTCGCGTGTAGGGCCTGGCAGATATTGCCCGCCACGTCATCCAATGCACTTTCAGTGTCCCGTGTATTGAATTCTATGCATATGTCATCTTGTGACGTGGCGGGCAATATCTACCAGACCTTGCCCGCGGCCGTGACCCTGCGGGATCTGATGCCGGTGTGGGCGTGTGAGGCGCGGGGCTGGGCGGTCGGGCGCCGGGCGGTCGAGCGTCTGCGTGGGGGCGGGAGATACACGAGCCTTGATGACGAGATGGAGGAGGAGCAGCTGCGGGATCCAGCGGTTTGCCCGGAGGGAGCCACTGCGGGAGCGGGAGCGGGGGCGGCATCGGTTACGGCGGCGGAGGAGGGCGATGACATCGAAGCTGCGACAACGGTCAAGGTGGGGCGGTGCAGGTTGACAATCTCAACAGTTGTGCTGAAAGCGCCTATGGTGTCTGCAATGAGTGCTTGAAACTAGAATATCATAGACATCTTTCAACGTTTGCTTTCACTTTCAACTTGCGCCGCTATATATTGGAGGATGAGGAGGACGAGGAGGTGGCCGGCGAGGCGGCCGCCGCCAGCGCCGCGGACCCGGCCCGCGTGCCCCTGGTGCTCCGCGGCCTCACGAAAGTCTACGCCGGCAAGCCCACCCCGGCCCTGGACGGCGTCTCCCTCGCAGCCACGGTAGGGCTTGCCAGATGTTGCTCGGCAAGGTATAGCATGCCGTTTAAGTCACGAAAGCGAGCGTTCAAAATATGTTGAATGACGAGGAGAGCAATATTTGCCGGGCCCTACGCCATGCAAGGGTGCTTCGGACTGCTGGGACCCAACGGCGCTGGCAAGAGCACGCTATTCAACTGTGTCTCTGGAGTCTATCGCCCCACTTCCGGTAGGGTGAACTGGTTGCAATTATCTTCATTATGGAAGACAGTCTGAATCGAGTACTCTGTGTGGAGCCACGGCTAATGTGTTTGCTGGACAAGCTCTGCGCTGGGTGAAACCGGCGCAGTGCCACTCGCTCCCTTGTCAGCTCAACCTGTATGTTTGCTCACAACGACCGGTACAAATCATGAGAGTGAGCAATATGGGAATAAGCTCAGGGCCCTGAGATCCGGAGACGCGCTGGTGTCGGGCCACAGCGTGGTGTCCGATATCTCCGGCGTACACCGCAGCATCGGCGTGTGCCACCAGCAGAACATCCTGTGGGTCAGGCCTGGTGAACCCGACATTCCCCGCTACATCATCGCCCCACACGTTGAACCCTCGGTTACTGAGTTACTTGGCATGCCATGACGCGGTGAGCAATATCTACCAGCCCCAGTGGCATCCTCCACATGTGAGACCTTCCTTTCTTGAGTTAGATGGCATACTATGACATGGCGAGCAATAACTGCCAGGCACTGCCTGTGGGACGCGCTATCGCCGGTGGAGCACCTGGGGTTCTACGGGCGGCTCAAGGGGGTGCCGGCCGACCTGTTGCCGCACCACACTCAGCGGTGGGGGCGGGCACACATTGCCCGCCACGTCATCGATTGCCATTTTCACTCAAGAAACTAGGCTACGAAAGGTGTTGGGTGATATGGCAGGCAACATTGCTGCACCACACGCAGCAACGGGGGCTGCCGCACGTTGCCCGCCACGTCATTGAATTCCGTTTACCTCAAGACACTAGGGATTCTAAATGCGTTGTGTGACGTGGCATGCGATATCTTGTAGGCCCTGCGCGTCGGCTGCTGGCGGGAGTCGGGCTGCGGTCGGTCGGGCACCGTCCCGCCGGTAAGCTGAGCGGCGGGATGAAGCGGAGGCTGTGCCTGGCTATTTCGCTATGCGGTGACGCCCCTGTGGTGTTCCTCGACGAGCCATCTGCCGGCAGGGCGTTTGTACGCGGACAGCTTTTCTAGTTTACACTTCACGTTGCATGTCCCTGAAATCACTTGACTCGCCATATCCACTTCATACGACCTCACAGATGCTGGAAGTTCAGCTTCGGAAATTACTTATGGCAGTCCCTGTCAGCTGGGCTCGACCCGATCACCCGCCGTGGCGTGTGGCGCATTCTCGGGCGCGCGCGGCGCCGGCGCCTGCTACTGCTCACCACGCACTCCATGGAAGGGCTGAGTAAATTGAAACGAGATTTCCGTTGCCTATTCGATTTTCGTGATTTCATTTACATCAAGCCCGAAGGCGCTTCATGTGGCGAGATTGACCATTCCTCTCCGCCCTTTCATGCGGAAACATCCCCAGGGGGGTTTGCATCATAAATGTCTGTCGAAATTGGCTAATTCGTGTGGGACATGAGCTCCGCGCTGGTTTAAACTAGCCTTATTGTTGCCAGCATCGATCTCCACATTAAAGAGCCTCCTTTTTTGAGAATTATGCAATGATGATTCATGCGTTATACGGCTGGCCCTACACCATGGATGAAGCTGAGCTGCTGTCCAACCGCATCGCCATTCTGGCCAACGGAAAGTTGCGAGCCATTGACACCCCGCAGGGCCTCCGGGCAGGGCCTCGCAGATGTTGCTCGCCACATCGTATGAGACCGTTTAAATTTAGAAAGGAGGGTCCACATGCGTGTTGTTGACGTGGCGAGCATCCCTGCCAGGCCATAGCTCCGGGCTCGACACGGGGGCGGGTACACGCTCACGGTCGGGCTGGACATCGGGCGGGGCGGGGCGTCGCGGGCGCTAGTTGTAGGGCCTCGCCGATACTGAACGCCACGTCATAGGATGGTGGTTCACTCGATCAACGCGGGATCTTCACAACGCGTCGGTTGACGTGACGATTCATATGCATCAGGCCCTGGCTGGTGGACGCGGCGGTGCTCGGAGCGCTGCCCATGGCCGTGCCGGTGTCGATGGCGTCGCAGAGCGGCGGCGGCGGCGGGTTTCACGGCGTGGCGCGCTATCATCTGCCCATCGGGGGGGGCGCTGCGAATACGGCCACTGGGGGAGGCACGGCGGGGGGGAGCGCTGCGGCCACTGAGGTAGCTGTTGGGGGTGTTGGGGGGGTTACTGCGGCCACGGATACAGTGGGCACCTCGAAATTGCAGCCTGATGAGCAGACACTGCGGGTGTCGGACGTGTTCCAGCGAATGGAGGCGCTGGCCTCCGTGATTGGCAACGACTGGGGCATCACGCAAGCAGGGGCTACACTCGTCCACATTTCAGCTCAACCTCTGCCATTTTTTGTCATTGAACGTCATTGAACTGAAATACCCCAGCGTATCCCACATGAAGTGCTCACATTGAGCCGAAAAGTGAACGAGTAAGCCCATGCACGTAGGTGGGGCTGGACGAGGTATTCCGCCTGCTCACCGCGGAGGCCTCGTGACGCAGGAAGCAGAGTGACAAGATATCCCATATCGATACTGTCATCTTCCATATCGATACTGTCATCTACCATGTCGATACTGTCATCGTAAGGTTAGCTTCCGCATGGATACTGTCAGGTCATGTTCCTTTTCGATACTGTCATCTTGTGGACACGATGACCATATCATAACTTGTGACTCTGGTAGGAAAGGCCTGCAGTAGCTGGGTGCCGTTGAATGTACACCATGTGAGGATGTGCTCGATTACAGTTTGGTCTGCTCACAATCCGAGCGCCTTTAGGCTCGATGTACATGTGTATTATCTGTTACGAAATGGCGTAGAATAGAACCGCGCTAGAAGCGGAATGTACTATCAGACTGAGACTGATTTTGTAAAGCTAAATCGATGACCATGAGTAAGCACCGCCCTCGGAGCCACTGTACCAACATCCACCCTCCCCACCTTCTTTCTCCTGCGGCGACTGCCGCCTTTATCATAACTGTCATCGAGGCAGGTTGTAAGCTGCCGCCGTCATTATGCACGTTATTAGAGCTATAAGTATCATCGAGTACTAAGGCGCCCACACATTGGTTGGGTTGTTAGCTGGACGGCCTACTCACATTCTACTTTCAGACGAGGCACGGACGAGGCACTATAAGCGTTGCCCTGGTGCGGTGGAATAGGCAGTGCAACTGAAGCATTTCAATTACATTGGCGGTGCTAGTGGTTGGTCAATGCTCACCATGTGAAGCGCCTTGGGGCTCGATGAACGTCAGTAAATAATATAAATTGACGGTGCAAATTATTGCGGCTCCGCCGCCGACTCCGCCGCCCTCTCTGCCCGCGGCTTAGGGCCCGGCAGATATTGCATGCCACGTCATTGGATGCATCCGACCGGCGCGGCGCGCCCAATCGGCCTATGACTGATTCTTCTGCGGTGGGACTAGCAGTGCTGTCTGCCTGCTCAAAGTGCACCAGTATATCAGTACACCACTACATCACTACACCACTACCCCAGGAGACCAGTATCATATATGAATTCAAGAGATGAGGGTTTCACATGCTTGTCGATGACGTGGCGAGCAATATCTGCCAGGCCCTACTTAAGTTCCCGCCCCAGCTGCGACAGGAGGCCCCTCATCTCGTCGTCGCCGCCGCTGCCGCTGCCGCCACCGCTACCCGCGTCATCTGGTGAAACTACCTCAAAGCCAAGCGCCGCTAGCGAGTCAACGGCGGCGGCGGCGGCGGCGGCGGCGGCAGGGGCAGGGGCGGGGGCAGCGGCGGCGGCAGGAGCGGCGGCAGTGGTGGGGGTGTATGCGGCAGCAGCGAGGGCGGGGACTCGGGGCCCCGTGATGTAGCGGCACAAGTTGCATTTAAAGGCAGATTTAAATGCGGTTCATCATATGTTCATCTTCAAGCGCTGAGACCAGACGCGGTCAACCCGGGGTAAGACGGGGGTCAACCTAGATCGCCCTACAGTGGGGGTGGAGGGGGAGGACAAGGTCCCATCGTCGTCGGCGGCGGCGGAGGTGGCGGTGGCGTTGGTGGCGGCGGCGTTGGTGGCGGCGGCGGCGGTAGCGGAGGCGGGGGGCGGTCCCGGGCCCGATGAGGCTCTCTCCGCCTTTACCTGTGCGGACAGCTGCTTCATCAGCCTTCTCAGCTCATCGTCGCCGTCACCGCCGTCGCCGTCGCCGCCACCCGCCCCCACCGCCGCCGCCGCTGCCCCCACCGGTGCGACTAGCTCAAAGCCAAGCGCCGCCAACGAGTCGACAGCGGCGGCAGTGGCAGCGGCGTCGCCCGCCGTTCCCGCATCCCCCGCACCCGCCGCATCCCCCTCACGCGCCACACGCCTCGCACCCGCCGCTACCGATGTGCCGTTGAATGAAGTGGCAGTGCCCGCCAGCATCATTTCCATCAGCCCGTCTCCGGCCGCCTGCAGCGCCGCTACCGCATCCTCGTCGCCGCCGTGCGTTAGGGAACACGACACATAGCGTACTGGTACAATTCAGTAGTTGTAGGGCACACAGCGTATCCTATGGTGGCACACACGTCGTCGTGGCAGGGAAGCGCCATCACACAAGTTCCCGTTTCAGTTCAACTTGAGCATCTTCGTGGGAGATACCTCTTTAAACCAGTCCAAAAGTTCCCTCAGCTGCAAACCCACAGCTCTCACGACTCAAGTTGAGCCTGGAAGGGTAATGCATTGGTGCGTGGCCCTGGCTGTGACAGCTCAAGTTGAATTGGAGAGGGACCTGACGCGCACCACTGACTAGTGAGAGGCCCTGCCCACGGAGTCTGCGTCCAAGTCCCCAAGCTCGGATAAATCGATCACCCGCGCGCCCCCCGCACCGCCACTGCCGCCGCCGCCCGCCGATAATGCGCTCAGCATTGCCGCCAACGGGTCTGTCGAGCTGCTGCCGCCGCTGCCGCCGCCGCTGCCGCCGCCGCTGCCGCCGCTGCCGCCGCCACTGCCGCCACCAAAGACGCCTGGGGTCAGAGCCTTGCACTGGTTCCAATCGTTGGCTTACACACTGCATTGATAATTGGACGTTCCCATGCATTCGAAGGTAGCTGCTCGTGCAAATGGGGGTGGCATGCCGATGGCGGCTCGTGCAATTGGCGGTGGCAGTGTACTGGGAGCCGGGACATAGTTCCTGTCGGTGGCTTACACACTGCGTTGATACTGGAGGTTCCCGTGGATTTATTTGAAGGTGGCTGCTCGTCGTGCAAGTCAAGTGGCGTGGCGTTGGCGGCTCCTGCAATTGCAGGTGGCGGCATAAAGGGAGCCGGGCGAAACCAGCACCGCTGACAAAGTGGATCAGGGCAAGGCCCTACCAGCGACACTCGCGGCGCCGTCGGCTCCGTCCAGGCGCGGCGACGCGCGCAAGGCAGCCTCGAAGCAGGGGCTTACACGCTTTCCCATTTCCGCTCAACTTGAGCCTACTTTGCCCCTTTCCGCTCAATTTAAGCTTACTGTGTCCCCTGTATTACCCAACTTAACCCGTGGATGTGTCCCGAAGCTGCTCAAGATGAGCCCCAACGTGAGCGATTTGTCCCGAAGGTCGTCAAGTTGAGCTCTGAGGTGAGCGAGTGTAAGCCCCTGCCTCAAAGTCGTCGAAGATGCTTGGCCCGTCGCCCGTATTGTCCTTCACCCACGCGCCGTCGCCCGCGTTAACCTTGGTACTCAGGTCACGCACCATCGCGTCCAGCGCGGCGTCGCCGCTCCCGTCCATGGCCCCGCCGACACACGCGCCGCCGCCGCCGCCGCCGGCTCCGTCCCCATCTAACCGCGGCGCTGCCAACAGCGCAGCCTCAAAGCAGGGGCCTATTACACTCGTTCCCATTTCCGCTCAACTTGAGCTTACCTTGCCCCTTTCCGCTCAACTTAACCTTACATTGGCCCCAATATGACCCAATCTAGACCGTGGATGTGGCCCGCAGGTGCTCAAGTTGAGCTCTAACGCGAGCGATGTGTCCCGAAGGTCCTCAAGTTAAGCTCTGAAGTTAGCGAATGTAAGCCCCTGCCTCGAAGTCCTCGAAGATGCTGGGGCCATCGCCCGTATTGTCCTTCACCCATGCGTCGTCGCCCGCGTTGACTTTAGTACTCAGGTCACGCACCAGCGCGTCAAGCGCGGCGTCGCCAGCCCCGTCCATAGCGCGCGGTGTGTGTGGGTATGTGGGTGTGTGCGGCGAGGCGCGCAGCGCAGGGGCCGAGTGTTGCTCAGTACGGGGGAAGGTTGACCAAGTTTTGAAGGCAAATGTTACGTCCCGGACACGTGTTTTCATATTTACACGTGTTTATATTTTACACGTGTTTTCGTTTTTTTGCCTTGTGCCAATGCCTCCACGACACATACCAGTAGCTCTGCATTGGTCGAGTGGCCAATGCGACACACATTGGGTGACCAATCCAATACACATACATTGGTCTCATGACCATAGCAAACACGCATATGTAGTAAGTCGGGTGACCGTTCGCTGCACGACACAGGCTGCACGTGGGACTCAGGGACGTGTGCGTCCGGCAGCTCAGAGCGGGCATCTGAAGGTGTTGCAGTGGGCGCGGGAGCACGGCTGTCCGTGGGTTGCGACGACGTGTGAGTACGCCGCTCGGTCCGGGCACCTGCGCGTGTTGCAGTGGGCGCGGGAGCACCACTGCCCGTGGAATTCGTCGACGCCGGCACACGCCGCTGCGGGTGGGCACCTGGCGGTGTCACAGTGGGCGCGAGAGCACGAGTGCCCGTGGAACTCGAACACTTGCTTCTACGCCGCTATAGACGGCCACCTGGAGGTGTTGCAGTGGGTACGGGAGAACAACGCAACCGGCGAGGTGTGGAACGAGAACACCGTGCAAGCCCGCCGTTCTCTGAATCTGAAGATATTCGCTTCCCGGGGAGGTTGCGCGCGGGAGCGCGACTGATGATGCGACACGAAACATTCATCCCAGTCCCAATCTCTGGATTAACAATAAACCCGACATCCACACCCTATAGATAACCGAAATAATCCACTCACTGGCCTCACTTGCCAGCCTCTTTGCGCGCCACCGTCAGCGCCCCCCCCAGCGGGCTCGAAGATATAGAACAGCCCGGTCCGCGAGCACCGGTACGCCTCATGCACGCCCGCCGTCCTCTGAAGCTGTTCGCTTCCCGGGGAGGTTGCGCGCGGGAGCGCGACTGTTGACGCGATACGAAACGTTCATCCCATTCTCTCGATTAACAATTAATCCGAATATTCACACCCTATAGATTACCGAAATCCACTCACTTGCCTCACTTGCCAGTCTCTTTGCGCGCCACCGTCAGCGCCCCCCCTGCCGGCTCGAAGATATAGAACAGCCCGGTCCGCGAGCACCGGTACGCCGAGTGCTATGGTCGACCGGACAGTACTCGCCGCATCACCGCATGCATCATGACATGTAACGTCACTTTCACTGAGAGGGAGAGGCAGAGAGACAGAGAGGGAGATGATTCCGCAGGGAGAGGCAGAGACACAGAGAGAGTGACGATTCCGCATGTGTAATGAGCAGCGATAAGCATTTGTCCTGCCCCCCACGAGAGAATAAGACGCAACTGTGTGTGTGTGGAGGCATCAGGCATTGCCCACGGCCCCCGTGACATTTGAGCTCAGTGTGCCGAGACAGGCGTGATCTACCCAGCTAAGCTGCGCCGCAATGCAGGCGTTCGCCCTGCCGCCCGTGTCACTTGACGTCAGTAGGTTTAGGGTTTGAGGTTTAGGGTTGGGGGGTAGGATTTAGGGTTTGGGTGGCAGTCATTATGCACCCTCCCTGCCTCGTGTACGCCCGCCGTCTTTTTGAGCTTCAGCTGCAGCGCGAACCCGTCGCGGGCTAACAACCCCGCCGTGTAGCACCACAAGTTCAACATGTAAACAAAACATTGAAACCATGTCATCACAGTTTCATTTCAAGCGCTGAAACCAGGCGCATTCAACACCGCTTTCAAACGCGTTCAACTTGCACACCCGTTCTTTCGAAACGGGTTCAACTGGATTCAACTGGATCAACTGGTGTCGAAACGGGGTTCAACTGATTTCAACTGGTTACGGGGTTCAAATGGGTTCCACTGGGTTCCGAATGGGGTTCGAATGGGTTCAACTGGTTTCGAGACGGGGTTCGACTTGCACCGCCTTACCACCGTGACCCACATGACTGGCGCCATCCCGCCCATGGCCTCTACCGCCTCTTCCTCGTCCCGCGACCCCCCGCCCAACGCTGTTCCGCCGGACACGTCGGCGTGCATGCGCCCGGGCGGTAGGTTCTTATACTCGTCCACATCTCAGCTTAAACTCAGTGTCGGATCTGGTATCGAGGGTATGGTGTCGTATCACGTTCGACCAATCAGAACTGTCCATTACGAGAATCCCACCGACCGCCTCGCCGAAAGTCCGACCAGGTCGCAATCGTTAAGTCAACAGACCGTCGGTTTCGAGGACATAAACAGGACCGGTCACTCCTACACTGAGTTTAACCAAGCTAATCTGGTCAGTAGCCGTTTTGTGTCCAGTTTGTGACAAGTCATTACTCATCGATGTTGTTACACCCTACTGAAACCACCGAACTTTCCCCACAGAAAGTGCTTACGTTGGGCCGAAATGGGGACAAGGGTGAAGAGCATGAGGGTCATTGAGGAAAAACAAGAACTCGACCGAGATCGGAGCCCGACTTACCTTCAGGGGGAATTCTGATACACAGGCGCGCAGGAGGAGGAGATTCAACGTCGGTCGAGTGATGAACCTGATCGAGATCAGAGCTCGGCCTGCCTACAGGGGAATGAACCTACAGACACGCGTAGGAGGAGGAGGAGTACGTCGGACGAGGGGTTGCTGTCAATAATCCCGGCGAAGGAGGAGGAGGAGGAGGAGGTTCAACGTCAGAACGAGTGTCTGTTCTCAATGACCCCGGAGGAGGAGGAGGTGGAGGAGGAGGATGCGGAGATCCAACGTCGGACGAGTGCTTGTTCCCAATAAACCCAGAGGAGGAGGAGGAGGAGGAGGAGGAGGTTCAACGTGAGAACGAGTGTTTGTTCTCAATAATCCTGGAGGAGGAAGAGGAGGAGATTTACTGTCGGACGAGTGCTTGTACTCAATACCCCCCCTGCCTGGCGCGGGCAGGTCAAGCAACGCCTCGGAGTAGCGGTCCAAGTTGAATTTAAGAGCAAAACTTGAAAGCAGCGCATCATGTGTCAGTTTCAAGCGCTTAGTTCCAGGCAGTTCCAACGTGGATTTGATAGGGTCAACCTGCACCGCCTCGCCTCGGCGCGGCTCTTACCAAAGGTGGCAGTGAGTTTGCCGTTATGCGGCACGGGGGTGGTATCGGATGCAGCCTTCGCGGCAGCCTGTCATCAGGGTCATTGAGAACACTACGCAGATCAGGTGGGGGCTCGAATGGGAATCTGGATTTGCTTGAGTTAACAGACGGTCGCTCATATAAACTAAAGTGAAGATCAGCCTGCCATACATGCTCGAGTTAATAGACGGTCGCTCATATAAATTATAGTGAAGATCAGCCTGCCGTACACGGCAGGCTGAAAAATGTGTGGGCGAGGGTCAATTGACTGAACGATCGTGACCAGACCGCGCCACGCGCCATCCCCGTTTGCCCCCCCCACCAGAACTGCGTAGCAAGCACTCTACCAAGGTCAGAGCACGACTTGCCTTGAGTGAACATGATCATACAGACTTGCGGAAGAGAAGGAGGAGGAGGAGGAGGTTCAACGTCAGAACGAGTGTTGTTCTCAATAACCCCGGAGGAGGAGGAGGACGAGGAGGAGGAGGAGGAGGAGGAGGAGGAGGAGGAGCAGGAGGAGATCCAACGTCGGTCGAGTGCTTGTTCGCAATAACCCCCCTGCCTGAGCTGCCTTGGCTGTGGCGGACGTCGCGGGCTTGGGGGTGCTGGGCGCGGGAGGCAGCAGTCGGTGCTGGTCGCCCTGTATGTAGTGCCGTTCAATCCCCCACTTCTCAGCTCAACCTGAGCCCGTTTCGTCACCGAAACATCCCAAATGATCCGACAAATAGTGGTTATGACAAGCCGAAAAGTCGACAAGTGTAAGCCCCTGGGTTTACTCTCGTCCACCTACTCACTCGTCCAGTTCTCAGCTCAACCAGGGCCGTCTTTGTCACTGAAACTCCATGAAAGCGCTGTACATATCTCGCAAGCAGCGCTGACGTTGAGCTGAAGAGTGGGCGAGTGTAAGCCCATGCCTGCATGGTGTACCCGTCCTCCAGTGACAGCTCTACCTGCTTGGGACCATCGCCGAGTGCCTGCCAGATATCGCTCTCTCCACGTCATAGGATGCCTTTTAAACGCAGTGTCGGGTCTGGTATCCAAGACATGGTATCGAATCCCGTGCGACCAATCAGAACTGCCCATTTAGAACATCCCACCCACCGACTTGCCGACTGTCCGACCTGGTTTCGATCCTTGAGTGAATAGACCTTCGATTTCGAGGAGATAAGCGTTCAAGGAACGCCGACACAGGGTTCAAGTCAGGAAATGAGGGTTCAAAACGCGTGTCCATTACGTTGCGGGCACTGGGCCAGACAGATACTGATCCTCACGTCATGGGATGCCGTATAACTCAAGAAGCGAGGGTTCAAGTGAGTATCGATGATGTGGCAGGGAATGGGCTCAGTAGATGTCGCTCGCCATGTCGTAGGATGACATGTAACTCACCACACGAGGGTTCAAAATGCATGCCAATTACGTGGCGAGCAATGTCTGCCAGGCCCCCCACCTTTGCCGGCGTCGACCTTCATGTCATAGCAGTGCCAGCGGTACCAGTTACCAGGGGCTTATACTCGTTCACTTTTCAGCTCAACGCAAGCGCTTTCTGTGGATAGGGGGTTGTACTTAGGGGTTGTTTAGGGACTTTTTATGGGGTGTCAGGGGTTAGTAGGGGGTGTTTAGGATGTATTTTGTGTCAGAAGCGGCTCAGGTTGAGCTGAGGAGTGGACGAGTGTGAGCCCCTACCAGTTGCCGTCCTCCGCCTGCCGGCTGAAGTCCACCCGCACCACCCCATCATGTAGTGGCGCGACTCGAAGTTGAAAGCAAAGTTCGAGAGTGGTTTTACATGTACGAGCGCAAGTCGAATTTTAAAGCGGAATTCGTAAGCAGTTAATCATAATTTAGTTTCATGCACTGCAGTCAGGCGGGAGCCTTCCAACTTGGGTTGAGCTGGTTTCAAAATGCACCACCCTACCATCTGGCGGTGGAGGCTCCACCTTCTTCAGCGTTGTCTCCGCGCAAGACGGTCATAGGCCGATTTCGGTATATCGCCTGGGTGAAATGCCCATACAGAGTTGCGGGCAAAGCATCAGCGCTCGGCGCGGGGAGCGATATATCGAGAACGGCCTACTGAGAACGAGGAATCGACCGATATCTGAGCAAGACTTGCCTGCAGGGTCAAAGCCGATACATACCCGCGACGGACGCTGTTTGTCGTTTTAACGTCGGTCGAGCGCTTGTTCTCATTATGCCCCGCAGACAGGCAGCGGACATTGAAGCAAGACTAGCCTTCAGGGTCGAAGCTCATACATACGCACCACGGACGCTGTGTGTCGATTCAACGTCGGTCGAGTGCTTTAACTAACTAAACCCGGCAGATGGGCCAGCGAAGAGGTAGCAGCAGGGTCATTGAGAACAACCCCTCAAACCAGGATCGGAGCATGGAGGAGGAGAAGGAGATTCGATATCGTTCGAGTGCGTGTTCTCAACACCCCCCCTGCCGCGCGCTTGCTCTCGTCCAGCTCGCACATAAACTCGAACATCTTGCTCATGCCCACTACCAGGGACTGATGGATAGCGCTCCAAACGTCATGACATGTCAATAGGCCGGTTTCGGTATATCGCCTGGGTGAAATGCCCATACAGACTTGCGGGCAAGGCGTCAGCACTCCACGCGGGAAAGCGGGCGCCAGCTTGAATGCCCATACAGAGTTGCGGGCAAAGCGTCAGCGCTCGGCGCGCGAAGCGATATACCGAAATCGGCCTATTAACCGTTGAAACAAGTGTGCAAAACGTATTTGATGACGTGGCGACACTATCCACGCTATCCACCAGTCCCTACCCTCCACGCGCTCCGCCGCCGCGCGCCGCGCCTCGGGGGTGTCCGCAAAGTAGAGCCTGGCAGATATCGCTCACCACTTCATATACAGCCATTTAAGTCACGCCTCGGATGGACAGATTCGGGTAGATTCGGGCTGGATGCCGAGCAGCCGCGCAGGGAGATTCTTTTGGCGTATTTTGCAGTCTGTATGGGTAATTTGGTCCTATCGATATAGATTTCGGAATCGTAAGGATTCGTAGTTCGTAGAGGATCGGATTCGAGTGGATTCGGGTGGATTCCTGGACCCCAGAAATGGAATCAGCCAACCCAGAGTCACGGAACGAGTAGTACAAATGCGTTTCGATCACGTGGCGGGCAATGGACGTGATTGATATCGCTCACCACGTCATCTGATGTCATGTACCTCGAGAAACCACGGGTTCAAACGCGTGTGCATGACGTGGCGGGCAACGAGCCAGGCAGATATTGCTCGCCACGTAATAGGATGCCATTCAACTGAAGAAAACTGTTTCACAACGCGTTGGATGATGTTGGGGCAATGGGCATGGTAGATAGTTTTCGCCACGTCATAGAATGCTATTTGACTGAAGAAACAAACGTCCAAATGGTCGTGGATGACGTGGCGGATAATCTTTGGCGGGACATACGGCGAAGAAGGTCCTGAGCTGCTCTGCTGCCAAGCTCTTCCACTCCGCATTCGACCTGTTGAGCAGCGTATTGATAGGAAGCGGTGATCGTGTCAATAGGTAACAACGTTCGCGCTGATAGGAGGTGTGGGTTTAAGGCGTGCGGGTTACAGGCAGGGACACACACCCGATCACATCACCTTGAGCACCTTTGGGGCACGTTCATGGGTTTAGGATGGGTCATATGTGGGACAAAAGTGCTTGAGACAGGCTGTAATGGGACGAGTGTACGCCCTGGTTCCTGGCTTCCAACGGACCTGTTGAGCAGTGCCACCCGCGTTTCCGGAACTACCCCCAAGATGACGGGTTGCTGGGAAGCGGGGTTCTGGTTGAAAGCAGGTTCGGGTTCAGAGCGAGCGCGGTCCATCCATCAAACGGACCTGTTGAGCAGGGCCTCCTGTGTCTCCGGCACCACCTTCGAAATGACGGGTTGATAGGAAGCGGGGTTCGGGTTGAAAGCAGGTTCGGGTTCAGAGTCAGCGGGGTCCATGCATCAAACGGACCTGTTGAGCAACGCTTCCCGGGTCTCCGGCACCACCTCCAGAATGAGCCGGCCCTGGGTATAGTGGCGGAAGTTGGATTTGAAAGCAAATTTCGAAACCGGTCCATCATATTGTAGTTTCAATCGCTTAACTCCAGGCGCTTTCAACGTGGGTTTGATAGGGTCAACCTGCACCGCCCTACCTGGGTCACGTCATGCGCGGACGGAACCACACTAAGCATGATCTCATCCAACACTCGCTGCAGGTCCTTGAGCGAGGGACATTGAGTATAAGTACTTGACCGAGATGGGAGATTGTCTTATCGTTAGGGTGAGTGCACACATAGACGAGCGGAGGAGGAGGGAGAGATTGAACGTCGGTCGAGTGCTCGCTCTCGTTGACCCCTTGGTCATGCCCGTCAAGAGGCAGGAGGGTCATTGAGAACACGTACTCGACCAAGATCGCAGCACGAATCGCCTCCTGGGTGATTGCGCGTATAGACGCGCGGAGGAGGAGCAGGAGACTCAACGTCCGTCGAGTGCTTATTCTCAATAAATTCCTCACACCGACGGCAGGGAGGCGAGGGAGATTCAACGTCGACCAGTGCGTGTTCTTAACCTCAGTGTCGGGTCTGGTATTGAAGAAATGGTAACGAATCCCGTTCGACCAATCATAACTCTCCATCTTGAGAATAAAAAAACCGACTTCCCGAGCATCCGACCGGGTCGCGATCTACGAGTAAATAGACCCTCGGTTTCGAGGAGACAAGCGTCAGG
>Ga0307489_10000981_pt1 | contig 18326 bp, 9 predicted proteins | sample SB12metaG_FD_202247 | JGI IMG/M metagenome (GOLD analysis project Ga0307489, IMG submission 202247) | Sea-ice brine microbial communities from Beaufort Sea near Barrow, Alaska, United States - SB 1.2 | ecosystem: Environmental > Aquatic > Marine > Coastal | place: USA: Alaska | collected 2017-05-06
TTCGGTACCATCATTGTGCGTGCTACACGCGCGGCCATCATGCTGAGAAACGGCCCAGGGCCTCCCAGCATCGCCTCTTCGCGTGTGCCGGAGCCATTCTACGGGCTAGACTCAGTTTATGGTCTGATGCTGTCCAGCGCCAGCACGGGCAGCAGCCCTTCGCATCATGACAACGACAACGACTCAGATTTCTTCGAGGATGACAACTTTTACGGCTTCTACGGCCTGCGATCCGGGAGATCAGAGCGTCAGAAGCTGCCTGTGTTGCCAACTATCGTCACGTGCGAGGCTCCTCCCCAAGCTGCAGGTTTTACATCCTTGGACGTGGGAGTCGATACCGGCAACGGTGCGGAATTCAATTTCCCACCACAGCGCACCGCCATTGACTTCGAGTACGAGGTGCCCGCGTCCGCCTCTCACGCTATGCCGCCCACGGGGTTCAGCACCGGTGGAACGCTCGTGCGCGTTGCGGGGCAGCACTTCTCCGCTTTGAGCAGACCGTGCAGCTTTGGTAACGCAGTGCCTTCAGCGACTACGTTTGTCAGCTCGGTGCTCGTCATGTGCGAGTCACCGCCGCACGATGAAGGTGTGGTATCACTGGAGATTAGCTTGGACGACACTGGCGAGCTATGGACCAGGAACGCTGTCCAGTTCGCGTACGTGGAGCAAGGCTCTGTTGTCGCCGTCGACCCGCCTCACGTGATCGAATCAGGCGGCAACATGCTCAAGGTGTACGGCGCGTCGTTCCTCGCCGAGGGCATCAACGCCTGTGCGTTCGGCACCATTGCCCCCCTGCCCAGCCGAGCTTCCACGTCCGACCGCCTGGAGTGCGTATCCCCCGCTGCCGCGTCGGGGGCGAGGGAAGTGTCGGGCGCCAGTCTCGACAACGCCCAGGACAAGACTGCCGCCGCTGCCACCGTGATCGTGTTCCCCACGCCCGGCGCTGGATTCGCGTACCCCGCGCGCGGGCCGTCGAGCGGCAGTACCCCGGTCACCGTGATCGGCCATGGCCTGGGTGTGCTAGGCCAGGAAGGTGTGAACGGTATGTGCGCTTTCGGGGAAGTGACTACTCCCACCACCTGGGTTGGCGGCAACGAGGACCGTGTCATGGAGACATGGAGACAGCATAGGAGCAGCTTGATTGACGACCTCACAGGCGGGGGGTTCTATGGCATCGTCGACGAAAACACCGGCCAGTGGCGGACCCTCGGGAGCGCCATGGGGTGGAGCGCCGTGAGCTGTTCGACCCCGCCCACACCTCCCGGGGTTGTTTCGCTAGACATTCACGTCGCTCCGGGGGCGGATGTGTCTGGCATCTCCTTCACCTTCGCGCCTCGGGCGACAATCATGGTGCTGCATCCCGCGACCGTGCCGGATGAGATGGGCACCGTTATCCGCGCTATGGGTACCGACCTGCCCGAGGACTTAGGTCCCGCCGAGACAGGGATCCTGTCCTGCGCGTTCGGATCAATAACAGCGACAACTCGCGCCATCTTCGTCTCATCAGCGATGGTCATGTGCGAGACGTCGGGTTCACTCCTCCCCGGGTTGCTTCAGATGCAGATCGTGGATGAGTACGGCCAGCACTGGGCCCAGGACAGTTCTGCGGTTCTCGAGGTGTTGACCTCCATCAGAGCCGTGGCTGTGGAACCCTCAAGCGGATGGGAGGAAGGCGGGCTGGCGCTGGAGATCCACGTCGGGACGTTACCATTCTCCATCGCCGAGAATTCCCTGTACCCCCCGTTCGGCTGCCAGTTTGGAACCATCACGCCCGTGCTAGCCCGCGCTGCATCCACCTCCATGCTCTGCGTAACACCCGCGGCTTCCCCTGGGCAACGCCAGGTGGGTGTTACGCCGGGGTTGAACCTGGGCAACGGGGCGGCGGGCGGCGGGCCAGCGTTCCATTTCCTGGCGCTGCCGAAGGTGATGGGCGTGGATGTTGAACACGCGTCGTCCGCGGGCGGCACTAGCATCACATTCCACGGGCTGACCCCGCTACCTATGGGCCACGTGGCATGCTCCGTGGATGGCATGGTGCGGGAGGCTCGCGGGGTGTCACCCACGGAGCTCCAGTGCGTTCTGCCGCCGCACTACCCGGGGTTCGTGCAGGTTTCCATCGTGCACTCGTCCGCCGCGGACGGCATCGGGCACCGCGCTCTCGCCATCCAGGCTGGCTCGGGACTATCGGGTTATGGGGGCAGCTACGAGGTGGAATACTTCGCGCCGTTCTCGCTCGTCAGCCACTACCCCCGCCGGAGTCCGACGATTGGTGGGACTATCATTGAGCTCTACGGCGAGGGCTTCATGCGCGGCCGCCACAGGTGCTACTTCGGGTCGCTCTCAGAACCTGTGCATGTGATCTCGAGCACCGTGGGCAAGTGCGCGGTGACGCCGCGACGCTTCATGGGCGACATCTCGTTCACGATGAGTGCCAGGCAGGGGACCCTTAACCCTAAACCCTACTCCTTGACCCTAAACCCTAAACTCCAAACCCTTCCACTCGTCCACTTCTCAGCTTGACTTGAGCCGTTTTTATCACTTAAACCCTACAATCACCCAGCGCATATCTTCAAAGGTGCTTACATTGAGCCGAAAAGTGTAAGAGTGTAGGCCCTGGTGCGAGTATTGGCGAGACCCACGTGGCGGCGGCGAGCCCCGGGCCCACCAGCGTATTGCACACGTACTATCTGCAGCCCATGATCACGTCCCTGACACCCACCAGCCTGTTCTCTGACGGCGGGCAGGAGGTCATATTGTTGGGTAGGGCTGAGTAAAGAAATATCATGAGTGCCCCGCCATCCACCACGTTTCAACCTCTCATTCTTTTAGTCAGGTGACATGGTATGACGCGGATAACATGATAAGTAAATGGTGATTATGCATGCCACGCCATCCACTACGTTTTAATCCCTCATTTTTGTTTAGATGAGTGACACCGTCTGACGTGGTGAACGTGATTTACTTGGCCATAACGCTGGGTTCCAACTTCACGGACGTGGATACGCTGGCGTGTAAGTTCGGAACGATCGCCCCGGTCGGCGCTGTTTTCGTGAGCGAGCTGAAGATCATCTGCACGGCTCCCTCGCACGCGCCGAGCTACTACACGGATCCGACGGCAGGCGTCGTGCAGGCAGGGGCTTACACTCGTCCACCTTTCGGCTCAACCTGCGCTGTTGTAGTCATTGAAACTACCCAACATACCCCACAAAAAGAGCTTATGTTGAGCAGCAAAGTGGACGAGTGTAAGCCCTTACGTGCAGGTGTTTGTCAGCGGCAACGCCTTCGACTACACCGACAACAGCAATACCATCTCCTACGAGCCTGGTAGGGCGGTGCATGTTGACCCTATGAAACCCACGTTGAAAGCGCCCGGATCTAAACGCCTGAAACTCTCATTTGATGAACCGCTTTCAAGTTTTGCTTTCAAAATCAGCTTGCGCCGCTACAGCCCGGCGAGGACGACACCGCCGTCACCGTCGCCACCGCCACCGAGTCCCTCGGCCTTGTCCCAGGCTACACGTTGATCAGCGAACTACGAACCACGAACGGACCGGTGACCGGTGGCACAGTGGTTGGCGTGGACGGCACCAACTTCGATCCGGATAACGTCGCTTGCAAATACATGAGCACCGAGACGCCGGCTATGTTTATCAATATCTGGAAGGTCATCTGCATTACTCCTCCGATGATGGCTGGCTTTGCGGCCTTCGAGCTCATTCTTGGAACGGATGTAACGACTTCCGGTAACCAGTTCCACTTCCACGCGAGGGCGGTGGTGACTTTGGTGGAACCGGCGGTGATGTCGACGCGCGGGGGCGAGGTGACGCTCGTCAACGGCCGCAACTTTATGAAATCGGCGGAGATTGGTGAGACGCCCGACCGCGTCGGAACCTTCTGCGCCCTGGGCACGACGACTATCGAGCCGGGCTATGTCATCAGTAGCACGCTCGTCGCATGCGAGAGCATCTTCCACGAGCCTGCCCACTTGTTCTTCGAGGTGTCTCTCAACAGATTGGACAAAACCAGGAGTAAGGTTCTCGTGCGGGTCCGAGATGGGCCGGAGGCCGCTGGGCTGTACCCCGTCGCCGCGCCAGCTATGGGCGGCACGGTGGTGACTGTCATGGGAGCGCCATTCACCGAGGACGTCCCCCTGGGCTGTAAAGTCGGCACCATCGGACCCGTGTCCGCTGTCATCGTCACGCAGACGGTTGCGGAGTGTACGATGCCGAGCCACGTGCCCGAGTTTGTGCCGATTTTCATATCGCACAACATCCGGGACTTCTCCGAGCAGGCGCTTACCTTCAAGTTCCGTGCCCCGGCTGTCATCGACGCTGTGACGCCCGAGCTGGGCCTCACGAGCGGCGGCACTCTGGTCACTATGACGGGTGCGTACTTCGAGCAGACCGACGAGCCATACTGCCGCATTGGCGCAGAGCTGGTCCCCACGGACGGCCTCGCGCCCAACGTCATCGTGTGCTCCACGCCTCCCATGCCGCCCGGCTTCGTGCGGGTCGGCGTGGCGGACGGGCCCGAGGACGGAGTCCCCGACGGCGGCGAAAACCTCGGCGCCTTCTTCCTCTACCAAGTCCCCGCGGTGACCATCGCCGCGTTCCCTCACACCGGCGATCCGGGAGGCGGCGCGCTGGTCCGCGTCCTGGGCCGCGACTTGCTGTCATTCCAACCCGGCAACTTACTCTGCAACTTCGGTTCCAGCTCGCCGGTGTCGACTGAACACCTGTCGTCTGTGATGGCGATATGCGAGGCCCCGGATCACCCCGAGGGCATGATTTCTCTGGAGGCCAGCGTTGACGGCGCCTATTGTGGGATTCACAGCGCGGTGTTCGAGTACGCCCAACTGCCCGCCGCAGTCGCTATTGAACCGCCGTCGGCTCCCGCTGCCGGCGGCACCAGCGTGATCATCTCGCTGGCGGGCGCGGACTACTGGGCGGCGGGCTCTTCCCCCGGGTTCGCAGCTGCACAATTTGGAACGGTGTGGCCGCTGGCGCTGCGTTCTCGCGGCGGCACTGGAGTTGAGATCTTCACTCCGGCGCGGGCGCCGGGCTCGGTCCCCATCACGTTCTCCACGGACCACTCGTCGCTGATTTCCGCGTCCAGGGCACTTCGCTTCACGGCACATGCGGCGCCCCCGTCTGTCATCGCCGCGTTCCCCGCGACGTCGCTGACGTCCGGCGGCACTGTGGTGGAGGTCACCGTTGTCAAGGGCAGTGGGCAGAACGAGGACGTTGACGTTCCGAGTTACTGCCGCTTCGGGCTGGAGGCCACGCCCGCGGTGTTCGTGTCATCTTGGGAGGTGTGCGCGCCGGGCGCACACACTTTCCTACCTGGGCGCGGCACCTACGCACCCGACCTGTTCTACGGCCTGGACATGCCTGACCAACTGATGTTCCCCGGCCTCGGCGCTTTCAGAGGCGAGGAGCCGCTCGGCATGGAGAACATCGTCGATTGGGAGGATGTCCTCGGCACGAACGAGACCGATGCTTTGTACGGTCTCGGTGTCAACTCCGGCATGGGTCCTTCCACATCTGCCGCCGCCAGACGCCGGCGACTGCTCCAGGAGTTCTATGGCATGGATATGGAGGAAATGATGGGATACGCCCGTGCCCCCCCGGGTATCTCCACTCCGATGGTGCCGGTGCCGCCCCTGGGTGACGCCGGCTATTCCGTCTCCAAGCACGCGGCGTGGCGCCGGGGAGAGACGTGCATGGGGTTCACCACTCTGCGGTGTAACGCCCCTCCCCACGCCGCTGGATTTGTGCAGGTCACTGTCGACGCCTCCATGGCTCCGCCCTCAGGCGGCACCGGTGGCCAGGCGTTCGAGTACAAAACCGCGCCACTCCTGGCCATGGCTACTCCAGCTGAGGGCCCCGCTAGCGGTGGTACCATTGTGCGGCTCGCAGGCGCGCATCTGCATGCGGCAGAGGTGTGTTGGGTGGGCTCCATGCCGGGAGTGGTGGTGCAGGCTGTGTCCTCCGCACTCATCATGTGCGAGGTCCCCGAGCACCATACGCCCGGGTCGGTTGCCATTGGAGTCGCTGCCGCGGATGACGTGCCTCCCGCTGATGGCTCGCTTCTGGTCTACGCATACGCTGAGGACGTGGCGGTCATTTCTTTGACACCGGCGATTGGATCGTCCGCCGGTGGCGTCACTGTGGCGCTGCTGCTTCATCCCGCGCCGCAGGCAATGTCCACGCGAGGCGCGCTACCGTCCTGCCACATCGGCACCATTCGGATCGCCGCGCGCGGCTCCGCGTTTGGATACGAATGCGTGACGCCCGCACTCGACGCGCACGCCACTGGCATGGTCCCCGTCTCCCTCTCGCTCAACGGCGTGGATCGATCACAGGATGTCACCGACGTGAGATTCTCCTACCGCCCCGACCCGTCCACCATCGCCACCATCCCAATCCATCTGGTTTCATCGGGTGGCGCCGAGGTGCTCGTGGAGGCATCCGAGAGTCCGAGCGTTGCGAGATCTGAAGACGGGCTGGCCTGTGTCTTTGGATTCGAAGTGGTGCCGGCGACGGTGGTGAGCTCCGAGGAGGTGTGCGTGGGCCGCAGGGTGGGCGTTGTTCCGAGCCCAGGCGGCCAAGGCTTCTATGGGTTGGGAGGGTCTCATTCGATCGATGACCTCGACTTACTCAGCTTCGGCACCAGGGTTTCAGGCATGAACGCTGCGAGGAATGCGACTGAGGGGTCTGGTGGCATGGAATCGGGCATATATGGCTTCGACTGGAACGCGGACTACGAGTCTCCGTTGCCTCGCGCTTTCGGCAGCCCGCAGAGCGCGGCGCACTACGTGGCGCCTGCCACATGTTTCGGCACCACCATCTTACGCTGCGCCGCCCCCGCGCTCGCCACGGGGGTGGTCCCGCTGTGGATCTCGCTGCAGCCCTCGCCGGTGTTTGGCATGTCGGCGGCTGCCTCACCGCCTTCTCCTCACGCGGGAGTTCAGATCGTGATCGTGCCGCCGCCGGTGCTGCTTGCGGTGCAGCCGCTGTTCGCTGAAGAGTCAGGCGGCGGCGTCACGCACCTCACAGGCGTGCACCTCGGGGCGGCGTCTGACGGCGCCGAGCTCACCGTGCAGGTGGGCTCCACGCCGCCGGTGTCGCTTCGTATTGTGTCGTCGGCGTTGGCGTCATTTGAGGTTCCCGAGCATGGGGTTGGACTCGCCGGCGTCGCCGCGCGCATTGCTGGCGATCTTCCGGCCGGCTCGACCGGCGTCGGGGGCGCTGCAGTCCTGGAGTACGTTCCCAGCACGCTTCTCATTGGTGCTATGCCGGCGGACGGGACCGAGAGCGGAGGCTTACTTGTTGTCGCGCACATGGAGTCTGGGACCGCCGGAGACGGCGGGCTTTCCTGCGCGTTCGGCCCCATCGCGGTTCCGGCGCGGCGCTCCCCCGGGAGCATGTCCGCGGCGGAGTGTCTGTCACCGGCGCACACGCGCGGGTTCGTTCCGCTCATCGCGGCGTCCAACGGGATCTACGCGGCCGGCACCGCCTCGTTCCACTACCGCCGTGACATCGCCGCTGTCTCGATTGAACCCGGCGCCATCCCCACCACAGGCGGCACCACGGTGACGCTCGTGGCGCACGGAGAGGTCGCAACATTCGGTGAGACGGCGTGCCGGTTCGGACTCGAGGTGGTGTCGGCCACGGTGCTCTCCTCTCACTTGGTGTGCTCGGGCGAGACGAGAGGTTACGGCTTCGCCGCCTCCAGATTGACTGCCGCAGGCGAACTCGTAGGAGCCTCGACCCGCAGTGAGGCGACTTTCGGAGGGTCATCGAACCGCAGTACGGCGGTTTACTATGGCCTCAGTGTCGACGCTCTGGGCGAGGCTGAGTTCCGTTTCGACGGCTTGCGCGAGGCTGGCTTCGGTGAGGCTGGCTTCGGTTTCGCCGGTGAGCGCAAGGCTGTCCTCGGTCTCGACAATCTGGGCGAGCTAGACCCTGTTGTTGAAGAGTCCGAGTTCTACGGGTTCTACGGGCTGGTCCGCTCCCCGCTGCCCCGTGCCGTCTACGTGAAGCGCACCCGCTGCCTGGGTTGGTCTGTGCTGGAGTGCGCCGCACCGCCTTCCTCCCCCGGCTTCCTTTCCGTAGAGGTAGGCGAGCGGGGTGGAGAGTACGTCACGAGCGGACTGTCGGTGGAGTACCAGGCTGCGGCCGTGGTGCTTTCGTTGCAGCCGGCGTCGGGGCCCGCGGGCGGCGTGGGCGTGGTGAAGGTGGGCGGCGAGCACCTGATCGGCACGGGCGCACTGTGCGGCTTTGGGTCCTCAGACCCGGTGCACGCCGAGATGGTGTCGTCCGTGCTGGTGAAGTGCGAGGCCCCCGCCCACAGCACCGGCATCGTGGCGGTGGAGGTCAGCATCAGCGACGAGGGCCAACAATACAGCCACAGCGGTGCAATGTACGAGTACACGGACGAGGTATCTGTACTCGCCATCGAGCCAGGTGATGGCCCCGCATACGGCGGCACGATGGTCCGACTGACGCTCAACACCGGGCCGCTTTCTACATCTGCCCTCGTCACCTCCACCTGCCGGTTCGGAAGCATCGCGCCGGTCACGGGCCGCGCGTACGCTTTCGGGACCGAGTGCCCCTCCCCGGGTCACGAGAGCGGACTGGTGATGGTCACTGCTAGCATGAATGGAGGCGAAGTGTGGAGCGCGTCTGAAGTGGCGTTCACCTATGGCAGCGCGACGACTATTGTTTACGCTGTCCAGCCAGCCAGGGGTCCGGTGCGCGGCGGCACCATGGTGCGCGTGATGGGCAGCGGGCTGCGCGGGGAGAGTGTGCAGTGCCGCTTCGGACTGGAGGTTGTCGACGGCCAGTTCATCGGCGGCGACGAGATGTGCTTGACGCGGGGTCGCGCAGAGACCACGTACGAGCTTGACATGGAGAGTGGCCTGGACATCCCAGTCATGTATGGGCTGGCTGCTTCGCCACTGCCCCGCGCCATGGGCAGCAGCATGCGGCAACGCGAGGAGCAGTGCATGGGATGGGTGGAGGTGATGTGCATTGCTCCCACCTATCTCCCGGGCGTCACGACCGTGGAGGTGAGCGTCACGGATGGCGGCTTCAGCAACAGCAAGGTGGAGTTCGAGTTCCAGGTGCTCGCCAGTGTGCTCACCATTTCTCCGGCCCTCGGCCCCTCCGGTGGTGCTTCCATCATCCGCGTCATCGGCGAGCACCTCATTGGCGCCACCCAGCTTTGCGGCTTCGGAAACGCGGGCCCTGTGAGCGCTGTTGAGGTGTCATCCAGTATGATCCTGTGTGAGAACCCCGCGCACCCTGAAGGTGCTGTGGTCATGGAGGTGAGCGTGAGCGACGAGGGTCAGCTGTTAACGACCAGCGGCTTGCTCTTCGAGTATGGACGTGCGCTATTGCTTCGTGGAGTGGAGCCCTCAGAGGGCCCGCTCGAGGGCGGAACGGTGGTCAACATTAAGACTGACTCACTGGATGCGATGCGCATGCCGGCATGCAAGTTCGGATCCGTCGGTCCGGTATCTGCCCGAAAGTCGAGTGAGAACATCATGCAGTGCATGAGCCCGTCACGCATGAGCCCGTCGCAGGTTGTTGGCCAAGCTCAGCTCGAAGTGACCGACAACGGCGTCGACTATACTGACTCGGGTCACAGCTTCCTGTACTGGCCTAACACTGACGTCATATCTGTGGAGCCTGCGTCTGGCCCGGTCAGCGGAGGCACCTTGGTGACCATCACGGGCCGCGGCATTCGGAACACAGCCCTGTGCCGCTTCGGCACGGAAATCGTGGATGGCGCGTACATCGATGGATCTGAGGACATCAGCATTGACAGGACGACTCACACATCTTTCTACGGACACGACAGCTTCTATGGCGTCGAGACCATGCAGTGGGCGAGCCGATCTCAGTCGTACGGCACTTCACGCATGGTGTGCAAGGCGCCACCTTTGATGCCCGGGCACACCACTGTGGAGATCAGCAACTTGCACGGAGTCTTCAGTGTCAGCGCTGTGGACTTCGAGTACCAGGTGCTGGCCAACGTATTTACCTTCTCTCCGCCGCTCGGCTCCACTGGCGGCTCTTCCATCATCCGCGTCGTCGGCGAGCACCTCATTGGCGCCACCCAGCTTTGCGGCTTTGGAAACGCGGACCCCGTGAGCGCCGTTGAGGTGTCATCCAGCATGATCCTCTGCGAGAGCCCCGCGCATCCTGAGGGTGCTGTTGTTATGGAGGTGAGCGTGAGTGACAAGGGTCAGCTGTTCACGACCAGCGGCTTGCTGTTCGAGTATGGAGAGCCTCTGCGGCTCCGTGGAGTGGAACCGAACGAGGGCCCGCTTGAGGGTGGGAATGTGGTGAGCATACAGACTGACTCGCTGGATGGCAGGAGGAGGCTGGGATGCAAATTCGGGACCGTCGGTCCCGTGTCTGCTCGGAAGTCGAGTGAGAACATCATGCAGTGCATGAGCCCATCACAAGAAGTTGGCCAGACTCAGCTCGAGGTGACTGACAACGGCATCGACTTCACGGACTCCGGTCACAGCTTCCTGTACTGGCCCAACACTGACGTCATATCTGTGAAGCCGGCGTCTGGCCCGGTCAACGGAGGCACCGTGGTGACCATCACCGGCAGCGGTATTCGGGATACAGTTCAGTGCCGCTTCGGCACGGAAATCGTTGATGGCGTGTACATCGGTGGATCTGAAGACATTAGCATGGACAGGATGACAACGCAGATTCATTTCTACGGATATGACAGCTTCTATGGCGTCTACGAGACAACGCAGTGGGCGAGCCGATCTCGCTCGTACGGCACTTCACGCATGGTATGCACGGCACCGCCAATGTCGCCCGGGTTTACATCTTTGGAGATCAGCAATAACATGCACGGAGGCTTCAGCCTCAGTGCGGTGGACTTCGAGTACAAAGTCCAGGCCAATCTATTCGCCTTCTCGCCGAATCTGGGCCCCTCCGGCGGTGCTTCTATCATCCGCGTCATCGGCCAGCACCTCATTGGCGCCACCCAGCTTTGCGGCTTCGGAAGCATCGACCCAGTGAGTGTCCTCGAGGTGTCATCCAGCATGATTGTCTGCGAAAGCCCCGCGCATCTCGAAGGCGCCGTGGTTATGGAGGTGAGCGTGAGCGACGAGGGTCAGCTGTTCACGATCAGCGGCCTGATGTTCGAGTATGGAAGTGCTCCGGCGTTCCGTGGAGTGGACCCGTCAGAAGGCCCGCTCGACGGCGGAACCGTGGTGTCCATCCAGACTGACTCACTCGACGGCATGCGGATGCTGGGGTGCAGCTTTGGCTCCATCCGCCCCGTCGCATCACGGCCGTCGAGTGATAGCATCATGCAGTGCGCGAGCCCGTCTCACAACGCCGGCGCGGCGCAGCTCGAGATGACGGGCAACCTGCTCGACTACACGGCAGGGGCTTACACTCGTCCACTTCTTAGCTCAACCTGAATCGTTTTGGTCACTGAAGCCACATCAAGCGTCAACCTGAAACGTTGTTTGCCAATGACACCTTTGAGTTACCCACAAAAAGTGCACAGAACGTGGTCACGTCACGCCGAAAATTGAACTTGTGTAGCCCCCAAAAGATGCTTACGTTGAGCTAAACAGTGGACGAGTGTAAGCCCCTGCTACACGGCAGCGGGCAGCTCCTTCCAGTACCTGCACAAGTCGGTCGTCGTCGAGGTGTACCCCTCGTCCGGTCCCATGTCTGGAGGAACTGAAGTCATTGCCCTGGTGGAGTCGCACGACGGCTCACCCCCCGCTTGCACGTTTGGCGCTACTACCGTGGCGGCGTCTGTCATCGACACGTTCGAGCTCTGCTCGCCGAGAATGCGCGCGGGTAACATCGCGAAGTCACTTGATCCGTCCAGGCACAACCAGACGGTGAACGAAACGAACGTCACCTACTACCCCCCGCCACCGTCGCCTCCACCTCCTCTGCCCTCTCCGCCGCCGCCGCCCTCCCCGCCGCCTCAACCACCTCCACCGCCTCCAAGCCCACCACCTGACGGCATTCACATCCATACGGAGGATGTCGACGTGCCGACCTCAGAGAGACTCGACCCGGACAGTTTCTATTACGGTCTGGATTCGTTCACCGTCGAGGAGGAGCACATTCACTCCTCGCCGTCACCGCCGCCGCCTCCGCTGCCTTCTCCGCCCCCGCCGCCGTCCCCGCCGCCTTCCCCACCCCCTCCGCCCTCACCCCCTCCAGGCCCAGACAGCGTGTTGGCTAGCACTCTTTCGATGATCTCCCCCGCGGTGTCGCGATACATCGTGGACCAGAAGTGCATTGGATACGCGACGATCCGTTGCATCTCCCCTCCGCAACCCGCGGGCATCGCGTCGTTTGACATTCACTTGGGAGCCGATCTCTCGTCGAACGCCGTCAGCTTCTCATTCGAGGTCCCTCCCGAGGTGACGCTGATCTCGCCCCCCTCCGGCCCCACCGCCGGCGCCACGGTCGTCACCCTGTCCGGCCGCCACATGCTGGGCCATCACATGCCGCTGTGTCGGTTCGGAAGCAACGCGCCGTCCGCGGCCGACTTCGTGTCCTCCGCACTCATGAGGTGCGAGGCTGGTTCTCACGAGGAAGGGGAGGTGGTGGCGGAGGTGAGTGTGAACGACGAGGGGCAGCACTTCACATCCAGCGGCATCTCCTTCGAGTATTACGTCGAGCCCAGGTAGGCACGCACAAATGATGCTCTTCACGTCATCCATCACATCTCAACTCAGCGCTACTTATTTCCAGAGGTGACCAGAGAAGATGAATCAGGGGTGCACGTCTCGTCTTGTGCAAGTGGAGACACTCAGAAACATATGAGTTCAATTTCGTCCTGTGACAAAGCGAGCTTTATGTATTTGTCCCTGAGCTCAGGCTGCTGTCCATCAACCAGGTGGAGGGTATTCATTCCGGCGGCTCACTGTTGTACCTCGCGGTGGATGACATCCAACACGCGCGGGCAGTGGCCTGCCGCTTCGGCACCATCGCCCCCGTCCGTGCCAAGGCAGGGGCTTACACTCGTCCACTTTTTACCTCAACCTGAGCCGTTTGTGTCACAGGAAGCCTGACGCCAACTAGCATATCCCACCAGAAGTGCTTACGTTGAGCTGTAACAGTGGACGAATGTAAGCCCCTGCGCCAAGACCGTCAAGTCAAATCAGATCGAGTGCCTGTCCCCCGCGCACACTCCCCGGAGCGTGCCGGTCGACATGTCGACCAACCTGAAGGACTTCTCGGTAGCCGAGCTGATGTTTTCGTACACCTACGCCGTCACCGTGCTGGCGGTATTCCCCGAGTCCGCGCCCGCCACCGGTGGGGTGGTGCAAGCTGAAACCGTTTGAAAGCTGTGTTGAAAGCGCCTGGTTTCAGCGTTTTGACACCGAAATACGATAAGCTGTCTTTCAATTTTTGCTTTCAGCTTCAACTTGCGCCACTACACACCGGCGGCACCGTTGTCACGGTAAGGCCGTGCAGCTTGACACTATCATAACCCGTGTTGAAACTAGGGCGCCCATGGTTCACGTGCTTAAAACTATGATATGATAAACTGCTTTCAAACTTTGTGTTCAAATTTAACTTGCGCCGCTACATCATGGTGAGCGGCCAGGGCTTCAGCAACCGCATGGATTGCAGGTTCGGAGACACAACCGTCCCGGCGTTCAACCTGGGCTCGCAGGGCATCAACGAGGTGTGCTTCGACCGCGCTGAGTCGGTCAACACCATCATCAACGGTGTTACCTTGAACTCGCACGTGTCGACCCGTCACGTGCACCAGTGCATGGGCAGGGCGGTACAGGTTGACCCCATGAAACCCATGTTGGAAGCGCCTGGAATTGTGTGCTTGAGACCATATCATCAATAAACTGCTTTCAAACTATGCTTTCCATTTTAACTTGCGCCGCTACACATTGGATGGTCCTCCGTCACCTGCGAGGCGCCGCTGTCAGTCGCCGGGTGGACCTCCCTGGAAGTTCGCACGAGCGACGGCGAGCTCCAGACCAACAACTTCAACTTTGCCTTCGAGGTCAGCGCAGAGGTGGCCTTAGTCACCCCTACGTCCGGTCCTACGTCTGGCGCCACGGTTGTGTACGTGTCCGGCCAGCACATGGCGGGGCACAACCGGCCGCTATGCAGGTTCGGAAGCAGCGCTCCGTCGCGAGCAGACTTCGTGTCGTCGGCGCTGATGAGGTGCGAGTCGGTTGCGCACGACGAAGGCGCCGTGGATGTGGAGGTGAGCGTCAACGACCAGGTATGGTGGTGCAGGTTGACCCTATGAAACCCACATTGAAACCGCCTGGAGCTAAACGCTTGAAACTAGAACATGAGAAACTGCTTTCAAACTTTGCTTTCAATTGCAACTTGCGCCGCTACAATGAGGCGCAGCAGTTTACGCTGAGCGCCGTGTCGTTCGCGTTCGCCGCTGTGCCGCGGCTGGTCGGACTGGGTGCGTCGACCGAGGCAGGGGGGTTATTGGGAATTGAGAACCAGCACTCGACCGAAGTTGAATCGCGTCCTCCTCCTCCTCCTCCTCCTCCTCCTCCTCCTCCTTCTCCTCCTCTTCCTCCTCCTCCTCCTGCGCGGGTCTGTATGAGCATTCACCCTGAAAGTACAACATGCTCCGATCTCGTTTCAATGCTTGTTCTCAATGACCCTTCTACGAGGGCGGGCAGCACGGCGGCACCCTGCTGCAGCTGGTCATCGCGGACGTGTACGACACCAGCGTGCTCGACTGCCGCGTCGGAACCATCTCCTCTCTGGCCTCTCGCGACTCCAGCCTGCATCAGATCATCTGCCTCACTCCGGCGCACGCTCCCGGGCGCGTACCGGTTGACATCGCGGCCAACCAAGTGGACTTCACCGCCGCCGAGCTGATGTACACGTACCGGCAGACCGTCAGCGTGCTGTCCGTGTACCCGGCCGCGTCCCCCGTCAGCGGCGGCACAGTGGTAAGGTGGTGCAGCTGACCCCATGACACCCACGTTGAAACCGCCTGGAACAAGCGCTTGTAACTAAGCTGTGATACACTGCTTTCAATTTCTGCTTTCAAATCCAACTTGCGGCGCTACACTGTGGTGACTGTCCGCGGCAACGGGTTCTTCGGGGCCATGGAGTGCCGGTTCGGCGAAGTGGTGGTCCCCGCGCAATCGCTCGGAGAGATCGACGGAGTGCGGGAGGTGTGCCTGTCAAGGACCGGCGCATTCTCAAAGAACGTGTCGGGTCTCACGGTATGGAGGTGCAGTTTGACACTGTCAAGACCCGTGTTGAAAGCGCCAATGTTTTCTGCGCTTGAAGCTAGAATATGATGAATCGCTTTCAAACTTTGCTGGCAATTTCAACTTGCGAAACTACATCACGGCGATGCAATTCACCAGCATTTACCGGCACGAGTGCGTGGGGTGGTCCGCTGTCTCCTGCGTCACCCCCGTCGCCGCCAGCGGATTCACCTCCTTCGAGATACGCATGGGCGATGGCGAGCTCGCGACCAATACCATTGCGTTCGCGTTTGATGTCGACCCTGAGGTGACTTCCGTGGATCCACCGGCTGGTTCCAGCTCGGGGGGCACCGTGGTTTCTCTGACAGGCCATCACATGACGGATCACAACCGCCCGTTGTGCCGCTTCGGAAGCAGCTCGCCGTCTTTGGCGTACTTCGTGTCCTCAGCGCTCATGAGGTGCGAGTCCGTGGAGCACGTCGAGGGCTTCGCGCATGTGGAGGTGAGCGTGAGCGACGAGGGGCAGCAGTATTCCAAGAACGCTATCGCGTTCGGGTTTTCCCCGGACCCACGGGTGCTGGGCGTCATGCCGGACGAAGGCGTCGAGCTCGGCGGTACTTCCTTGCATGTCCATGGCGCGTACTTCGCGCCTGGCAGCGTGGTCAGGATCGGAAGCGTCGCACCCATTTCAGCCAGGTGGCTGTCGGGTGAAGTGCTCGAGACGATCTCCCTGGCGTATCACCCCGCGGGCATCCGCGTGCCGGTTGAGGTCAGCACCGTCAACGGCGGATCCAACACGTGGACCGCTGACGAAGTGGCGTTTACATTCACGATGCCGGCGACGCTCGCGGCGGTTGACATTCCCGTGAGTTCCGTTGTCGGAGGGTCGATCGTCACGTTGTATGGCACGGGGATGTTCCGCCAGGGGGCGACGCGGTGGCAGTGCCGCTTCGGCGACGCGTACGTTGACGCCTTCGAAGATGAATCGTCGGCGTCCAACGTCATGCCGAACGTCATGCCCGGGGAGACATGCCACGGACCGAGACAGGCGGTGCAGTTCGGGCAAAGTGGCGCAGGGGACGCGCACGTGGGCGCCCGCTGCCTGGGCTGGTCGGCGCTATCATGCGTGGTGCCCCCCAGTCCCGCTGGCTTCACCACCGTGGATGTCGCCGTTGAGGGTGAGGCTACCCCGCGGACTTCACTGTCGTTCGCGTTTGATGCCGCCGCTTCCATCGTGGCGGCGTTCCCTGGCGAGAGCCCGTCCGAGGGCGGCGGCCTTGTGTTCGTCACGGGCTCGCACCTGCGCCCGGGCAACGACGGCGAAACCCCGCCATTGTGCCAGTTCGGGTCTGTTCCGTTCGACGGCGCCCCCGCCATCGCGGTGTCATCCGCGTTGTTACTCTGCGAGGCTCCGGCGCGCGTGGAAGGGCTGGTGGCGTTAGCCGCATCTGTGAACGACGGGGGTGTTACGTACAGCGCGCTGGCTGCTGGCGTCGGCGGTACCAGTGGCGTGCAGCACTTCTTCGCATGGTAGGACTGAGCTATAATATCTGCCACGCTTTCACCACGTTTTAAACTCTCGCTTCTTGTCAGTTAAACGCTATCATATGACGTGGCGAACATAATTTACGTGGCTCTATCGCCTGGCCAATCTACGTCACCGGGTCCAGCCCCCCGACTGGGCCGGAACTGGGCGGCACGGTCATCGCCCTGTCGGGTTTCGGCTTTGAGGATGGCCTGCTGTTGGCTTGCCGCTTCGGCACCATCTTCCCCATCTCCGCCGCCTTCATTGGAATGGAGCGTGTCGAATGTGCCTCCCCGGCACACGCGGCATATGCTGTGCCCGTGGGCGTTTCAGGAAACGGCCGGGACTATTCCCCCGGTGGGGGACTGTTCGGGTCCCCCGCTATGCTGGGCTACCAGATGTCGGTTCGCATCACGGCGGTGGTGCCGCGCACGGGCGTGACGGGAGGTCGGACGCCGGTGTTCATCACCGGCGTGGGGTTCGTCAACTCCACCCTGCTCAGCTGCCGCCTGGGCCGCGAGGTAGGGACCTAAACCCTAAACCCTAGACCCAAACCCGAAACCCTAAACCCTAAACGCTAAACCCTAAACCGGCGCTGCAGGCGGCTGAATCGATGAAACCAATGTCGAAAGCGCCTGGAACTAGACTGTAAGCGCTTGATAGTATAAGATGATGAACCGCCTTCGAACTTTGCTTCCAAATTCGGGTTGCGGCGCTACAGCAAGGTGGTCCCCGCCACGTACCTGTCGCCCTACTCGCTCCTCTGCATCTCGCCGGAGCAGACCTCCAGTGCCGGCACGGTAGGGCGGTGCAGGTTGACAGTATCAAAAGCCGTGTTGAAAGAGCCTATGGTTTCAGTGCTTGAAGCTAGAACATGATAACCTGCTTTCAACGTTTGCTTTCAATGTCAACTTGTGCCACTACAGCACGGTATTCCTGGAGGTGTCCAACAACGCTCAGGACTTCACGACGCAGCGCACGCTATTCTACTTCGCGCCGTGTCCGGCCGGGTATTACTGCCCGGAGGGCGAGCCCCTGCCGTGCCCGCGCGGCGCCTTCTGCAGCGGCGGCAGCGGCGGCAGCGCCAACTTCACGCTGTGCCCCGTGGGCAGGGGCCTACACTCGTTCACTTTGCAGCTCAACCTCAGCCGTTTCTTACACAAAACACACCCTTAACACCCCTTGATTCCCCCTCAACATCTCCTAAACGCCCCTTAAACAGCCCCCGAACAGCCTCTAAATGCACCCCCTATCCCACAGAAAGCGCTTACGTTGAGCTGAAAAGTGGAAGAGAGTAAGCCCCTGCCCGTGGGCACCTTCCAGCCGCGGACCGGGCAGGCCAGCTGCCTGCCGTCGCCGATCGGCTTCATCGTGCCGGACGCCGGCACCGCTGTTCCCAGCGTGTGCCCCCGCGGCGCCGTGTGCGACGTCACCGGCCTTACCGGCTCCACCAAGGCAGGGTGATTATTGAGAACACCACCTCCTCCTCATCCTCCTCCTCCTCCTCCTCCTCCTCCTCCTCTTCCTCCTCCTCCTCCTCCTCCTCCTCCTCCTCCTCCTCCTCCTCCT
>Ga0307489_10000982_pt1 | contig 18324 bp, 32 predicted proteins | sample SB12metaG_FD_202247 | JGI IMG/M metagenome (GOLD analysis project Ga0307489, IMG submission 202247) | Sea-ice brine microbial communities from Beaufort Sea near Barrow, Alaska, United States - SB 1.2 | ecosystem: Environmental > Aquatic > Marine > Coastal | place: USA: Alaska | collected...
AGGGCCACCCTGGGACGTGGCCAGCACTGGCAGTATGACCGAACCCTCGCGACTAGCTTATTGAGTGGCGTGCCACCCCGCGACGTGGCCAGCACTGTTAGGATAACCCACCTCTCGTAAGTTGTTTATTGAGTGACGTGCCACCCCGTGACGTGGCGAGCACTGTCAGTATGACCCGACTCGTGATGTTTCAATGAACGAGGGTTGGACACACAGCTGCTAACTTGGCAAGCATACTCATACGAGCCCCGCCGTGACTTTGGCGTCCAGGTTGTGGCGAATCGCGCGCCATAGATCCTTTGCCACGTACACGCCGAGTTTGTCGTTGGCTTCCAACGCCACGCCGGTGCCTCCGACGAGGGCCGAGCGAACAATGCTCGCCGCGTCACCCTCACCACACAGTGTACCGGTACTCGCCACGTCACCCACCACACTTCAACCTCCCGGCATCGGATCGAATGTCGTCCTTTGATGTGGCGAACATCATCGGCAGGCGCGGGGTTGGGCCACGCGTTCCCTGACAGTTTGCTCGTAGTGTACCGGTGTACCTATGCACCACACATACTTGGCCCTGCCTCCGAATCCGTGGACGACTTTACCGGCGCCACGCGCTGAATGCGCGCCGCTGCGGCCAGCGGCGCTGCGCGGCGTGGTAGCGGGGGCCGCCCTTGACTTCGGGCCTGGCAGAATTAACCGCCATGTCATCAAACGCATGTTGAGGCCTCGTTTCTGCAATGGCATCCTATGACGTGGCGAACAATGTCCGCCAGGCCCTGCCACGACCCGGAGGAGGGCACCTTGGACTGGGGTGACGAGGACGGCATAAACAGCGTGTCCATCGCGCTCAGCGTTGCCTCGACGCAGGGCCTGACACAAGCTGCCCGTGGATGATGAACGTGAGCATCGCGTCTTCGAGTGGTCGCAAATGCACGGCCACAGCGGCTCACCCAGCTCACCCCGCTCAACCTGCTTGCACGGCTCAACCTGCTCAGCTGCCAGCACCGACGCCTCCACGTTGAACCTCTAGCTCTCGCAGCCCTCTTCCCTCTGGAAAGACAACTACATTTAGTACGAGTAGTGGAAGGCCCTGCCTCGAGGCTCATCAGCGTGGCGGAGGCGGGTTTGCCCACGCGATGTCCCGGGTTGTGGTCGTCGCGACGCGGGGTGCTGCCGCCGCCGCCGCTGCTGCCGGGGTGGACGGGGGCGCCGGTGCCGCTACCGCCGCCCAGGGGCTTACACTGGTCCACTTTTCGGCTCAACGTATCAACTTTGTCTGGGATAAGTTGGGTAGTTTCAGTCCAAAACGGCTTAGGTTGAGCAGGAAAGTGGGGGCGAGTGTAAGCCCCTGCCGCTACCGCCGCCGGTGCTGGCTGGGCGGCGCGACGGGTTGATGGTGCTGCTCTGCATGGTGCCGCGCTCCGGGCGCCTCAACACAGGGCCCGACCCGTGGTTGCTCTCAACTTGAGCTGCGTGGTACCACTGTAAGTGGGGCCACCGCCTGGAGTGGTGTCAGCAGGCAGGGACTGACGACAAGACAGTGCTACAGCAGCTGTGGCGGTTTAGGTTGAAACGACGATGGGACGGCGCGTGAGGCCCCGCCCGAACATCTTGACCATGGGGGCATTCGTCCATACCAGCCCCAATGCGAGCAACCAGTCAGACAACCAGTGGCTAGGCCAGGGAGGAGGAACCCACAGGGAGGAGGACGCCAGGGAGGAGGATGCGGCGAGTGTGTACTCGTACGGGTAGACTACTCGTACGGGAACACTACGGGTACGCTACGAGCAAATAGACAGGGTGAGGCCCCGCCCGAACACCTTGACCATGGGCGCGCGCGTGGACACCGTCGGGGTCTTGCCGCCGTCGTGCAGGCTGTACATCTTCCACCCCGTCGCCAGGGGCTTACACTCGTTCCCATTTCCGCTCAACTTGAGTACTCTGCTCCTTTCCGCCCAACTTAAGCTCACTTTGTCCCCCATGTAACCCAAATTCGCCCGTGGATGTGGCCCCAAGGTGCTCAAGTTCAGCTGTAACGTGAGCGATGTGTCCAGAAGGTCCTCAAGTTGAGCTCTGAAGTGAGCGAGTGTAAGCCCCTGCCCGTCGCCGCGTCGCGAATATTCTGGAATGCGAAATTGCCAACCAGCTCAACAATGTGTAAAGTGACCCCTCCCGCCCAACCCCGGAGCGAGTTGGAGCTGAGAGATGACCAGGCACGCAGAATGACCTACGTGGGCGCGAAAGAGGCGGACCTAACCCAACCTGCTAGTGGAAGGGAGTGCGGGGGTTGCGCGCACGCGCGGCAGAAGTGCCCGTTATGGGGGGACCCAAAGTCTAAGCGCAACGAGTTTCACCGACCGTCCGAAGCAGCGGTCGGACTCCGAAGGGGGGGTAGGGATTCATTTTCCCGAGCCGGGTTCATCGCCCCCCCCCTACCGAACGAAAATTACACCCCCCCGTTACGAAAATGAGTGGCACAGACGAGTTCAGAGTAGGCACGGCACGGCAGTGGGCACACCTGACCGCACGGTCTCATACATCGTGAAGCGACGCGCAATGCCGCCCGCTGCCGCCGTCGTGGTGAACGCCGGGCGCCTCAACTTCGACGGAAAGCTCGACCTCACAAAGCTCGCGAATGTGTGTAACGGCGCGCTCACCGCGCACGACGAGGCCACCCCGTCCCCGGAAGCAATCGCGTCGCGATCCGAAAACCATTCCATTGTCATTTCGAAGGAGGTTCCGGTCGCGGTGAACTTGCTCCCGGTAGGACCTGGATACATCGTTCCCCATGACTGTTAGCTCATATAGCTAGTGTAACGGCGTGCCCGGGCCCCTACACACTCGCCGCTTCTTCTTTCCGAATTGGGCACTTGTGCCCTTTGCAACTTGAATCAAGCCGTGTTGCACGAAATATCAACTCCGTTTTGTTAGCAGCTCACAACGTTTCGTGATTCCACAAGTTGCACGGTCGGTGTGTTGAAGTCCCTGGCTTCCGGCCAGCGTGAAGCTCATCTGCGAGGCGGGAACGGGGTACAATAACATCAACCTGGTCGCAGCCGCAGCGAGGGGCATCACCGTGTGCAACGTCCCCTGCTATAGCACCGATGCTGTCGCGCACTTGGTCATCACATTCGTTCTCAACTTTTCGTCCTCCATCGTGCAGCAGCACCAGGCACTGTGGCGAGGCAGGGCCTTACTGACATAACCAAGTCTACTAAGTACTTTTCCAGCTCAACTGGGAGCAGTCTATCCCTCACACCACCTGAGTCATCCCACATAATTCCTCAAAAACTTGATGATTTATTCTCGCAAGTTGAGCTGGAGAGATACTTAGGTGAGGCCCTGCAGCGCGGCGACACTGGGAACTTCACCGGCGCTCTGAGCGTGCCGCACTTTGAGCTCGGCGGGAAAACCATCGGACTGGTCGGTGAGGCCCGGTAGCATCTGACCGCTTGCTCATAGGTCAACTGCACTCGTACGAATACACGTTTATCTCTTCCTCCTCACACGCCGTGCCTCCTCTACCCAATGCCTGGTATCATCAGCCAATCAGTGTGGTCTGTGGTCGCCCGGTATCATCCATCCATCGGTGTGGTCCCTGTGGTCGCTGCTCAGCACGACACCACTCAATGTGGTGGTCCTGTATCCACCATGTCAGTATGGTCAGTTCACCTAACGCGACACCATGCATTATGGATTTATAGTCGGTTGACCAAATACTTCCGTTTGATACCGGGCGCTACTCACCGGCGGGACTGGCAAAATCGGCATCAAAGTGGCAGAGATCGCGCGAGTGTTTGGGATGAAGGTGTTGGTGTGGAGCAGGAGTGCCCAGTCCACTAAGCTGTGGGAGGTGAGGCCTGGCCCGGGGCCCGGTCTCATCGATGACACTCAACATCCACGATAGTATGTTCAGTATGCTCATGTCACCTTGCACGATGCCACGCAATATCCAGGTCAGTATGCTCATGTCACCTTACATTATACACCACTCAACATGACAATTCCACCCCAACGAACTTCGTTTGATACTGGGCCTTCATCGGAGGCGGCGAGTGACCTGGACGATTTGTTGGCGCGGAGTGATTTTGTGTCGGTGCACTGCCCGCTCAACGAACACACCAAGCACATCATCGACGCGGCCGCGCTCAAGGTATGGAGGTGCAGGTTGACCCTATGAAATCCACGTTGAAGGCGCCTGGAACTAAGCGCTTGAAACTGAAATATGATGAACCGCTTTCAACCTTCGCTTTAATTTCAACTTGCGCCGCTACATCAAGAAAATGAAGCCAACAGCGTACGTCATCAACACGGCGCGGGGCGGGGTCATCAAGCAGGATGACTTAATTGCGGCGCTGCAAAACGGAGTCATCGCCGGCGCAGGGTTGGACGTGCAGGATCCTGAGCCGCCGGAGGAGGGCAGCCCGCTGTATAAGATGGATAACGTCATCCTGACGCCACACATTGGCTGGAAAAGGCAGGGCCTGACACTTGCATAATCCCTTTTGCAGCTTGCCATACGCCGTTGCACTCTGCGCTGATAGGCAAGGGACGAGCGACCAGGCCCTGTACATAGGTTGGAGACCCGGCAGCGTTTGATGGACACTGTGGCGGACAACATCACGGCATACCTGGCTGGAGCGCCAATCAACGTGGTCAATTAGTCGCCGGCGAGCCGTAATCAGGCGGTAAAGGTTGGTGCAAGCAATGTGGCCGGCGCATTGTCGGCGCACATGGGAAACAAGTATTTAATTGCAAGTGCACGATTGCAGGGCGGGAAATGTATTTATTGTGTTTGTGTCGATATCTCAAATGTACACTTGCTAGAGCTCTAATCGTCAACTAGTTGTGTCAAATAAATATTTGCCACCAAAAATGTGTATTGTTATAACGGGCGCTGTTGCCGAGTGTGCGTCATGCAAAGCGGCACGGAGATATCATCGCGAGGGGAACGCCGGCATAATGCCGGTTGATATCCACCCTCGGTCACTGTTCCGTGCCGCACTGTGCACACGCCACCCGCGCAGCGCCCTGTGTTGTTGCTGAGAATTCTCAACAGTTGTGCTGCTCCGCGGGAGATGCCAGCCTGTAAAAAAGGCGGCACCCCTACGGAGTTAAAGGCCCCTCCCCGTTTCCGGGTTGGGGCTTAGCATCAGCCGCCCGCCTTCTCCTTCGCCACCGGGGCGGACTCGTTGGCGTAGTCGGCGTCGGGATCAGAACCGCGGCAGCGGCCGGCTGCCGGTTCCGCCGGCGCGACGCCCGCCACGGCCGTGACGCTAGTCGAGTTCTGCGCCAGGACAGCACCCACGACGTTGCCGACCGCCATCACGAGTTCACCCACGGCGCGCCCCACCGGCCCCGCCGCGGCTAGGCTGACCCCCGCGGACCGGCTGAACAGCGACGCGGCTGCGGGGGACACCGCGGCGGTCGGCGGCAGAGGCTTGATTGCCTTCACGTAGGACAGGACACAACATGCTCGCCACATTTACACCACATCGTGTACCGGTGCTCGCCACGTCATCAATCTCATAGTGTACTGGTGATCGCCACGTCGTCTACCGCATAGTGTACCAGCGCCCGCCACGTCATCCAACACATATTGTACCGGTGCTCACCACGTCTTCCACCACATGCTCGCCACCTCACACGGCGTCACTTGACTCAATACACGACGTGCACAATGAGACGAGTGCCAGGCCCTGCCGTGACATTTGCCGACACGACATAGTCCTCCGCACCGCTGCCCGGCATCCAGTCCTTAATGAACTCCCTGCTCTCCACTTTTTCTTCAACACGCACGTTGTCAAACCCCGCATCTTTCAGCATTTCGATGAGGGTTTCGACGACGGGCGCTCCCGCGATTAAGGCCCAGCATAATCCACGTCGATACGTCAGTATACGTGGAGGAGGTAAAACATGAGGATATACTCCTCTGTGGTACTCCTCTCACGAGCGATATCACGCGCGGTGCGACGCGTGGCGCACTCATTGTGGCATGCGGTTGCGGATCTGACGGGTCTCGTCACTATGAGGTTCTCCTATGAGGGTACTGTATATAACCCCGGGATATCTGACTGTTTGCTCGAAGTACACTCGTACACAGGCACCTGCTCCGTTTGACAATAGGTCGGGGCGGGCCACACCTGTGACTCAGCAGGAGAGCGCCTCCGCAGTCTTGAGGTGCTCGGGGAGCTCCTTGGTGTTGACTACGTCGGTGACGGCCAGGCGGCCGCCGGGCTTCAGCACCCGGAGCGCCTCGCTGTAGCGGCGCAAGTTGAAATTGAAAGCGGCGCAAGTTTGAAAGCGGTCCATCATATTCTAGCTTCAAAGCGCTGAAACCAGACGTAGTCAGTCCCGGGTCAACCTGGGGTCAACCAGGGGTCAAGTAGAGGTCAACTCGGGGTCAACCTGCACCGCCCTACCTCGCGCAGCACGCGCGGCTTGTCCGGGCTGAGGTTGATGACGCAGTTGGAGATGACGGCATCCACGCCGTAGGGACAGATGGGCAGTACTCGCCTCGTCATCAAACGCATTTCACGCCTCGTGTCTTTGTTTAATGCTGTCCACGTCATCAAACGCATGTTTACCACTCGTTTCTTGAGTTAAATGAAATACTCATGACGTGGCAAGCACCATCTATCAGTTTCTTGACTTGAAGGGAATTCTTAGAGTCCATATGACGTGGCGAGCACTATCCATCAGTCCCTACCACGGTGTTGTCGGCGCACGGCAGGTTCTCGATCTCGCCCAGGCGGAACTCCACTTGAGGGGACTTGAGGTCACGCTCACTGGCTCCCTCGCGCGCCTTTTATAAGGGTCATTGAGAACACACACTGATAGACTGAGAACAAGCACGAGCACTCGAACCGAGATCGAAGTGTGACTTACCTGCAGAATGAACGTCTCATACAGACGTGAGGAGGAGGAGGAGGAGGGAATTCAACGTCGGTGGAGAGCATGTTCTCAACAGCCCCCCTGCCTTGGCGAGCATGTCCGGCGTCATGTCGATACCGATGACGCTCCCCGTTGCTCCGACGTCGGCGGCGGCGAGAAAACAGTCGATGCCCGCGCCGCACCCGAGGTCCAGTACGTAGGGGCTGGCAGACAGTGCTCGCCTCGTACCAGGATGCCGACTACCGCAACAAACAAGGTTTCAACACACATGTCGAAGACGTGGCAAGCACGTACCTGGCAGATATCGCTCTAACCACGTCTTTGCTTCCGTTTCACTCAAGACACGATAAGAACAGAGTGCATTGTATGACAAAGGACAGCGGAGCAACATGAAGCAAGGAGACTGTAAGCCACGAGCGGAGGGTGGCGAGGGTTAAAAAAGCGTGCTGACGACATGGCAGGCATCATCTGCCAGGCCCTACCAGCACGGTCTCGCCCGCACGCAGCGCTGCCAACCGCACGGGGGTGCCGCACCCAACGCCGAGGTCCGCGCCGCCCGCCACCGCCAGCTCCGCAGCAGTGTACCTGACGAGGTGGCGAGGTGTGGTTGGGGGGGTGAGGAGGTGAGGAGGTATTTAGTGGGTGTTTAGTGGGTGTTTAGTGGGTGTTTAGTGGGTGTGTAGTGGGTGTTCAGGTGTATTTAGGCGTTGAGGGTCACGTGTATTTAGGCGTTGAGGGTCACGGTGGGACGTTGGGTTAGTGTGTCGACACATGAGGCCTTCGTAGCGGTGGCGCACATGGCGCCACCGGCCGGGGTGGCGGGGGGGATTGTACTATGAGCAACACCGCTGACGACGTGGATGATCTTGGATGACGTGGAAGGTCTGCGCGCAGAAGGCATTTTGGTTTTACTGCAGGCGAGACACCAGGCGGCAGGCACCGAGGGGAGGAGTTGAGTACGTGCACACACGGATGGCGGCGACGAGTTCACCGGTAAAATAGGGGTTGCGCACCCAATGGCGCCGCGGTTGGGCGTGCTACTGACGCAGCATCCGCCCGTCTGGTTCGCCACTTTGGCGTACTGCTCCGCCACCGCAGCGCGCTGCCCATCAGCCCCGCCCCCGCTGGACGCCATGGCCGACACCCGCAGCGCCCGAGAACGAGCCCGAGGCGGCGAGCGCCCGAGAGTGGCCCGGCAGGCGCCTCTCAGGGCGACGCGCGCGAGCATGAGAATGACCCGACGCTGATGCAACTCGCGGACGAGCCTCGCGTCGGGTCGCGCGCTTCGCGCCTGCCGCTGAAATCTACCCTAACCCTAAACCGAAACCGAACAAAAAACCCTACACCTAAACTAGCGAAAGAGCTTGTGAGTCACCGGTTCACAGGTGGCGCCGCGGACTCCTCCTCGGCCCCTCGCGTTGCCGCGCCCCCCTCGGTGGGATTCGCGCGCGCGCTTACACGACTGGGGGTCCTTCTCTTTCCGCCCCGCCACCCGCGGTTAGAAAGCGTGACAGAAAAGGACTGAAGTGTTTCATGACCAAAGAGAATCTAACTTAACAGTCACGTGATTCAGATAGTCAGAAGAGCGGGCACCCAGAGCCAAGCTCACTGCGCGGTGGCGAGCTGGCGACACGAGTAAACAGGTAGGCGTCATGGCGCCGAGTGAACATGCGAAGCTCTGGGGGCTGCGGGCCGAAGGGGGCTGCGTCATCGCTCAGACGGAGCTCGGCGTGTGGCAGGGGCTTACACTCGTCCACTTATCAGCTCAACTTGAGCCGTGTCTGACACAAGAAAACACCCTACACACCCTATACACCCCTTAACAGCACCTTATCACGGGCTACACAACCCCTACGCGCACCCCCTATCTCATACAAAGTGCTGGAGTAGAGCTCAAAAGTGAACGAGTGTGAGCCCCTGGCGCGTGGCACCTTCACATGCAAGGCGCGGAGGCGTCGGAGGCAGGGGCTTACACTCGTCCACTTTTCAGCAAAACTTGAGCGGTGTATATGGGATAGGGGGTGTACGTGAGGAGTTGTGTAGCCCGTGCTAAAGGGGCGTTAGGGGGTGTTTAGGGTGTGTAGGGTGTTTATTGTCTGAGACACGGCTCATGTTGAGCTGAGAAGTGGACGAGTGTAAGCCCCTGGTCGGAGGGTGTCGAGCGGGATGATGTGAAAGCGGTAGGACCCGGGAGATTCTGATATTGCTTGCCACGTCACAGGATGCCTTTCAACTCAACAAACGAGGGTTTAAGATGCGTATCCATGACGTGGTGCTCAATATCTGCTCGCCCCTGGCTCGTCAGCGTGAGCCACGTCACAGCTCGCGGTTTAACTCAAGAGCAACGAGGGTTCAGAATGCGTATCGTTGACGTGGCGAGCGACGTTCTTGTGTCCCTGGCGAGGGGTGGCATTGTTCCGTGCGGCTGCTCAGAGCGGCCACCCGGCCGCTCACATGATGCTGTCCTCGTGCTATAAACTGGGCAGGGGCGTACAGCAAGACTTGGAGCAGGCATACGCGTTGATTCACAAGGCCGCCGACCTGGGTGAACCCGCGGCGCAGTTTGTCGTTGGTGAGTCTCACACACGCGGCGAGATATATGCACGCGGGGATGGCGTCAAGATGAACGTGCCGCTGGGAAAGCGCTACCTGGAGCTCAGCGCAGGTAGGGTGCCATATAGCCGAGGGACTGATGGATAGTGCTCGCCACGTCATAGAATGCCATTTACGTCAAGAAACGAGGTTCGCGATGCGTTTGATGAAGTGGCGAGCACCATCCATCAGTCGCTGATACAACCAGCTCGCCACGTCAATGACTTTATGTAACCCCTCGTTGACCGATTTGAATGTCATTATGTGACGTGGCGAGCGACTCATTGTTTGTCCCTAGACACCGCACAGGGAGACGAGGACGCAGTCGCACTCCTGAAGGAGCTCCGCATGTGCGCGGCGTGCGGTGCCGCGGAGGGCGGCACCAAGCTGTTGACGTGCTCGCGGTGCCGATCGGCCAGGTACTGCGGGCGAGACTGCCAGAAGACGCACTGGACGTCCGTGCACAAGCACGAATGTATCCCCTGCACGACATAGTTATAGGGACACAGCTACTTTGGGGTTTAGAATTTAGGGTTTAGGCTTTAGCGTTTAGTATCACCGGTATCACCCTAACAATCACCGCCGCCCGCCCACCCGAGCGGAATATCAATATCGATTACATCATGAAAGAAATGTCACTTATCAAAATCAATAGAGCTCTAGATAGGGCGGATTAAGCATCAAAATCAATCAATACCCAAATTTGCTTTTGATACACACACCCCCTTGTCACCGCTGCCCACCCACCCGCGCGGAGCCGTACCCCCCCCGCGCCGCCGCCCCCCCCCGCGGCGACGCTGCGCCGGCCATGCCACCCCCCACGCCGTTGAACCTCGGATCGGCGGTCAGCGTAAGGCCCACCAGACTGCCGCCCACCAGGGGCTTACACTCGTCCACTTTTCAGCTCAACGTGAGCACGTTTTGTCCCATGTGGTGGGGTGCTGTGCTGGTTTCAGGGACAAAAACGGCTCAGGTTGAGCAAAGATGTGGACGGGTGTAAGCCCCTGCCACCCACCATCGCATGGTGCCTCGGGGCGGGGGTGAGAGGGATGGAAGAAACCATCAGACCCGAACCATTAATGAGTTCCTTCCGTGCTGTACAGGCGCAAGTTGAATTTGAAGGCAAAGTTTGAAGGCGGTTCATCATATTGCGGGTTCAAGCGCTGATACCATAATCATTTTCAACAAGGGGCGTAATAGGGTCAACCTGCACCGCCCTACCGTGCCAGCGCCGCCGCCACGCTGGGATGCATGGCCACCTCCTCCCAGGGGCTTACACTCGTTCACGTTATAGCTCAACTTGAGCAACTCCAGGACACATTCATGAGTTAGGCTGGGTTATACAGTGGACAGAAGAGCTCAAGTTGAGCTGAAATGGGAACGAGTGTAAGCCCCTGCCTCCTCCCCGTCCCTGACTGTTTGGTCATAGTGTGCTGGTGCCATCTTGCCCACCGCAACGTATGAGCGCCTTCCAGAGTAGGCTGGGGCCGCCACGGGTGCGGCGTCCATCTTATACAGCCCCTGGGTGTACCGGCGCAAGTTGATATCGAAAGCAAAAGTTCAGAGCAACATATCACACTTCACTTTCAAGCACTTACTTCCAGGCGGTTACAAAGTGGGTTTGATAGGCTCAACCTGCACAACGCCCCACCTGGGTGTAAGACGAGTACCCTTGTCCGACATAAGCCCCCCCTCCACCTCCACCTCCACCTCCAACTCCACCTCTACCTTGGGTGGTAGAGGCGGCGGCCGCGGCCGTGCCAGTTGGGGAGGTGGAGATGTGAGTGTGGTAGTTGTGGCCCTGTTCTTCGACGCCCGCGCTGTCCCCCCGTAACCTGTGGTTGGGCCGCGCCGCTGCCGTCGCCTCCAGCGCCGCAGCCACCGTGTCAAGGTCTGCCGCCGGCGCCATATTGTAGCGGCGCAAGTTGTAATTGGAAGCAAAGTTCGGAGGCGTTTCATCATAGTTTAACTTCAAGCGCTGAACCCAAGTGCTGTAACGTAACAACCCGGGGTCAACCTGGGGCCAAGCGCTGTACCGAAGTGCTGTAACAACCCGGGGTCAACCAGGGGTCAGCCTGCACCGCCCTGCCATATGAGGGTTGAACCCCGACGTGCGCGACGGTGACAGCGACCCCCGGGCAGGGGCTTACACCCGTTCACGTTAGAGCTCCATTCGAGCAATTTCCGGACACATTCACGAGTTAAATTGGGTTTGCGGTGGACGGAAGAGCTCAAGTTGAGCTTTAATGGGAACGAGTGTAAGCCCCTGCCCCCGGGGCACCGCCACGCCGCCCCCATGCTGAGCCGCGGCCACGATGAAGCGGCGCAAGTTGAAATTGAAACCGAAAATTCAAAGCGGTTCATCATATTTTAGTTTCAATTGCTTACCTCCAGGCGCTTTCAACGTGGGTTTGATAGGATCAACCAGCACCGCCCTACCATGACGGCGGGGAAACCGTCCTTGGCGCTGTCGTTGAGCGAGGGGCAGGACGCGCGGCCACTGCGGCTCTCGCTTTCCCGGCGAGCAACAGAGTCAGTCTCGGCCTCGGTGTATCGGCGCAAGTTGAATTCGAAAGCAAAATTTAAGCAAAATTGAAAGCGGTTTATCATATTTTAGTTTCTAGCGCTAAGTCCCGGGCGGTTTCAACTTGGGTTGGATAGGGTCAACATGCACCGCCTTACCTCTGCGGCGGCGGTGAGCATGTCTTGCTCGAAATCCGGGCTGCTGGACCCCAGCGACGAGAGCCGATGTCGCTCGTCAACTCAGGTTTAGGGTTTATTTAGGGTTCAGGGTTTAGGATGCATATGTCGTTCGCCAAGTCATAGGATGTCGTGTCACTCAAGAACCGAGGGTACCAAATGCGTTTCGATGACGGGACGGGCAACATCTGCCAGTGTCGCTCGCCAAGTCATAGGATGTCTTGTAACTCAAGTACCGAGGGTTCCAAATGCATTTCAATGACGAAGCGGGCAACATCGGCCAGAGGCCCTACCAGCGACGCTGACGGCGGCGGGGGCACCCCCGTCAACTCTCCGATTGTCTCCTTTGCCTCCCCTAGTTTGTCTGTCAGTCGTTTCTTATCCCCCGACAGGCGGTTCACCGCGTGCGTCAACTTCTGGTGGCTCGCCTAGATGTAGCGGCGCAACTTGGTATTCAAACTGAAATTTGAAAGCGGTTCATCACATTTCAGTTTCAAGCGCTTAGTTCCAGGCGGTTTCAAGTGGGTTTAATAGGGTCAACCTGCAAGCCCTACCTTGAGCTTCTTGAACTCCTCTTCGCTCGCGCCGCCGTCGGACGATTTACGGGGGGTGCCAATGCCGGAGCCTGTGGCTCGCAGCTCCTTGATGAAGCGGCGCAAGTTGAATTTGAAAGCACAAGTTCAAAACGGTTTATCAAAATTCGCTTTCAAGGGCTAAGGTCAAGGCGGTTTCAATGTGGGTTTGATACTGTCAACCTGCACCGCCCGACCTTGATTGTGCCGAGCAGCGTGGTGGAGTCGTTCGCGAATTTCTTGGTCTTATCTTGCGCGCGGTCCAACTGGCAGGGGCTTACACACGTTCCCGTTTCAGCTCATCCTGAGCTCTTCTATCCACCGTATAACCCAACTTAACTCCTGAATGTGTCGTGGAGTCGCTCAACTTGAGCTACAATGTGAACGAGTGTACGCCCCTGCCAACTCGGCGCCCAGTCGCCTGAGATCGGACTGCGACGACTCCGCCGCCTGCCAGGGGCTTACACTCGTTCCCATTCCAGCTCAAGTTGAGCGCTTCTGTCTACCGTATAACCCAACTTCACTCATTAATGTGTCCTGGAGTCGCTCAGGGTGAGCTCTAACGTGAACGAGTGTAAGCCCCTGCCGCCTGCCGCGACTCCTCCACCTTGATCCGCAATTTTGACACGTCATCTGACATTGTCTCGATCTTACGCGTCTTGGTTCTGACCTCCCCCTGCGCGTCCGACAGTTGCTTGCGCACCATCGTGTAGCGGCGCAATTTGAAATTGGAAGCAAAGTGTGAAAGCAGCTTATCATATCCTAGTTTCAGGTGTTGAACCAGACGCGCTTTCAACTCGGCTTTTGAAACGGTCAACCTGCACCGCCCCACCATCTCGTTATCGGCGCTCATCGTCTTGCTGTTTACTAGACCCGCGGGGACCTCGCGGTTTGTGCTCACCGCGCAGTAGGGTATGGCATATGTTGCCCGCCGCGTCATCCAAGGCATGTTGAACCCTCGTTTATTGTGTTGAATGGCATCCTATGGCGTGGCGAGCGGAATCCAACGCACGATGAACCCTCGTTTCTTGAATTGAATGGTATGCCATGGCGAGCGTCATCCAACACACAATGAAACTCGTTTCTTGAGCTGAAAGGCATCCTATGACACGGCGAGCATCATCGTCATCCAACGCACGATGAACCCTCGTTTCTTGAGGTGAATGGCATCCTAGGATGTGGCGGGCAATGTTTACCAGGACCTACTACGCACACGGGGCTTACACTCGTTCACGTTAGGGCTCAACTTGAGCAACTCCAGGAAAAATTCATGAGTTAATTTGGGTTCTACGGTGGACGGAAGAGCTCAAGTTGAGCTGAAATGGGAACGAGTGTAAGCCCCTGCCACGCACACGGGGCGCTCCTTGCCGTTGATGCTCGACTTGATCTGCCGAATCACGCCCTCCACCTGGAGGCAGGGGCTTACACTCGTTCCCATTTCAGCTCAACTTGAGCTCTTCCGTCCACCGTATAACCCAGATTAACTCATGAATGTGTCCCGGGGTTGCTCAAGTAGAGCGCTACCGTGAACGAGTGTGAGCCCCTGCCTGGAGGTGGTGGTTGGAGACGCCGCACTTGCAGACGGCGGTCGGTGGCTGGCCCTCACCCGTGGTCAGGCACGCCACTTTCCAGGGGCTTACACTCGTTCACGTTAGAGCTCAACTTGAGCAACTCCAGCACACATTCATGAGTTAAATTGGGTTATACGGTGGACGGAAGAGCTGAAGTTCAGCTGAATTGGGACCCAGTGAGCCCCTGCCACGCTCTCGAACTGCACATGCGCCACCGGGTAGCACCCATAACGGCTGTGCACGATCCACGGCGTGCCCGCCAACAGACAGAGCCTTGGCACAAATAAACATTTTTTTTTTTCATCTGGCACTTCAAAGTCCGGCACTTTCTATCCGACACTTCCGCGCGTGACACTCCCCCCTCACTTCATCGCGCCGTCGCCATTGCTTGTTGTATCCCGCCCCTGCTACCACGCGTCGTCGTCCTGCTTCTCCTCCTCCTCCTCTTCCTCCTCCTCCTCCTCCTCCGCCTCCTCATCCTCCTCCTCCTCCGCCTCCTCATCCTCCTCCTCCTCCTCCTCCACTTCAGACGTGCTACTCCCTCCCCCGTCCTCCTTCAGGCTGCACTTAGGTTGCATTTAGGTTGCATTTAGGTTGCATTTAGGTTGCATTTAGGGTGCGAAACGAGAGCACTTCGGTGGGGCCCTTACCTCCATGAACTCCTTGCGCGGCAGGAAGTGGACGTACAGCGGGCCGTCCTCCTGCTGCTCTGTGGGGATGGGCGCCTTGGTGCAGGGGCTTACACTCGTTCACTTTTCCGCTCAACTTGAGAGAATTTTGTGGGATAGGGGGGGCATTCAGGGGGTGTCTAGGGGGGGTTTACGCGGTGTATTGGGTCACTACGGGGTGTCTAGGGTGCATTGTGTGTCAAAAACGGCTCAAGTTGAGCTGAACAGTGGACGAGTGTGAGCCCCCACCTTGGTGGACGCAACGATGCTATGGTCGCCTGGTTTGGATGTTGTGGACGCCATTGTCTCGTCTCTTGTCAATTGTCAATTGTCAAATGTCGCTTGCCGGCTGGGGAGACAATGCTGGACACCCGAGAGGGTGTGTACGATGGCCGCTCCAATGACTCCCGCCGCGACGACGCGCGTTATCGGGGAGGGGGGGTGCGCCGGTTCTATGCCGGGGGCTGTGGCGAATACGACACCGTCCAAGGGGAAGGGAAGGCGCGAGGATGTGGGCGATTTCGGGAAAATGCGAAATCACGTTTCACTGAATCTGTCTGGTCAGTCTGTGAATGACCGCAGTCGAAGGCTGGCTTTCGCCTCGGCGCACCCGCGGATAGAGGGTTGCGCCGAGTCGGGGGGCGAGTGAGACGCCGCCCACACGGAGGAGGGAGTGTGCGCTGCTTTGGGACCGAATCTGTGTTGTCAATCTGAGTGTCACGAAAGGGCGAGTGCCGAGTCACGTAAAGGGGTAATCGGCAGATATTAGCGGGAATTCGCGATGAAACGGCGGATACCGGCATACCGTTGGCCTATGACTCTATCAGCAATCATCAAGGCTAGAATCTGGCTGGACATCTGAACGACGTTCTCCCAACACCACCTCGGGCAACACGTGTCCACATAGTGGTTCTAAACATCCCCTTCTTCCTTTGGTGTCGCAGTAAATGTCGCACTACCTCCGGCGCGCTCCATCCACACGCCAGTCAGTTTCCAGCTGCGTATATCAATTCGCTGAGCCCCGCCGCGTATCCCGGGTTCCCGGCCTGCGACCCCCGCGAGGTTTGACAGACGAGCGCAAGACATTTTCGGAAAAACATCGGCGGACCTACCGCCACCGCACACGCGGTTTTGATTTTTTGCCTTGTTTGCCAGCGCGGCGGATGGGTCGGTGGAGCACTGGCACGCTGCTGGCGGTGCTGGTCGTATGCGCGGCCGCGCGGCCGGCGATGGCGGGGCGCGGCCGCCGCCTGTTGGGCTCCGGGAGGGTGAGAGCCTCCCCCCCACGGCGAACCTACCCTGTCCATCCACTCACCTGTCACGTCCGAGAACAACTAATCAAACTTCGCTTCACCGGTCCAGCGCCCCGCAACGGAAGTGCACCGTAGGTGTCAACGCGTGGGTGACGCCTTTCGAACCAGGCGCATTCGTCTCCACGCACGCTCACGTGGCCTTCACGCGGCCCGCAACGCACATTCACATAAGTCACAGAAACACACCGCCGTTGTTAACGCCAACCTAGGCACCCCTCTCCTTTTGCTTGGCATCCTCCTTTCAAGTTCTCCTGACCGTTTACCATAGTAACAATGCACACTCGCAGTGTCCTCCTCCCTAACATCATCCGTTCACACTGGCGCGCAGGTGATGAGCACGAAGCGTTACGAGGTGCTAGCGCGTAACCGCGAGGCAGGGTCTGGTAGACATTGCCCGTGCCCGCCACCTTATCAATACACTTGTTGAACCCTTGTTCACTGGGTTGAGCGACGTCCTAGGACTTGGCGAGGGATACCTGCCAGGCACTTGCCCGCCACGTTATCAACACTCGTTTTGAACCCTCGTTTCTCTTGAGGCAAGTGGCATCCTCTGACGTGGCGAGCAATTCCTGCCGCCTGCCGGGTCTGGTAGATGTTTCCGGACATGCATCGACACATCATCGACAAGCATTTGCCCACCCTCAAACATCATCATATGACGTGGCGACTGGCTAGCAACATCAGCCGGGCCTGACAGATATTGCCCGCCAGAACATCGACGTGCACGAACTTTGAACTCTCGTGTCTTGAGTAAGTGAGCGAACAACACCTGCCAGGCCCTATGACGAGGAGAGAGACAACACCCTTGAGAAGCGCTGCGAGCGCTGGGCGTACGCCACATTCTACAATGAGACAGGGCACGGACACGACACATTCTTCACAAACGCGGCTCAGAACAAGAAGCACCTGACGGCAGGGTCAAGTTGAGTTGGGCCGCGCAAATTGAAAGGATTGAACCCTTGTGGAAAGCGCCTGGATTCAGCCATTGAAACTGAATCGTGATGCACAAGTCCAAGGTTTGCTTTCAATATCATCTTAAATAACTACGAGGACCAAATAATGCGCGCCGCGTCATCCACAGTGTGTTGTACCTTCGTTCACCTGTACAATCTCGCCTCATGGTGTGCCCAGGTACACATTCGCCTCATGGTGTGTGTGTGAGTGTGTGTGTGTATTCAAAGTAGACTAGGCCGACGGTTCAACCGAATCACTACACTACAGAACAACATCTTCATAGAGGGTAGAGCTATAAGGTAGAGTCTACGAGTATAAAGCTGTCTGGTAGCTCTCAGAGTGACCATCCAGTAAGCATCTGTTTGGCGTGCCTGACACATTCGTCACTGGTGTACCCGGCGCTACTTGGCGGCGGAGTTGCGGCTTCTGTACCACATCGACGGGGAGGAGGTCTCCGCAGCCGACACCCCGGAATGCCCGTGCTATGCAGGGTTGCTCACCTCTCACCTGTCTCTTCTCCACCTTCTATCCTCTCTTCTCCAAACTCCGCATTTCTTGCTGATCCAAACTAATCACCTTTATCCTCTCTACACTACTCTGCCGCTCAGTGTGTGCGTTCCCTGACTGTTTTCTCCTAGTGTACACCAGTGTACCCATTCACCGCCTCTTCCTCCCTGGCCTGGCAGTCCCACGAATCTACGAAATTTGGTCGAGACGGGCTCCCACTTTCGTATGGCCAACTCGCCCAGTCTGCCAGTGGCCCTACACAAATTGCTCGTACGAAAGCTTTCGTATGGGCTAGTCACGTGCTCCCAATTCCTACGTCAATTGCCCATACGACTGCAAAGTGGGAGCCGCATCGACCAAATTTCGTCAATGCAAGGGACTGCCTGGTGGTCAGGCTGCTGAAACACATATTTGAAAGTCAACCTCCCGTGTGCGGTATCGACCCTGGCACGAGAATCGACCCTGGAACAACTACGAATGCGGCACCAACGCCAAAGGAATCTACGAGTGCGTTTTCGTTCTGAACGAAACCCAGACCGCCGGGCAGGGGCCTACA
>Ga0307489_10000983_pt1 | contig 18319 bp, 25 predicted proteins | sample SB12metaG_FD_202247 | JGI IMG/M metagenome (GOLD analysis project Ga0307489, IMG submission 202247) | Sea-ice brine microbial communities from Beaufort Sea near Barrow, Alaska, United States - SB 1.2 | ecosystem: Environmental > Aquatic > Marine > Coastal | place: USA: Alaska | collected...
GCTCCCCGCCCCCCGCCGCCGCCTCCTCGTACTAGGGGCCTGGCAGGCATTGCTCGCCACGTCATGGCGTGCCGCTCACCTCACGAAACAAGGGCTGAGTATGCGCTGAATGACGTGGATCCTGGCAGATATTGCGCGCCCGGTCACAGGTTGCCGTTTTACTCAAGAAACGAGGCTTAAATATGTGTTGGATGACGTGGATCCTGGCAAATGTTGCTCGCAAACACGTTATGGGATGCCGTCTGACTGAAGAAACGGGGGCTCGATGAACGTTTGTGAGGGTGAAGCCCCTACCAGATACTTCCCAGTGAGCACCCCGCCGGCCAGCGCGTTGTAGCCCATGAAGCCGACGTTTTCATGCACCGGTGAGCTCGCCTCACTCTGCCCGTTTTCCTCTATGCGCCCACCCGCAGAGCCTTGCGTGTCTTCCCTGGAGCTATTCCGCTCAATAAGCGTGAGCCCTTTTGTCCATGAACTGATGAACGCACGATATCATAACACCTCAAAGACGCTGTAGCAGTAACTTGAGGTGGAGTAAGGGCATTAGGGTTCAGGGCCCCGCCGGTTGATGATGGAGAAGTCGTTCTGCATGACGCACGGCGCGGGGGCGCCGACCGACCGCGCCGCGTAGCACGATGCCGCCGCCCAGGGCCCGCCAATCAGTCAGGGTGAGCTATAGCTACACAGGGGACGAGCGGCCAGGCTAGTGCCTGGTCTGTGAGCCGTAAGTACTTACTTGGTTAGTAAGTACACGGACCAGCTATTGACTCGTCAGATCACTTACTCCCTTACTCAAGTTGCTTAGCTAACAGACCAGGCACTAGGGAGAATGATGCGGCACGTGTGTACGGGTACACTGGCTCGCTACGAGCGAACAGTGAGGGAACGAGTGGCCAGGCCAGGGCGAAGGATGCGGCGAGTGTGTACGGGTACACACGCTCGCTATGAGCGAACCGTCATGGGACGAGTGGCCAGGCCAGGGAGAAGGATGCGGCGAGTGTGTACGGGTACACAGGTACACTATAAGCACACATTGCTCGGCCCTGCCGTCAGTCCGTACGCGTTGTCGTTGCACATGCCCCAACCGCGCACAGGGCCGGGTGTGTTTCATTTTTCTTTCTTTCCAAAATTGGAAAATAATTGTGACATTTCAAAACAAGCCCACCCACGTTCGAAAATGTTATTATCGGACATGTTAACTCAAGATGTCTTGATTTAACATGTTTTTCCAGACGTGGGCTTGTCTTTATATGTCATAAAAGCAGGGCCATTTAGACAATCAGATAGTGCTTAGCAAGTTGCACAATGACATTTTACTCGAGAATGAAGAGGCAGAGCGCGGAGGGGCAGAGAGGTGGGGCGGAGCTAGGGTTTAGGGCACAGGGTATATAATTTGGGATGCGGCGAGCATTATCCCCCCTACCCGCGCAGCTTCCCCTCAGCGATGAGCTCCCCCATGGCCTCCGCGATCTCCTCAAACCAGGGGCTTACACTCGTTCCGATTTCAGCTCAAATTGAGCTCTGTTGTCCACCGTATAACCCAACTCAACTCATGAATGTGTCCTGGAGTTGCTCAAGTTGACGTCTAACATGAACCAGTGTAAGCCCTTGCCTCAAACGGAGTGGCGTCTTTGTAATACGGTGCCGCCTCCGTATCCACGTTATAGCGGCGCAAATTGAATTTGAAAGTAAAGTTTGAAAGCGGTTCATCACATTTCAGTTTCAAGCGGTTGTTCCAGGCGCTTTCAACGTGGGTTTGTTTGACAGGGTCAACCTGCACCGCCCTACCACGTGGTACATGAGCGACTGGCCCCAGTTGGACTGCGGCGTGTATCGTGCAGGCCAGTGCAGCAGGTACAGGTCCATGTAGTCAGTGCCCAGGCGCTTCAGCGATCCTTCAATATCCCTCTTGATGTTACGCGGCGTCACGTTGGAGCCCCCCGTTATTTTGGAGGCGATGACCGGCTTCCAGGGCCTTCCCGTACTACTTTTCAGCTTACATTTGACCACTTTGAGTCGTTTGTCCACGAAACCACCTGAGTTATTCCGCTTGATACCTCAAAGGTGCCTGACCTGGAAGCGGTATGACAAAATGCGTCAAAGTGTTATGAGCAAAAGCGGGGCTCTGATCCGGGCCTGTGATTGGTCCATGCTTTTTGCTTTTGCTTTTGCTCGTAACACTTTGACGCACTTTGTCATATTGAGGGAAGCTGGTGAAAGGCCCGGCCAGCTTATCGCGGCGCGCGGGGTCCTGCTTCATCCACGAGCCGATGATCTTCTCAGTGGTGCCCTCGGGCCTCGCGCGGTCGGACGGGATGGGGTACTGCTCCGCCGTGTCCACCAGGTTCACCCCCTTCTTCAAAGGCCACTTGGACTCAGTCTACGAGTACGCGTTACATGTGACGCTGAAGGCCCTCATATGATTGGTCGAGAGAGTGAACCAATGAGATTTGATTGGCTGGATCTCATACACGTTTTGCGCCAATTCTGAACGTAAACGTGTATGGTCCCTGATTGGTCAATGGACAGTCCATCGTTTGCCCACGTCCCTGATTGGTCGAGAGGCTGAATTCGGGGGGTTCAGGGGGTAGTCAAACCGAAGACTGGGTTGAACATGACACGACGAGGAGGTCATATGCACGTGTACACCACGAGGATGAGGATGTGAGTGCGTGAATGTACATGAGGAGGAGCATGCCGTGGCAGGCGCTGTCACCTTGCTCCTGCCTTCTCCAGCACCGCGCGGTCCATAAACGCGTGGCATTCCGCCTCGTCCGGGGAGTTGTAGTCCGCCCCGCCCCACCGCTGGGTGCCCAGCCCCATCTCGCTTACCGCGATATCGCCGCCGCCCAGGGACTGGTCACCCGTTCCTCATTCCCTTGGTATCTCAACTTGCGTGGTAGCACATCAGGAGCTGGGTGCAGTAACTCGAGCGGCTTGATAACATCTCAAGTTGAGGTGTACAGGGACCGCAATGTAAGGCCCTGCCGCCGCCGAGGCGCACGTGCCGCGTCCCGTTGACCACGCGCACCACGTCGTTGGTGGGCCCGCCGCCGCCGCTTCCGGGGGGCTTGGCGCGCGCGGGGGATGACTTGTCGCCCCAGGGGAACAGCGATCCCTGCGACGGCGGCGGCGGGTGCGGGATGAAAGGGGAGAGGGTGAGCCACTGGGGCGGTGAGCTGCGACGGCGACAAGTGGCGGTAGTCTGGTGGTTGTTAGATTCTGATACTGCCACCAGACGGGAGGGTGGGTGCACGTTCACTCACCAGCCCCGCGCCCTGCGTGACCGTGCGACGGCTCGGCCGCGGTAGCGGATCGGATGCGGAGGCGCGCAGCAATGCCGTGCGCGGCGCCGTGCGGACGCGGCGCCACAGCCCTGCACAGGCAGAGCCACGTGACTTCAGCAAACCCTCTCCAACCGAATGGATAAAATCGACACAAGACAAATGTGGTCACCCCAGAGCAGTATCGCTCACCCTGCGCCAGCGTGGGCGAGGCGGCGACGCTCGGGGCCATTGCGGACACGGCGGCGGCCATGTTGTGTATGGAGTCGGTGGACGACGCGGTGTACCCTGGGCTCTTTTGGGACCGACCTGAATGGCAGGCACCCTAAGTATGCTGGAGCAGTGGCGCGCGGCACGGTAGCTGGTCGGTTGCCACACATTACGTACGAGAACACGGCCGGACACACGGCACCAAGGCCAAAATAGGTCAGGGTTCGCAGCGGCAGCGATAGTACGTCTCTCTCTTCGCGTCGCGCATCGGCAGCGTGTGTGTGGACCCAACGTGTCACTGGTGGTTGGAGCAGGTGGTGAGGCGCCTGCGGCTGGCGTGACCGGTATTAGGGTTTAGGGCGTATGGCGGAGGACGGGGAGCTTGAGGATGGGGAGCTGGAGGAAGGCGAGCTGGAGATGGAGCCAGTGTTCAGCGATGCGGCGGCGGGGGCGGCGGGAGTTGACGCGCGCGGCGGCGACAGCGGCGGCGGCGTCTTCGGAGGTGGCGGAACGGGCGGCGGTGGCTTTGCCGGCTTTGGCGGCGGCGGCGGCGGCGGTGGGGGTGAAGGCGGACGCGGGGTCAAGCGCGGGCGGAGCTGGAGCTGGGAAAGGGGCGAGGGCGGCGGTGCGGACGATCCCTGGGATGCCGAAGAGGAGGGCCAGGCGGGTTGGCGCAACGGCACCGCAAGCGGCGGCGGCGGCGGCGGCGGCGGCAGAATCGACCAGCGCCACGAGCACCACAATAGTGTACCGGTGCACCCGCAACCGATGGGCGGCGGACACGGTACTGGCGCGCATTGGGCGCCCCCGCCGTTGACGGGCCATCCCGCGGGTCCGAGGCCACCGCCGGGCGGACCGCCAATGCCCCCGCCCGTCAGCCACTATATGGGGCCACTCGCGGGGTGGGCCGGCGGGATGTCCTATCAAATTGACGGCACCGTTGGCCTGACGACGGGGGGTTTCGCGGGCGAGGGCGGGGGGGGTAACGGTAACGGCAGCGGCGGAGGCGGCGGTGGAGTGGGCGGGCCGCTACCTGGGTGGGGGGCAGATGGCGGCGGCAGCGGGGGCGGCAGGGGCAGCGGCGGCGGCGGCGGCAGAGGGGCGCACACCACGTGGCCGGACTCGGGGTCCGCGGGGGGCGGCACGGACGGGCGCGACGGCAGCAAGCGGCAGCGCACGGGGCGCACCACGTGGCAGGAGACCGTCGCCACCAAGCCGTGTCTGTTCTGGCGCCAGGGCGCGTGCAAGAACGGCAGGGCCTTACTACTTTTCCCCTCGTCAGCTCAACTTGAGCATCTTCAAGGAACAGAGTTGGGGCAACTGCTGGTGGTTACAGGGACAAAACGGCTCAAGTTAAGCTGAATTGGGAAAAATTATAGTCAGGCCCTGCGAAACGGCGACACCTGCTCGTACATCCACGGCGACAGCCCGGTGCTTTGCACGCAGTTCAACACCCCCGCAGGCAGGGCCCTCCAAAAGTTGATTGGGCCGATTCTCGCAAATACCACGTGAGTCATCGCCCTTCACACATGTGCCTGAAAGTTACTCAAGTGCCAGCTGAAAGGGGTACTACCGGGGATGGCTCTGGTTGCTGGGTGCCGGTTCGGGGACAAGTGCGCGTTCACGCACGCGAAGGGCGAGGGCGCCCAGGCGCGAGAGGCGGCGGCGGCGGCGGCGGACGGCGAGGGCGCGACAGCCGTCGCCGGGAACGCGTTCGCGACGCACGCTAGCAACTGCGGGTGCGCGGCAGGGGCTTACACTCGTCCACTTTTCAGCTCAACCTGAGCCATTTCTGACACAAAATGCACCCTAACCACCCCCTACTAACCCCCGACACCCCCTACCCATCCCCAAAACATCCCCTAGATGCGCTTCCTATCCCACAGAAAGCGCTTACGTTGAGCCGAAATGTGGACGAGTGTAAGCCCCTGCTGCGCGGTGTGCAAGCCGCACCTTCCGCCGTGCTCAGCTCCGGCGCCAGTGCCGCCAAAACCAAAACCAAAACCGAAACCTAAACCCGCGGTGGTGCTGCCTCATGCGGTGAACGGCAAGGAGGGGGGGGAAGGGCTAGGGTTGCATACATCCTCAGAGGCGGGCGAGACTGGGGCAGTAGGACTGCATACATTCCCAGTGGAGGGTGCTGGCGAGGAGTTGGTGGAGGAGGAGGGCGAGGACGGGGAGGTAGTGGAGGAGGTGGAGGAGGAGGGTGAGGTGGATGAGGAGTGGGCGGAGTGGGAGGAGGGGGCGGTTTATGACGAGGAGGATGAGGAGGGGCAGTGGCAGGAGGAGGAGAAGGAGGAGAAGGATTGTGGTCCTAGCGCACGAGGCAGGGTCGTCGACTAGATCCTATTTGCAACTCAACTGCCAGCCGCGTTGTCCCTGAGGCCACATGCTTCGCAGTTTTCCAGGATGCCTCAAATGGCGGTCGCCAATTCTTCAGAAATAGACGGTTGAATCGCCATATTATACCATTGTATGGCAAATCTGACCGTCTATTGACTCAAGGTCGCAAATTTGCGCACCGTTGACCGCCATTTGAGGTACCCTTGAAATCTGCGAAGTGCAGGTATCCGCCCGCCATTGCAGGTATCCCCCCACGAGGACGCTTACATAAAGCTGAAACCGGAACGCCGTGGCCAGGCCCTGGCACAAGGCGAGGGCAGCGCGGAGGAGCGCGTGGCGCGGGACGAGGTGCTGGCGGCGTGCTCCGTGATCGAGCACCCCGTGCGGGTCGCGGCGTGGAAGCAGTTCCTGGCCTCCGTCGGCACCGGGCAGGGGTGTTCTAAAAAACGAGCGCTCCACCGACGTCGAATCCATCAGCCTTTGGCCTCCTCCACGCGTCAGTATGAGCATTCACCTAACAGGTGAGCCATGCTTCGATCTAGGTTTGAATGCTTGTTCTCAATGACCCTCCTTCCAGGCGCTCCGTGGGAAACAAGCTGGTCCCCTTCTGGAAGCAGCAGCAGGGTCAGCAGGCGCAGGGGCAGGGGCAGGGGCAGGGGCAGGGGCATAGTGTACCGGTACACCATCAACAGCGGCAGGGGCGGTGGCGGGGTGTACCAGTGGCCAGGGGCCGGCCATAGTGCCCTGGAACAACAATATCAGCAGTAGCTGCGGCAGCGGGCAGCGGCGGCAGGGGCGGCAGCAGCGGTGGCAGTGTCAGTAGCAGCGAATAGAGTGAGGGTTTAATAGTGCACCAGCACACCAGCAGCACCAGCAGCACCAGCAGCACCAGCAGCATCATCATCAGCGGTAGGGCGGGTGGGGGCAGTAGCCGCAGGGGCAGGGTCATAGTGCACCAGTACACCACCACCAGCGGCAACAGAGACAGACAGCAGCGGTGGGAGTGGCAGCGATCGAGTCATGGTTATATAATAGGTTACTGGTAAAAGCAGTGGCGCACCAGCAGGGTAATACCAGCGGAGGCGGGGGCGGCCTGGGCGGTACGAGTAGATTCTAGCCAGTTTATCGTAGACATGTTTTGTTTTTAGTCCGGTTGTAGAGACCAGATTCTAGTAGAGACCCAGTGCTGCTCGTCGGTGCGGTTATAGCGCGATGCGAAACGAGAGGAGCAGTTGAGCGTGAGAGTAAAAGGACAGAGTTACATTGCTGCTCGGGAGGGAGCAGTTTCTAAGGCAAGTTATGCATGTGGGTCAGGAAAGCTCGATCGCCATTTTTTATTTTCTTTCTTTTTTGTTCATCGAGCGCCAAGGTGCGACCGCGACTGCCAGGCTTGCTGCGCTTTGGATTAGAAGCCAGGCTTCTCGTAGGGTCGTAAGCGTCATACTCGCTGCGTCACATGGTGGCGCTTAGCTCAACGCAAGAGGCCCTCCGCATATCGTGGCGGCACCATAAACCCTACACCCTAAACCCTAAGCCCTCAAGTGGCGGCACCCAGCTGATCAGGCAAAGGGTGTGGTTGCTGAGAGTGGGGAAGGAAGAACTCCAGAGCGTGACGTTCAGCTAAATCTGGTATCCTTACGACCGCCCTGGAAAACCAAATCAAATCAAAGGCGCTCAGCTCAAACACGAGGCTCGCCACGTCACACGGTGGCTCTCCGCTCAAAACACGGGGCTCGCCATGTCACATGGTGGCACCAAGCGGCGAGCGCAATCGGTTACGAGTTATCCCCACCTTCTTGTTGGTGTTGTTGATGAGGTCCCTCATGCAGGGGCTTACACTCGTTCACTTTTCAGCTCAACTTGAGCCGTGTCTGACGCACAAAAGCACCCTACACACCCCCTACCACCCCCTTTACACGGGACACACAAACCCTATGCGCCCCCCCTATCCCAAAAAAACGCTCAAGTTGAGCTGAGAAGTGAGCGAGTGTAAGCCCCTGCCTTCGCGCCGAGGTATATGCCGGTGAAACACGTCGCGGTGAACACCAGGGTGTAGAGGCGCAAGTTGAAACTGAAAGCAAAGTTTGAAAGACCGTTCATCACATTTTAGCCTCGATCACTGACCAAGCGCTTGTCAATCCAGGGTCAACCTGCAGCGCCCCACCATGGGCACGATCGCGGCAAACACCCAGTCCTGCGGGAATGGAGGAGGGCGGGAGTGGCGCCGGGCAACGTCAGAGTGTGCAACATTATTGGTACACTTGGAGCGAACAGTTTGGTCGAGCTGACACGGGAACCAAACGCCAGCGAGGTCGGGCGTCGTCCGTCTCCATAGTTCTTAACCACCCGCCCAAAGCATGACGAGATCTGCAGACCCGACCAGTGACTTTCCACAAGGTTGTACAGTCTAACGAAAAGCTGGCAATTTATCGCTCGGCGCTGCAGCGATGCCCGAAGACATGCGGCACGCGAGCGCACGAGGGTTCGACGGCTTCGGAATCGCGAGAGGACGAATCCCGGGCGGCGCGGAGCGGGCGGGGTTGCCGCCCACCTACCCCGCGCGCTGGAACCTGTCGAGAGAGATTCTCAGAGGTGGCCGGGGGGCACAGCTGAGTCAAAGAGGGGCAGAGAGTTTTCCCATTCAACGACTGGTCCGCGAGGGCGGGCGGGGTGGGGCGGGCGCGGTCGTACCGAGCGGCCGCCCCTCATGTGGACAGGTCCCTTCGAGGCCTGGTAAACCTGCGCGCACATAGCAAGGGGGGGTGGAGAAACGCGCGTCAGCGACGGAGCCGCGCGGGCGAGATTGCCGCTGGGGAGATATTTATCCAGATTTTTCAGGATTTACAGGGTTCGAGAGCAATCTGGGCAAGGCGGAGGCGGTCGCGAGGGGCGCGGGCAGCAAGTACCTTCTGCAGCGCTCGGAGGTCGGCCTGCCTCTGCGCCCACGTACGGCTCTTCCAGGAGAAATTATGAAACTGACCAACCATCTTGCCTCAACGATGCGGCGGTACGATAATGAGAGCTCCGCACGGGGTGGTTTCGCCTCTCGTAGTACCAAGTCGTGCGCACAACGAAGAAGGCGGAAGGGGCTGGATTTGGAATTCCTTGAGTTATAGACCGCCGAATACATGGTTGAATAGTCAGCCTCGTCATAATCCCGCTCCGCGCCAATATAACATATCAAGTGACCAAAGTCAAAAAGAAAAACGTTGTTACTCGTAGTCGACACGAGCACGCCTCCATGCCTCCGCGTCACTTCTGTTCCGCCCGCCCTATACCTCGCCACCGCGCGGCGCGAGTACACACGCACGTCATATGATGGCGTCCATGCGTCGAGCGGCCGCCGCCGCCTGCCGCGCGGCGATGGTGCCGCGCCCACTCTCAACTTTCGAGACCGCGTCGAAATATCCGATGACGGCACCCCTCGCCACGCTGGCGCGAGGATCTATCCGCGCCTCCCCGGCTCACGGCTTCGGCCGCCGCGCGTACTCCCCCGACCCCCTGCCTGGAGGAGCCCGGAAAGGGTTCGATCGCTCCCGCATGGTAGGGCCCCTTTCAGCTCAACTTCTCGAGTCCCTTTTCAGTCAACTCAAGCAATCTTCGAGAGTACGAGTATAGGTGTGAGGTACAGGAACTCAGGGACAGGGTGTCTGGGCAAGCGCACTGTGGACGAGTAGTGTAGGTGAGGACGACGACTACTAGACTAGCCCTCAGCTCTGAGCGTATCATACGGGCTAAGCAGGGGGCAGTTCATACTTGCACTAACACATACAGTAGCTTGGGTGGTTCCAGGGACGACGCCACAGCTGTGACGGCTCACGTTCCCATTTCAGCTCAATTTGAGCTCCTCTGTCCGCCGTATAACCCGACTTGGCTCATAAACATGTCCTGGAGTTGCTCAAGTTGAGCTTTAACGTGAACGAGTGTAAGCCCCTGCTTCCCACTGAGCACTGTCATCTCAAAGATGCTGAAGGTAAGCTGAAACGTTAATGAGGTGTAGCGGCCCTGCTAGCTGGGTAAGCACCAGGCTACGGACTCGATGATGTGTCCGCCCGAGCTCGTGGGCCTCCTCATGGGCAGGGCGCCACACCAGGGGCTTACATTCGTTCCGATTTCAGCCCAACTTGAGCTCTTCTGTCCACCTTGTAACCGAACTCACGAATGTGTCCTGGGGTTGCTCAAGTTGAGCTCTAACGTGAACGACCAAACACAGCACGCTGACTCACATGGACGTTGCCCTCCGACACTGGTTTAAGCTGGAGAGGGAACGATTGAATGTGGCCCTGGTTATCGGCAAGGGTGGCCAGACCATCCAGGGGCTCCAGGCAGTGGCTTACACTCGTCCACATCTTTGCTCAACCTGAGCCGTTTGATTCACTGAAACCAGCAATTTGCACCCCACCATATGGGACAAAAGTGCTCACGTTGAGCTGAAAAGTGGACGAGTGTAAGCCCGTGGCTCCAGGACCAGTCCGGCGCGCGCATCCGCATTGAAGAGACGTACGAAATCGAGCCGCGAAAGATCACCGTGACCGGAAACAAGGGGTGCGTGGAGGTGGCCATGTGGATGATCAAGGACCTGCTGGAGAACCGGGGCGGCAGGGCCTCGCTGTTCGCTCATACTGTACCGCTTGACCAGTGTACCCGTGCCCCAGTACACACTCGCCGCATCCTTTTCCCTGGCCTGGCCACTCGCCCGTCCCCTGACTGCTTACTCATAGTGTATCAGTGTACCCGTGCCCCAGTACACACTCGCCGCATCCTGCTCCCTGGCCTGGCCGCTCGCCGTCTCACAGTTTGCTCATACCATACCGCTGTACCCGCAACTTCGAGGCTCAGTCACGCAAGGTGTACGTCGGCAACATGCCGTTTGGCATGGATCAGCAGGAAATGCAGGACTTGTGCTCCGAGTTCGGCGCCGTTGAGGTGGGGCCGCGACACACATAGTATATCGGACCTCGCCGCGCACCCCACCGCATTGCCATTGCAGACCCTTCTTCATAGAGTCAAGCGCCGCGAGTAAATGAGCTTGCCCGCCACGCCCTCCCTCCACTTCCGTGTCCCTGCAGACGTTTTCCGTTGTTTAAACAGCAGCGCCACCCCGCCTGACATCGCACAACTACTCACCTCACCTCCCTCAACCGCTCCCAACCTCTCCCAGCCTCACCTCGATTATAGCGTTACTCCCGCGGCCCTGGTGGGAGGAATCGCGGCTGATCAAGGACCGCGAGACCGGGCAGAGCCGCGGCTATGGTTTCGTCACCATGGGCTCCGTCGCCGAGGCGGAGAAGCTCATCAGCGATCTCAACGGCGTGGACATCGACGGCCGCATGCTGACCGTCAAAATCGCCGACAGCAGGTGATGAATCGATTGGGAAACAGACAACTTATTCCGATTGGGAAATATCGGTTCGGATGGATTAGTGAGAAATCGTGTGTACTTGACAGACAGCTTACATAGCGTATCTCGTACACAATACTTTTAGCATGCGGAATCACAGCAATGACAAACAAGAAACAATATTTCAATTTCCTCGTTTCGCGCCACGCTACGAGCTACGTTGGCGCTGCTCAATTATGACGACTCGATTCGCTTTACATCCTCAAGTCCATCGAGCCGGCAAGGCGCTCACGTGGTGAGAACGGGCTACTCATACGTTATGGGATATATCACGTCTGCGTGTTCACTCGGCGAATCACTCATGGACTACTTAACTTACACGGACTATGACAAAGTGCGTGAAGCCACTTAGACACTGAGCAACAAGTAGTACTAAGTCGTCCAAATGGAGCGGTTTGATTGGTCGAGCGGGCACTAAGTCAGCTAAGTAGCTAGGTAAGACAAGTGGTTTGGCGCACTTTGTCATACTGGACTACATTTATTGGCGACTCGCTTTCGGACAAGTCGAGGTCCTGGCGCAGCGCTCACCGGTACCGCATACTAGTCCACTGGCCGCGGCGCTGCGGCAGCTCGCCGCGCTCACCGGGTCCGAGTGAACGTGCAACCAACAAACCGCGCGTTTCGGAGCGCCACACGACATGTTTTGGTTGAAGATGCATGAACCATCTTAACTTACACGGACTATGACAAAGTGCGTGAAGCCACTTAGACACTGAGCAACAAGTAGTACTAAGTCGTCCAAATGGAGCGGTTTGATTGGTCGAGCGGGCACTAAGTCAGCTAAGTAGCTAGGTAAGACAAGTGGTTTGGCGCACTTTGTCATACTGGACTACATGTATTGGCGACTCGCTTTCGGACAAGTCGAGGTCCTGGCGCAGCGCTCACCTGTACCGCATACTAGTCCACTGGCCGCGGCGCTGCGGCAGCTCACCGCGCTCACCGGGTCCGAGTGAACGTGCAACCAACAAACCGCGCATTTCGGAGCGCCACACGACATGTTTTGGTTGAAGATGCATGAACCATCTTCGACAATCTCGGGCTAGAACATCTGCCATCGCTTTCCATAGCATAACTGTGAAATACTCCAACACACACCCAATCCGGGAACTCCCTCGTCTCGCATGCGCATCGCGCATTCACCTCCTCTGGCAATCTGCGATCGTTTAGTATCTTGTTCGCGCCCATACTCATAATTGAGTTAGCGCTTTTATAATTAGCTCGCTCATCGTGAGCAATCCGCTCACGTACCCGGGCAAAGTGCATTTAACCCACGGGGCAACTCGTCGAGACAGCGCCATGTGTTTCCCTTGATATGGTTGAGGGTTGCGGTTGATAATTTCCATATCGCGCTCCGCGCCATTACCCCGTGTGATGTCCCCCCACCGGATCTACGCAGTTTTCACAGCTCGGCACCCCGATGGGAGACAACCGCCAGGGGCGCCGTACAATTGTCACCCGGGCGCCCACGCCCCACGCGCCGGCTCGCGTCCCCCCGTCGCTTCCGACTGCTCGAGCGAAACAACGTCCGAGGTGCCTCCCTCGCGGAGCACCCGCGACCGCGAGGCCGCTGCGCAGGCTGCGCCCTGCGCGCCAATTAGTTGGTTGGTGCCCCCATCTTTTCGAGGCGACCGCGACTGGCGACCTTCGGAGCTGCGAGCGCGGCGTGCGTGAAGCGTGGTGCGCCGGTTTCCACGCACCGGGTTGTTTCACTGCCGCCAGGGGTAATCGTGCCACAGCGCGTGTGAAGGCAGTTGTGCCTGGGTGCACCGGTACACTATGGGGTTCCTGGACAAAATGTTCAAGAAGCCGGACCCGAAGGACATGGTGCGGGAGTGGCAGGGCCACAGGCAGCATTGCATTGCTCGCCACGTCATAGGAAGCCGTTTAACTCAAGAAACGAGGGTTCGAAACGAACATCGCTGACGCGGCAGACACAGGCCTGGCAGTTATGGCGCGCCGCGTCGTAGGAAGCCATTCCAGTCAAGAAACGAGCGTGCAACATGAGTGTCCGGGGTCGGTAACGTGGCGGGCATTGTTCAATTGTCTGCCAGCCCCCCGAAGTGGCAGGGCCTGGCAGTATTCCTCGCCGCGTCACAGGAAGACATATATCTAAAGGAACGGGGATCCAACATGCGTGTCGGGGGTCTATGACGTGGCGAGGACGGTCTGCTCGGCCCTAAGGAGCGGCAGGGGAAGCTGCGCACGGAGGCGCGGGGCATCGACCGCCAGGTGCGGGACATCCAGCGCGAGGAGAAGAAGGTGGAGAAGAGCATCAAGGATTGCGCCAAGCGCAACGACGTCCGCAGCATGGCAGCCCCCCCGGTGAACACCGCTCGCCACGTCGTTGGATGATGCTCGACTCAGGACACGGACTGGCGGTTGGACTGCGGTGGATGACAAGGCACGCGTTTTTTACCTTTGTCCCTACAGCAAGAAGCTGCTGGCGAAGGAGGTGCTGAGCAGCCGCAAGACGGTCAACCGGCACGGCCTCACACTAGTTGTTCATGTCCCTGAAAAACAACCACTTGTAGTTATCCCAAGAATGCCTCGAAAATGCTCAAGTTGAGCTGGAATAGGAACGCGCAGAAGGCCAGGGAGGAGGGTGCAGCAAGTGTGTACCCTATACCCTGTACGGGTACACTGATGCATTAGGCTGAGGTCAAGCGGGATCGAGTGGCACGGCCCTGGCGGACGGCTGCACCAGAACAAAGCTCAGATGAACTCGGTGTCCATGATGCTCACGGAGCAGCTGGCCACCGTCAAAGTGAGGTGGTGCGAATTGAAACTTGTTTTGAAAGCGCCGGGCTTCATCTCTTGAAACTGAAATATGATGAAGTGCTTTCAAGTTTTGCTTTTAAATTCAATATGCGCCGCTACATCAAGGCGGTGGGGCACCTGGAGAAGAGCACGGAGGTGATGGGGCTGATGAACGGCCTCATCAACAACAAGGAGGTCATGCAGAGCATGCGCGAGATGAGCAAGGAGATGATGAAGAGCGGGCGAGGCCCGCTGTCATCTGCTCACTTCACCCTACACGTACTGTTCATTGCGGTAATCTCAACAACTGATTCCTCCTGTTTACACCTGGCCTTTCGAGTAAACCGGGCCCGGTGTCATCAGGTCACTTTGCCTGACACGATACCACTCAATATGGTTATTTCACCAAAGAGTAGGTCCGGTATCACCCACATTAGTAAGGTAATTCCACCCTGCGAGATACCACTCAATTTGGTCGGTTTACCATAGGCCCGGTATCACCTACGTCAGGATGGGCATGTCACCTTATAGGTAAGTAATAAAATGGCCATTCCACCTTACAGGATAGTCGATGTGGTCATTCCACTCTACAGGATAGTCGATGTGGTCATTCCACCTGACGAATGCTCCTGTGTACACCTGGCCCTTGGAGCGGGTTGATCGAGGAGATGGTGAGCGACGTGTTCGACGGCGCCAACGGTGTGGAGGACATGGAGGCCGAGACCGACGCCGAGGTGGACAAGGCGGGGAGGTGCAACTTTAAACGTATTGCAACCATTTCTTTACGCGCCTGGGTACAGCGCTTGAATCTCAGTGTCTGACTGTACATTCATATGGGCGGCGACTGTCTATTTCCAAGTAACTCAAGAGATGTCAAATCCACATTTGACCCCACCAACCGATCTGCGTAGAATATGCAACGTGCATCGAGCCCCAAGGTGCTTGATATGGTGAGCATGCAACGCTTGAAACTAACACACGATCATTAGGTTTTAAATTGCGCTTTCAATTTCAAGTTGCGGCGCTACAAGAAGGTACTGGCGGAGATAGCGGGGCAGCAGATGGCGGCCATGCCGGCGGCGGAGACGCACGCCGTGCCGACCGTGGCGGTGCCGGCGGCGGCGGCGGCGGAGCCAGTGGAGGAGGAGGAGGCGGGGCCACACGCGTTACAATCTCCACGTCATCCACCACATTGTGACCACTAATTTAATGGCATCGACACGTTACTATCACCACGTCATTCACCTCGTTGTTAATTCTGATGCATTGACTCAAACGTCATCGTGTGACCTGGCGAGCATTGTTTAGAGCTGACCATGAGATGAGGAGGCGGAGGACCCGGAGCTGAACAGCCTGCAGGCGCGGCTGGACGCCATCCGGCAGGCGGCGTCGTGAGTGGCCACAGATTGCGGCGGCGGCGCAGGAGGACCGGTGGATGCAATTAGGCAGGCGGCGGCGTGAGGGGGCGTAGTCCGAGGACCAGTGCAATGTATATGCAAACAGTCGGGGATGCCATCCGGCAGGCGGCGTCGTGAGGTGGCGGCGGAGGCGGCGGCGGTGGAGGACCGCTGGACACCACCAGGCAGGCGGCTGACATGGCGTAGTCGGGGACTATGAAAAACACTCCCTGTGTTTCACAAAGTGGCCATTATATGGTGGGGGAGGTCAGAGGGTTGACAGATTACTTTCAAACACGGGGTGTGTTTTCCTGTAGGACTCGGGCAATTTAGTGGGGACAATGGGCCGGGATTCGGGCAGTGTAGTGGGGTTAACGCGCGGGGAGTCGAGCGATGTTCCTCTCTTTTTGGTGGTAGAGTGAAGCCCTGCTCAAACGCATTGACGGTCACCTCCATCTAGCTTATTCATAGAATTGACAAATATAAAGGGTAATCGGGTCATCTGAACATTGATGACGCGTCGAGCTAGCCATACATTGTCTTCCTCAGGCCTTCGTAATCAGAGCGGAACATCCGCGGATCGCCGAAGGTAAGCGCATCGTCTCCGATCTGTTCACCACCACCGCCGCCGCCGAGCCAATCGCAATTGGGCTCGTAACTGATCCACCCGTGCACGAGTATCCACCGGCAGTTGCCGAAAACTTGAGAGTCGCGGAAATCTGCGAGCATGTAGTTGTGAACGAGCGACCACGCGGCGCAAGCCGCAGAGCAGCGGCGCAAGTTGAAATAGAAAGCAAACGTTTGACGCAATTTGTGATTATGCTGCGTTGAAACCATCGGCGCTTTTAACCTGGGTTTTGATACATTCAACCAGCACCGCCCCACCGCAGAGCAGCGCCTGATGAAATAGTTGTGAGCAGCGATGGCCTCACGTGATGGGGGCGTCCAAGGGATCAGTCCCTCGGCAACGGCACGAAGATAGCCAAACCTGTACATTCTCTCCATGCTAGGTCTGTCACAGCAGTCGCGCGCAATCACTGCCATGCTGCTCTCGATACCTTCGGTGCGCTCCTCAATGTAGCTGCCTAAGTTGCAATTGAAAGCAAAGTTCGAAAGCGTTTCATCATGTTGTAGCTTCAAGCGCTGAAACCATAGGCGCTCACCAAACGGGTTTCGATACTGTAAACCTGCACTGTCCTACCTTGAACCAAACTGGGTACCATGCCGCAGGGTAACTGACAACCAGCACTCGAACCGACATCGGAGCATACTCAACAGGTACCTTCAGGGTGAATGTTTGTGTAGACGTCCGTCGGAGGAGGAGGAGGATATTCAACTTTGAGCTGAGTGCTTGTTCTCAATCACCCCCCAGCCAGGCGGGCGGGGAAACGTCCACATCCGCCTCGTGTTTGCACTTGCCCGCGCCCCACCCCGGCCACTGCGCGGTCAGCGCCGCCGTCACCACCCGCAGTGGCGCGCGCAGGACACACCCCACCCTAGGGATTGGAATCACATTGCCCGCCAAGTCATCGACACGCATTTAGACCCTCGGTTAATTGGTTAACATGAATCCTTTGACGCGGCGAGCAATGTAATCTGCCAGGTCCGATTCCCGCCACGTCACTGACATGCAATTTGAACCCTTGCATGCTGATTCGAATAGCGTCCTATGACGTTGCGAGCAACAATTGCAAGGCCCTACCCCACCCGCGCGACGTACGCGCTCAGCGCGGCGGTGCGCTGGGGAGGGCCTGGCAGAAATTGCTCAAGATATTATTCAGCACATTTAAATTCTTCACCTGGTTTCTTTCGACTCAAATGCCACCATATGATGTCTCGAGCATTTTCTGCCGGGGTAGGGCGGTGCAGGTTGACCCGATGAAACCCAAGTTGAAATCGCCGGGATCTGAGCGCTTCAAACAAACATATGATACATATTTTCAAGTTTTTCTATCCATTTCAACTTGCACCGCTCCACGGGGCCCTACCGCTGGCGGTAGCTCATCGCGGCGAAAGCTTCCGAGTTGAAGCGACGCAAGTTGAAATTTCAAGCGAGTTTTGAAAGCAGCTCAACACATGTTAGCTTCTAGTGCCTGGTCTGTACTCCGTACTAGATGAAGTACTTCGTACTACATGTCATGTAGTACGGTCGGAGTTTGGTAATCTGGCCAAAATTCAAATGTGTTCCGGTGATTTGGCCAAATTCCAGATGGTAGTACAAGTACTACTGATTAAGTCGGAGCAGACCAGGCACTAGTGTAGCGCTTAAGCAACAGGCGCTTTCGACACGGGCGTCCATACTCTTAAACTGCACCGCCCTACGGAATCCAGACGGGGATCCACAAACTCGGAGTGAACCTCCACAACGGATGGGTCTGGGTAGTCTGGGTGTGGGTCTGGTTGTTGGACTGGCTCTGGCACTGTCCAATCCCTTGCTTCAAACCGTGCCTCCGCGTAGGGTTGGGAAAAAATGCTCAACACGTTATACTTATGGCCATAATCTCAGTCGAGGGTACATGACGCGTTGGACGACACAGCCAGTAACAAGTGTTTGCACCTGGTAGTTGCTAGCAAGGCAAATATACTAACCACGTCATAGGGTGTCATCTAGCTAATCGTAACTCAAGGAACGAGCAGGGTTCAAGATGCGTTGGACAACGTGGCGGGCGATATTTAAACATCTGGCAGGCCGTACCTCCAGCCGCGCGAGGAACGGCGCCCAGACGTCGTCCGCGGCAGTTAGCATGGCGCGTAGCGCGCGGCAGGTGGCGCTCAGCGCGATCAGCTCGAGCAGGCCGGCGGTGCCCGGCTCAGCGGGGGCGGGGCCGGTGAATAGGAGCAAACAGTCACACTAATACCAGGAACTAGGTGTTCAGGTGGAGGAGGTAGAGGCTGGGGAGGAGGAAGAGGAGTGGGAGGAGGAGGAG
>Ga0307489_10000985_pt1 | contig 18302 bp, 15 predicted proteins | sample SB12metaG_FD_202247 | JGI IMG/M metagenome (GOLD analysis project Ga0307489, IMG submission 202247) | Sea-ice brine microbial communities from Beaufort Sea near Barrow, Alaska, United States - SB 1.2 | ecosystem: Environmental > Aquatic > Marine > Coastal | place: USA: Alaska | collected...
GTGCGGCGCGGGCGGCGCGGGCGGCGGAGCCGGCGCGGGCGCCGCGGGCGGCGCGGGCCGCGGAGGCGAGGGCGCCGCGTACGGCGGCTCGGCTCTCGCTCTGCTCAACATCGCCAGGAGGTCCGGCGCTGGCGGCGGGCTCGAGCTTGCTTTGCTCAGCATCGCCAGGAGGTCCGGCGCTCGCGGCGGGCTCGCGCCCCCCTTTGTCTTGCTGAACATGCCCAGGACGTCCGGCGGCACAGGCGGGTTGGAGCCGGCCTGCAGGAGCTGCAGAAGTTGAGCGCCGGGGTCGGGGGGCAGCGCCGGGGCCGGCGTCGGCGGAGTGGACGAGGGCACGGGCAGCGAGGCGGCGGGCAGGAACGAAGGCACGGGCAGCGAGGCGGGAGCCGGAGAGTTGCTGAACGCGGGACCGGCCCAGCGCTGAGGGACGGGTCCCGCGTTGCCGTTGCTCGCAGCGGGCCTCGGCTGGTGCTGCGCTTGGTGCTGCGCCGCCGCCCCCGCCGCCGCCTGTGCCGCCGGCTGGTGCTGGTGCTGCCCCTGCTGCGGCGGTTGCGGAAGTGGCTTCTGCGCCTGCTGCTTTTGAGGCGCCTGCTTCGCTGCCGCCACTTTCTTCGGAGGCTGCTGCTGCTGCTGCTGCTGCTGCTATTACTAGGGCCTGGCAGATATAGCTCGCCTCGTCATAGGATGCCATTTAACTCAATAAAGGAGGGTTCAAAATGAGGGTTCAAAATGCGTGTCGGGGGTCGATGACGTGGCGGGCAATATCTGTCAGGCTCTACCTGCTGCTGCTGTTGTTGCAGCTGGTATTGTTGCTGTTGCTGCTGCTGCTGCTGCTGCTGCGGAGGGGGCTGCTGCTGCGAAGTGGGCTGCTGCTGCTGCGGAGGGAGCGGCTGTTGCTGCTGCTGCTGCTGCTGGCAAATCTTGGACTTCGGGATTTTCCTGTGGGGGTGCAAAAGGGCGAGACGTCGTCAGCACGCGCGCCGAATGCAAACGACGAGGCGAGAGTCAAGACGGCCCCTGGACGGTGAGTTTCGACGCCGCGTCGCGCAGATCCGAGTGCGCGTCGCTAACTAAAGTCTCACGCAGAGAAAGAAAGGGCGAGGACGGGAGGTGCGCAGATTCACAGACGAGGTGGGAGAGGGGGGGCTGGGGGGAGCGAGGGGACGTGCCTGTTGGGCGGTGCCGCGTCGCCTCCCGTGTTGACGCCACTCTCGTCCCAGGACGCCGCGCCCGGGTCGAAGTAGGGCACGAGGTCGCGGCCGAAGCCGGGCATCTGCGCGCTGGACGAGTCCTTCACTCGCGAGGCGCTTATCAACGCGTCAACCATCAGGTCGCCCTCGCCGCGGAAGACCTTGGTTTTGACGGACATCGAACCCTAAAAGTTGGCTCCTTCGGCTCCCGGAGATTCAGGGTCCCGGTCGACTCCGAGGCGCGCGGTGCGAGTATCGAGCGCAAGTGGGAGAGGTGCCTTGTGGGCACTGAGGAACTACACACGTATGTCAGCCTGGTGAGGCCGACGGCGACCTGCGTCGCGGGATTGTGGCGTCAACGCGAAGTGGCACGCTTTCTATATGACTCGCCGTTTTTTTACGGGCAAAGACGAAGATTTTTCCGGATTCGCTCAGGATGAGGGGACGGCACCCCGGCCTTCAGAAACCCACTACTCTCCTGCGTACAGCGTAGGTTGACGGCTTCACCCACGCGCGGCGACGCGGGCCCACTCCTTCATCCCCACTCCCCACTACAACACCCAGGCTCTGTTCCACGGCTTCACCGCCGCGCGCTCCACCCCCGCCGCGGCTCCCTCGCCGCCGCGGGGCACTGCTTCGTCCGCCGCTTTCGTTGGTGGGAGTGATGATGATGATGCGGGCGGCAGCGGCAGAACCCACTCGCCGTGCACTGCTCCTTCTCCTCCCCCTCGCCGCCGCCCTCGCGTCGTGCCGCGCCGCGGAAGAGGTGTCCGCCGGGGAAACCCATCGTCAGGGTCAGGGTGAGAGCGGCGAGGACGCGCACGGCGGGATTGCTCCCCACATGCCCGACGAACTGCTGCAGCTGACGGGCCTGGAGAGCGACGCCTACGTGGACACCTTCCTACCCATCGACGCGGTGCACCGCGCGGGGCGGCCGCATCGGGGGGTGTGGCTGTTCGTGGTGGACGCGGACCGCCGGGTGCTCATGTTGCATCGCTCCGGGCGCATGGTCACCTGCCCAAACTCCTGGAGCTCGGTGGGCGAGCACAACCAGCCGGGCGAGGGGTACTTGGAGGCTGCCAAGCGCGGGCTCAAGGAGGAGCTGGGCATCTCCTGGGACGCGGGGGTCACATCTGCGTTCGAGCTGGAGCCGCGGCCGTCGCTCCTGGACATCGTGTACCTGAACCCCGACGGCGGCGTGCACCGGCACGACGTGCAGTGGACGCGGTCGTTCGTGGTGGAGCTGGCGGCGGGGGTGGTGGCAGGGGCTTACACTCGTTCCCAATTCCGCTCAACTTGAGCTCACCTGGCCTCTTTCCGCTCAACTTAAGCTGACTGTGTCCCCCATGTAACCCACCGTAGCCCGTCAGTGTGGCCCGAAGGTGCTCAAGTTGAGCTCCAACGTGAGCGATGTGTCCCGAAGGTCCTCAAGTTGAGCTCTGACGTGAACGAGTGTAAGCCCCTGGGTGGCGGTGCGGCTGGACGACGAGAACCGCGGGTTTGACATGGCGCCGCTGGCGACCATCGAGCGGTGGCTGGACTCGCACGACCTGTGCGCGCGCGCCGAGGTCAAGATGGCGATCCCGGGGGGGAGCACATCGTTCACGGCGGGGTCGTTGGGCGACTTGAAGCGCGACGCGCTGCTGCGGGTGCGGCAGGCTCTGGCCACGCGGCGCTCGGACCAACGTCGGGCGGCGCTTCACGAACTCTAAAGCACGTCGGCGGGCGCAGCGGCGGGGATTACTCCGCGCCGCCGCTGCTGCTGGGCGTGTAGATAAGTGTGGGGGGCGGGTCATCACAAAGGTCGTCGAAACCGAGAAACTCTGGCTAATGTGTGTGTTTGGCGAGCTCTGCGCTGGACTGAACCGGCGCGGTGATGAAAGAGGTTGTGGCGGCGGCGTCATAGCAGCAGAGAGCGCGCGAGTGTGGAGGAATTATTAACTTAGACTTAGACTTGGTAATACCTGGTCATATTTAGCGGGGCGGCGGAAACGTCATCGAAAATGTGATACTCACAATTAAATATGGGCGAGGCGCCGAATTGCGCCTCACAAAATTAAGCTATCGAAGGAGGAACCTGGGCTGAGTGGTTCTCCCGCGCCCACCGCAACACTGCATCGGAGCACGTCGTAATAATTATAATATCCCATGAGCTAAGACTTTTAGACTATGCTTTATTTCGCTTAATGAATTCGTTCCCACTAGTAGAGCTCCCCTGGCTGAGCACGGGAAGTGCCGTGCGTGTGGCGGTCATCACGCGCGCCGCGGTCCGGGGACGCCGGTCGGCATCGGAGGCGCCGGGCGGTGCTTCTTGTTCAGCGTCCAGTCGAACGCCATCCACTTGATGACGAACCTGTCCGCGTCTATCGCCTCCAGCAGCGCGCGCTCCCTCGCGGGCGGCAGGTACTTGCTAACCCACCTCAACATCTCACCATCCGTGGTATAGCGGCGCAAGTCGAAATTGAAAGCAACTTTTAAAAGCGGTTCATCACATTTTAGTTTCAAGCGCTGTAACCAGGCGCGCTTTCAACTTGAGTTTTGATACTGTCAACCTGCACCGCCCCACCGTGGACCCGAAGTCCTCGCGGTACCACTCGAACAGCGCGGGCAGGGTGACCTGCGCGGCGGCAGCCTCGCCGCCGCCGCCGCCGCCGGCCGCCGCGGAGGAGGTGGGCGGCGAGGGGAGCACGTCCACGTTGCGCGAACAGAAGTCGCGCGTGGCGGCGGTGAGCGCCTCCTCCAGGTTCTCGGGGTGGTAGACCAGCAGCGGCGGGCAGGAGCGCGCGCCCCTCACCAGGGGCTTACACTCGTCCACTTCTCAGCTCAACTTGAGCCGTGTCTCACACAACACAACACCCTACACACTCTAAACACCCCCTAACACCCCCTTGACACGGGCTGCACAACCCCTGCGCGCACCCCCTATCCCGCAAAAAGCGCTCAAGTTGAGCTGAAAAGTGAACGAGTGTAAGCCCCTGCCCCTGACGAGTGCGAAGTGTATGCGCGGATCCCACACCACCACTGCGTTCGACAGCCGGTGGTCAGGGGCTCACTCTTCCACTTCTCAGCTCAACTTGAGCAGTGTCTGTCATAAGAAAACACCCTAAACACCCCCGAGCAACCCCTTAACACGGGCTGCACGACCCCTACACGCACCCCCTATCCCATACAAAGTGCTCGAGTTGAGCTGAAAAGTGGACGAGTGTAAGCCCCTGCCGGTGGTCGCCGTTCACAAAGGCGCGGCGGAACGACGCGAACGGCTTCTGGTTCCCGCGCAGGATGCCGTGCTCGATGTCGTTGAGCGAGTACACCAGGCCGCCCACGCTGTAGCACGTGTGGTTGTAGAAGAAGAGGCGCTGGTACAGGTTGGTGGGCGGGCCCACAACCACGAAGCCGTGGATCAAGGGCTTACACTCGTCCACTTTTCGGCTCAATTTCAGCGCACTCTGTCGGATAGGGGTGCATTCAGGGATTGTTAAGGGGGTCTTTAGGAGGTGTCAGGGAGTATTTGAGAATACAGGGGGTGTTCAGGGTGTGTTTTGAGTCAGAAACGGCTTAGCTTGAGCTGAGAAGTGGACGAGTGTAAGCCCCTGCCGTGGATGACCAGCGCGTTGTAAAGGTTTATGAAGAAGGCGATCTTGATGTTGAAGGTCAGCTCGCCGAGGTTCATGCGCTGCAGCTCGGCGCTCGACGCGGTCAGGTCCTTGAACGCCTCCGACAGCGCCAGCCCCTCGTAGTCCACCAGCGTCGACCCGTGCGCCGTGTAGCTGGAGAACACCACGCCCAGCTTGCGGCGGAAGTCCGCCTCCACCTCGCTGGCCGCGCGCGCCGCGCCGCTCCACACCACCTTCATGTTGAGGATGGAACCAACCTCGTCCTCCTTGAAGCGGTACAGCCCCTGCCCGTCGTAGAACAGCTCGGTGCGCGCCACGTTGTAGAAAACGCCGGCGTCCATCCAGCGCTGCCCCGCGGCCACGGCGTCCGCGCGGCTCTCCAGCCCCAGCGTCTGCGTCAGGTACGTGACCAGGTCCGCGCCCACGAAGCACTTGAAGTACGGCACGCGCCCCTGCACGCGGTCACCCACGTCCAGCGCGCCGCGCATGCGCATCACCAGCCGCTCGAACTGCTGCTCCTCCTCCACCTCGCTCAGCACGCTGCTCGTCGCCGTCTGCTGCCCCCGCGCCCCCGCGCCCGCCCCGCCCCCCGCGCCCCCCGCGCCACCCCCCCCACCGCCCCCCCCGCTGCCGTGCCCGTACCCCCCGTTGGCCTCCCGCCGGAGCGCCGTGAGCGCCGTCTCCACCGAGCCCGAGTCGAAGAAGGGGCGCTGCACCGCCAGCCAGGGGCTTACACTCGTCCACTTCTCAGCTCAACTTGAGCCGTGTGTGTCACAAGAAAACACCGTACACACCGTAAACACCCCCTCACAACCACTTAACACGGGCTACACAACCCCAACGCGCACCCCCTATCCCATTAAAAGCGCTCAAGTTGAGCTTGAAAGTGGACGAGTGTAAGCCCCCGCCGCCAGCGTGCGGCGCATACTATCGCGCATCTCCTCGTCGGCGCGCCCCACCGCCAGGGGCTTACACTCGTCCACTTCTCAGCTCAACTTGAGCCGTGTCGGACACAATAGAGCACCTTATACACCCTACACACCCCCCAACACGCCCCTAACACGGGCTACACAACCCCTACGCGCACCCCCTATCCCACGATAAGCGCTCAAGTTGAGCTGAAAAGTGGACGAGTGTAAGCCCCTGCCCACCGCCTCCCCCATGATCCGCAGCCGCAGCAGGTCGTCTAGGTGTAGCGGCGCAAGTTGAATTTGAAAGCAAAGTTTGAAAGCGGTTCATCAAATTATAGTTTCAAGCGCTTAGTTGATGGCGCTTTCAACATGGGTTTGATAGGGTCAACCTGCACCGCCTCATCTAGGTCCGGCCGCCGCGCCGGCTCCTTCGTCAGACACGCGCTGATGCACTCGCGCAGTTCCGCCGAATACGTGGTTGGCATGGCCTGGTTGTAGCGGCGCAAGTTGAAATTCAAAGCAAAATTTGAAAGCGGTTCATCACATTTCAGTTTCAAGGGCCTAATTCCAGGCGCTTTCAACGCGGGTTTGATAGGGTCAACCTGCACCGCCTTACCTGGTACTGGCCCTGCACAATGTTGACGACGAGGGCGGGCAGGTTGGTGGCATCGAAGGCGTGGCGGAATGTGGTGAGCTCGTACAGCACGCAGCCCAGCGCCCACACGTCGCTCTTGCGGTTGTAGGGCTTGCCCTCGCACAGCTCGGGGCTCAGGTAGTACGGCGTGCCCACCGCGGAGTTGGCGAAGCTGGTGTTGCTTCCCATCATCTTGGACAGCCCGAAGTCGCCCAGCTTCACCTTGTGCTTCTTCGTCATGAAGATGTTCTTGGTCTTCAAGTCGCGGTGCAGTATCTTCTTATCGTGCATGTACTTGAGCGACGACACCAGCTGCGCCGCGATGCTGATGATCTCCGACTCCGCGAACGGCGCCTTGGCCCTCTGTCGCGTGCGCGGGGGGGAGGGGGGCGGCGAGGGTGGGGGGACGAGTCAGTCCCGCCAGGCGGGGCGCGGCGCAGAGCGAACAGCGGCGGCGGGAGGGATGCGACGCGACGCAAACTGAGTGAGTGGGTCACTCGTCACTACAGGGTGGGCACTCGCCTGGATGTGCTGGAACAGACTTCCGTTGTCCGCGTACTCCATGACCACGTTCAGGATGTTGTCTTCCACGAAACTCCCGTAGTACGCCACGATGTTGGGGTGAGCCACGTTGGACAGCACCGTGATTTCGTTCATCGTGTCCGCCCGGTCCTCCTCGGACTGGTCGTCGATGAAGATGCGCTGCACGGGGAGGGCGGGGAGGGGAACAAACGGGTTCGTGAGCACGGGTGCAGCCAGCCAGCCGGGTTGGCGCGTCGCGGGGCGGGAGGAGGACGTACCTTGATCACGAATTTCGATCCATCGGCCTTCCGCCGCACGAGGATGACGGACCCCTGCGCGCCCCTCCCGAGGCTCTTGATTTTCTCAAACTTTTCCTGCGCGGATGGAGAGGCACACGGAGGAGGAGCGTCAGCGACGGCGGGGCTGAGAAACAGGGACGGCAACACGAGCCTCCACCCAGCGCAGACACGAGAGGAGGGGGGAGCACGGGGGAGCATGGGGTCAGGTTTTGCGACGTGCTTTTTCGTCGCTCACCATTGTCTACGACGCCAACAGGCCCGCTCCTGAACACTCGCGTGGACCGAACTGCCCGGCCGGAGAAATTTGTAGCGCCTGCCCACTGACGCTGACACCGAGGCGTGGCCCTTCAGTCACCCGGTGACTCCGGCGTCGCCCTCGCAGCCGCTCGGTGTGGTCAGCAACCGGTGGCGGCCCCGGTGATGGGTGCCTCGCGCCCCTGTCGAGACGCGACACGCGCCGCTAGGTTTGCGTCAGTTGGTGTGCCAGCCGGGCGAATGTATGATGCCGAGGCAAGCGAGTGCTGTCGGTCAGTCGCATGGCGCTTGCGCAGTAATGGTCCCTGATTGGTCAATGGACATCCCATCATCTGCTCGCGTCCGTGATTGGCCGAAATGCTGTATTCAGGGGGGGTCAGGGGGTAGTCAGTATGATGGTAATATCCTCCCTTCGTTCGCACGCCGAGCCTTCGATGACGCGGCGCCACAACAGTACTCGCAACATGTCCCAGGTCGTCCCCCTCGCGCTCGCGTCGAGTGCCTCCGCGCGTGGCTCGTTCGCAGCGAGAGGGGATGCGCCGCGGGGTGTCCGAGCCCGGCGCCTCCTCTCAACACCCCCTAAAGTGGGCACCGGCATCAGCTGCACGTCGGTCCCGGGGAGAGGCGCGGGCGGGGGCGGGGGCGAAGGGGAAGAAGGCGACACCCCCGCGCCCACCAGCGCGCTCGGTAGGCGACGGTCTGCGGTCGGGCTCAGCTTGCTCGCCGCTGCGGGTCTGGGTGGTGGCGCCGCGCGTGCGGACCAACCACCCACGATTGCGGGCGGACCCGCGGTGACGACAACTATCTATTTCGACATCGGTCTCTGTTCGTCCGTCGTCCGTGCCGACCGTGCCCTCGGCGAGTGCACACCTTTGCACTCCCATTCCGCGCCCTGTTTCACCGTGTCGTGACCTCAAGCGCCAGCTTGGCGTGGGCCCGCGCTAATGACACGTTCGCATCGACTGTCCTCCTGCAGGCTCGGGAGGCGTGTGCGACGAACCCACACCATTGGGGCGCATAAAGATTGGCCTGTACGGAGCGCTCGTCCCCCAGACTGTGGAGAACTTCTTAAAGCTGCTGCCTCCCTCGGCGGGGCCGGGCGAGGGCTATCTCGGGACGATATTCCACAGGATCACGCCGGGTGGGTTCATCTTGGGCGGGCAGCCGGGCAGCCACCGCCTCGGCCAGGTCCAAACGCCGCGTCTCCCGTCCAACCCCGAGCTCCTCTCCTCCAAGGTGCGTGGGTGGCCTGGGTGCACCACTGAAGCGCCGCGCCGCGCCGCGGACCGCTTCAAAGGTCCTGCACGCGCCTTGCCTAATCTCGCTCTCGCTTTGTCTCCGTGTCCGCAGGCTTTTGAAGTCCCACATCTGCGCCCCGGAACCGTGTCGCTCGCGCTGGGCGCCGCTGCCGGGGCGAGCGACGGAGCCGCGCGTGCGCAAACGGAGTTCCTCATCACCACCGGGCCCGCTCCTGTGCCGTCCTTGGATGGCGAGAACATTGTGTTCGGGTGAGAGCACCGTCACGCGTGACCGCATCCATCATATCCCTCTCCGCAACGCGCGTGATGATTGCATTGCATCCCCTATGCGGTGCTTGGCTTGATGCCCCACTGGGTCGCCAACGCGCCCGCCTCACTTTCGTCCCCCTCCTCCTGTTTCTTTCGCAGGCGGGTGCTCGAAGGTATGGACGTGGTCGCCGCCGTCGCCGCGGTGCCCACCTTCGCGCCCTCGGCTGCAACGAACGCCAGGGCGTGGAACAAGTTGGCCGAGACGCTGGGGGATGACAGGGCGGCAAAAGCGCGGTCGAGCTGGAGTAAGCCCACGCAGGCTATTGTCATCTACGACGCGGGCATCCTAGAGTAGACGGCGATGGGAACAGACTTAGTCGCTCGTTGTGACGCCGCATGTAGGATTGGTAGCACTTTGCATTAGAATAGAGAGGTAATACGCATCAATCTAATCAAAGCAGTCCGCCGCCCCTCGCCTGTCGAGCGTCTGAACCGCCGCCTAGTCACATTCATCAACAGTCCTCGTATAAATCAACCTTCAGCGCTTTGACCCCTGGGGGCTCACAGTTGTCCTCTTTTCGGCTCAACGTCACACACTTTTTATTGTGGGTTGCGCTAGGTGGCGTCAGCGTCAGCCCGTCAGTGACAAGAGCGGCTCACGTTGAGCTGAAAAGTTCCCCACAGCCCCACGTGTGCACTGCAGTCAAACAGCTGGCCGATTGCAGTTGTTACGCGTCGGTTTAGGGTTTAGGGTTTAGGGTTTTAGGGTGCCCAAAAAGAAAATTCCAAAACACGAGAGGAAGTAGGTGCCGCGTTGTCATTTCAAGACGCGCGTCGTCCCGACGAAACAACCGGCGTGTCTGTAGGTGGCGCCGCCATGATATACCGATGGACGCAATAGCCGAGATGACCGCGGCGGCAGGCGCGGCGGGCGGCGAGGAGGGCGCGGCGGGCGCCGGACCTGCCTTCGATGTCGTTGCTTCAGATCTACTCGCGCTTCGACGAGGGGAGGGCAGGGGGGAGTGGTTGCTGGACGTGCTCGAGTGCGTGGAAGGCGGGCGCTGCCACGCCTTCTGCTCGAGCGCATCGATGGCGCTCGCGGTTCTGGCGGCTGCGTGGGATGCCGGGCCGCCGCCGCCGCCGCCGCAGTGGTCCACGGCGGGAGGCGACGTCAGGTCCGACGGCGGGGGTGGCCACCTCGACAACTCCACCTCGTCGCCGGGCGCCCATCGCCGAGAAGAGCATCGGCAGGGCCTCACGCGGCGACCCATGTTCAGCTCATCTGCCAGCCGCCTCACCTGTGATCGCTGTGGTTGTGTCTCCTGAAGCCGCTCCAAGTGTCCCCACCTTGCACCTCGCAGATGCTCAAGTTTGAAAGTTGAGGTGAAGAGGGGACTGGTGTCGGGCTCTGAGCGCGGGGGAGGGACACGTTGCCACTGGGCACGGCTCGACGCGTGCCTCGGGGTGTGCGCGCAGTGTGTGGTCTGCTACCACAACGCGCGCGACGCCCTCGACGACGCGGGCGACGACGACGGCGACGACGCGCCCGCCGCCGACATGGCGGACCTGGCGGCGCTGCTCCGCGAGCGAGACGAGGCGCGGCTGGTGACGCAGGCGCGCCGGGCGACGGCAGTGATGGATCCGGCGGACACCACCCAGCACCCGCACCTGCTCGCCACCACCGCGTTCGAGGCCCTGGCGTTCGGGTGCGCCATCCAGTCGCGCGCCGTCGCCGACGCCGTGGGCCAGATGGTCGCCGGCGCCATCGCGTGGGGTGGTATGTGGGAGGAGGAGTTGTTGGTGGCCATCGGGGGCCGCCCGGGCCAGCTCCCGGGGCTCTTCGCGTTGTTGGCGCACCCCGCCGAGCGTGTGCGGGCGGCGGCGAGCCGCTGCTTGGGGGGGAGCGTCGGCGGCGCGGGCGCGGGCGGCGGGCGACGCGCGATCGACGAGGTGTCGGACGAGGTTTCGCGCGTCATCGACGACTGGGTTGATGTGCTGTGGGAGGAGTTTGAGGCGAGCCAGTCGCAGCAGTCGCAACAACACGACCACCGCACAGCTGCCGCGCCTGCCGCGTCTGCCGCGCCTGCTGCATATGGCGACGGCTCCGAGGACAGCTGGCGCCCGACGCGAGTGCTGGCGTGGGGGGCGCTCGCCGCAGCCCTCGGGTGCCTGCGTGCCCCCGCTCGCGCCGCGATTCTCGAGCGCCACCCGAACATCCTGAACGCGGCGCTGGACGACGTGTCGGGCGAGAGCGCGGGGGGCGGGGACGCCCGGGTGTGCGAGTGCGCCGCGCGGTGCCTGGGCGAGGTGCTGGCGGCGGAGGCCGGGGTGGCGTGGCGGCAGTCCGGGGTGCCGCCCTCCACGGCGGTGGACGTGTTGGAGGCGGCGGCCAGGCGCTCGCCGGACCCGCGCCTCCACGCCGCCGCCATTGCCGCCATGGCTGCCACGCTGGTCTCGTTCACGCTGGAAGAACCATCACAAATAGCGCGGCAGCCCGGCGACGTGGGCGGGGCGGGGTGGGATGCCACCAAGTTTCTGTGCCAAACGGTGCCGGACTCGCCCCACCTATTTGGGGATGAGGTGGCGTGGCAGGCGCGGAGGGCGGCGCTGGACGTTGTTCGCGCGGGCCTTGCAGTCACGCGGCCGCCGCTGTCGACGTCGACGCTGTGGAGCCGCGCCGTTGTGGAAGCGGTGGCGCCCCCCCCACCTGTGGTGGCGGGAGGGGTATTGGCGGAGCGGGGGCGGGCGGCGCCGGCGCCGGCGCGGGGCGCGGCGCGGCACAGCGCTGTCGCCGTCCTGGCCGCGATGCTTCGAGCCGACGCCGCCGGGCTCAGCGCGCTCGCGTGGTGCGGCGGCGGGGTACGCGACGGAGGCGTTAGTTTAGGGCTGGGCGGCGTGGATGGCGGGGCTCGAACGATCGACGTGATGGATGTTCCGCCGCCCCGGTTTCAGTGGGAGGACGGAGGCGAACATGCAGACGGAGGAGCAGTGTGGGGCATCGGGGGCAAGGGCGACCTCGTGGCCGAGGCGGGCGCGGCGGCGGCGGCGGCGAGGGCGGCGGCGGCGGCGCGCGGACATTGGGTGTGCGCGCCCAAGATGTGGAGCGTCGCTCTGCCGCCAGCCGCGGCGGGAAACACCGGGGGGTGGGGGGTTACTCCGGGGCCGCCGCTGCTCATCGACGACGCCGCGTTCGTGTCCGCCGCGCTGGCGGCGGCGGCTGACCTCGCGCTATCCCCCCCTCCACCTCCACCTTTCGCGGCGCAAGCGGCTCCGGCCCCGACGCCATCCTCGCCGTGGGAGGCGGTCACCGCCGCGGCGCCGGGCGAGGGGTCGGATGCAACGACCACCTCGGCGGCGCTCGCGGCTCGACTGTCTCTCGACCTCGCCGCGTTCTGTCGCTGCCTGGCGTCGTCAGCTGGCCCGCTGGTGCGCGCGGCGTGCCCCCTCGACGCCATTCGAGCCGCCATCGCGATGCTTCTCGGGCAGCGGAAGGAGCTGCGCGCGGCGGGCAAGCAGCTGCTGTGCTGCCAGGCTGGCGGCCCCGGGCTGTGCGAGATGGGGCCCTGGGTCTGGCGCCAGCTGTGCGAGGTCCCCGAGGCGATGGCGGCGGCGCTCGCGGGCGCGTGCGACGCCGTGGCCGCCGCCGCCGCGGTGTGCGATCCCGCGGGTCGCGTGGCCGCCGCCGCACCGGTGCTGTTCCACAGCCGCGCGCTACTCGCAGCCGCGGAGGCGGCGCTGGCGGCGCTGGAGGCCGATGCCCGGCCTGGCCCCGACGACCACGACCAGGGGGCCATCGCGCGCGGGTGCGCGCTGACGGCCAGGCGGCTGGCGGTTTCCGCATGGGAGCTGGCGACGAGTGTGGTGACCGACGCCCGGCACCTGGCGCCCGAGGTCTGGGCGCAGGGCGACCTGATCCGCCTCTTTCAGTCCCTCTCGGACCTGTTCCAGAGGGCGCAGCGGAAGCCGGGCCCACCCCCCGCTGAGCAGGCCGCGCCGCTCTGGTGGCTGGCCGACGCCGTGAGGTGGGGCGCTGCGCGGCTGACACCGGCGCTGGCCCGCCATTGGATGGATGCGCTGGACGCTGTGCTGGTGGCGGCCACGGGGCCGCTCGCCATCTCGTCGGTCGGTGGGTTGCCGGCGTCGGCTCGCGCGGCGGCGGCGGACGTGCTGGTCGCCCGCACAGCGGTGGCGGCGGCGCAGGCGGGCGGCGCCAACAACGACGTGTTCAAGCTAAGCGGCGCCCACCGGGAGAGGTTGGCGCGCTGGTTCCCGGACGAGGCGCCCGGCAATCTTGGCGTCGGTGTGCTGGAGAGGCTTCCAAGCAGACGCCCGACGCAGCCTCCCGTCGTGCCCTCCACGGTCGCGCCATTCGCTGCGCCAAGACAACGCCCAGCTCCCGCTGTCGCCGCGCGCCCGCCGAGGGTCACTGATTCATCAGCCGCATTGGACCAGTTTCCTCGCGGCGGCGGCAGCGGCGGCGGCGGCGGCGGCGGCGGCTATCGGAGAGGAGGCGCCGGCGCCGGGGGCTTCACGGCTGACCCTTTGGACGCCTGGAACGCGGACAGAGGAGGGTTTGCGTCTTACCCCTCGGACGGCGATGATGGCGACGGCGACGACGGTCGGGGCGTCTCATCGCCCGACGGTGAGGTCATCGACCTGATGTCACCCAAAGAGGATCGCGCCCCGCAATCAGTGCGGGAGGACAGGGGCCTGGGCCAGGCGCTCGGCGACGGCGTGCGCTGGCTGGACAGCACGAGCGGACCGTATAATCAACAAGCACCTCAACACCAATCGCCGTATCAGCGGGAGATGCAGAAACAAAAGCAGAAGCAGCCGCGTCGGCCGTTCGCAGCGGCGGCGGCGGCGGGGCGGGGGGCGGCGGCCGGGCGGGGGGCGCCGCCGTCCGACCGAGACATTCTCTCCAACCTCAGCGCTGGAGGCCCAACGCACCGGCCGTGGAAACGCGCGGGCGGCGGAGCAGGAGGTGGATCAGGGGGCGGTGGAGGCGGAGGCGGAGGCGGCGGCGGCGGCGGTGTTGATGACTACGACAGCGTGGACGAGGACGACACCGGCAGCCTCTCCTACGGCGCGGCGTGGGCACGCAATCGCGCGGCAGTCATCGTGGCGGGGGAAGCTAAGCGGGCGGCGAACGTGTCCGCGGCGGCGGAGGTGGAGCGCGACCGCCGCGAGGCGATGAAGGACCGCGCCGCGACTGCCGGGCGCCGGGAGGCGGAGCGCGTCGCCGCCAAAGTGGCGCGTGAGGAGCGCGCGGCGGAGCGCCTCAGGTCGCGGGTCATCGATCTCGATCACGATGACGGCTCCACCGCCGCCGCCGCCGCCGCCGCCGCCACCGCCGCCGCCGCCGCCGAGGATGAACGGCGCAAACGGCTCGTCAGCATCCCCGCTGTCGCGGCGGCGGCCGGTAGGTCCGGGCTCGCCGCGCGCATGGCTGCTGCGCGACAAAGGGGGCAAAGCACCGCACCGGCGGCGCCGCCGTGGATCCCGCCGAAGCTCGAGGACATGGTGGGCGCGGCTCTCAGATGGTCCATGCAGCACATCACGTCGACCCGCGGTGACCAGGACGGTGCGGGCGGGACCGCCACCGCCAAGGCTGCGCCGCCGTCCACGTTTGCTTCGGCGCGCGAGTACGTGGAGTACTTCGCGCCTCTACTTCTCGGCGAGCTGCGCGCGCAGGCGGCGGCGGGGGTGGAGGAGGCGGGCGGCGCGGCCCCCGGTGTGGTTTGCCCCGCCACGGTGGACTCCCTGCTGGGGCGCGAGGGCAGCTACCACGTGGTGCGCCTCACTCTCGGCCGCTCAGCGGCCGGCGACGCCTTTCAAGAGAACGACCTCGTCCTTGTGGAGAAGCAGGGCCCGCAGGGGTCGCAGGGGCCGCAGGGGCCGCAGGGGCCGCAGGGGCCGCAGGGGCCGCAGGGGTCGCAGGGGCCGGGGACAGCCGCGGGCCACGATGGCTCGGCGGATCGAGGGCCTCATGCCCTGGGTTGGGTCGAGGCGGTGGAGACGGGGCCGGGCGCCTGGTCCGGCGCAGGCGGGGGCCGCGCCCCGGAGGACGGGGGGTCCGGGGTCCGCCTGCGGGTTCGCATGTGCCTCGTCGATCAGCCCGGGGCGGCGGTGCAGTGGTTGACGGGCAACGGCGGCGGCTCGCTGAACCGGCCGCGGGAGCGCGAGCGGCGAGACGCCATACTTCGGCATACGTCGCGGCAGTCGGCGGGCGTGCGGCTGTCGCGGGTGCTGAGCCTGACGCCGCCGCTGCGTGAGATGCAAGCGCTCCTCCAGTTCCCCAAGATGCCGTTGTCCCGCACCCTGCTCGCGCCGCCCAAAGCCAGAACCGCGGCGGCGGCGGCGGCGCAGGCAGGTGCCGCGCCGCAGCGTCGTGGTGTTCCAGATGGAGTGCCGCCAGAGCTGTGGACCGCGGCGACTTCGGGTCTGAACCCGCCGCAGCGCGCCGCCGTATTCACCGCCGCCGCCGCCGCCCCAGGCTCCTCCTCGTCATCTGGGCGTTCTCTGGTTTTAATCCAGGGTCCACCGGGCACGGGCAAGACCCACACCATCCTCTCGGCGATTGCAGTAATCCTGGCCGGCAGCGGCGCCGCCGACGCCAACGGTGCGGGGCGGAGACCGCCGCGGCGAGTGCTGGTGTGCACACAGAGCAACAGTGCGGTGGACGAGCTGGTGGTGCGCCTCGCCGACGGGGTGCCGCGGTGCGTGGATGGCGGCGGCGGCGGCGGCGGCGGCGGCGGCGGCGGCGGGCATGGCGGCGTCGGCGGTGGAGGTCAGCGGACCGCCTCAGTCGTCACCCGCGTCACTCCCTCCTTGGTGCGGCTGGGGCGGGAAGAGGCGGTGCGGCCGGACGCGCTGCCGTTTCTCGTCACGCGGATCGTCGGCGACCGGGCCGCCGCCGCGCGCAGCTCCGCTGCTGCCGCCGCCGCCGCCGCATCCGAGGCGAGAACAAACGGCAAAGGCGGTGGCGGGATCAACGTTACCGTCACCGGGGGGGGCGGGGAGGGGGTGTCGGGTATTCAGGCGAGGCTCGAACGGCTGGGTGAGGAGATTCGAGCCGGGACGGCGGCGGCGGACGGCGCTGCGAGGGACGCCACCGTATCCATTCACCTGGACATGCTGCACGCGCAGCGGCGGCGGCTGCTGGGCGAGTTGGCGTGCCTGCGGCAGGAGGAGCGGAAGGAGCGGGACGGCGTCAAGGCGGCGGCGGGCTCGGCGTGGTCCCAGGTGGTGGGCGGCGCAGAGGTTGTGTGCGCCACGCTGTCTGGTGCGGGGTTGCTGGCGGCGGATCGAACCGGAGCGCGCGCGGCTGGGCGTGGGGGCTTCGGGGCGGCGGGAGGTGGACGCGGCGGCGGCGGCGGTGGTGCCGGCGGGGGCGGGGGGGGTCCCCGCGGGGGTGAGACGGACGCGGAGGCCGCGGCGGCGGGCTGCGCCGTCCCGCTGTTTGACGCCGTGGTCATCGATGAGGCGGCGCAGGCCACGGAAACCGCCACGCTGATTCCCCTTCGCTGGCTGAAACCCGGCGGCACCGTGGTGCTGGTGGGTGACCCGCGGCAGCTGGCGCCAACTGTGCTGTCCCGCGGTGACGCCGCCGTGCGACTCAGCCGTTCCATGTTCGAGAGGCTGCAAGGTGCCGGGGCGGCGGTGCACCTGCTCAACGTGCAATACCGCATGCACCCGGAGATCCGCTCCTTCCCGTCGGACCGCTTCTACGGCGGGCAGCTGGTGGACGGGTGCGACGCTGCGGACCGCGCCGCGCCGCACCACGCGCACCGATCCAACTGCGGTCCGTACGTGGTGTTCGACGTGGCGGGCGGGGTGGAGCGGCGCGGAGCGCGGACCGCGTCGTTGAGCAACGTCGCCGAGGCGGAGCTCGCCGCCGCCGCCTACGGGCAGCTGCAGCGGGCCGCCGCCGCCGCCGCCGACGCCGCCGCCAGCCGCTCAGAGGCGCCGACGCCGCTCACCGTGGGCGTCATAACTCCTTACCGCGACCAGCTGACGGAGCTGCGGAGGCGATTCGCGCCGCTGCTAGCGCTGGGCGACGCGCGGCTGGCGCCGGTGGAATTCGCCACCGTGGACGGCGTTCAGGGCCGCGAGTTTGACGCTGTCATCTTGTCGTGCGTCCGGGCTCCAGGATCGCGGGCGCGCCACGGCGGCGGCGGCGGCGGCGGCGGTGGCGGGTGGACGGCGGACGGCGATGACGGCGGTGGGAGGACGGTGGAGGCGGCGGTAGCTCACTCGCGGCGCACCATCGGGTTCCTGGCTGATCCGCGGCGCCTCAATGTGGCGCTGACTCGGCCGCGCCGCACGCTCATCGTGCTGGGCCACGCGGCGACGCTCCGCTCCGCGGATCGGATGTGGGCCTCGTTGCTTGACGACGCGTTGAGCCGCGGAGCGCTGGTGCGCGGAGAGCCGCCTTTCGCGAACCTGTTTGCGGCACAGGCGGTGCCCGGCGCCGCCGCCATCGCGTCGGCGGCGGCCGCGGGGCGGGCGGCCGAGGGGGCCGCGGGCCGGCGCCGCCAACGCTCACCCACGCGGGCGCCTATCGAGGACCTCGCCGACCTTCTGGAACCCGGCGTCCCCCCGGCCCCTCCCAAGACGCGGGACACCCCCCAACCCCAGACGCGGGCTGCCCCCCCTTCCCAGACGCGGGATGCCCCGGGGGGGAGCGGCAGCGGGCAGCACCTGCCTCCGGCGCCGCCCGGCACCATCGACCTCACCAGTGTGGCCGCTGCCCCGCTCTTCGATCTCACGAGTGACGACGCTCCACCCGCTCCACCTCACCACCCGCACCACCAGCGCCGGAAGAAACGTCCGCCGCCGAGTGCTGCTGCTCCAGCTGCGCCTGTGCCGCCGAGCGATGGTGACGGTGGCAGCGGCGGCGGCGGCGCCAGGGGGGGCAAGTCTCGCAGGTTGGAGGGCACCGCGACGCCCTCGTGGCTTCTGTCGGGGGAAATCCCGCCACCCCCCGCGGCTAACGGGGGGAATGCAGCCCCTCCTGCACGACCCGCCGCGGCCTCCGTCACAGCGGTGCGCAGGGGTGCCTCGGGCGCCCCGGGCCCCTCCTCGTCTCGCGCCAAGGGATCCATCCCAGTCCTTCCCACCAACTCCACGACGACGAAGAAAACAATCCACACAAAGAAGGCGGCGGGTCGGGACGGTGAGGCGGCAATGACATCGGGGACTTGGGCTGGTGGCGCCGCGGGTCCGGCCGGCGCCGCGGGGCCGGGCGGCGCTGCAGGGCCGGGCGCTCCTGTCGCCCATGAAGGGGTTCTGCTCCGCGCGGGCGAGGCGGCGGCGGCGGCGAGGCGCGCCGCCGCCGCCGCTGCGATGAACGGGGCGGGCGGCGGC
>Ga0307489_10000986_pt1 | contig 18301 bp, 22 predicted proteins | sample SB12metaG_FD_202247 | JGI IMG/M metagenome (GOLD analysis project Ga0307489, IMG submission 202247) | Sea-ice brine microbial communities from Beaufort Sea near Barrow, Alaska, United States - SB 1.2 | ecosystem: Environmental > Aquatic > Marine > Coastal | place: USA: Alaska | collected...
ATGTTGTTAGGCGGTGATTTGTCGCGCGATGACGTTGCGGGTATTCCATTTGCTGATGCGGTGCCCCATAAGCGCCGTGCAAGGCCGCCTGGCGCCGACATAGGTGGTGTCAGCGTGTTATGAATCGTCAGAGTGATGTTCCTGTTGGTCGGAAACCCTCCCGTCGCTTGCTCGGGCCCGAGAGCTGGCAGGGGTGTATCGAGCGCCGGGACCCGCTGTGGCGCTCGGGCGACTTCGCGCGGCGACCGCAGGGTGTGTTGTCGCCGCCGCTACGCGCGGATCGGTCCGTCGTATCGTCGCGCCGCGCTGCGAGACGGCGCGCGTCTCTCTTGAAGCGGAGAGGGAGCCGGAGTATCGCAGCGGGGTCGGAAGCGAAGGTGGAGAAGGGAAGACGGATGAGAGGCTCCTGGTTGGCCCGCCACACGCTCGTCGTGAATAATGGGGTATGGGCGGGTGGGGTGCTCACCTGAGGAACAGGAGGCGGCGGCGCGGGCGGCGCCATGGAGGCGGCGGTCGTCGCGGTGGGCGGGGGGCGGTGGGCGGGGTGAACGCGCCGGTCGAAGAAGAGCAGGTGAATACCTTAGTTATTTCTTTAGGTATTTGGTGTCTTGAGCAGGTAATGAGCTCGAGGACGTGGCTGCGTGCGGCGGCGCTGCTGGGGCGCGCGGCGGGCGGCAGGGGAGTGGCGGGGCGTGTGCCGGTGTCCGCCAGGTGCGTGGGCGTGTTGGAGAGCGCGTGCTCGGAGTCACGCTCAACAAAGTGTCCCTGCCAAGACAGTCAAGCTGAACGTTTTTTTTTGCTTTCCTGATTTGCTGAGCTGGCGCCGGTGACGGTGACGGACACGAGGCGGTTTGGGTCACGCGGGTTTGAGAGCAACGGTTGACTCTCCTGGAATCAGATTGCAGCATAGCAGACCTTCAGTAGTTCAGTGTTCCACACAACGCACCGCAGGTGAATGACACCCCTCCTCCTGCTGCTGCTGATCGCGGCGTCGAACGCCGCGGTTGACCCCGATGTGGCGGCGGCGGCGGCGGCATCGGCGGCGACTCCCGCCGCGCGGGGCGCGCCCGTCGCTCTCGGCGGCGGCGGCGGCGGGCCAGAGGGCCGCCGGGTGCGAGAGGCGCTCAGTGCCGGCTCCCCCGCCGCCGCCCGCCACAAGGACCTCGACGCTCCGCGCGAGGAACCCCTTTCCCCCGCTCGGGAGACGCCATCCGCCGCCGCTGCCGCCGCCGCGAGCGACTCCGAGGTCGACGCGGCGCGCGAGAGGGAGCTGCCCGCGCGAGCCGATACGAGCGCCGCCCCCGCCCCCCTCGTCGTCGCCACCAGATCCAAACTCAGCGAACCCCCAAGCGAGCCCCCCATAACCCCCACCCCCTCCGCCCCCCCCCCCGCACGCGCGCCGGCCCCACGGCGGTCCCTCTTCCCCAGCATCTTCGACGCCCCTTCCCGGCCGACGCAGCCGTGCCCCGTGGACATGCGCCGCGTGCGCTTCGACGGCGCCGCCCTAGCGGCGCACTGCAGCGGCGGCGGCGGCAGGGAGACGGACACTGTGTGTCCTCTACGCGAAGGACATTTAACCTAAAAACCGAGGGTGTCGTGTGTAACATAAAAGTGCAAACAGCGTGCACCACCATACCAACCCAAAGTTTGCCGGACAGAGATGGTCGCTTGTGGGAACTGTCTGTCTGGGTTCTGATTGAGTGAACTGTCTGAACTATCGTATCGCAGGGTTGTCCTTCAACGAGCTGACTTTTGCAAGTCAGCAGAGTGTTGAACTGCCTTTGGTTCGCTTGATACGCGGACTCTGTGGTTTGATACCAGCTATACTTTCGTACTGCCTTCAAACTGTGGGTGCTGGCAGGCTGAGTGAAGGGTGCACCCTCTCATTACTTCTCATCAGTAAAGGCTCAGTGAACTAAGCAATATGCTCGAGGGTCCGGCCCTGCGCCGCGGCAGCGGCGGCGGTGGCGCGGGGCCCTCGGGGTGCGGCAGCTGCGGGTGCGAGCTGGGGCGGCGGCTGGCGGCGGCGGGCCACCGCCTCGCCGCCGCCGGTGCCCACCCCTTCAACGCCACGGCCGGGCCATGTGTCACTGCTTGCATGCAGTGAACCAGAGTACCCTTTCGACGCCACGGCCGGCCCCGCGAGGCTGCAACACATGACATTCATCCTCACCATCCTCACCACCGCCTACCACAATACATGTAACATCTTGTATAAACCAACTTTCCAACAAAATTTACAATGTGTGAAAGGATCAGTTGTCCTTCGTCGCAAACTTGTACTAACGCATGTGGCGCGGTGAGTATGTTGTGCACCCTGCCCCGCGGCGTGCGCGGACCTCCTCGCCGAGCACGCGTTGAACCACAACCCGGGCGTGGCGGCGGGGCGCCACCGCACCCTTCTGTCTCAACTCGTCCATTGGTTATCTCATACAGATCATCCAACCCTTCGCAACTCGAAGTGGTTGGCCCGCAAAACGGCCCTTGAATTGCATAGATTCCGGTCCAAAAGCTAGGACTTTAGTTAGTCCTAGCGCCAGGACCGCCTGGTTGTGAGATAACACATTTCACCCCAGTCTGAAACAAATACATGAATTAGCGCCCCCTCTGCCGGCCGGACCCTAGCAGCGGTTGTCGGACATCGTCCGCGGCGCGCGGTGCCTGGCGCGGTACGAGCAGGGAGTGTTGGCCGAGCGCGAGCAGCAGCGGTCGGCCGACCACGAGCACCAGCCGGTCGACGGGGCCCGGGCGCCGGACGCCGACAGCGGCAGGGCGTCTCATGGTGTACCGGTACACACACTCAGATTAACGTTTGATATTGATGAAACCGTCAGAGATGCTCAAGTTGAGCTGAAAAGGGGACTGTGTACGGCCCTGGCCGGCGGATATTACGCCGACACCTGCTGGCATGGCCGTACGCTAGTCAGATTTCAACCTCAACTTGAGTCGGTTCGTCCCTGCATCACTCGCTGGCATGACTCCCTCGAATACGCTCACAGTGAGCCGCCACGGCGGGACCGAGCGTGAGTCCGGGGAGTGTGTGTATACGGGTACACCGGTGCACTACGAGCAAACAACCAGGGAGCATGTGTACGACTCTGGCTGCCGGAAAGCGTTGACCACGGACATGGCGGATGACACCGTCCAGCGCGACACGGATGCCCACCCCCCAGCGGATACCCGCACGGATACCGGCCCCCGCGTTGCCGACCAACGCGATCCGCCTGACACTCATACAGTCGTGGGTGACGCAGTGAGCGACGGATCTGTTCCCGCTTCTCCGCCCTCCGAGGCGGCGGCGGAGGCGGCGGCGGAGCCGGCCCAAGCGTCATTGGCGCTGTCGGCCAAAGACATGGCAGGGACGAGTAAATAACGGGCAATGCATTTGATGCAGTTCCGCCTGTGATTGGTCGCTTTGTTTCGGCTCATCAGAAAAACACCCAAATCCATAACACAAAGTCGCACACTCATCATTCGAAAACAACAATGATGCTCGCCGCAACATCGGTTCCATCACGTCGTTTCTCACTCTCTCACTCTCTCACTCTCTCGCTCTCTCTGAAGCATAGTCAGGTGTGGCTTCCCTCAAGGGTCATCAAGGAGGTGGAACACGGTAAGTCACGTGTTTCGTCACCAAAAACACGAAAGGAAACCCAAATACCAAACAAAAGCAAATCGTGTCCACATGATTTTCAGACTTTGGGGGTCGTGGCTGTATTCCATAGTGCACCGGTGCACATTTTTGCTCTCTCGTTTTGATACCGGGGCCAAGCCTGCGTAGTATGACGTGGCGATCGGTTCGAACCCGGCCCTAGATGCCGCAGCAGGTCAACACGACGTTCTCGGTGGCATCCTGTGACGCGGCGGGCATCATGTAGCTGACCCTAAGCAAGGGCGCGCTGTCGGAAGGGTTACCGGCGGAGCACGTTGCGAGACTGCTGGCAGGCGGGTTATTGAGAACAAGCAGTCGATCGACGTTGAATCTCCTCCTCATCCTCCTCCGCGCGTATGGATGAGCACTCACATTCAAGATAAGCCGTGCTCCGATCTCGCTCGAGTGCTTGTTCTCAATGACCATCCTGGCTGGCGGCCGCGGCAGGTCAACACCACGTCCTCGGCGAAGGTGGGGGCGAGGCAGCCAGACTCGACACGTCATCAATCACGTATTGTATTGTGTTGCATGGCATCCTACGGCTCGCCACGTCATCAGACGTGTTCTGAGCCCTCATTCGTTCAGTCAGGTGCCGCCCTGTACCGCTGACATGGCGAGCAGTAATCACTCATGTTGCCCAGTATCATCAGACTGTTTGATCACAGTGTGAGAGACGCGCTTCTGCGTGTATAAGGATGCACCAGGCTTTCGCTGTGTCCCCAGTGACGATTTGATTACACTGTGCCTGTAGTCACTGTTTCTCTTCCCCTCCTGCCCGGTATCATCCGAATGTTTGCTCATAGTGTACCTGCAGACATTTGCCTCCTCTTTCTCCTTCGCTCCTCCTCTTGTCTCCTCCACCCAAGGCCCGGTGACATCTGACTGTTTGCTCATACTGCACCTGAACACAACTGCCTCCTCCTCCTACCCGGTATCATCTGATTGTTGGCTCATCGTGTACCTGCGGACATGCACCTGCTCCCTACGAGAAGGCATCCACTGAGGCGGCCGACGTGGCGATTGCCGTCGTCGTCACCGGGATATGCGCCGCGTTTCTTACCATCCTCGCCAATCTGCCTCTGCGAGTCACGGGTCGCACGCGCCCCGGCGCCGGCGCCGCGGCGATGGCGTCATCCGGAGCAACCACAGCTGAAGAGGCGTGTTCGGTGGAGCCGCGCGGAGGAGGCGTGTTCGGCGGCCTCGACCTGGCTCGCGATGTGGAGGTGGGCGAGAGCTCCGGTGATGCGGGGACGAGCGCAAAGGCTCGCACGTTGGAGGACTTGGCGCGAGCCACCTTCGACTCCGACGCCGAGTCCGACGCCAACTCCCATCTGCTGGTGCTGCGGTCGGAGCTGGGCGCGGAGCGCCAGGTGACCGCTCAGCAGCTGGTGTTCGGGGAGGGCATCGGGGAGGTAGGTACCCTAATCACCCTCGTTTCCTGAGTTAAGCGGCACCATGTGACATGGCAATGATAATCGGCCGGAATTAATCACACTTTAAACCCTCGTTTCCTGAGTTAAGCGTCACCATGTGACGTGGCAATGATAATCGGCCGGAATTAATCACACCTTAAACCCTCGTTTCCTGAGTTAAGCGTCACCATGTGACGTGGCAATGATAATCGGCCGGCATTCATCACACTTTAAACCCTCTGTTCTTGAGTAAAGTGGCACCATGTGACGCGGCAATGAATAATTGGGCGGCCCGAAGGCTCGGGGGCGTTCGGCACGGTGTACCGCGGCACGCTGTTCAACATACCCGTGGTAGGGCGGTGCAGGTTGACAGTTTCAAAACCCGTGTTCAAAGCGCCTATGGTTTCAGCGCTTGAAACTATAATATGATAAAGTGGTTTCAACTGTTGCTTTCAAATTCAACTGGCGCCGCTACACCGTGGCCATCAAAAAGCTGCACGCGCAGGGTAAGGCGCTGCAGCTTGACACCAGTTGTACCCGGTATTGAACGCGCCTGGTTTCAGCGCTTGACGCAAACTTGTGACGAACTGGTAGCAAACATGTTGCTTTCAGTTTGAACTTGCGCCGCTACAGCAATGCTCAGTGATGATGGCGCACACCAAATCCGCGGACGAGTTTTGGCGGGAGCTGACCATCCTCACCGCGCTGGACTGCCCGCGGGTGGGGCACATGTCACTCACTTCTACATGCGCCGACCCTCTCTACCATAATAAATCTGGGGTTTGAGTGGCGAGTCGCTGATGTGGCGACACGGTCGACAGAGCCGACCGACCGTTTCTTCGATTGCTTGAGTTAATAATCCGTCAAATTCAACCTTTCCTGAGGTGTGGCGATTTGACCCCTCAGTTTCTTATGGTAGAGGGGGTCGGACCGAGTAGTTGGCACCGGCCATTTACCAATCAGAGACTGGTTGCTGAGGTGTTGACCAACCGAATGACTGCGTTGGCGACTGTTGCACACTTTGCACTGACCGTTGGCCAATCGGAGCTGGGTTGATGACGTGTTGACCAATCAGACAGCTGCGTCGGAGGCCCTGGGTGTGGGACCCGGGCAGCGGGCACCGGCCCATCGTCACCTTCTTCGCCGCGTGCTTCAGCCCCGCGTGCCTCGTCATGGCAGGGCCTGTCACATACTGCCCGCCACGTCATCCAACGCATTTTGAACCATAGTTCCTTGAGTTATTAAATGGCATCCCATGACGGGGCGAGCAATATATGCCAGGTCCATTGCCTCCGCCACGTCATCCAACGCATACTGAACCCTTGTTCCTTGAGTTGACTGGCATCCTATGACGTGGCGAGCAACAGCTGCCGGGCCCTGGGTGATGGAGCTGGTGGAGGGGCCGGGGGGTGTCAACAACCTGTTCCTTCTGCTGCACCTGAAGGAGGTGAGGGGGGGGGGGGCTCGGCGCCGCACGCATGTCACGTCGTTCACCGCATGTTAAACCCTCGCGTACTGAGTCAAGTGCCACGACCGTGTGACATGGCGAGCAAACAGTAACCCCGCGGGCCTTACAAAGAGGAGCGGCTGGCGCCGCACCGCGCGCTGCGCATCGCCCGGCAGGTGGCGGCGGCGGGCGCCTACCTGCACGGCAAGGCGGTGCAGGTTGACCCTATCAAACTCACGTTGAAAGCGCCTGGAACTTAGTGCTTGAAACTAACTCGTGATAAACTGCTTTCGAGTTTAGCTTTCAATTTCAACTTGCGCCACTACAGCACGGCGTGCCGCCCGGCGGCATCGTGCACCGCGACCTCAAGTCCGCCAACATCCTGATCGACCGGCGGTACAACGCCAAGGTGACGGACTTCGGGTGCAGCAAGCAGCGCCGCACGTTGCGCACGGTGATGTCCATCGACCGCGGCACCGTCAACTGGTCGGCGCCCGAGGTGCTACGCGGCGAGTCCGACTACACAGCAGGGCCGCGCATGATCATCTGATCCATCTCAACTTTGAGCCGTTACATAGTAAGTTTCCAGGTCAACTTTGAGCCGTTATGTAAGTATTAATATTTCCCTGGGCCAGCTCAACTTCAAAGATGCTTGCTTAAGTTGAGCTCATAACGTACTGAGGTAAGCTAAGTGAGGTGCGGCACTGCAGCGCGGCGGCTTGCGACGTGTACAGCTACGGGGTGGTGCTGTGCGAGATACTGACCAACCGGGTGCCCTTCGGGGGCATGCACGACTTCGCCATCATCCACGGCGTGGGCGTGCTGGGCCAGCGCCCGGACCTGCCCGACCGACCCACCGCCGCCGCCGCCGCCGCGGGCTGGGTGGCGAGGCATGACCGGCCGACCGATGCCGCCGCCGCCGCCGCCGCCGCCGCCGCCGCCGCCGCAGCGAGGTCGACTCATGAAACCTTGCACGAGGGCGAGGCTGAGGCTACCACCGCCGCCGCGAGGTTGACTCAAGAAAGCGGGGTGCCGGAGACACTGTACGCGTCGCTGTCGGCGCTGGTGCGCGCGTGCTGGGCTCAGGCTGGGCCGCCCGCTACTCCCCTTTTCCGCCGCTCAACTTGACCGCCTCTGCTGAGGATCGGGTGATGTTTCAGGAACGAAGCGGCATGAGTTGAGCTGAACAGGGAACGATAACCCGACTACGGGACACATTCGTTACATTTCCGGCGCAACTGCCTGCTTTCTTCCTCCTGAAACCACTGGCTTCGCAGTTGTCCCAACCTCACACATCGAGTATGATTGAGTTTCCTCAAGTCGAGCTCCCACCCGGACGTGAGGACGGGAAGGAGTGCACGGCCCTGGTCGGTGGACCCCTCTGGTCGGCCGGACTTCACCGAGGTGTCCGCCAGTTTGGAGGCGGGGCTCCGGGGCCTCTCACTCCGTCGTTCCCTTTTGCAGCTCAAATGTATTGACTGATTGCCGCTGACGTTGGGATTCCTCTTGCTAGCTAGGGGTCTATTCTGTGTATGTTCGTTGCTACATTGTGTTTGATGATATACTTGCAATACAGACGTTTTTTTCGCTCGACTTGAGCTGTGTTGTCCCTGAACCACCCAGCAGATTCCCACGTAATGCGTCACGGAGCCGGTAGGAAGGGGATGCCGTGTTTGTGAGGCCCTGTTTGGAGCGGCTGCGCGCGCGGTCCCCGCCTCAGGCGGGGCTTGTCGCTGTTTGATCCTACTGTTCCTGGTGTTCCCGTACACAATCTCCGTATCCTCTTCCTCTTCCGTCTCGTAGTGTACCCGTACACCCTCTCCTCGTCCACTACTTCCTCCGTCGCTTAGTGTACGAACCCGTACACAATCTCCTCGTCCTCTCCGCCCCCCGTCTCGTACTGTATCGTCCCGTTCACACTCGCTGCATCCTCCTCTCTGGCCTTATGCTGCGCCCCTTTTCAGCTCAGCTGCCCGCGGGTTGGTCCATGCAACCACCGGCAGTCACCCCACGTTACACCAAGAAGATGCGCGAGCAAGTTAAGCTGAACAGGGGACGCCGTGTGAGACCAGGGAGGGGGATGCGGCGAGTGTGTGCGGAAACACTGGTACAACGCTACGAGCAAACAGTCAGATTAAGCTGGCAATGGGACGCCGTGTAAGACCCTGAGCGGTGACGCCGTCGACCCTCGTTGAAATAAACAATATTGGAAAATGTTGCGAAATGAATGTCAACATGTCTGTTGATTGAAGATAGAAATAAACAGCGCCGTCGGCCCTCGTTGAAATAGACAATATTGGAACATGTTTCGAAATGAATGTCAACATGTCTGTTGATTGAAGATAGAAATAAAAAGCGCCGTCGGCCCTCGTTGAAATAGACAATATTGGAATATGTTGCAAAATGAATGTCAACAAGAGTGTTGATAAGATAGAAATAAAAATGAATAACAACCAATGAAGACGTACACAAACCACATCCACAACAAATCATCTCCAGGATGCGCTGCGCGCGATGCGCTGCGCGCGATGCGCTGCGCGCGATGCGCTGCGCGCGATGCGCAACTCCTACACTCTCGTCTGTTACTATCTGTTACTAGTCTACACGAAACAAATGGGAACCATGATGGCTACAATACCGACTAAAGGGCAGCACATTTCTTTCTCTCCCTCTCTCTCCCCCTCTCTCTTGCAGAGGAGAACGGCGCCTCGGCGCGTTCATATTCACAAGAAGCATCTCCTAAACCCCATTGGTTGAATGCGCATGCTGGGCTGATGCCAAGCGTTGAACTCCACCTCCTGGTGCGGTGAGCCCCCCCCGCCCCCCGAGCTCCGCCGCCACGGCTCGCTCGTCAGCCGGTTCCCGCCGAGCCCCAGCTCCTCGTCGATTCTAGACTAAATGTTTTGAAATTGAGTGAGCCCCTTCTGGTGTGATAGAGAGCACCAGGCTTCCGCCTCGGCCCCTGGGAGAGGGACAGCGACGATTCCGCACGTACAAGGAGGCATCACTCTGACTGATAACTGACTGCGGAGAAACTATAGGAGTGCACATATTCAACGTGTCGGGGGGTGGGTGCCGCAGGTTCGTCAGAGGCTGGCGGGCGCGTATGGTGCACGGCGGGGGCAGGAGGTCGGGGACCATATGGGGAGGGCAGAGATCAAGAACTGAAGGAAGTGTGCTGAGAGAGTTGTGCACAGCAGTTGAAAGTATAGCGGTGGGGGTGGCGCGTTTTCATTGGGGCTGCTGGGCGGCGCGTACCTTCATCCGCGTGCCGCCCTTGACCGTGTCGAGGATGTACTCGGATAACTTTTGGAACGCGACGTGCACCGTCTTGGCGACGCTGCCGCGGTCCTCGGGCTCGAAACCATCGAAGAGGTTTGGTCTGAAGGTCAGGCGAGAGCAAAGAGTCAGACAACAAGTTTGGGCGGGAAACCAACTGCTGAGGCAGGGGAACGAAGGCTGGTGGGTTGCTCACTTGCAACCGCCCGGCGGATAGCGCGCGAGCACCTCCAGGAGCCGCGGCCAGTCCCACGTCGTCGGCGGGTCGCGGAGCTCCTGTACGAGCGGCGGTGGCAGAGCGTCAGAGGATACGCGCGGCGGCGGCGCCGAAGGACGCAGCGGGTTTCACGCGGTCCAAGAGGGAAGAAACACGGCCCTGAAATAAGGCTCTCAGTTCTCACCGTCACAAAGCTCTTGAAGAGCGAGTACAGCTCCTCGGCGGGCGCGGCGGCGGCGGCGCGCTCTTCCTGCTCGCAGAGCAGTGGCCCTTTCATAACGAAGTTGGAGCCGTTGCGCGCCAGCAGCTGCGGCTCGTCCACCGCCGCCTCGGGCAGCGTTGTCGGGGTTGCCGAGGTCAGCATATGCGACATACCGCGCTGAGCGCAGAGGAGGTGGCGGAGGTGAGAAGGAGAAGGGGTCTTCGGCTGAGGGGAGGGGCGGGCTCGCGGGGTAGCGCGGTGCGGGGTGGGGCACGCCGGTAGGCGCGCGCGGGCGATAACCGACGTGGTACCGACGGCACCAGGGCGAGCGGACGGCGGGTGCGCGCCAAAGTGTGTTGTGGGGAAAGCTGCAAAAGCCAAGAAAGCGTCTCTGGCCCGAACGTCCCCCTGGTAGCCTGGGGGCGTAGCGGTGCAATTTGAATTTGAAATCAAGGGGGTTCTTCACTTCATGGACGCTTTAATTGGGCTCCCTCTGGGGATCCTCAATGGGAGGGGCTGTGGGGTTTTGATCAAGCTTGAAATATTTAGACTGACAAAACAGAAAACTTAACCACTTTTTCATATTCTAGTTTCAGGATTAAGTACAAACGCTTATATCCAGGCGCTTTCAACGTGGGTTGGATAGGGTCACCCTGCACCGCCATACCAGGGCCAATTCAAGTAGTGGTACACGCGCGGGCTCTCCAACTCCCACTCACGCACCGCCGCGGCGATCTGCGCCACGGCGTCACCGTCCGTGGTGTAGTGGTGCACATTGACTTTGAAATCAAACGTTGAAAGCAATTCATCGTATTCTAGCTCCAATCGCTGAAACCAAGCGTGATCGACACGGGGTCAAACTGGGGTCAACCTGGGGTCAACCTGGGGTCAGCCCGGGGTCAACCTGGGGTCAGCCCGGGGTCAACCTGGGGTCAACCTGGGGTCAACCTGGGGTCAACCTGGGGTCAACCTGGGGTCAAACTGGGGTCAAACTGGGGTCAAACTGGGGTCAACCTGGGGTCAACCCGGGGTCAAACTGGGGTCAACCTGCACCGCCCTGCTGTGGGCTGTGGCGGCGCCGGGCTGGGAACGAGGCGGCAGTCAGCGACATACTCGGGATGGGGCGCCGGGTTGTAGTGGCGCAAGTTGACATTGAAAGCATAAGTTGAAACCAGTACATCCCACTGTGGTTTCAAGCGCTTAGTTCCAGGCGGTTTCAACTTGGCTTTGATAGAGTCAACCTGCACGGCCCTACCGGGGCCGCCGCGTCGCTGTGGTACAGGGTGCATACCAGCGTCAGGCTGTAGGGCCGCAAATTGAAAATGTAACCAAAAAATCAAAGCAACTTATCACATTAAAGATTCAAGCGCTGAACCCAGGCAGTCCGCTCAACCGGCTTAATTAAGCCGATTTTCCGAACTTGGATGTCGTTTCCGCTTGTTGGATGTAGTTGAGGATGTGGGCTTTCACCCACGACAATGTTTCCCCACAACTTCTGTCCCATATCCAAATTTCTCCCTCGGCGCGGCGCGCAATCAAATCTCGTCGGTGAGATGCCCATACGCGAAAATGAGATCCAAGTTCGGGGCTGGTTTGGAAAGCGACTTAATCAAGCCGGTTGCGCGGACTGCCAAGCGCGTTCAACACTGGTTTCAACTTGCAGGGCCCCACCAGGCGGGCGCTGGAGGTGAGCTCCTCCACCTCGTGTTAGCAGTTTACGTAAAATCAGAAGGCGTGCATCCCCTTCTTCGCTGCGGCGCCCTGCCGGTGGGGGCACTTTAATACCGCTCGTCATGTCAAGGATGTCGTTTAACTCGATAGACGGGGGTTTGCATCGCGGCGGATGACGTGGCGAGCGCTGTATTCTTCGAACAGAGATGCATCATAGAATTGGATGTCCTCACCTGCTGACTGAAGCGCATCCGGTGGAGGCGTCAGATGCGACGTCGATGAGGCCCGAGGGCGAGGGCCCGGCAGATGGTACTTGCTGCCACGTTAGCCAACACATCGTAAACCTCTTTGTTTGATATGAGCGACGCCCTATGCAGTCGCGAGCAGTCTGGTCACACATTGTGAACCCTCTTCGTTTGAGTTAAGTGGCACCCCATGACGTGACGACTAGCATATACCAGGCCCTACTGATTACTGGTACACCGTCAGCTCGGCGCCCTGGAACACCGAGGTGTAGCGTCGCAAGTTGAAATTGAATGCATGTTTAAAAACACGGTCTGTCAAATTTGAGTTTCAAGCACCGAATCCAGCCTCTTTCAAAAAGGGACTCAGCTGGGTTCACCTTGCACCGCCCTACCGGGGGCAGCTGGATGACCAGCGTGCCGAAGCAGCCGTCTAAGAGGAGCTCACACTCGTCCACTCTCCAGCTCAACCTCACACACATTGTGTGGGATAAGCGGGTGGCGGCAGGGTTACAGTGGCGACAAAATCAGCTCAGATTCAGCTGGAAAGTGGACGAGGGTTACGCCCCTGCCGTCCAGGCGCTCGTTATCGCGGTGCCATCGGGAGAAGCACCCCTGTCGAGCGGGAAATGGAGCAGCGTCACGTCGGTTTCAGAGTAACAAGAGATCCCGTATCGACATGGGAGATGACCATATCGATTCTGTCATCTCCCATATCATCAGCCCATATCCCATATCGATATCCAGGATGACCATATCGATATGGTGGATAACCAAATCGATATACCGTATCCCATATCGATATGCCATATCCCATATTGATATTCATATGGACATCGCATTGATGTCCGATCTCCTATATCGATCCCACATATCGATCTCCTTATCGACATCGACTCATATTTTCACTCTGCGCCAGACAGTGCGAGTTTATCCACTGACTACCTGGATTTAGCGCTACCCGCCGTGAGCCAACGTTTACTAGAGCACAACAAGGCTAAGAGAGAGACACGCTTCCGCGTGTATGACAGAGGAGACACCAGACCCTAGTGAACAAGGCTGGGATGTTGGTTAGCTCACCTCTTTGTACATGAGAAGCTTGTACAGGTCTGAGTGGATGGGCGCCCACTTCTCGCACCCCAGCCGGATGGTAGCGGCTTACACTCGTCCACTCTTCGCAGCTCAACCTACACCAAAGTTGTCACAGTCACCGACTGCATGACTCTACCCAGCACATCCCACAAAGAATGCGTTGAGCCCAAAAGTGAACGAGCGTAAGCCCTGCCGGGTCGTCACCTCGGCGAAAAGCGGCGCCATCACGCGCTCTTTCCGCCCCAGGACCGCACACGCATGACCATGCCAGCTTGACATATAAAGCTTCAAGCTTGTTGGAGGGGATGACTTGAGTGATTGTGAGATGGCGGGAAATTGGAGATGGCACTTCGATGACGGCGAGTGGGCGAGGCGGTCTGGCGGAGAGGTGAAACCGGAACGACTGTGGAGGCCCTGACCCACGCCTGCTCGTTGTCAATGCTGAAGTCATCGGGCAGCAGGTGCCAGCACTTGCCCAAGCCCAGGTTCCCGTTGCGGCACAGCGGGTTGGTGTCCGACAGCCTCAGCTTGGCCGCCAGATCCTCCGCGCTGTGCCCCTGCTGCTCCACGCCGGCGATCACCAGCACCGTCTGCTTGCCCCACCCGCGCCCGTCCTTGCGCGCGTACGCCCTACTGGTAGGGACGAGCATTCTGTTTGACATCATAGTTGTAAAATATAGGGTCAACCCGGGGTCCACGTGGGGTCAAGCTGCAGCGGCCTGTCCCCGTCGACCCAGGGTCGACCCAGGGTCAACTTAGGGTCAATGTGGGGTGAAACTGCTCTGCCCCACCGAGCTCCGGCATGACGACGGCAGCGGTTGCGGCGGGGTCGAAGCCGCAGCGCAAGCCCGATCCACGCCTCCAACTAGGGGCTTCCAATTGGCCGATATCAGTATATCGCTTCCCGCGCAGAGCGCTGACACTTTGCCCGCAACTCTGTATGGGCAATCAACCAGGCGCCCGCTTTACTGCGCGGAGCGCTGAGGCTTTGCCCGTAACTCTGTATGGGCATTTCCCCCAGGCGAAATACCGAAACCGGCCTATTGTCCACTTCTCAGCTCAACCTGAGCCGTGTCTGTCACTCAAAACACACCCTTAACACCACCTACACACCCCCTTAACACTAAACACCCCCTTAACACGTCCTAAGCACTCCCCAAACACGCCCAAACACACCCTGACATACCTCCAAACACCCCCTGAACACCCCCTATCCCACAAAAGGCGCTCACGTTGAGCTGGAAAGTGAGGAGTGTAAGCCCGTACCTCGAACTTGGTGAGATCTGCGCTGGCACACCCCTGCGGTGCCAGCAGCAGGTCAGTCGGCAGCAGCCACGCGCCAGGGACTTGTACTGTAATTCATGTTTTCGGAGTGACATTGAGGTGACGTCTGAAGCACCAATTAGCTATCTAGCTGACATGCCTTCACCCTAGTATGTGATTGACTGTAATTTATGTTGTAAGCGTCAGAACCTTCAGCGTGTTGAGTGTGCTTATATCGTAAGTGATTGCGAAGACATCACGGCTGAAGATAGCGGGCCAGGTCCCGGGCCAGTCTGAAATGCAAATCAAGAGGATGTGTCCTATAGTGCCTCGAACGCCCTCAGTCTGCGGAAACAACACTCAACGCACGTCGTTACCTTCTGGACTGCTCCCATAGTATACCGGACTTAGACCTGAAAGGATTAACGTGTGTACTTCCCATTGAGAATCAGCAGAAGCGTCTCAAAGTTGTTGTGCAGGTCTGCAAAAGCGTATTCGATTTGCGAAGGGAGAACAGCGAAGGATTATTCGGAAGATGTACGACTCAAAATTACAGATTTTCATCTGAAGCAAAAAGCAGCCCCGCCCGAGTCTGGCCAACTTGAGGTAGCTGCTGTACAGGAAGCTATTGGTGGAGTGCCGCGCCACCCAGTCGTGCAGCGCGCCGGGCTCCACCGCGCTGTCGACCGCATGCTGAGGCCTTTCCCCGTTCCGTCCAATGATTTATTTGTATTTCAATCGGACGAGTGCCTTTTTGGTAAAGGTTACTAATGGTAGATTTTTGTGCTGCCGTCAAATGTAATTGGGTAACTTACCAAACAAACCGGACATCAAACTTACGGGCCAGCAAACAAGGCACTGGAGTGAAGCATACTGAGTACGGAGACTAACTGTGCCGGGTATCGTGGGGCAAGACCTGATACCAGTATTTGCTTCAGCTGGCACTTAAGCCGTTTTGCCCCGCAGACCACTCAAAGTCGAGCGAGAGAGAGACGCTTTCGCGCGTATAAGGAGGCATCAGGCTTTCGCCCTGGCCCCCATGACGACTCGAGGCAGCCCAATGAAAACATGGAAGATGCTCATACCGGGCAGGAATGACACCGCGTTAAGCACCCTGCCTCGCGGGTGCAGTGCAGTATGAGCATGACTGTCAGCACCGCGTCGCCCAGCATCGCCTCGGGTCCGTTGCCTCAAACCCAAGCCACACACCAGTAAACGTGTCAGCTCAATTACTTTTTGCTTTTTGATCCCGGATAATGTTAATGCGCCTGCTTTCACAGGGTCACACCGCGCTGTGTGTCTAGTACGTTCGTGGAATCCCAGACAGGTTCGGGGACCCAGCAATGATTACAGGTGGAAGTGCAATGGCCCTGCCTGCGGCGGGCACGGGCCGGACGAGGTCGCGACGCGCCTCCCGCCAGGGGCTTGCATTCGTTCACCTTTCAGCTCCACATAAGCGCTTTGTTGTAGGACTAGGGCCCGGTCTGTACTCCGTACTAGATTTAGTGCTTCGTACTACATGTAGTGCGGATGGCATTTGGTGATTCGGCCCAAGGACACATATATTTTGGTGATTTGGCCAAAACTCAGACGGTACTACAAATTATGATCTGTACTACAGAGCAGACCAGGCACTAGGGGTGTTCAGGGGTTGTTTAGACGGCATGTGTGGCGGGGGTGGAGGGGATATTTATACGTTTCGGGAATCGTTTGAATATCACAACGGCTCAGGTTGAGCTGAACAGTGGACGAGTGTAAGCCCCTGCCTCCCGCTCGCGGAACCAATCCAGCATCATGCCGCATGCGTCCTTCTTCGCTGCCTTGGCTGCAATCACCGACGGGGTCACGTCGATATCTGGTCAGGATTGAGCTCCACGGATTCATGTCCACAGGTGAGAAGGATAGTGTCACGGGTTCACATCGACAGATTAGGATAGGTTCACAGGTTCAAGGCGATGGGTTAGGACAGTTTGATGGGTTCAGGTCGATAGGTAAGGAAGGTTCACTGACGGGGCCAGGGCGAAAGCCTGGTGCATCATCATGAACGCGGAATCGTCTCTCCCTCTCTGCCTCTCAAATACAGCTCACGGCTCGGGATGTAAGGATGAGTTCGCGGGTTCAAGAAGATAGCTTCGGTGGATACGTTTCTCGGGTTCAAGTGAAGGTTCACGGTAACATTTCCATGGTTCGGCTAGGTTCACGGTATCAAGTCGATAGGGTAGAAACGCAGGATCGGGTTCAGCTGTGGTCGCACCCAGGGGCTTACACTCGTCAACTTCTCAGCTCAACCTGAGACGTTTCTTGTCACTCACACACCGACAACACCCGGTTTGTCCCACAAAAGGTCCTTACATTAAGCCAACAAGTGGGCGAGTGTAAGCCCCTTGGTCGCACCGGTGCCGCAGTAGTAGGACTCCACGAAGTGGGTGGGCCCCATTCCAAGGGCTTACACACCTCCACTTCTCAGATCAACCTGAGTCGTTTCTGACACGAAATACAGCCTCAAAAATCTCCAATGCCCCCTCATACCCTGTAACAACCAAAACACGCCCTGAACCCCCCCCTAAATACCCCTTATCCCACAAAAGGTGCTTACGTTGAGCTGGAAAGTGGACGAGTGTACCCCTGCCCCATGTCTGCGAAGCGCAGCGTACAGCGGTGGGTCCGCTGGTGCGCCGGGCCCAGGCTATCGTACGCCTCGGCGAAGCAGGGGCTGCCCACGTACTGAACCTGCTCTGGGGCCAGGGCCTGGCGCTACGTACGAGTCGAGGTCCTTTTGTCATTATTGAGGTGAGCAAGTGACGGAGCGTCTGACTACCCGTCGTCGCGTCTTCGCGTCGCTGGTAAATTTGGGTTCAGCGACCCTCCGTCAGCGCTGTTGCGTGGCGTGGCGGAGCGGACCTCCAACCGTGCTATCGACCCCGCCGCCCCCGTCGCCGCCGCCGGTTTGGTTAGGTCACGCACGACACACCAGCTCAATTTGAGCTGAAAGAGAGCGGGACCAACGGGTCCGGCGGGGGACAGAGGAGAGCGGGGCAGCGGGCAGAGATGGCCGAGGCCTTTACAGCCGGGCCAGGCGGGCGGCACCGGACCCGCAGTGCGAGTGATGCCCCGCTGCCGTCGTCCCAGCCGAGACAGAACTCGTGTGGCCCTGCCTGGAGGAACTCGTTCAGAAGTTCGGTGTGGTCGGTGTCGCCGAGGAATATGTCGGGCGGGGGTCCTCCGCCAGGCAGGGCAGCATGTGGGGGGGCGCCAGGGGGGGCGGGGCCACGGCGGGGTCGAACGCGATGAAGTCCATATGTTGTGCTGCGCTTGCGCGGGCGACAATGGCAGGTCACGTGGCCGCATAGCAGTGAGTAATATGGGGCTGGCGGCCCGAGCATCTGCTCTCATATCCCTCAGGTACTGGTGACAGTGGTGACAAGAAGTCTCCTCTCCGTTGCTCGCCTACGGCCGGATATGATAGGGCCATGTTTACGTGCGTTCAGGTACAACCAGGTAGCAGCGTTACTGCAACACCAGAGCTGAAGCCACAATATCTGATAAACCCCGTACAGAGGTTTCCCCCACCGACAGCCGCTCGCCTGATAAGAGAGATACCCCGAACTCGAATTCTTTTGGGAAAATAATCTACTCTCTTTTTTAATTTGAAAAAACCAGGTGGGCGAAGCCCACAAATCGGCAAGGTACCCGAAAACACTGAGTCGCTTTCCCCAAAAGACTACGCCGCGGCCGCGGCCGTGGTACGGTGTTTGATCGGTTTGGTGGTCGGTCATTGAGGGTCACGTTGAAAGGCCATGAGAGACAGGTTCAGGCTGCTAGGA